>Ga0181533_1000182_pt1 | contig 79935 bp, 87 predicted proteins | sample PEATcosm2014_Bin_45_FD_119772 | JGI IMG/M metagenome (GOLD analysis project Ga0181533, IMG submission 119772) | Peatland microbial communities from MTU Mesocosm Facility, Houghton, MI, USA - PEATcosm2014_Bin11_60_metaG | ecosystem: Environmental > Terrestrial > Soil > Wetlands > Peat | place... | reverse complement strand
GCCTTAACGTTCGCATGGGTAGAGGTTTTGGCTCTGCGGGTGACAACCCTCCATCCGAGGGCGGGCGGCTTAAGATGCCAAGCTTCCTGATCAGCAACGCCGAATTCAAATCTCTGGGTAGGTCGGCTTCACAGTTCGGGCACCGATGCTCCCTCTCGGCCAGAGTTTTCGGAACCCATGTTAGACATCGGTGGCAGAATTGACTCGTACCATACGGGTCAACGAACAACACATATTTTCCCTGCATGTCCGCTTTGCGCATGCACCTCAAAGCGAATCCGCTCCACGACGAGTCTGAGATTGCTTTGGCTAAGTGATGGTTTCTGAGCATCCCCGCAACATTCAACTTCTCCAAGACCAACACGTCGGCTTCTTTGAAAATAGCATTGACGAGCTTGTTCTGCCAGTCCTCACGTTGACAAGCAACATGCAAGTGAAGCCTCGCAAGTTGATGAGCCAACGCCCGTCGCCGCCTGGAACCTTTACGTTTCCTAGCGAGATGTCTTTGCAGATGCTTAATTTTCATCTCGGCGACGCGCAGGAACTTCGGGTATTCAACGGATTCAGCGTTATCCAACGTTACGAACTGTTCTAGGCCAAGGTCTCCGCCGCGGACCTTATCGTTTGCTACGTGGTTAATGTCAGGTTTGACCGGCTCGGTTCGGTTGGTTAGGAGAATGGCGTACCATTCCCCCACCGTGTATTTGATGGTTAGTCTTCGAACTCTGCCTTCCAGTGGCCTGTGCTGAAAAATTCTTACCTTCCCGATTTTTGATAGAAATAGGCGTCCGTTTTCCAGTTTGAATCCTGACTGCGGATACGTGAACGACATGTAGTCTTTGAACTGTCTAGTTCTTGGAAAGCGTGCCCTACCTTCGAAATAGTTCCTGAATGCAACTGCAACTCTGTCGGCTACATTCTGCTCGGCCTGTGAATGGACTTGTCGTAGCTTCGGATTGTTCCGTCTAATCTGTAGCGCTAGGCTTCGGAGGTCTGTTCTGCTGAACGAGTTACGGTGCTGTTGATATTGCTGAATTTTCTCAGCTCTCAGCGTGTTGTATAGTTCACATAGGGCGTGTAGGCTGCGTTTAAGCCGCATCTCCTGCACACTCGAGGGGTACACTCGATACTTGTAGGCTGAGAACAACAATTGTCCCCGCATTCACTCTCCTCCGTTGCACTTTTAACGATTGGAGGCTCGCTCTCACCCCACCCGTAAACGGTGTGGGTTTTCCCGCTCGCTTTGATAAAGGATGAGCTGAAGTGAAATTACTTTCATTAGTCTCTGTAGTTCATAATCATCCTTCACCTTCCCGATGGTGTGCTTAGACTTTGATTCAGGGTTTGGACTGGATTCAGAAACGAACTGGGCTTGATCCAGCAGCGAACTTTGAAGCCCTGACTTTCGTGAGGACCACATCTTCGACAATTTGTATGCAGTGCCGGGGGAGCCGCATGCTCTGCGGAAAGGCCTACTGCCCAATCTTATCAAAAGCAGACCTGTTAGTCAAACATTTACCGAAGCTCTCAAAGGAAGAGATCGATGGGTCCAGCCCACCCGGCGCCTTCGTAGGCCGAGTTGGTTATCCTAAAGTCTATGTCGGCCCACTGATTCCACCAGAGAAAGGAGATACACGAGTTCTCGATACACCAGAACTATGGATGGGCAAGAGCATTCAAGCCATAATTGACTACCGATTCCGTTTGATCCGTGGCAAATCCCTAATTGAAGTTCACGACGCGCGAGATCCTGGGAGGTATTTGCTGGATCTTCATGATTTGGCCTTGTCCTCGACTTCGGTTGAAGTAAATGCGAAATTCAAGAAGAAACCTAGCATGTTCGTAACGTTAAGTGAGGAGACGCAACCCTTCGGCCCATCGGCTTTGATACAGAGTCTGGAGATTGTTCCCAGCGCTGGGGAACAGAAACTCGAGGCTGCGTACTATGACCGTGACTTACTTGCTGCAAACGGTATGGTTGAACTATATCGGGACGGGGTTGAGGTTTCGCGCATCCAGAAAACGCTCAGCCTTGGTATGCTTGGTGTTCAAGAACAGAGGAAGATTGTTCCGACCCGTTGGAGTATAACCGCAGTCGACGACACTCTATCTAAGCACCTTCTCCAGAAGATTCGCGACTATCAAACCCTTGACAAATTTCAGGTCTACAAGTTTGAGTATCTGGACAATTGGTATGCCGCGATCTTGTCGCCGCGAAATTGGACGTTTGAGTGGATTGAAGCCTGGTTTCCAGGTACAGCTTGGAATGAGGCTGGAAGTGTCCCGGCGCTGATGGGCGACCATGAGCCTTTCGAGGGAAGAACGACATACGCCTCTGTGGGAGGATGCTATTACTCAACTAGGCTTGCTGTGGCTGAAGCATTGGAGCGGATGGGAAAACAGGCGTCAGCTTTGGTCCTCCGCGAAATCCGGCCGGGGTATGTTCTTCCTGTAGGCGTTTGGAATGTACGGGAGAGCGTTCGCGCCGCGCTTAGAACGCAACCCACCATATTCGACGATTTCCAGCACGCGCTTCCATACGCTTGTAAGGAGTTCAGGATCAAGCCGAACGTATGGATTAGAAATAGCCACTTGATTCGCGAAGAAATGTTCCAGAGGCGGCTGAGTCAATACTTTAGAATTTGAGAAGATGTGCAGCGCAGTGTAATGATTAATACTTAACACTAACTGGTGGAATCCACATAGCTTTTTTCCCCCAGTGTAGTGTTAAAAAGTAATGTAAAAATGTAAACAATGTAAATGTAAATGTAAATGTAATGCAAAAAGTAATGTAGTGTTAAAATACGGATGTGTCGATACATATCTATGTGATTCTCAATGATGACCCGTAGTAGAGGTTCGACTATCGTGTACTTGATTCTGTTAATTGCTTTAGCCGTTACTTTGGTGCCGCAGAGTTTCGCCTTAACGATAACTAACTACGGAGATCAGAATGTGGAACAGTGGGCAAGCACGATTGGGGGCAACATGGTTCAAGCGTACGTTATGTTTACTGTCCCTGGCCCGGTTGTAATTCGATCCATCTCCATGTATGTGCAGTATTCAGGGTCCGACGGGAGCCAATGTATGTGGTTTGGTATCTACCAAGACAACGGTAACGGGAGCCCGGCCGGTCAACCACTAGTCGCTTCGACAGCAAAGAGCTACTGTCTTCACGGCTCAGCTAGCTGGGGGCCCGCTTGGGAAACTTGGAAGCTTCGTGCAAACGATACCCTCACCATTCCAGCAGCCGGGACCTACTGGCTTGCTACCCTCGCTGCGCAAACCTACGGAAGCGTTTACCATTACGCGTACAGTTCGAGTTACGACTACACATACGGGTACGCTACTTACTTCTTCACCACACCTTATTCATTCGGCTTCCCAACTATCTTTAGCAGTACCCCAAGTTGGGAAGGTAACGGCCCTTACAGTATCTACGTAACCGCAATGTCGTGATTGAGATAAGTCGACTACCCATCTTGTAGGCTTGTGATCAATTATGCCGAAACTACGACTCTGGTTACTCGTAACAGTTTTCACTGTACTATCGATGGTTATATTCTACAGTATCCCAGCTCACGCCGATCAAGCACTCGTGGCGGGCAGAATATTTGGTTCCGACGCGACGATTGACAGCGAGGGGAATCTGATCGTAATCGGGAGCAGCTCACCGTTCAGTAATGGGCAATCCCAAGCATTTTTGCTCAAGTATGGGCCTTCGCTCCCCGATTCTCCTTTACCCCAACTCTCCTGTATGAAGACTTTTGGAAACGGCGCACCGTTGGATACATTTGGCTATGGCGTGGTCACAGACAGCTCGAACAACATCTACATAACCGGATCAACGCAAACCTTCGGTGGAGAAGATTACGATGTGTTCCTCCAGAAGTATGATCAATCATGCAACCTGCTTTACACGAAACAATGGGGAGGGCCGGGTAACGATATTGCTCGCGGGATGGCCGTTGACGCCGCGGACAATGTCTACATCACCGGATCCACGGACAGTTTCACTAATGGCATGGCCACAACCCAGATCTTCCTGCTCAAGTACACTTCTTCTGGCGATCTGCAATTCTCGGAAGTTTGGGGAGGCACCCAGAATGACTTCGGCAGCGCTGTTGCTGTAGATGTGTTTGGCAACATATACGTCGTCGGAACTACCAACAGCATTGGTGCCGGGGGATCAGATGCCGTGCTACTCAAATATGCTCCTGGGGGCAATTTACTATTCCAAAAAACTTGGGGCGGAACCCGGAACGACTTTGGAACTGGCGTGGCTGTTGACCCTGGTGGATACGTTTACGTGACCGGCTACACCTACAGCTTAGGCCCAACGCCCGGAATATCAGCCATCATGTTGCTAAAGTACGACTCATCTGGTAACTTATTGTTCCAGAAAACTTGGGGGGGCACGATGAACGATTTCGCAACAGCCGTAGCGGTCGATATTGACGGAAACGTATACGTGACGGGTTACACGAAAAGTTTCAGCGTAACCCCAGGTGTCCCAAGCGTTCTCCTCCTTAAATTTGATCAATCTGGGAACTTGCTGTTTCAGAGAAGTTGGGGTGGCCACCGGGGCGATTTTGGCTATGGTGTCGCTGTTGACAGCGCAGAAAACGTCTACGTAACTGGATACACATACAGTTTCGGCCCGAATACTCAAGGAGCTAATTTGTTCGTCCTAGAATATGATGTTTCAGGCAACCTGTTATGGCAGAATACGTACGGCGGCGGCATTCCAGAAAACGGTCCCTTCTCGTAAAGGACGATTCGGACACGTCTCTACAATCCATTTAGGGTAACAAAATCCTCCCACGTTCGCGGCGAGCTGGTATCTAGCATAGCAATTGAGGCTCAAGTCCTCGAATTTCTTCAGAAATTTGGCTACGCTATAACTACTCCAAAGACCATACGCGGACTTTCCGGTGAGCAGCAGAAGTTCGACCTCTCGGCTACGAGAGATGAGGAAGAAATTGTATTCGATATCGCCTCAGGGTCAGCAGACATTGGCGCCGATGCTGTCGTGGCATTCTTCGCCAAGATCTTCGATACTAAACCACGCCGAGCCATTCTGATCTGCATTCCCGGACTTGACCGCGACGCGAAAAGTCTGGCTAGAATGTACAATATCCAAACGGCGACCGGTATTGAAGTGAGCCAAGTTCTCTCAAACCTTTCAGAATTGCTCGGAGCCTACGCTTCCTCTTCATACCAAACCATCGGCGGAAAACAAAATCCAACCCCTATTCCCGCATCAACACCTAACGAAAGATCCGACGACATTGATCTCGATAAGGTAATGAACCGAGCACGAGCCCGAATGAATCACCCCGGGAAGAACGCGTTATAATACACCTCGCTATCGTCGACCAGTCTGACGGTGCATATCTGCACCGGTAGCTGTCATGAACATAAAATCAATCCGTCTATTCCTGTTCGATCTTGACGGAACACTTTGGATCGGTAAAGAGGACCCACGTTACGTAGGAGGCAAGGAAGTCGTCGAGAAGCTGAAGGATTCCGGTAGGAAAACATTCGTCCTAACGAATGATTCGACGCATGTGCGTGAAGAGATATATCAGAATCTGACTAAACTCGGGTTTAGTTTTGCCATTGAGGATATTTTGACGTCAAGCTATTTGACGGCTCAATATTTGACTGAACGCTTTGGTACGGCGTCGTTCTACCTGATTGGCGAAAACGGACTTAGACGTGAACTGGAGGCCGCGGGACATTATGCGTCCGCTGAGCCGGAGGCTGTAGTAATAGGTTTGGACAGAAAGTTGAGCTATGAGAAACTTGATAATGGCTTGCAATTTCTGCGAGCCGGGGCTCGTTTGGTGGGAAGCTATGGGGGGGCTGTGTACATGGGCGACCGCGGGCCTGCACTGTCCGCAGGGTCTATAATCAAGGCGCTGGAGTTTGCAAGCGGCAAGAAAGCAGTGATGATTGGTAAACCATCCCCTCGAATGTTCACACTCGCTCTTCAACTTGCGAATGAAAAGGCCGGTAAGGCTGTGATGGTTGGAGACCAAATAGAGACAGACGTAGTAGGAGCCCGCAAGGCCGGCGTTCACACGGTTCTCGTCCTAACAGGAGTTGAGACTCGAGAATCAGTAGGTCGCTCCAAGATTAAACCCGACATGATTATCGACAACCTGGAAGCTCTCGGAACTCTCCTCTGAACTCGATACTGTCACCACGCTGCCCTGAACGCCTGCATAACCCTTAAGACTACCCCGCCCGTGTTCATGCTTTACCGTTTGAATAGAAGTCGACTTGAAAATGTCAGAGGAAGAAGGACACACGACCGGCGTTCCGGCACCCAATGTGAAAGTTAGTGAACTCGGCCCATACTCGAAACAGGTCAATGCAACAGTTAAGGTCGTCCAGAAGGGCGAAGCTAGAGAGACAGTATCACGACAGGACGGCACAACACACCGTGTGTTGGATGCACTTGTCGGAGACGATACTGGAACCATCTACATGACGCTCTGGGACGAAAACATCGACAAAGTAAACGAAGGCGACAGCGTCAACGTCAAAAACGGTTACGTGCGACCGTTTAAGGGATCAATGCGCCTAAACATCGGACGATACGGATCCATGGAACCCGCTGAGACCCCACTTGGCGACGTAAACACACAGAACAATCTATCCGACAAAGTAGTCGAAGAACGACCCTACCGCTCCTTTGGAGGAGGAGGACGACGCTACGGAGGCGGCGGCTACGGCGGCGGAGGCGGAGGCTACGGCCGAGGGCGAGGAGGCGGAGGCGGGGGTGGCTACGGACGAGGCCGGGGCAGAGGCTACGGAGACAGAGGACGCGACCGATACTAGCATCTGAAATTGCAGCTGGACGCTGCGAATAATTCCCCCAGAGATTTTCTTTTTCTGTTTTCCCACTGTCTTCCTAGTTACTTTCAGGCAGCAAGGTCTAGTCTCGCGTATTGGAAGCATTATTCCGATTTTGAGATAGTCAGAATCAGCTCACGGAGCTTCTTCGGGAAACGTTTGGATTGGACCGTGTAGCTCACTCTCACTTGTAGAGAACATTCAGAGATGCGACCTTGAACTCGAAAAAGAAGCGGAAGGAGTCCCTAAATTAATGAAGCTCGATCCGAAACGATTTGCAAACGCGAGATCAGTGGCAAAGTGCTAGGTCGCTCGGAAAGCGCAAATCGAGAACTCCTCGACGCATACGAATTAACTTTCAAACTTCGAGAGAACGGTATGAAGATTCACGCAGCCAGAGCTCCTCCTGAAGCGCAAAGGCAACTAGCGGAAGCAAGCCCACTCAACCACACCGAGCTTATCGCCCGCGCCCTAAAGACCACAGAAGTGAAAAGACTACCAACCCGCGAGTTCGACCGCAAGATTCCAGAAATCGTCAGGGCGATCGCTCCTCCCTGAAGAGGACGCAAGGAAAGTGGTGGATCGCTTCAAAATGTTCCCTGAGAAATCGATTCAAGCGATAAAGGAAGAAGCCCCTGCAAAGCAGACGGGAGGAAGATCATATTCCCGAGTAGGTGGATTAGGCTAGCGTGCACGAAGATTTCGGTTATCAGAGTCCATACTCTCCCTTCTTGCATGTTCTTAAGACTGAAGGCTAGGTTGCGTTCAACGCTGGTGGGATCTGCTCCATAGAGGGCGTAGAGAGTTACAGCGATACAGACCAAGATCAGAAAATTGGTGGTCCTCATGACTGAGAACACGAATCCAGCGGTGGACGCTATGAATCAAAGCTTCCACCAAAAAATCTTCTCTAACATTCTTCTGCTGATTCCCACGCTGAACGAGGAAGAGGCGGTAGGAAGCCTTGTTGTTGAAGCAGGCAAGTCTGGCTTCACCGATATACTGGTGGTCGATGGATTCAGCACAGACGGAACGCGGAAGGTTGCTGTCGCGGCCGGTGCAATGGTTATCGAACAAGAGTTCGGCAAAGGGAAAGGATGTGGGGTGAGGACGGGGATGAAGGTATTCCTTCAAGGTAGCGCTGACTTGCTTTGCATCATAGATGGGGATGGTACGAATATTCCTTCAGGTTTGAAGGAGATGATTCCTCTTGTCGAACATGGACGGGCTGACGTAGTCCTAGGCTCACGAATACGGGGCAAGAGAGACCCCGGCGCTATGGGTCTACTGGCTGTTGCCTCCAATCTAACTGTATCATTCCTCTTGGGTGCTAAATTCAAACGGCTCTTCACGGACGTGCAAACGGGTTACTGGCTTTTTTCGAGAAGGGCGGTAGCGAGAATTTATCCCTTAATTCATTCGACAGATTTCGAGATTGAATTGGAACTGTTTGTTACAATCCTAAGGGAGAAATTGCGGATTTGCGAGGTCCCGGTTGGGTTTAGACGCCGTAGAGGGACAACAAAGTTTAGTTTTGTACTTAGGTTGAGGAACCTGTATTACGCATTCAAGTATCTCTCATCATGAACTACCTCAAACCTTACAGCTTTATTGGTAGAGAAGTGATCTTAATCATTAGGTGTCCAGTTTGTCTGCGCGAACAGCCATCGGCGTTGTGATGTCAATACTTGGTTTGTTGCTGCTTTTGTACAGCGGCTACGAATTTAACAACCTGTTCTTCATCGATACATTACTTGCTGTGTCTGACATTCCAGCCTACAATGGCTTCGTCGTGATGCCATTCCTGCTCGGGATCCTGGCCCTGCTCGATGGGTCCATAGTCTTGGGACTAAAGCGCTCGTTCAGCCTTAGCCTTCACCTGCTCGGTAATGTGGTATGGTTGTATGCGCTCTACATTTTGTACGATAACCTAGCGATTCCGATTACTGATATCACAGCATACCATCAAGTCTTCCTGTTAGGTTTCTTGGGTTTGGTCCTTTTCGTCATAGGTGTAATAGCCAACGACATCCCCAAACGTAAAATGGGTTAATTACGAAAATTTGCGTTCCCTCACGCCGCCTCTTTTCGAAACATATGGGTTCCCTTTGATGTAGAATCTCCAAAGCCTATCCAAACCCTCCCGGATTCCCACTCGTGTTGAGCTCCAAATTTCCAAGTCACCTTTCCCTGGATCTTCGACGAAAAGTGGTCCCCTTATTGTCATGTCTTGCTCATTGAGCGACTTATCTATTGCAAGAGCCTTGGTAAGCTTGCCAGGCCCGTTGGTCAATTCGGAGTCTGGAACGTTCGGTCGGAATCGCCTCATTACGTCAATCCCTTCTACTGGATCAAGCGCCCGAAGTAAGACTGCTCCAGGCATTCCCGCCTTCCGCGTTGTAATGTTCAAACAATAATGGTTCCCGTAGGTGAAGTAGACGTAGGCATGACCTGGGTCCCCAAACATTGGCGCATTCCTTGGGGTCAGGCCCCGAAACGCGTGACTTGCCGGATCATCGCTTCCCCGATAAGCCTCAACTTCCACGATACAACCAATCATGCGCTCACCGTCCTTCAGTCTAACCAAATATTTCCCGAGAAGATCGGGAGCAACCTTGACTGTGTCCCTTGCAAAGAAGGCAGAAGGAAGCAGTCTAGCCATGTAATCGCTTCCAAGGTCTATGAGGCTCATCTAAATCATTGTTCCAAAGCAATACTTATTTCTGAACCACCAGTAGCGCGTGCCAGCCGCGAGACGACCAAGCTAACCAACCGAGTTTGACAATGGGTTTTGAATCCTATGGACAAGAAACGGATGCAGAATTTAACAGCCTCACTTCTCGAAGCTATCGGTGAAGACCCCAAACGCGAAGGCCTCAGAGATACACCCAGGCGAGTTGCTGATATGTTCACTGAACTCACTGAAGGCTACTCGATGAATCCGAAGGAGATCCTGTCCAGGGAATGGAGTGAAGTCAGTGGCATGGTAGTAGCAAAAGAGATCAGTTTCTTCAGCCTGTGTGAACATCATATTCTACCATTCTATGGGAAAGTGCACATTGGCTACATCCCTTCTAAGGCGGTTGTGGGTCTTTCGAAGCTTGTTAGGTTGGTTGATTGTTTCAGTAAGAGGCTTCAACTCCAGGAACGGATGACTAAGCAGATTGCTGACGCATTAAATGAAAATCTTCATCCCCATGGAGTTGTGGTTGTGGTTCAGGCTAGGCATTTGTGTATGGAGATGCGCGGGGTAAAGAGCGGCGCTGACATAGTTACCTCCGAGATACGCGGCCAGTTTGAGAAATTTGAAACTCGGAACGAGTTCTTTAACATGCTTCGCAAAGAGGTCTAGAGGCAATTGCCCCATCAAGCGGAAGCCGACGTAGCACGTCTGTACCGTCGCGAATTTGCAGCGGCTCACATAATTGCTGGACACCCGAAGTGCGGCCGTCAGCATGGTCACAATTACACGCTTCTAGCGAAGGTCTATGGTAGTAGCCAAGATTGGCTGGATTTTGAGGACATTAAACAGAAAGTAGACGGGTTCATTGACGAGAAGTATGATCATCGTGACATGGGGAATATGACCTGTGAAAGGTTGGCAAGGCAGTTACAAGAACAGCTCAGTATCTTGTTCAAGACTAGGGTCAAAATTGAGCTGTGGGAGACTGGAAAATTCGGCGTGGAGACAACGTAAATTCGCCTACGATCTTGGCAATTCTTGGTCAACCGCTCAGTACTTTTCTACTTCTCCGCGTATTTGACCTGCCTTTAGAAGGGCGAAGTGGTGGACGTCTGTGGGGACGCGTAGTTTGCCGGTGTTGTGGATTCGATCTATCTTCTGGAAAGCCTCCCGGTCGACATCCTTGTCGAATGTTAGTTCTCCGCTGTTTTCAAGGTGGAAGTTACCAAGTTCCTTGTGCAAGCCCATGATGTCGGCTTTGGAGAGGAGGACTGAGCCAGCTATCACTAGCTTCTTTGTGTCAAATACGTCTGGGCTTTCTGATGGAGACTGATTCATATATTGAACTAGCGCCTCGTTTACGAGGTCTGCGACGTTCTTTCCTTGCTGCTTTGCTTTGGCTACAACGTTGTTGTAGGTATCCCGATCTAACCCGCGAATCAGGACAGCATTGTTTGCCATGTTAGCCAACTCACAAAGTTACCGTGCTTAATTTGATATCTTGATTACATTGATAACATCGCTTTCTTATAAATCTTGTTAATTCTTTTAACACCCGTTAACTTGTACTATGTGATTGCCTCGTTTGCACGAGCAAACGTGGCATGGGCCAGAAAAAGGAGGAAAAAAGTTTGGTTGAAGACCTGGAAAGATTACTGTTCGAAGAAATTCCTGAGATGGAGACCTCGAGTATCAAACGGTGCGAGTGGTGCAAGCAGCCTCTTCCTAACGATCGGTACCACCTGAAGATCTGCCCCCAATGCCGCAAGGAATCCATCGACATCTTCATGAAAACGCACTAAAACCCCCGTAGTTAAGCGGGGCCCCCGTCTCTCCCCGAACAGGCTTTTCGAGCACAAATCACCCATTTTGAGCTTTGTTTCTCGTTCCCAGTCGTTTGGATACTCAGCTCGGGTACCGGACACAGAACACCTGCGAGTCGCGTCCTCCATGACAATGTCCCGGTACATATCCCGGAAGGATGCAGAAGCTTTGGACATTCCCTCAAATGGCTCATTACCCTTGATTTCCTCGTTGGAGGTTTGGAAATTTACCTGTCGCAACTAGAAAGGAGGCCTATGGAGAAGAAACAAGCATCAATAATGGACCTACACGATGGCTTTCTGCAATTTCTGATAACGGCCTGATTTGTCTTCGCCCGAAACCGAAAAATGCCGAAGTGCTAGACTTTCATTGGGGACATCTGTGGTTCGGGCGCTTGTGCTCCTATCGGGTGGAATCGACTCTACGACCGCACTATACTTGACGAAACAGCAGACTGATGACATCTATTCCATGAACATGATCTATGCTCAGTCGTACGATAGCGAAGCTGAGGCGTCAAAAAAGATCGCCGCAGCAGCCCATGTAAGAGAACATTTGAGCGTCTTCCTTCCCTTCTTCAAGGACATCGAGAAACGCTATACGCCAACCCTGTCTTCAAAGACCTCTTCTGCCTACGTTCCGGCTCGAAACATAGTCTTCTACGGCGTCGCAGCTGCCTATGCCGAAACCCTCAAGGTGAACAAGATAATTTTTGGCTCAAATGCTGATGATGCGAAAGAACTTCCTGACGCTCGTCCGACGTTCATTCGACTCATGAATGAGTTGATAAGAGATGGGACACGGGCGGGGAGTGAAGGTTTCGTGATCGAAATGGTCAATCCTTTAATCAACTACAACAAGAGCGAAGTGCTCAAGCTCGCTATAGCGTTGAAGGTTCCATTGCAGTTGACCTGGAGTTGCTACGGAGACTCCGAGATTCCATGCGGAAAATGTCGCGGCTGCATTAGCCGGCAAGCAGCGTTCAATCAGCTGGGGGTCCCGGATCCATTGCTTTCAGGAAGAAGCCGCAACGGGTAATTTGGGGACACTGTTTGCCTCGGCCTCCTACCAAACAATAAAAGCCTTTTCCACCCAAGTTCATGGCTGGAAGATTGGTAAGCCAATCTTTCCAGTCGAAGCTCCGCAAAGGTTGTTGAATGTAGCGTTGCATTTCCCGCTCTGTGGGGTACAATATTTTATACAATTCTGTCGAAAACTATTAAAGTGTGATAGGGGGCTTACAGCGTTCCTTCCCTTTTGAGAGGCAAGAATCAGATTGGTAGGCCACGTTCAGTCTTCGAAACGGAAGGCTTCATCGAACTTGAAGATCACTCAGATTAGAAAGCGTGATGGACGCATCGTCGCATTTGACAAAGAAAAAATCACTAGCGCGGTCTACAAGGCCGTCGTCGCCACTGGGGGAAGAGAAGATCGAACGCTTGCAGAGTCGCTTTCGACGCGCGTGATCGAGATTCTCGACGAAAAGTACGGTACAGAGACTATCCCTGCTGTGGAAGATGTACAGGACGTGGTTGAGCGCGCGCTGGTTGAAAACGGACAGGCAAAGGTAGCTAAAGCGTATATTATTTACAGGCAGAAACGCGCCGAGATTCGACGTGAAAAACAACGAATTCTCGAGAAAGAGGTTATTGACGAGGTCGATAAGGGGTTCGATCTAAATGCCCTGCGTGTTCTCAAGGCCCGGTATCTGAAGAAGGATGAGACGGGTAAACTCGTAGAAACGCCGAAACAACTTTTCACAAGAATAGCCGTTCATGCAGCCTTACCTGACCTGTTATACGATGCCGAAGTTTTCGACATCACTAAGAAACAGCGTCCACACACGCGGGAGGTTTTCGACCCTGAACAGTTCCATGAGAAGGTCTCCATCGGGAAATATTCGCTCAATCGGTATCACCTTGAAGCATTGAAGAGAATGTACGACAGATTCGATCTAGGAGGGGAAGCTAAGGTTTCATGGCCTGCTTTCTTCGATATGCTCAAGAACGGACGTTTTAACAAATTTGAGAGGTCAATTAACTCGTTTTACGAGCTAATGGTCTCTCGGAAATTCATGCCCAACACCCCGGCAATCGCCAATTTCGGAAACGTCCTTGGCATGGGCTCCGCTTGCTTCGTTCTCGGCGTAGATGATTCTATCGAGAGCATTATGGAGACGCTGAAACAGACCGCTGTAGTATTCAAGGCTGGCGGCGGGATGGGATACAATTTCTCGAAACTGAGGCCGGAAGGAGATTACGTCAGCTCGACCTCAGGCGTAGCTTCCGGTCCGATCAGCTTCATGATGTTATTCGACACTATGACTGACGTTATCAAACAGGGCGGGATCCGACGCGGCGCCAATATGGGCATCCTCAACAGTAACCACCCGGACGTGGAGAAATTTATCACGGCAAAGAAGGGCAATAAGGCGCTCAGAAACTTCAACATATCAGTTCTGATAATGCCTGAGTTCTGGGAAAGCTACAAAACCAACAAACCCTATCCTCTCGTCAACCCCAGAACAGGACAGGTTGTGCGCGAAGTAAACGCCCGGCTACTATTCGACATGATCGTATATCAAGCCTGGGAAAGCGCAGAACCAGGCGTAATATTCTTCGACCACGTGAACGAGCACAACCCATTCCTCAACCACCTAGGACCGATAGTGACTACAAACCCGTGTGGCGAAGTCCTACTCTACCCTAACGAATCATGCAATCTTGGTAGCATCAACGTTTGGGCATTCATTGGACACGACGCGAATGGGAAAACAACCTACGATTGGGATGGGTTACGCGAAGCAGTGCACGCTGGGTCTCGATTTCTCGACAACGTCATTGACGTGAACAACTTCCCACTCAAAGCCATCGAAGAGATGACGTTGGCAACAAGAAAAATTGGCTTGGGAGTTATGGGTCTCGCTGACCTGCTCTTTGAGCTACGCGCTACGTACAGTAGTGATCAAGGCAGAAAGCTCATGGAAGAACTCATGGAATTTATCAACTATCATTCGAAGATTGCGTCAATCGAACTCGCAAAAGAACGCGGCTCTCTGCCGTACTACAACAAGAGCTTCTACGCCGAGGGAAAGCTTCCCTTCTCAGCATTCAAGGATAGAAAGTCTTGGCACTTCGAATGGGACAAAGTCGCTGACATGATTAAGCGGTACGGTGTCCGGAACGGTTACACGACCGTTATTGCTCCGACTGGAAGCATTTCAATGATTGCTGGTTGTAGTAGTGGAATTGAACCCATCTACTCCCTAGTCTTCGAGAAGCACGTAAAGGTTGGAAGTTTCTATTACATAGACCCGGTCTTCGAACGGGTGATGACGGAAGAAGGGCTTTTCGGAGAGGATTTGCTGAGAGACGTGACTGAACATGGCGGTTCTATTCAAAGGATCACCTACATACCCGAGGATCTGAAACGCACATACATTACAGCGATGGACATTCGCCCTGAAGACCACATACGGGCGTTAGCAGCCTTTCAAAGATGGACCGACTCATCAATATCCAAAACGAACAACTTCCCCGCAAACGCAACGGTCGAAGACATGCGCGAATCGTATTTGTTAGCTTACAGGCTAGGTTGCAAAGACGTGACCGTATTCCGAGATACTTCAATCAAAGGCCAAGTTCTCGTTGCCCCCCGCAAGAAGCATGAGTCTTCAGAAAGTCAGGAAAAAACCGAAGGAGAGCAGGTACCTAGCGCGCCAAAGCTCCTCGCGGTCCCGTTAGTAGGTGGTTCTCAAGGCGTTGGAGAACAGGTCAAGATCTGCCCGCAATGCACGAGTCAAGTCGTATACCAGGAAGGTTGCTATATCTGTCCTGAATGCGGTTGGGGCGCATGCTCCTAATCGTCTGTCCCTGAATAGTCTCGACCACAAAACGCCGATTTAAGCTCAAACCTGACACGACATCCTGCTGAAACGTAAGTTCGCGTAGTTCACGTTTAATTGCACAATCGCGAATTATACCGCAGGTTTCATTGGACAAGAATCTCCTTAGACTCGTCAACGGAATCCAGGATAGAAAACTCCGAAAGAAAGTGCATGGGTTACTTCAGAATCCCTCAATTAAGATCGGTGGCAGAACCTATTCTGGGATGCCTACCGAGAAATCTCCTGCCAGTGTATGGCATCATCACAATTATCCTGGCGGCTTCGTGGAACACACATTGGCTCTCTATGAACTCTGCATGGCCTTATCAAAAATTGTTGAAGGAGTCTACAAATGCCGGGTGAACAAGGACCTCGTAATCTGCGGCGTCCTCTTACATGACATTTTCAAGCCCGCAACCTACAATGAGAGAGGGGACGGAAGGTATCGTCGTTCGGATTTGGCCGAAAGACTTGATCACCTAACACTTGCGACCGCGGAGTTAATCCGAAGAGACTTCCCCTTGGATGTGGTGCATGTCATAGCGGCAAGTCATGGCAAGCAGTTCGGACCTATGGGGCCAATGACAATTGAAGCGCTGATCTGCCACCTAGGCGATCATGCGGAGGCCGAACTTAACGGCGAGATGTTGAGTGCTGCCCGATTCATGATTCGTGAATTAACAGGGGAGGAACCTCGAACGTTGACGGGAAAGGAAGCTTTCGCAGTTGTGAGAATCAAAACAGACAAGGGGTGGAATGGGCTCAGAGATTACCTTTCAAAGACGAAAACGGCTTAGATTCATAGTATGTGAATCCGCAGATACGCCTACCGAACAAACGCATACGAGCATCTTTGTGAACTACGTAGCAAGCAGGAACCGATCTATTTTCTCTAAGCCCAGTTGGATTCGTTCTTCTGTTTCACTTACAAAAGTCATCCTGACATGTCCTATTCCGTTGTCGCCGAAGAATCGGCCTGGAATCACCGCCACATTTGTGGTTCTGAGCAAATTTTCTGCAAACTCTTCTTCGGTTCGGTTAGCCTTCGTTAAGTAATCGCGCATATCGACGAAGTAGTAGTAGGCGCCGGCTGGCTTCACGGTTTTGGCCAGTGGCAGATGCTGTTGTATCATTTTGCCCATAAAGTCACGTTTCTTAGAGTAAGAAGTCACTGAGTCTTTGATGTATTGTTCTTTCATGTTTTCGTTAAGGAATTTTACGAGGGGGAATTGTGCTATGCTTTCAGGCGCCAGTGTGCTGTACTGTTGCATTTTTTCGATTGCATCTATTACTTGCTTGGGGGCTAGTGTGTATCCCAGCCTTAGGCCGGGTATGCCAGCTTCCTTCGAGAAACTGCAGACTGTAATCGTGCGCTCCTTAGCTCTGGGAAGGCGGCTGATCCAAACGTGTTCTCCTTCATACACGATGTGTTTGTAGATGTCATCGCTGATTATCCAGAAGTCGTAGTCTTCCGCTAGGTCTACCAGGGTCTTGACGAACGATTCATTGATAATTCTGCCAGTGGGGTTGTCTGGGGATAGCACGATCATTGCTTTGGTTTTCTTCGAGACAGCCTCTCTGAGTTCTTCGCCGTCCGGTTGATATCCGTTCTCTACGTGGACCGGGATCCGCTTTGGCCGCCCTTGTGCGAGCTCAATCATTTCCCGGTATCCAAGATAAGTCGGATCGGTGATGATTACTTCGTCGCCTGAATCGATGAGCGACATGATTGAGCTGTAGATGGATTCTGTTGCGCCGGTCGTCACGATTATTTCGGAGTTGGGATCGAAGGCAACCTTACTGTACTTCTTCACATCTTCTGCTACAGCTTCTCGAAGTTGTGGGATACCTTTTGTTCCCGTGTATCCGCAGCTTCTCAACGGATTTTCGTTCAAAAGGCGGCTGAATTCTTCAAGAAATTTTTTGGGGGGCGGAAGGCTGGGCGCTCCCCCGCCGAATGAGATGATGTCGCTGCGCTCGCGCGCTTCATCTAGGAGTCCGGCGACTCTGCGTATGGGGGAAGTATGGATCTTGTCAATTCGAGACGATAACTTTGCCATCAAAGGGTCGTTTCTGTCGTGCGGCCTAGCCGCTTATACCGTTTACTGCGAAGTGACCGGCTTGATTTTTGCGGCATTCCCCATATACACTTGCAGTGTGTCAGGGATAGTGATCGAACCGTCTTTCGCTTGATAATTCTCCATGATGGCGACTAGGGTTCTCTCGGTAGCAACTAGAGTGCTGTTAAGCGTGTGAACCCATTGGGTTGGCTCCTCAGGCTTATCCCTAAACCTGATTTTGGATCGGACTGCTTGGTAGGCTGTGCAGTTGCTGCAGGAGACGATCTCCCGGTATTTTCCCTGACCCGGCAACCAAGCTTCTAGATCGTACTTCTTTGCTGCAACGGTTCCCAAGTCGCCAGTGCAAACGTTAACGATTCGATAGGGAAGTTTCAGCATTTGGATGAGTTCTTCGGCGTTGGCGATCAGTTTCTCGTGTTCCTCCCAAGATTGGTCGGGTTTGCAGAATACGAATTGTTCAACCTTCTCGAACTGGTGCGTACGGAAGATACCTTTCGTATCTCGCCCATGCGCACCAGCCTCCTTTCTGAAGCAAGGGCTTACGCCAGCGTACCTTAACGGCAGAGACTTGCCATCCAGTATCTCATCCATATGTTGGGCAAGCAACGCATGTTCCGACGTGGCTAGCAAGTATAGGTCCTCGCCCTCGACTTTGTAGATCACGTCCTCGAAGTCTGAAATGGCTACGGCTCCTCCGACAGCTTCTCTTCGTAGAAGGTACGGGGGAAGCGTCAGCTCATACCCCTTCTTCTCAATGAAATCTAATGCGAAGAAGATTAACGCGTGATTGAGCTTGACCAGGTCCCCCCTAAGGTAGTAGAATCTAGCTCCTGCAACTTTTGCAGCACTTTCCATATCGATAAGCCCCAGACCGGTCGCCAGGTCGATGTGGTCTTTTGGTTGGAAGTCGAACTCCGGAGGCTCCCCCCACTTTCTCACTTCAAGATTGCCGTTCTCATCTTTTCCGAACGGTACGCTTTCATGCATGATGTTTGGCAAACCCATGAGTGCGCTAGTTACTTTGTTTTCTAGCTCGGCCGTTTGTCGCTCAAGATCCTTAATTTGTCCCGGGATTTGTTCAGCTTGCTTGACTAGGCTTGAAGTGTCTTGGCCTTTTCTTCGTAGTTGGGCGATTTCTTCGGTGAGTTTGTTTCTCTTGGCCCGGAGACTATTCGCTTCGCTCTGAACACTTCTCCATTTCTTGTCGTCGTTGATTAACTGGTCCACCCAAGGAATTTTGTCTACCTCGCCTCGCCGTTTGAGGTTCTCTTTGACTAGATCTGCGTTATCGCGAACGAATTTCATGTCAAGCATACTTTTCACCTAAGTCATGGTCCTTTCGCATTGCAACCTAGCTAACTGTGATGTAACGTCATTCTTGAAAGGTTTCCTTGCGTTTTACTCTTACGAGCCGAACCCCTAGTCACGCGAACCGTGCCAGAAAGCATCCCATCATGACCCCTTGTAGATCACGCGTAGTGTTGCTCTCTCGGGAATTAGAAGAGGGAGGGCTAAATACATACGCGCGTCTGAGAAAGCGCATGCTGACTAATCACACTTTTCATGGAGGTCCTTAGAAAAATTGCGTTGCGAACCCTTCGACCCTCTCCGCCCGCGGAAGAATGCTGAATAGGCATCGGGAACAAGATGCAGATGTCAGAGGCGAATGAGGATAGCGCTCGACCCGAAAACAAATGATGCAACGAAGAGAGCAGCTATGCCCTTTGACGGATGCAATCGGCAGACATTCACCAATCTCGAGTTAGGCTGGCGAATTCGAAGGCATCGCGGTCTCTTAATTACATGTTCGGTATCCCTAGCGTTGATGCAAAAGTTCCAGTCATGGCAGACATTATGTTGATTGCCGTCGGCGGGTCATGTATTGAAGGATCAAACAAAGGGAGCCTTGCTCATAATGGCGGCTGGGTTCCTTTGGGGAACTGCTGGCATAGTAGTCAAGGTAATCTATTCTGATACAACGGTTGCCCCGATTTCGCTCGCATTGTACAGACTCATCTTTGCCATACCACTCCTAACATTGTTTGCGGTCCTAAAGGGATACAAGTTTTCACTGACCCGCCGTGAAGTGGTTCTCTTTGCGGGATTCGGTTTCTGCAGCCTGACAGTCTTCGAAACGTTATACTTCACCTCATTCGCCTACACCACTGTACAACACGCTACCGCACTCCTGTATACTGCCCCCGCATTTGTCGCCCTGTTTTCCTGGCTGTTACTTGGAGAACATTTCACACGGACTAAGCTTGTTGCTGTCTGCCTCTCGATTCTTGGAGCTTTCCTCATCGTAGGCTTTGTGAGGGGAGGACCATTATTCGCGACAAGAACCCAGATAGGTGACTGGCTTGCGATAGGCTCAGGTGTAGCATATTCTAGTTGGTACATCTTCGGGAAAATTCTTGGAAAAGGCCGCGAGCCCGCTGTGACGTCTGTCCTCGCCATGTGTTTCGGGGCTATCTTCCTGCTCCCCCTCACGATTATTACAGGGAATATGCGGGCTCCGAATGGGCCTCTAGCCTGGGGGCTAGTGGCAGAAATAGGAATCGTACCGACGGCGGGAGCGTACTTTCTATATTTTGGCGGCCTCAGGTTTGTAGACGCAACTAAGGCCAGTATCTTTGCAATAATGGAACCTGTCAGCGCATCCCTTCTTGCTTTCCTTTTCCTTCAAGAGATTCCCTCGTACGATTCATTCGTAGGTTTTATGCTGATAATCAGTAGCATCCTCCTCATCTCAAGAGCTAGAAGCTAACTGAATAGAAATTTGATAGGCTACCATCAAAAACGTTAATTCGACAACACCGCGTGGTTAGGCCAAGTAGCCAAACTTGGATGAACCTCTATGTTCAAACTGATTATACTACTCAAGAAAAGAACTGGTTTCACACATGAGCAATTTGCTACGTATTGCTTAGAGACACACGCACTCTTAGCCAAGAAAATGCCGGCTTTGAAAAGGTATGTGGTGAACATAGTTATGCCGCCTCCCAACAGGGAACCGGACTACAACGGTGTTGTGGAACTATGGTTCGACAATGTCGACGATATGAAGAAAGCATTTAGCTCCCCCGAGGGCCGAGCAACACAGAAAGATACAGAAACATTCACCGCAAGCCTAACGACCATGTACATCGACGAACATTCGATCATATAAGACGCCGTGCATCAGTTCCCCCCAACGGTATGCAAACAAACAAAAGTACTCGTCGAAAATTGTAGCCTCCTGAGATCGGTGCAGTGCTCGGGAAACTATTTGAATCCAGGTGAGGAGATGTAAGGATAAGCAGATTGCTCGAGGAGTAGATTCTCACTGCCTAAAAGCAGACGTAGACCCAAAACTAAGCGTAAACGAAAACGGTTAAGCAAACGGCGTCTATCGCTTCTTGTAGTCCTACTGGTCGTCGTTACGACCACCATCGTCATCGCTTGGTATGGGTTGTCTACTAGAGCGGTCGTAGACTTTACGTTCGGAGGACCAGGCGATGTTCGTCGTTCTTATCGACTCATTGCAATGTCTCCGTTCGAGCCCGCAACGATCGACATTACCCACATACTCGTCAGGAACTCGGGCAATACGGATATTACAGTTATCGTCACGATGCACGCCGTCAACGCGGTCGTCTCAGGAAACTATTACGGACCATACGTTGACACGGCCAACATCCAAGTTCATCTACCAGTCGCCAGCGGATATCGGGTCGTCACATTCTACCTTACGTTACCTGTTCAAGTTCATTTATTCACACTTCGCGTCACCGTAGCTAGCGTACTAGACTTTTCCAGTATCGCGTCCCTAGTGACAACAGGTTTTGCATCGATCCAACCAACCTCACCCACGACGTTGGTGTATACGAACATAATCACGAACCCATACGATTACGAGCTAACTCAGCAATACTGAAAGATTTTTCACGATTCGAAGTGAATCGTGTTTTCTTCCAGCTGTCTTCATGAAGTGTCATGTAGTGAGGCTGGCCGAACCGAGCCAAATGGGGTCTCGCGTTGAGTGGGTTAACAGTAGCAGACTATTACTCCGAAAGACGCTGAATGCGTGTCGCCGAACTGATCGGTGCCGGTAACCGTGATCAAGGACGGTAAGGAACCGACTGGGCTGGTAGGGAACGTGTAGATTATGAAGTTACTTCCGGCCTGATACAACAGGGGCAAAAGCACTTGTTGCTTGTCGAGGATGCAGAAAGCGCCTCCTGGGCAACCAGAGATAGTCAGCTGTACGCTCTGAAGAACTGTCGAATCGCATTTGATAGTAGTGGTCGAGTTTGGACAGTACGGGTTGACCCAAACAACTAAGCCGCCACTCTCACCCGGCTGAATCATGATCAGCGTACGACTTGTGGAGATTGTGAAGTCGAAATTGTTCACGGGAAATGTTGGGGGGAATGGGTACGGGGGAGATTGATAGGCGTTAACGTAGACACCGCCGACGACCAACATTAAAGTTAGTGAAAGGAAAGCTACCGCCAATGCCCTGCCGAAGACGTGACTCGCACGCATGTTAATCTTTAAGTTAATTTCGTGAAGTTAAGTAAAAAGATTGATGCGCCATGCGGCAAGAATCCGAGAGTGTGATTGAAAATAAGCCTAAGAATTAAGAGGCTTTGACCTCATTCGGGTGAAACTGGATTTCAATTTGCTTATGGTCCCGCTTTCCGAACGGAAAGCACCTTCAATCACCTATACCATATGGCCGTGAAGCGAGACGGGCTTAAAATTGACGAGATCGGCGTTGGAAACGTAAATAGAGGGTGCATGAGCTGAATATCAATCTGGAAGGCCAATTGAAGTGTCGTTCCGCGTTATTCTGATACCGATCATCATACTTCTCGCGGTCCTCCCACCCGGTCTCGCACAAACTGCGCCTCAACTTACGCTCACCTTGATCGGTAACGGCGCGGGGCCATACCTTACCCCAGCCGGGCAGATAACTGAGTTGAAGATGGAAATTCTGAACGTTGCACCGTCCGATGTCTACCTGTTGGAAGGGGATGCGTACCTAGACCCTGGGCTGACCGGGAGCTGGGAACTGGTTCATTCTGAGGGTATGGGTAATTTCCATCTTGGTTACCTACAATCCGCGATCTGGACATTCGATCTTGCGATGCCGGCGAGGATTCAAGCCGCAAACCTGACGAACGGTACACCAGAGGTCTCTTTCTTAATCAAAATTACATTCCTGACTTCAAGCAACCTGGAACGTGAGGAACAGGGCGAATTCGCATTAAGCGTCCCAGGCGCCGCTGTACAGCAGCAAAACAGTTGGATTTGGTTGGTGGTCGCAGGGGTGATTGCTGTGACCTGTGTAGGAGCAGTTGTTTACAGGTTTGAGAGAGGCAAGCGTCGGAGGCGCTAATCGACTGGTGATCTTTATAACTCAAGATTCCGAAATTAGATTCGGGAAGCTCGTATGCGGAGAACTAACTGGCCAATATTTGTACTAGGCGTACTCGTTCTAATTATCTCGTCAATTGGCCTCCCTTTCGCAAACGCTCAATCCAGAATGCTATACGGAATGGTATACAGCGCGACTACTGGCGGTCCACTCGCAGCAACGATCACGTTGAACAGATGCTTTAACACACAAACCACTTCCACCGCGCCGAACGGTTCTTGGCAACTCCCCTATCCGTACGGAACACTGGGAACAATCACGTTTTCAGCGCAGGGGTATGTGAGCCAAAGCTTCCAGATCAATATGAACGCTCAATGGTATGACGGCGGGGGCATCGTCTCGCTTCAACCTTCAAGCTAGGCCTGTGCCTCTCAAAAGAAACGTTGCGTTGAGAGATAAACAATGCAGGCTCGTTCGGTTGCCGATATGTTAGATTAGTGGATCACCGTCAGAATGACTTGGTTAGCTATCTGATCTTTCGTTCCGCCCGTTTCTGAATAATGTCAGCTAAAGCGGAAATGAAGGTTGGGTTTGAGTTCAGGGATTCGGTTCTTTTCAGGTCGAGACCGTTGCTTCGAGCAAACTCCTGAGCTTCCACATCAATGTCGAAAAGTATCTCAAGATGGTCGGCTACGAAACCGATGGGCACTACAAGAATGTCGGTAAGGCTTCTGCGATGCACGAGTTCACGTAAGAAGTCTAGTAGATCTGGTCCGAGCCATTTTTCCTTAGTCTGCCCTGCGCTCTGGTACGCGAATGACCAGTGTTTACGTTGCAAGAGATTTGCGACTGATTGACATGAGCTTTGAAGTTGTGTTGGATACGGATCGTTCGCTTGAAGTATTCGTTCGGGTAAACTGTGAGCGGTAAATAGCAATTCAACTTTTTCTGGCGTTGTGAACTGGTTGAGGGCGATCTGAACCTTCTCTTGGAGCGCCCGGTGGAAGAGCGGATGGTCGTACCAGCTCTCGACAAGATCCACATCCAACCGGCCTGAGCCAGCGACTGCCTCTTCTAACGCATGCTTGTATCCTTCGATGCTCATTTGTGAGTAATGTGGAGCTAGGACGAGTGCGATTATTCTTTCGAAGCCATCGTTAATAATTTGCGGGACGACTTCCCGGATGTAGGGATGCCAATGCTTCATCCCAATGTAGACCTGAGTCTTCAAGCCCTCCGAGCCGAGTTTCTGTTTGAGAGTCGACGCTTGCGCTCTGGTTATGTCGAGTAACGGCGATCGTCCTCCTATCCTGCGGTATCGAGCCTTCAAATCTTCAACAGCATCTAAAGTTGGCTTGTGGCCTCTCCTAATGTCGGTGAGGTAGGGCTCGATATCTTCCATTGAGCTTGGTGTACCGTATGCCATCAGGAGAACAGCTAACCCTGCCACGACTGTCACCTAGGCGGTGGATGCGGGGTTGGAGGTTGTTTCATGAACGAATTTGACGAGTTCAGCAACGTTCGCGGTCGAAGCTTCGGGCGGCATCCCATGGCCCAAGTTGAAGACGTGCCCTCTTCTGCCTCTTACTCTCCTGAGAATGTCCATCGACGCTGATTTGACTAGTTCCATGTCGCCTAGCAATGTCGCGGGATCGAGGTTTCCTTGAATACCAACATCGTAACCCAATCGTTCCCATGCGACATCGATTGGGATCCTCCAGTCGACGCCGAAGACGTCTCCTCCAGCGGTCTTCATTTCTTCAAGAAGATTTGCTGTGCCCGTTCCGAAGTGAATCCTCGGCACGCCGGTATTCTCCAGTTGCTTGAAGATGCGCTGTGAGTATGGGAGCACGTAGTTGTGGTAGTCTTGGGGGCTGAGGCATCCAACCCAGCTGTCGAAGAGCTGAACCAACTCAACTCCAGCCTTCACTTGTGCTAGGAGATAGGCCGCCATTGAGTCTGAGAGTTTTTCCATCAGCGCGTGCCAAGTCTTTGGGTCACGGTACATGAGCGTCTTCACCTTGATGAAATCCTTGGTCGGTCGTCCCTCAATTAGATAACTTGCGACCGTGAAGGGTGCGCCGCAGAATCCGATCAAAGGCACCTTTGCATCCAGCATTTTCTTCGCTAGCCCTATTGCCTCTAGAATAAATGGTACATCGCTTGCAGGATCAAGGGTTTCCAGGGACGCCGCGGAACGAGCGTCAGAGATTGGTTGTTTGATGATTGGGCCCACACCGTCCTCAATCTTGAACCTAACTCCCATGCCTTCGATTGGTAGCATGATGTCGGCGAACATTATTGCGGCGTCGACGCCCAAAATCTCGACAGGCAATGTCGTGACCTTGGCGCACAGTTCGGGGTTCTTGTAGATTGAAATGATATCATGTTTTTCTCTAATCTTTCTGTATTCGGGTAGAAACCGACCAGCCTGGCGCATGAACCAGACAGGTGTCACGTCGACCGATTGACGCCTGCAAGCCCTAATGAGTCGATAATCCATCTTTCGAAATGACACTCCTTGACCTTAACTGTTGAACCGCTCGCTTAGCAGCGTCAATCGTTTTCGCGACATCCCGTTGAGAGTGAGCTGCTGAAACGAAAATTGTCTCGAACGGAGACGGAGGAAGATAGACGTCGTGCTCCAGCATAGAATTGAAAATGCTTCAACCTTCAACGGAGTTCACAAGGAATTGCGCTGGCTTATCCAAGAAGGAATTGCCGTTCAGTAATTTGAACTGGTTCGACACCTGTAGAAACCTGTGTCTTCACTAGTTAGCCTCCCGCAACCATTTGGCCGCGTCTTTCGCGAAGTATGTGATTATGATGTTTGCCCCAGCTCGTTTTATGGCTGTCAGTGTCTCTAGCGCCACCTGCTTTTCGTCGAGCCAGCCGTTCTGTCCGGCGGCTTTGATCATGGCATACTCTCCACTCACGTTGTAGGCAGCTAGTGGGTGACGAAATTGGTTTCTTGCGTCCCTAATTACGTCTAGGTAGCTGAGTGCTGGTTTGACCATTACAATGTCCGCTCCTTCTCTGATGTCCATTTCAATCTCTCGCATTGCCTCCCTGCGGTTCGGCGGGTCCATTTGGTAGCTGCGTCTGTCTCCCCACAGCGGAGATGATTCGGCCGCTTCACGGAAGGGTCCATAGAAGGCGGAAGCGAACTTAGCCGAATATGCCATGATTGCGGTTTCCTGGAAGCCTCCTCTATCTAGGGACTGCCTAATCGCTTGAACTTGGCCGTCCATCATAGCGCTCGGTCCGACGATGTCCGCGCCTGCTTCCGCTTGCGAGACTGCGATTCGCGATAATAATTTTAGCGTCTCATCGTTCTCTACAGTGCGATTACGAATTACACCACAATGTCCGTGATCCGTGTACTGGCACAGACACACATCAGTGGCGACGACAAGTTGCGGGGCTGACTTCTTGATGGCCCGTACGGCTTGTTGGACTATGCCGTCGGTTGCGTAGGCCTGGCTCCCCAAGCTGTCTTTGTGTTTAGGAAGACCGAACAGCAACACGGCAGGTATCTTCAAGTCTGTGACTTCGGCGATTTCCTTGTTCAGTTCTGACATTGAAAAGCGATAGATACCTGGCATTGATTGTATTTCTTCTCGTATTGAGAGACGTTGGTCTACAAATATGGGGTACATGAAATCGGAACTTGACAGCCGAGTTTCCCTTATCAGGGTCCGCAGAGAAGCCTGTTCTCTTAATCTCCGGAACCGATTAGTAAGGTGTGTTTTCTCTGAAACCTCATACAGTTCTGATGTCATTCTCTATCGCCTCTACTAGATCATCAATTGTGTGAGTCCTCGGCACAATGTCGGCATGGATTCCTAATTTCTTCGTTGCCTCAGCGGTGACGGGGCCTATGCATGCGACCTTAACTCCCTTCAGTAGAAGTTCCAACTCATTTGCGCCCACGATTTGAGCGAAATTTCGCACCGTCGATGGGCTCGTGAAGGTCACCACGTCTATGCCTTGATTCAAAACCGACTTCAACCGATCAGCTGACAAATCTTCTGGAATAACCGTTCTATATGCCACAACCTCTTCCACTTTGGCTCCACGCTGCCTCAAGAGTTCAGGCAGCTTCTTCGATGCGATGTCGGCTCGAGGCAAAAGGATTCGTTTCCCGTTGACGTCACCTAAACCAACAACGATCTTCTCAGAGAGATATTGTGTTGGCACATAATCAGGTTTCTTACCGAGTCGTTCCAAGGCAGCCGCTGTAGCCGGCCCTATCGCAGCGACCTTAACTTTTTTCAACTTATCGGAGGGCTCTCCGAGTGCTTCCAGGCGTTGACTGAAGAATTGCACTCCGTGGACGCTGGTGAATATCACCCAATCATAATGCAGAATCCTGAGAATTGACTCATCTAATCGGTCCGTGGTATCAGGAGGAAGGATTGTGATGGTTGGGAGTTCGATGGTTGTTGCCCCTAGGTTGTTGAGTTTCGCTGAGAGAACGAGATTCTGCTTTTCAGGGCGCGTAATGAGAATTTTTACTCCTTCGAGGCATTTCAGGGATGAAGTTCCCATCAGGATGCCCCCAATACTAGCTGCGCGCCCTTACTGAGGAGGGATTCCGCTAATTCTTCCCCAACCTTCTTCGGGTCTGATTTGTCTGAAATGAGTTGGGTGCGCAAAAGCATTCTTCCATCCGACGAAGCGACCATGCCGTCTATCCTCAATTTTGTCTCGTGCACCGTCGCGAATGCAGCGATAGGTGTTCTGCAATTGGCCCCGAGTTTTCTCGCAAATGCTCTCTCAGCCTCAACGGCTCTGCGTGTGGGTTCATGATTTATGCGGGAAAGCAGTTCCACCATTTCTTCATCGTCCTCCCTAGTTTCAACTGCCAGCGCTCCTTGAGCGACTGCAGGAAGCATCACACGAGTTGAGAGTAGTTCCGTAGCACGCTTTTCCATACCTAACCTCTCGAGACCTGCGGCCGCGACAATTATTGCGTCGTATTCTCCCGCCTCAAGTTTACGTAGACGCGTGTCAACATTCCCGTGCATGTCCAGAACATGCAAATCGTTGCGTGCAGCTAACAGTTGTGTCCTCCGACGAGGACTGCTCGTGCCAACTCGGGCTCCACCAGAAAGCTGTTCAAACTTCCGTTTGTCACGCGAAATCAGGGCGTCTCTATGGTCGGCGCGTTGTGGGACAGCTGCTATCTTCAAGCCTGTTGGTAGCTCGGTTGTTAGGTCCTTCATACTGTGAACGGCGATACGAATTTCCTTATTGAGTAGTGATTCCTCGATCTCCTTTGTGAATAATCGTTTACCGTCGAGAGCACTCTCCCCCAAGTCCCGCATATTGTCGCCTTTCGTCTTGATTTCGGCTACTTCGAAGTGGAAGTTTAGTTTGAGTTCCATTAATTTCTGGATTATTTGTTTCGTCTGTGCAAGAGCGAGGGCACTTCCCCTGGTGCCCACGATAATGTGGTTTCTCACTCTTCGCTTTCCCTTCCTATACCGAAGAGTTTTCGGATCATGGCTTCGAAGTTTTCGCCATCGCCGTTCGACGAATGTTCCTTTAACCGAACGGTCGGTTCGTACAAGAGCTTGTTTACGATTCTACGTGTCAGTGGTTCAACAATAGTTTTCTCGCGACTCGGGATATCGCCAAGTTTTCTTAGCGCTCTCGATAGCTCCTTTTCCCGCACACCTATGGGTGCGTGTTTGTGGTTGGTGCCCACCATTGTAAGCTGACGATTCGACAGTGCGCTCACCCGTAATGAATGATCATGTTGGTTTCATGGCTAGGAGAAAGAATTCGGATAGGTACGACGCAGCTTCTGACGGTTTGTAGTTGCGTTTGAAATGTATCTGTTGAAAAACAAAACGATTCATCATACCTAGAAGGCATTCAGCCGCCATTCTCGGATCGGTTTCACGAAACTCTCCTGACTCGATTCCTTTCTCAATGATAGCGTTGAGGACGGATTGAATTCGAGCTAGATCGGCAGCCAAGGCCTTTCGTCCAACTGAATCAAGTTCCTCCGTCGAGTGCCGAACGTACAGACCGACGTTCAAGTGATCCTTAGGAAAGTGGGCAAGGTAGTTGCGTGCGAAGGCTTGTATCTTTGCCTTCGGTCCTGTTGCTTTTTCGCATTCATCGCTTAGTTTCGTGATGAAACTTGCCATGCTTACGCTTTCGCGTACAACCGCATCAAACAGGGCCTCTTTGTTCTTGAAGTAGTAGTAGACTGTGGGGGGGGTGACATCGGCGGCTCTGCATATGTCACGCATAGCGACATTTGAGAACCCACGCTGAGTGAAGAGTTCTTTCGCGACCTCAAGTATCCGTTGCTCTTGAGTCACCGTAGACATCGCAAAGTCAACTCAGAACAGTCGTTTGGGGTGACGCCAGCCTTTCCGCCTGTGGAATGTAAGGGCAAGCGGGATCTTCTTCGAACGGGTCGCCAAACTCAGCGAAGGCCCTAGACCGTGAACCGCCGCAAATTTCCTTGTAATCGCAAACGCCACAGCGTCCTTTCAGTTTCGAAGAATCCCTCAACGCGATGAATAATGGGTTTGATCGGTAGATTGAGCTGAGGCTCTCGCTCGGTACCTTGCCGGTGCGTATGGGTAGAAAACCGCTTGGGTAAACCTCTCCGTCGTAGGTTACAAAGAGGATCCCCTTACCGTCTCTAGTTGGAGTAGATTTCAGCGAGGGTGAACTTGCCGGTTCTCCTTCAAGTGTTCGCAATCTGGCGGCTAGACCCTCGTACAGGTTACCTCTTGGGGGGGCATGACTGTTCTCTCGTTCAGCACGCACTCTTCTGAAGTGCGGCCCCTCCGCAGTTCGTACGGGCATGGAATAGTGTGCGGCGTTAAAGAGGAAATGCATTACCTCTTCACATTCCGTTGCCTCAAGGTTTTCAAGCGACGCCCCGCGGCCTGTTCGAATTAGGAAAAATACTTCCCACGCTACCGCTTCACTCTGCCTGACGAGGTGAAAGATTTCAGCTAACTCGTTGATGTTGCTCCTCATGACTGTGGTATTGATTTGTGCCCTCAACTCCGCCTCGTTCGCCAACTGCAACGCGTGAATCGTCTTTTTCCAAGTGCCGTTGACTGCCCGAAGCTTGTCATGGGTTTCGGGCAATGCTCCGTCAAGGCTAAGAGACATAATGTCGACGCCCATCTCTTTCATTCTTGAAATTGTGGTCTCGTTCAGTTTCGGCGTCACGCTAGCTGCCACAGCCACATAGAGTCCCTTTCCCTTCGCGTATTCGATTAGGTCGAAGAAGTCGTCTCGCATGAGTGGGTCACCGCCCGTAAGAAGAAGCGCCGGGTAGGGTTCGCCGAATTCCAGGAGTTGATCGATCAGTTCTAGGCTCCTTTGATGGTCCAGTTCACCTGGCATTCGACTTCTGATCGCTCTTGCCCTACAATGCCTACAGGAGAGGAGACATGCTTTGGTCGTCTCCCAGCAAACGAAGACGGGTGCCTCAGAAAGATCGCTTCTCATTGTCCAAGGAGGTCGTGTGGAACTCAAGTCGTAAATTCACACTCGCGTTCAGAGCCAGTAACTTTCCCTTCTTGTTTTTGGGCTCTATTTAACGTTCGTTATATAGCCGCTATAGAATGTTTGAAGCGGCCTTTCATTTCCAGATTAACTGGGCTCGGATTGCGAAGCTGAAGGTATTCGTGAAGCTTAAGTTTAGACATTATACGTCATGGTCTGGGATGCGGTTTGAGTTACCAGAACGTATTGGTCACGAAGGAGGGAGCTATCGGCATAGTCCAGTTGAATCGGCCGAAAGTTTTGAACGCTCTCAATTTCGAGGTTATGTCGGAACTTGTAAGCGGGCTCGAGGAATTGGATAGGGAAGCGGCTGTTAAGGTGATGATTCTGACGGGCGGTGAAAGAGCCTTCGCTGCGGGAGCTGACTTAGCGGAGATGTCGCAGGCCACACCTGTTGAGCTAATGCTTGGCCGAAGGTTTGAGTTGTGGGATCGGATTAGTAAGATCTCGAAGCCGATTATAGCAGCCGTTAGCGGCTACTGCTTAGGGGGCGGAAATGAACTGGCTATGAATTGTGACCTTATTGTCGCGTCCGAGACTGCGACTTTCGGTCAACCAGAAATAAATGTTGGGATTATTCCGGGCGCCGGTGGGACGCAACGTCTGCCGCGCGTTGTTGGAAAATACAAGGCGATGGAGATGATTCTGACGGGCAAGTCTATTTCGGCGGACGAAGCGTACAGGATTGGTTTAGTTAATCATGTAGTTCCTCCTGAAAGCTTGATGGAGGAAGCTAAGAAGATCGCTACCGATATCGCGTCAAAACCTCCAATCTCAATCCGATCCGCCAAAGAAGCAATCTTGAAGGCACAGGACACGACACTTGAAGTTGGACTGGAGTTTGAACGAAAGGCGTTCTGCTTGCTATTCGCCACCGAGGATGGAAAGGAAGGCATGAAGGCCTTCCTCGAGAAGAGAAAACCAACTTTCAAAGGGAAATAGAATGAATCGCCGGATTTTTGAAATCGCCTTTATTTGCTCAGCGATTGCTCTAGTTGGTTTGGTTGGCCTACTGAATTGCCTTCAAGGTACCCCCTTTCTAGGGGGTCTGAAATGCAACTATACACTCACATCAAATGATTTCGTGATAAAGCTAGGCGCTACTGCTGTCTTTCTTCTCTTCCTCGCGTTGCTGCTTGGGCCAGTACTCGGCACACTTATTCAACCACATCTCAACAAGCATCAGAACCGTTCCTGACCTAAGATAGTGTGACTGGGTTCCAATCTTGAACGAAGGATTGCTCATAGGTGCGGAGCAACTTTTGTGTCTTAACAGTCCAGTTGCCCGGGAAAATGTTGGATTCAGGAGGCGTCTTTGAGATGGAGCCCATTTTACCGTGAAAGAAATACTCCATTAAGGATTCCGAAGTCACGCGTGCCCTATCTCATCAACGTGATACATCGTCAGATGCTTTGTGAACAAGCGTATGGATGGGTACTAGTGAAGTACACTGCCGCCGTCCAGCACGATCGTTTGTCCGTTTATGAATGTCGAATCGTCTGAACAAAGGAATGCGAGAATCTTGGCGATCTCTTCAGGTTTACCGAATCGTTTTATGAGATTCTCGCTCTTTTCCCTCTTCAACTCTTCCCCTGTCAACTCTTCTACCCATTCGGTTTCAACGTTCCCAAGTGCTATTGTATTTACCCGAACGTAAGGTGCGAGTTCAACAGCGAGCGCCTTCGTTAAGCCAATAACGCCCGCCTTAGCTACGGTAAATGCAAACCCCTTATCGTGCCCACCCAAAGCAGGCGTTGAGCTGACGTTCACGATCACTCCCTTCTTTTGTTTCAGAAATTGCGGCGCAACGGCGCGCGCACAGAGGAAGGACCCGAACAGGTCCACGTTGACAGGCTTGAAGAAATCGTCCGGCGACAGGTCCAAGAAACGTCGATTCCACTCACCCTTCGCAGGGTAACCGGCTAGGTTTAACAGAAAATCCACCTTCCCGAACTTGCTAACCGCAGCATCAACCATCTCCTGAACCTGGCGGGGAGACTCCTTCACGTCTATGAAGTTGACTTGCGCCAGCAAGGCCTCGTGGCCGAGGGAGTTTATTTCACGTGCAACCTTCTCCGCCGCACTCCTATTGGAATAGTACTGGAGGATTAGGTCTGCACCCTCTCTTGCGAACTCCAGGGCGGTGGCGCGTCCAATGCCGCCGCTGGCTCCCGTGACTATGGCAAGCTTACCGGACATCCTCGACATTTAGGTAGACCACTCATCCATCTGGGGCTTACAGAGCTATATGTTACAAGCAACGGCGTATGTCAAATGGCATACAATTTTCGGTGCGGCGACTTGAGCCTTATGCCGCAAGCCGCGGGCTCCTGTATTGGGTAGACTTTATTTCGCTCAGAACCTGAATAATGGTTAGAGAGGAAAAACCAGTCGCCCACTTTTGAGCAACTGACCAGGTTCAACAAGCGCGTGCCCGTATTAGTCTATGAGAAAATCAAGACCGGACAGTTTCTGCTCATAAGACGGTACGAGGACAAGTTGGTTTTTGTCGGCAAATTGAATGTCTTAGGCATTCTCCTGCTAGGGATTACTGGGTACTGGTATCTTGCTGGCACCAAATATCACAGCTACGTGCTGGAAGGACTTTTGGGCATAATGTCCACCGCTAAGTTGGATAACAGGCTCTACAGGATAACTGATTGGGGCCACAAGAAGGGCCGACTTCTCGTCTACGTAACAAAAGAAACGCCGAAAGCTCCAATGAAAACCCAAGAAGTTTAAGTTGAGAAATCCATTCGCAGCAAAAAGGGACTCAGCATCTACACACGTAGAGTTAGAGATACGAAACCAACCATCTGGTGGACAAGGCCCAAATGCTTTAATGTGATGCAAGGCTACAGTAGAGAGGGTTTCGTGGTAGAAGAAAAACCGGCAACAAACAACGAAGAACTTGACGATGAATATTTGCCTGCTTGTTGCCGCAACGGGAAAGAACATCGACATCCAGTTTAGCTGAGATGTTCTGAAGCATGCTTTCGTGGTAGCGCGGAGTCACGATTATCTCGACTATCCCTACTATGCTAACCCGCAAGAATCTGCCCTCATTTCAAGTATTAATGATGGAGGCGTAATCGGCTAATCTATTTGGTTATCTAGGAGGTCTAGGAAAGGATTATGTATTGTGGCTTGAGGCACGGTTCGGAATCGGGTACCCTTGATAGTTAGTGATGAGCCGTCAAAACAACGCATCCTTGCAGCGATGGCCGACGAATATTCCAGAAAGATACTGACAGCTACAATCCTAGACCCGATCAGTGCGCTCGAATTGAGCAAGAAGTATGAAATACCAATAACCACCGTTTATCGGCGCATAGATGAACTCGTGGAAGCAGGGTTACTGGCCGCAGTCAAATCAGGCAGGACAACAGACGGCAAATGGTATGACCTCTACAGAAGCCTCCTGCGCCGAATCGATGTGAGTTTCGAGAAAGGCGATGTTCGAATCGAGATAATCGTAAACGAACATGTTTCCGACCGTTTTACACGAATGTGGACTTCGATCCCAACAATCTGAGGGGAACGGAGAGTTGTCGTTGAACTTTCTCAGATCTTCTAGTTAACCACTTTTACGAAAGTCATAGCGCTCATTCTCGGCGCATTCATCCTACACCTTGCATACAAGGGATACAAGAGAAACTCCAACAAACCACCACTTTACGAGCGCTTGAATTTACACTAATAACCGCGAGCACCATTGCTGAAGGAATACTTTACATGATACTCGGATCGGAACTCCTGAATGCAATCGCCACCGGAACAAACATTACGGTTCTCGAATTCGTCGTGATAATATATTCGATTTACGGTAACGCGTCGTTGTCGTTTGGTATGGGAGACTGTTTACTTTCGTTTGGTCGGATTGTAACCGTTTGCACATGTAACCATGTTTCGATTCGTGAAAAACAGGGGAACCAGTAAGAGCGAGACGCGCCTTACTTACCCAAGAAGGGAAGAAAGATGAAAGGATTAACGAGCAAAGAACACCTGTTCCTGCGAGTACTTTCCGTAGTTACTCTCATAAACGCTGTTACATTCTACGCTGTTTCACGCGACATGCAGACCTTCGTGGCTAATTTCTTTGAAACGGTCGCTTTGATAACTGCCCTTACCCTTTTCGTTCTTACAGTTAATTTGGAATTCTGGTGGAGATACCTGCGAAGACCGGACAATCAGCGATTTTGGGTCTCTGATTTCCAAGCCTTGCGCGGCGGACATCGAGAGGATTCCTCGGGAAACACAGAACTCGAATTAGACTGATCTACTTTTTGCGTTCTGAATCAGGGTCATCCACTTGTCCTTTCCTTTGACCTGAATACCCGCAACTTCACTTGGTGTTTTTCCGTCTAGGGCTTCGTGCGGTCGTATGTAGTTGTGATAAATCTGATAACCTGAAAGAATCGGTGTGTCAGGACGTTTCAAACTTCGCATGACTTTCTCTCTTTGCCTAACCTCTCCGTTGAAGCGTTCCATGCGGTTACTGTTTCGATCTCCCGCCAACCGTATGTGGCGTATGTGCTCAGTTCTCGTATCCTTGTTCTGTGCCCAGAACTCTTGCATGTACGCTTCATGGAAGTTCGCCGCGCCGTCTGTTATGAATGTCTTAGGCTTCTTTCCTGTAACGGCTTTCCCAAGCTCAAGCAAAGGCCGCACGTCAGCCGTGTACTTAGTGTTCGCTACCTCTTGAGCTATCCAGAATCGGGTTTGGTCGTCCATGAGGGCGTATAGGTACTTGAGGTTCCCTTTCATCTTCAAGAACATCTCATCCGCACGCCAACTATCCGAAACCTGAGGCTGAATCTGAGCGAGGCACTTCTCCATCAAAGCCGTGTACTTGTCAATCCATCTCAAGATCGGAGGCATAAGGGTCACTTCATGTGGGCCATGCTTCTCTTGACCTTGACATTACCACACCTTATGATAACGGCTAGCTCACCAAACGAATTGTCACACCCATGCCTACCAAACGTAGATTACGCGTTACCCGATTTACTCGGTGAAATGAAGACTCAAGAGAGCTATTCTTCGCCTGCGAGTTGAGTCCTTACGCAAATACACTCGTCTCGATAGCGACCACAATTTGGACAACGCGGTCGACCCTTCAAAGCTTCTATCTTCTGGTTATTTACGAGACTACGAATTTCACTAGGAAGCTTCGGTTCGTAGAATACTCGAAGCACCCACCTAGTTAGATCCTTCTCAGTTACCATGCCAACCAACTTTCCATTTTCAATTAAAGGTAGGCGCCTAACACCTAACCTCAACATTGTCTCGAAGCTTCGCCATATCTCCATGTCTGGCGTACCGGTTTGCAGAGGTCGAGACATGAGACTCCGAACCGGCAACTTAAGCAGACTATCTCCACGCAGGGCGGCTCGAGTTACATCGCGTTCAGTAATAATACCAACAGGTTTCTGTTTGTCAGTTATCACTACACTTCCGATATCGAACTTGACCATAAGCCGAATTGCTTCCTCCACCCGTTCAGTAATGTCTATCGTGACGATGTTGGTCGTCATGATCTCTGATAGAAGCGCGCGTTCGGCACGTTTCATGCGAACCCATTCGCTAGAGGCCGTCCGACGTATAATAGAGACGTTAACAATTACCAACAATGAGAACAGAAGTAGAACGAAAAGCGGATTTTGGGACACACACACCAGACGCCAGTGAAAAGCCAGAATGACGACTGGATTCAGACTAGAACAGTAGCCCGGTTTTGGATATCTATTATACCGAGCTTTGCGTTAGCGGTCATGAACTACATGTGAGTAGTCTGGCTTGAGCCCGAGTCTCTACGAAACAATGATCCGCCGGGCAATGTTTCTCGCGCCGCCTGAGACTGCGCATGCAATTGCTAAATGGTTCTTCAAGCGCCCACCCCTCTGGCGACTCCTGAGTTGGCGTCTTAGTGTTAGAAACGAAAGACTCCACGTCAAAGTGGGAAACCTTGAGCTGCCAAACCCAGTTGGACTTGCTGCAGGATTTGATAAGAACTGTGAAATGTGGAATTCGCTCTTTAGAATAGGGTTTGGTTATCTCACTTTAGGAACTGTAACGTTGAACCCACGCGAAGGCAATGCTAAGCCTAGAATGTGGCGGTATCCGCAGGAATCGCTAGTCAACTCGATGGGACTACCGAATCGGGGAGCTAAGGAGAACATCGCAAATCTCATGCAAAGGCCCTCGAACATGGAACCCATCATCGTAAGCCTTTCCGGGCTAAGCATTGAAGAATTCGTTGAATGTTACCGCCAAATGGAACCGTTGGCTGACGGAATCGAGTTGAACATTAGCACACCCAACACCGTTGGGGTAAGGATTTTCCAAGAGCCAGACATGCTCACCAGACTTCTAAAAACAATCAACGAAACAAGAACATCGAACAAACCGATCTGGGTGAAGATTCCACCTTACTTTGAAGACGAAGGACGTAAGAAGGTTCACCAGCTAATCGACGTTTGCGCAAAAACAGCTGTCACCGGCTTAACCGCTATAAACACCAAACTCGTCAACGAACCTCGTGCAAGCATTGGCACAGGAGGCTTGAGCGGACCGCCAATCTTCAACGATATGCTTCGAATTGTAGCAGACATCTACGACTATACTAAGGGTAGAATCCCAATCAATGCATGCGGTGGCATATCATCAGGCTTCGACGCCTGGAACGCTTTCCAAGCAGGCGCGTCTTCAGTACAACTTTACACCGCGTTAGTATATCATGGCCCTGAAATAGTGTCAAGAATCAACAGACAAATACTCCGCCTCCTCACAGAATCCAAATTGAATTCACTCAGCGAAGTCATAGGCATACACCATAATTGAAACTCAAATGAAAAAATCACAAAAAAGCCATAACTCACCATGAGTAATGACTCAGAGAACATGAAACCCTCCCAGAACAACCCTCAAATCCGTAATCCTGAATGGTACGCCGCCGATTTCATAAAACAACTTCAACTGGATCCGAAACCTGACCAAAGATGCGAATGGTCCTGCCTATTTTGGTCAAAGGACCACTGGGCTACTGAGGCAAAAAAAGCGCAAATAAACTTGCAACAGACAAAGGAACACACTCGAAACTCCGAACAGACTACGGTTCAAACGCTCTTTCTAGAATCTCAATTTCTCAACACTGTAGCACAGGCTTACTCAAGACTGTTCGGTCGCACAGATCAATTCTGTAATACCAAGGATTTCCCGAAATGCCCATACATGAGCCAGCGTCAGGACCTACTAGAAACTGGTTCACTAGCGAGCGGTTTCATCACTATCCTACACAAGGCAGCCCTATACGCAATGCTTGACCGACACCCAATCGAAAGCGGATTCATGAACGACGAATATGAAGACGTTTATGGAATCAACCTCACTAGCTTCCAAGACCTGGAAACGTCCCTTACGGACGGAAGGTTCAGAACCCTCTACGAAGCCGTCTTGAAACGAGCTAAACAGCTAGCCGGCGTCTCAACCTAAGACAAAGTATCGAACCCACCACTCGCCGCAAATTGCGCCGGGACCCGTGCCACATTGACGACGCCATCAATTTCATGGATACTAATATTGAAAACATAACTGAACCGATCGGAGGATTTGAGTTCTCGCAAGACCTCGTAGCAATTGTGGCTGGAAAAAATCACCCGGAGAAAAATTAGCACATGACACAAAAGCCACAACTGCAAAGGCTTAGCATGGATTATTCAAAGATATTGTGAGCATGCTTCTTCTATTCATGCTCGAGGGACCGCGATGAGCGCAAGTTTTTCAGTAGGGAATTAACCACCTAAAGATCAAAGAGACTCTTGGTGACCCTGTGTTGGATGTGTACGGTAGCATGTTCAAGAAGCAACTGCTATTCCTTCTTCTCGTCTTAGCATTAATTGCCGGATCCCTCTTTACGATCTTTACTTTCCTAGCCACGATGAGTTTCGGTGGAACATTAGGTTTGGTTCTGTTCCTGCTGGTCACTGCCCTTCTAATAGCGGGTTACATGCTAGGATTCATGGCGTTAGCGTTCCTAGCAATCTTGTTTCTTACGAATTACTGGCCAAGGCGTAGCAAATAGACCGCTATGCTGCCTCAGCGAAGGAGAGTGTTCAAATATCCTCATATTCGTTCTACGATTCTACCTGTCAGGCTGTGCATGACGATGCCGGATGGTTGGTCCCCTCCAAAAAACGCGAAGATTTGGGGTCACCTATTCAATGAGGTAGTCCGCGCCAAGCACTGTATGATGTGTGCCGCCTGCGTCGCCTCATGCCCAATTAACGTGCTAAACGTGAACGTGAACGAAGAGCCAGTCATTAAGGGGCCGTGTGCTGCATGTCAAGTATGTTACTATAGTTGCCCCCGGCTTGAGTTACCGATAGATGAAATCGAATACTACTTGTTTGGAAGAACTCGGAAACCCGAAGAGGAATCCTTAGGCATCTACAGGAACATTTACTCCGCAAGAGCCTTGGAAGAGGAGATCTGGCATGCAGGCCAAGACGGCGGAAGCACGATAGCGCTTATGACGCATGCCCTCCAAATCGGGCTGATCAACTGTTTCGCCACTTCAGACTTCACAAAATCAAATTCAGTATTCATTCTCGGAAGCGGAATGACTCTGAAAACGGTCCCCGTATTAGGTGACACAGCGGCTGACATAATTCGCACAGCAGGGTCAAAGTATACCCATGGTGGAGTTCTCGGAGTACTTTCGGACGCAGCCGCATCCTACCCCGATGGCCGGGTTGGCTTGGTAGCCCTACCCTGCGAGTTGCAAGGGCTTCGGCGAATGTACACTTCACTACAAGCCACAGTCAAATTCGGAGGCTCGTGGATACGAGGTGGCCGACCGATACTTACTATCGGCCTCTTCTGCTCCAAAGTATACACCCATGACCAATTAGTGACCGAATTTATTCAGAAGAAACACGGCATTGACCCGGCGAAGATTACGCGGACGGTCATCAAACGTAACCGCTTCAAAGTTTACATCGGCGCCGATTGCGCTCTCGATGTTTCGACGAAAGAGCTTCAGCCTTACATGAGCCACCCATGCAAGTACTGCATCGACTACGTGGCCGAGCTTGCCGACATTTCTATAGGCGCCATTGGTTCCGCCGACGGATGGACCACTGTAATCATTCGCTCCGAATTAGGACAGAAACTGTTCGATAGCGCCGTTAAGGCGAGGGCAATTGAAGCTGTTCCCATAGAGACGGTCAAACCTGGGCTCCCGTTCGTCGTCAAGCTGTGCAACAAGAAGAAACGCGAAAGAAACGCATACTACATTAGGCGAGGCCTGCGCGAGGGATTTCTGGAGCAACGTAAAAACGAATTGATACAAATCGCTCCGGCTCCCGAAGCGTAACGGATACGAGCCCGCTCGACCAATACGCCTAACCATGTACCATACTCGTTAGAAGTCCGCTTAGGAAACGTTAACGCTTACACTCTTTATTCGCGTGTAATGGCTGATGGCCTGCAGGCCACTCTCTCATACCCTATTCCGCTATCCTTGTACCCTCCAAATGGTGTCTGAGAGTATGCGACCAAGTAATCATTTACAGCCACGACACCGGCCTGAAGCCGGCTAACTAATTGGTTTGCAAGTTTCAGATTATTCGTCCAGACCCCTCCATACAACCCAAACTGGGATTCATTCGCCATCCTGACAACTTCCTCAACCGCCTCGCCCACATCTGCCTTAACTGCTCTTGGGATCCGGCCGATGACTTCATCCGTCGCCGGATTCCTCAACTCAAACTTTTCAACTGAAAAACCAGAAGCCCATTTTCCGTTAACGAAATAATCGTAGGTTTGAACCTGTCCGGTCAATATGCTCCCTAAGAAATTAGTTGACGATCTGAGGTCTTAGGTCAATTTAGCCTTCACTTGCGCGACCAACTCTGCTGTTCCCGTTTCCTTACAGAGTTCCGGCGGTAACCCGGAGACGCATAGGAGCGCGGATATAATGCTGGCCTCGTCGTCAATTGTCTTCCTAATCTCCGATTCAACTTTCTTAAGTTCAGTTTCGGTCTGCCGAAATGTGTGACCTATGAATATTTTAGGTGGAAATCCCGAACCAATTTGCGTGAACCTACCTCCAATTAGTAAGAACGGGATCTCTTTCTTCGGGTTGAACCTGCGCAGTAGTTTTTCTTCTGTCTTCAAGAGTTTCTGCAGCGGCTTGAATTCACGGTCCTTAATCTCACGGGCGACAAATTCAATGTGGGAGCTTGTGTAAGTAGCCTTCGTGAAATCGTAAGTAGGAAGATTTAGAAACGGCTCATCTCTCGCGGCGCTGATAGTTTGTTTAAGCCCGTCCCATTGTCCAAATTTTTGGAGGCTCCTGACGATGGCCCACCGCTCAGCGGCGCAATAAGGACAGAACTCAGCTCCCATAAAGAAGACGAACACCTTACCAGCTCGCCGCATCGTATCTTTTGAGGCCTCGACAAATTTACCGAGGACTTTGGGCTGTTTACTCATCTCTTTACGGCGCCGCCACGGAATACGAAGGGTCATCATTTATTCCTACCTGTAGGCCTCGACAAAAACTAGCTAACTTTCATCGTACAAGAAGCTTTGCAAACCAGAAACGTGCAGGACCTTAAGAACCACCCTGTTCCAAATTTGGGTTGCAAGCATTCACCATTCCAAGCATAGAGAATGCCCGTTTGGGGCCCCCTTGTTGATTTCATAGGCATCCAAACCGCTTACTCCTTGTCGAGGATAATGACCATTTTGATTGGTTCAGCAACTTTCATTTCAAGAAAATTCAGAGAATATTCTTACTAACTAGAATCAACCGACGAAAATCACCCTAATTTCGCGATAGTCGATAAGAGATCTTTTAAACAGAGCGCTGAGAACAGCAGTCACGCTAACCCGCTACGCTTACTCTTTGTCGGGGAAGAATGGCGGGGTCGTCCTCAAGAGGAGAAGAATCTTTGCGAGTAGCAGTTTTCGGCTCCGGCCTGATGGGCTCGACGATAGCTCGTGACTTGGCAAAGTCAAAGCATGTCGATCAAGTGATGGTCTACGATGTTAACCGCGACCGGTTGCGAGCTTTGGCCGAAAGTGATCATTCAGCGAAACTTTCAACTAAGATTCATGACGTCCGCAAAAAGAATGAAACTGCAAGGTTACTAAAGAGATTCGACGTCGGTGTGGGGGCCTTACCTCATGGGTTAAGTGAGTACGCCATCTCAGCAACGATCACGGCGGGCGTTAATTTTGTTGACCTGATCTTTGGTTGGCGATTCGGCCAAAGGGAAGTAGATTCAGCGGCAAAGAGAAAAGGGATAACGATCATTCCCGCATGCGGTTTGGCGCCAGGCCTAACGAACATTCTTGCCATGGCAGCAGCCGAACGAATGGATAGGGTTGAGGAGGTCCACATTAAGGTAGGTGGCATCCCGGAAAGACCCAAACCCCCCCTCAACTATCGAATAGTATTCTCCTTCGAAGCAGTTCTTGAAGAATATCTTCGGAAAGCCCGCATCATAAAGAATGGAAAAATCACTGATGTCCCAGCCCTCTCCGGCCTTGAAACCATAGCCTTCCATGCACCAATAGGTAAATGCGAATGCTTCTACACCGACGGACTCTCAACCCTTGTTCAAACGCTTAGGAAAGTGCGTGAGATGGATGAGAAGACGATCCGTTGGCCTGGCCATGCGAAACAGATAAGAACTCTCATAGACTGCGGCTTACTCGAAACTGAACCCTTCCTCTTCCATGGGCAACCCATGGTTCCTAGAAAAATTGTCTCGACCCTATTGTCTAACAAGCTAACGCTGGGAAAGGACAAAGACCTAACGCTCCTCAGAGTTGACGTATCCGGGAAGACCGATGGGAAACTAGTCCATCATCGATATGAAATGATAGACCACTACGACACGAGGCAGCAAATGACTTCCATGGCCAGAACCACCGCATTTCCATGCTCAATAGCCGCACAACTCCTAGCATCAGGAGAAATAGCCCGGAAAGGCTTGGTACCACCGGAACTCGCATTCAAACAGAACCTCCGCCACGAATTCTTAGACTATCTGACAGACAGAGGTATGAAGATCACATCAAAATCCATGTCAAATAAGTAATTACCTCTACGGCCTTTGAGACGATCACTCCAACTTTACGAGTTCATAATCAGTTATGGGAACTGCTAGTCCTGCTTATATGAAAAATTCCTCATGACATTCACTGGATTCGACAAGGGCGCGATTTACTCGATGGTTGGTCTTCAGACTTCATCGCGATTGGCCACGGTCAGTGACATCATGACCGGATGGGTCGTTACAGCCGCCCCATCGGATTCGCTACTGAAAACACGGGACGTGATGACTCAAAATCGGGTCTCACAACTTGTTGTAGCCGATCAACGCAACCGACCAATAGGCCTGATATCAAAGCGCGACATCGCAAGATTTCTCCTAGATGATAATACGACCCGCAGCCTGGAAGAGATACCGGTCTCTGAAGCTTCTTCAAAGTCGATTCCCACGATGAGGACCGACGTATCTGTACTCAATGCAGCCCGAATGTTCGACACAGACAACCTCGCTTACGCGGTGGTAACGAACGATAATCCCCTATCCGGAATTATCACCGAAACTGATCTCTGCCATTACTTCTCACAGAAATGGCCCGGAAAATTCAAGGTCACTGATTTCATGAGAAGCGACTTCATATTCGCAAAGAGCAGCTACTCCGTCGTTCACGTAGCACATGCGATCATCTTCCGACAGCCGAGTGTTCCGGTTATCGACGAAGAACTCGTAGGCATCTTAACACTCTCTGACATCCTCTCGATTGGAGAAAAGATTCCCGATGGCGCAACTAACCTACATTCCAACGCGAAGGCTGATCTTGCTTTAATCACGACAAAGGACTTGATGACACGCAACCCAATTACAACCCAGGAAGGAGCAGATTTAGCCCAAGCTGCTCGGACACTAATCAGCAAAGGCGTGAGTAGCTTGCCCGTAATCGACACCGAATCGAAAGTTGTCGGCCTCATCACCAAACGTGATATCGTCAAAGCCCTTGGACAGATCGACAGAAGCCTTGAAGCGTAACCGCTGCTAACGCAAAGCCAAGCAAGGGACTACGCTATGCTAAACGAAGAATTTCGCGAAATTGAAGCATTTACCGAACAATCTCAATTAAGAACCATAACCTAAGCTACCTAAAGCAAAGAGCCTTGCGCGTATGGATCTGCTTAGTTTCGTAGGTACGGTAATTCTCGTAACAGCGTCAGGTGCGCTAGCCCCTGGGCCACTGTTCTTTGGGCTGCTGAGCCATGGGTCTAAAGAAGGTGCCCGCGCTGGGTTCTCATGTGCGGTTGGCCATACTCTAGTGGAGTTTCCGCTTGTTCTCGCACTCTCCTTAGGATTGCTTGCCGCTGCAAATCAACCAACCATAAAGTGGGTTATCGGACTCATTGGCGGTATTGGGTTGATTGGTTTTGGGGCGTTGCAGATCTATTACACGATCAAGAGCAAACCTGAGTTCGGCGAGGTTTCGAAAAATAGCAGCGTCCCGACCAGCTCAGTTATTCTCGGCCTCGCGTTGACCGGACTGAACCCATACTTCATTCTATGGTGGCTCACGATAGGTTCAGTGCTCATCGTTCAGGCTCTGGCTTTCGCGGCCATCGCTGGCGTACTCATAATGTACGTTTCCCACGTTTGGATGGATTACGCTTACCTAACTGCAATCGCCCACCTGGGCAAGAGAGGGAAGGGATTAATGGGTTCACGATACTACAAACTCGTACTCATCGCCTTCGGCCTTATCTTAATTTACTATGGCTCAACCTTCCTCCTTAACGTCGTTAGACTCTAGAGGAAAAGCTTCCAAAGCATCATCAGGCCCGGCAGATTTGAGTAGCTCAAGCCTGCCTTTTGTAAAGCCGCCCGATTACGCTAGTGGGCTTATCCAATAGAGCTTCCACTTTCCTGAAACTTCCTTCTCGAAGGACACAGAGGAAGACTGTGGCGGGGCCAGCCGATTTCTTAAGGTCCACCCGCTGCGAACCCAACAGCCTAATTGAAAGGTCAGAGTCGTTCGCCATCGTTCTGGCTTCTTCAAGTATTCCCCGTGAGCCCACAGGTATAATTTCGTGCACGAATGACTTCTCGCGGACCTTTATGATATCAAGCGTGTCCGCGATTTTCCGACCCGCTTCCCCGCGCAGAACTTCTTGTCCAACATGAGGTTCGCCGACAGCTACTACTTCGTCGCCCGGTGCGCATCGGCCTGTCTTAAGATTGGAACTGGAGACAAAACCGATTGCTGTTACTCCAATGCCGGTCTGACTGACTTTCACGTTCTTTTCTGAGCTGAATAGGACCTGTACGTTGCGGAGTCGTGCATAACGCACTTCAGCTAACATTCCTTTGATGACTTGGTTGCCAGTCGGTTCCGGCTCAACCGACAGTGTCCCAGCAAGGGCTACTGGATTAGCGCCAATTGCAAGGAGTTCCATCAGAGCCACTCTAGCAGTCATCTTCCCCAGTAGTCGTGGATGAGCCCTAACCCTATCGTGAAGTTTCGATCCGATCCCTCCAGCCGCGTCGCAGCTCACCGCGAGCAGTCGACCTCTACTAACTCGCAGAAGCAGCAAATCTCTGCACGTTCTGATTAACCTCGGTGCCGCCGAGGACCCTGTCATACTCTTAGCCTTCTTCTTACCGCAAAGTAAAGGACTGCGCCAATTGCGCCATTGAAACAGGCATCGAGAAACAAAGGCGGGATAAAGCTCAATGTGAAAGCCATGCCATAAACTGGAATCGCTACAACGACTAGGGCCGTGTTGATTGCGATACCTGTGGCAACGGCTGGAAAAACGGTCCATTTCCTATTGATTATACCAACTGCTGCTCCAGCAACCGCAAGGCCTAGCGCAATTGGTAGGTGGAGGAATCCAAACGGAAAGCCACTGACAATCGCCGTTGCCATGTGTCCTAGGCCAAAGACGCAAAAACCATCCAAGGGACCAAAGTATAGCGCGGCGAAGAAGCCGGGTGCCGAATCCAAGGCGAGCGATGAATAAAGATGAATAAAGGAACCTACGACAGACAGAGCTGCAAACACCGTTATCCGTGCGACCAAGTAGGTTCGAGGTACCTTCTTGGAACTGAGGGATCTCACATTAGGAGCAGTCATTTTGCACCGGTTCCTCTCACGTCGGAGAACTTCTTCCTAGCGAGATCAAGCTCCATTAAGGTGTTAACGTTAAGAACGACATCACCCGAGTCGATTTCGAAGATCGTCTGATCCAGCTCCCCCTCGTCGATACGTTTACCGTCGACCATGTTGATTCCTACAGGCACGAAATCCCGGCCATCAATCTTGAACAAGTATTGTGGTTTGGAGCCGATTTCTTCATAGACCTCAGGTTTAGCCATAACTGCCAACGCTGGCTTGCCTGAACTGCGATACTTTTGCACCGCTCGTTCAACGATCTCGGCGGTGATGAACGGAAGGTCCGCGGAAACAACCAGAACATCGCCAAGGGAGAGCCGTCGAATTGCAAAGCGCATATCCTCTTCGAAACCGTCACCAGGTGTAACCAGAACTTCAACTCCCATTCTTCGGGCTTCGATGCTAGTTGCGGGAGTGTTGGTGCTTGAGGCAACCACAATTCGATCTACACTCGTCTGCTTGAGCACTTCGATTACAAGTTGCAGCATCGACTTGCCTGAAACTTCGAGAAGCGGCTTCTCCACTTTGGCTCCCATCCGACTCGCTCGACCACCCGCCATTACTAGAGCAGTCAGACCCACTTCAAGAACACCAAAACCAGAATGAGGGAGATTGTCCTCGAAACCTCATTCGTTGCACCCAGCACGTCGCCTGTCAATCCGCCGAAGTGCCGATTGGACACAATGACCATCACTAGACCCGTGAGCATCGCGCCGATAAAGATCGTAACGCCACCAAACCCCAAGAACAGAACTGAAATTGCAAGAATAATCGCGCAAGAGAGACCTAGGCGCAAAGCGCGTTTGTGATGCATTGCTTCGACGAAAATGCTGTTCATACCCTTGTGCGCGGATTTACCGGTAGATGCTGCAAGAACCATGGAGAACGCGGCCGCAGATTCTGACACGATGAGACCCGGGATAACCAGACGTGCTGGTATGGCTGCAATGGAGAAGGCAGCCGTAGCCAAGATAATTAGACCTAAAGAGAGACCCCCCGCCCCCGTCGTGGGATCACGCATAACCCGTAATTTCCCGCTCGGCGACCCGTGGAACATGATCCCATCGCCAAAATCGAGCAAACCGTCGACATGTTGGGCACCATTAATCAGAATAATCATCCCCAGCCCAATCGTCCCTCCTACAAGGGGAGGAAGAAATAGTTCGAGAACCCAGACGACTGCGCCTGCTACCAAGCCGGTCGCCGCGCCAATCAGTGGGAAAAGCGGCATGCACGACGCGGCCTGAGCGACGCCGTCTCGATCCATTCCGACGGGAAATATCGTCAGGAAGGCGAACGAGTTCTTCAGACCGCGTAGAAGGCTCAAAACGAGTTCATCTTAAACTCTGCCGCAGAGCCTGTGAATACATGTTCGAAGAACAACCAGCGATAAGCCCGCCCACCGCATCATTCATGATCGGCCCAAGTTTTGCTAGGATACCAGGTTTATTCTGGTCGAACCGAATGAATTCGAATACGCCCCTCGCTCCCGCAATGTAGTTTGCAATCGTCATCCCAAGAAGTTCGTCAGTTACGAGACCGGGACGACCCATGAATCTCTCGATAGTAAGATTCGGTATCAGCCCAGCTTTGGCGTCTTCTTCGGCCCGGTAACACGCCACGACCAATGTGGAAACGTTGACATCTGAAAGGGCGTCGCGAAACTGGTCTAAGATTATCTGCGTCGCCTTTTCCCTGTCTTCCACGCCAGGATGCGGAACAAACAGTACCAGCGCACTCTCAACTAAGTCCTTCAACGTGACCCCCCTCTCCTCAAGATAACGTAAGAGCGGCGGGTTCCCAATCATTTGACCAGTCAAGTCTGACATCGGATAACACCGCCAGTGCTTTATCTACATGGCTGGACTATCCAGCCAGGTCTCCATTCGTGTTTCAAAGTCTGCGGTTCAACTCGAAGCAAATCGCTTTGGTCTCCACATTTAGCGCTATTGGTGCAGTAGTCAGAATTTTGGTGGATAATCTGGCTCTGGTATCCCCTGAGCCCGTGTATGGGGCGGTGATTAAGGTGGGTTTGAGTGAAACCCTAAGCTTTGTTAGCGGATTTATCTTTGGCCCCATCTCAGGCTTCATCACTGGCTTTTTGATAATTCTACTATCAGATATAGCCAGTCCGTATGGTCCCGGCGCCTGGACCCCCTTCATAGCCTCCATAATTGGTTTGCTTGGAATATGCGGTGGAATCATACGCCGAATTCGCCCACGGATAACTGTCTTGGTCGCGATAGTCTCGGCCGTAGGATTGACGCTCTTGAGCGAGTTCCTGCAGAACGCGTGGGTCTCACTAACCTATAACATCCCGATCGAGGGAACAATGATTACAGGTATTGTCAGCCTAGTGACCGCTATGGCGAACAACATCATCCTCTTCCCAACCGTCGGAATCAAAACAATCAAATTCGTTCAAGAACATTATCTTAAGCAATCAAAATAGAATAAGCATCAATGCGTTGACTATACCTGAGTCTCAGTTTAGGTTTCTAAGAGTTCGATCAGTAGCGGTAGGTCGTTTACTGAACCCAAGAGATAGTCAGGTTCGGCCTTGAGGATTCGCTCGATTGGAAATGGCCCGGTGGAGACTGCTACTGAGCGTAGGCCTGCAGCCTTCGCGGCCATGATATCCATCACACCGTCCCCAACCAGAATTGCTGCCTCTGTTGAAACGCCTAATTCCGTTAGAATTTTCTTAATAGGGGCGCTGGCCGGCTTCATCTCTTCACAATCGTCTCTGGTCACGACCGCATCAAACAACGTTTCGAGGTGATGCCGTTTGAGAGTTAGTTCGGTTCCGGCTCTACTATTGTTTGTTACGACCCCAATCTTCAGGTGCCTAGAACGCAACTCCTGGAGCGTTCTTTCAGCGCCCGGGTACAGGGAAACATCCTCAGCTGCCTTGAGCTCCATTTCCTCAAAGAACCCGTAGAACGTTGAGCGTAGCTTCAAGAACTTTTCTGGCTCACACTTGTCCTTCAGCTTGTTAAGAATGACGAAGAGATTGACCTGTTCGGTCATATCGGGAGTCCTTAAGCCGAACTTCTCGAGTTCTCCAAGCGCCCTCCCGCGGGCAGCCATGTAGTCTAGGTTGAATTTAGTGATAGTTCCGTCCATATCGAATATGATCGCTTTGACCTTCAAACGTGAGTCTTCCGGACGTTTCTGGAAGGACTAATAGACGATTCCTTAAAGGTTGATGATGATTGCTTTGCCTTGGAAGCATGTTGAACCGGCTAAGATTCACAGATTGTTTTACCCGTAAGTATCGGTCGTGATAACAACCGAGTTTGAGGGGGATATTGGCGGCATGCCGGCAATTTGGTGTATGCCGCTTTCATTCAACCCGCCGCTCGTTGGCGTTGCGATTGCGCCAGAACACGCAACCTACAAGATCCTCATAGGCGCTCAAGCTTTTGGAGTAAACTGGCTGAATTTCTCTTTCGCCAAACAGATGGGTGAGCTGGGTGAAACCTCAGCCAAGGTGGTTAGGGACAAGCTTTCGACTGCGGGACTGGAAATTGTGAGAGGCAATTTGACTGGTCAACCTTTGATCCGCGATGCAGAGGGAGTCTTGGAATGCCGCCTTCATGAACGGCACCGAATCGGGACGCATGAGTTAGTTGTTGGAGAAGTGGTGGCTGCGTCGGCGACAGAGAGCTTTACTGAGTACTGGGACTTTTCAAAGTACAACCCCATCCTCTATGCTGGGACGGTAAATATTGGAGAAAAATGTTGGGCGTTCAGGTCGGGAATTGGAGAAAAGCGGGTTGTGCCGTTAAAGCATCAAATGTGAGAGATGCTTACTACGGCTTCCATCTATTCGAAACTTAGGTTATCCATGAACTCAAGAGCAATCATGTGCTATGCTCTTGACGAGCCGATCATAGACTCGTAGTTTCTCAAGCCCCACTTTGATCCCGACTTCGGCGTCTGAAATGGCATGTTTAGCGAAGAAGTCTTCGGCTTCAGATAACCGGCCTACGCATAAGACTGGAATGATTGACATGAATACTGTTGAGAGAAGCCCCGTGCCCTGGTATAGCTCCTGAAGCTTTCCTATGTTACATTTCAACCAATCCCAAGTCATGCCCTTAACTTCAGGATTCTTTGTAGCTGCGATGACTACCGAGATAACATCCTGCCGTTTGACTTCGCCGCTGATCGCAAAGTTCAATGTTCGCTTAACAAGTTCCTCATCGCTGAAAGTTGTCATTGACTGCAGAAACTTGATTCGATCCTCATCTGAACTACTCTCCCGATACTTGCGCGTTAGACCGTCGAGATCGTTCGTCGACCTGGCATAGGCTGTAGCGACGGCTAACCTCATGTCCGGAGAAGTTTTCCCGTAATCGTTGAAATTGCGCGCCAAAGTAGTCGCGTAGTCTGAATCAATGATGGCTAGCCTGCTAGCCAGTATGCCTTCCAGTATCGGACTCTTCTCGTCAGTTCTACCCTTGAACGTCTCAAGTAAGCCGCGATGGACTCTCTTCGAGAGGTCTAAGATGTTTGACGGCATTAGAGAATACAGCAAGGTGATTTGATCTGATAACTCCTGAGCGGGGAGAGTATCTGTCTCCCTCTCGAATTTGGTCAAGGTTGCCAGGTATTGATTGAAGTTGGTTCTTCCAGAAAGGAGGAACGAGAATGTGTCGTACATTAGTCCCCATCGATCGTATGGTGATAGTTTGCTTCGCCAGACGACCTCATCGACTCCTTGGTAGTGGACTGCGTAGAAGCCGGTGCGGTCAGGGTTTATTCTCAGCGACTTCAAATCGTCAACTACAATTTCGTAATCCCAGCCTTCCATAAGGAAGCTTTTTCTCTGATTGTTTATCTCAATTATTAGTGGGATCGACCATCTGAATTTTTCCTTATCTGGGCCCCCAGAGATCAGGAACCTTTCCTGTCTTAGAGTTAGTTTTCCATCACTTTTGGAAACAGTGACTACTGGGAAGCCGGGTTGCTTTATCCAACTCGACATTATCTTCTGCACTGGCTTTTCAGACGCGCCTTCGATTGCAGACCAAAGATCAGTTCCGGTTGCGTTAGCGTAAGCGTGCGCTGAGAGGTATCGTCGCACACCCTCGCGAAAAGCTTGTTCGCCAACGTAAGCTTCGATCATTTGGAGCACGTGAGCTCCTTTCCCATAGCTGATCGCGTCGAAGATCTGTTCTATCTCATCTGGTGAGGTTACTTGTACTTGAATTGGGTGAGTGTTCTCCGTTGAATCTTGATTCATTGCGCCAGCAAGTGACTCGACTGTTGGCTCTCCGTTGAAGAAATTGGTCCAGATTCTCCATTCTGGATGCGCCGAGTTGAGGACCTTGTACGCCATGAAGGTTGCGAAACTTTCGTTCAGCCATATATCGTCCCACCACTTCATGGTGACCAGGTCGCCAAACCATTGGTGAGCCAGCTCGTGGGCAATGGCCATGGCGGAGCGCATCTTCCCCTTAGCGCTCGTATTCGCGTCGGCTAGAAGTAGGATCTCGCGAAAGGTGATTGCGCCCCAGTTCTCCATCGCTCCCATCGCGAACTCAGGGACAGCGATCAAATGTACCTTTGGAAGCGCATATCGAATCTGGTAATATGAGTTGAAGAACTCGATCGCTTCTCGCGCTTCATTTTCAGCAAAAGCTCCTAGTTTCGTTTTCCCCGGGGTGGTTGCTAGAATTATGTTGGTATCTCCAACCTTACTTGTATGCGCTTGGAACTTGCCCACTCCAAGGTAGAGTAGGTATGTTGACATTCGTGGAGTTTTCTCGAAGGCGACAATTTTCTTGACGCCATCGACCTTCTGAGACTTTATGGGCATGTTTGAGATTGCTTCTAAGTCATTGTCTATTCTCACCGTGAGTTTGAATTCGGCTTTCACGTCGGGCCGGTCAACGCAGGGAAACATGCGCCTTGCTTGAGCAGCTTCAAAGTGAGTGGTTATGATGTACGTATTTTCATAGGCGGCCCTGTAGATTCCGGCCAGAGAATCCGGAATACGCCCCGCGTACTCCACTTGCAAAACTCCATCAAATGCCCCGCTCTCAATCTTCAAGTCATCTTTCTCTTGGCTGAAAGAGAAGTTTTTGGCGTCACTGCTCATACGCGTTATGTTTAATGCCACAGCGTTCAGGACAATATCCTGATCTGTTTTCAATTTGACGCGAAGGGTTCCGTTGTACTTCAACCCTTGAAAATCAAGGTCGACGAACAAATCGTAACTCGACACTTCCATAAGATATGGCCCAGCTGACCAGTGAAAGCCCAGGCTACCTAATCTTTTTCACACTAAGACCTTTCAGAATATCAGACTAGCTAGAAGCTTGGGAAGCTAGTTCTGTTCCAAGTTGATTTTTGCAGTGTTAGACGCAAACGCCTCGATTTACGCGCGAGACTTCAGCACGTGGATTTGCATGCCCACGTCAGCTTCCTGATACGCTTAATTTCCCGTTTTTCGTCTCCACTGACGGTTAACTATGTGCAACTATTGTGGCTATGGTATGTACCCGTACGGGGCCTACTCACCCTATCAGCAGTACTACGGCTATCCAGCGAACTATCTAAGCTATCCAAGCTTTCCTGGCTATGCTAGCTATCCTGGCTACGCTAGCTATGGACTACCTTCAGGTTACGCCTACGCTCCATCCTTTGCGTGCATGGCGCCACCAGTATACTTTTCCTCTGCGCCAAGTGTCTCGCGTGGAGAATACAAAGTCGGCAACTGCTTGATGATCTGTCAATAGGCCCGCCCTTTTTTTCTTTCAAGTTTTCAATTTCGGTAACGTTCTAGCGCAAGCCCTATAGAGCATTGAACGAGTTGCGACCGCGGACACTCATGGCGTTAGCCTGGCGTATAACATAGGTTAGACACGCCGAATGTAGTGGCCACCTGCCAAAAACGCGACGGCGAGACCTTCATGAGCAACCACGACTCACACAGCTCACGAGATGCTGGCCTGCTGCTCGGCGCGATGGCCCTAAACTCGTTACCCTTCGGCTTCACGCTCGTCGTACTGCCAATCTACCTTAGCAATATCGGTTTCTCAAGTCAAGTAATCGGCGTTGTAACATCGGTATCCTCCATAGCCAGCACGATCGCACTCATTCCCTTCGCCATCGCGGCAGATCGGTATGGTAGGAAAGCGTTCGTTTTTTGGGGCTTTCTTTCAGCCACGGCAGCTTACCTCCTGTTCGCGTTTACACGCGATCTCAATTCATTATTGTTAGCCAGCGCGATCGGCGGTGTGGGACTCGCGGGGGGATTCAGCGCCGCGGTATGGACACCCGCGTGGACAGCGTTGCTGGCCGAGAAGGCGCCGCGTGAGAAGAGGGCGGGTGCCTTCGCATGGTCTCAAGGATTGTGGACGATTGCCGTTTCTGTAGGTTCAGCAATGAGCGTAGTCCCATACCTTTTCCGAACCCAGCTTCGTGTAAGTTTCGGATCGTCGTTTGAGTATACCTTCCTAATTTTCGGATTGCTTTCGATCTTCTCAGGCTTGGTTATCTTGCCAATTGGTGAGAGGCGAGTGACGAGACTTGCCTCGAACAGAATAAGTTGGAAGAGTTTGCTACACTCAAAATCCAGCTTGCAAATTGCAAAGTTCTCATTCAGCTTTGGACTGATTGGCTTTGCGTCAGGCCTTGGGATACAATTGCTTTCGCTTTGGTTCAATAAGATGTATGGAACTAGCGAAACCGTCTTGGGGCCTTGGTTTGCAGTGGCTGAAGCGACCTCATTAATAGTCATCCCTATCGTCCCAAAACTGACGGGCAGTTTAGGTAGTGCAAGGAGCGCATTTCTCACCCAAGCCCTCTCCGCGTTTCTCCTGATCTCGATGATCTTTGCTCCAACCTACGAGATCGCGGCTATACTTTTGATCGCGCGAAACTTTTTCATAAATGCGTCATGGCCCATTCAGCAATCTTACCTCATGGGAACCGTGAGTCCTGAGGAGCGGGCGTCTGCATCGGCCATAACATATACAGTCTGGGGAGTTGGGAGTTCCATTAGCCCGATTCTTGCAGGTTACTTTCTTAGCGGTACAAGTTTCCTTTCGCTTTCCGCGCCGGTTTCAATCGGCGGTGCGATCTACCTCGTTTCTGCGATTAGCTTCTACTACTTCTTCCGGAATATCGCTCCGCCAGAAGAAAGGCTACTGTTCAGGAAGGGAAGCTTTAGGGCGCCAGCGTCAGGCTTGGGTTGAGACTAGTTTCTTTCCGTCCCAACTGAACCCCAACGCTTGCAGCTCCTGGAAGAACCAGGTGAGGATTTCCTTTGGTTCATGAAACTTGTTGAGAACTTGTCCTATGACGTAGCCTAGGAATGAGGCGAAGAGTTCCCTGTTCTCTTTGTAGAGCCGATCGAGGAATATGGATAGTCGATCGAGTTCGTAGTCGCCGGTAACAACCTCAGCGTACACCTTGTCCCAAGAGTCTTCCAAGTTGAATTGGCGTACTGCTTCTCGCATGTAAGGGAAAAGGTCGGTGAAGTATTCCCTAAGCATTCCTTGGGATCGAAATACTGCCTGAACCAGACGCCGAATTCTTATGTCAACTTCTGGAATACCACTCACGGTTATCGTACCTGTCCGCTTAGAGGCCAAGGTTGTTATTATGTGGTGAGCTAGGAATAGATTTCCTTCGACATATTCTTCATTAGCTTCTCCACGCTGACAGGTTCGACTTGGCCATCCTCGGTAATGTAATTCGACACAGATTCTGCCGGAGTCAAGTCAAAGAGGCCCTGTGGAATTGTGGGATGTTCTCCGAGGAAATCCTGTGCACTAAATTTTGCCGTCTCGCATGCGCTGCAGAATGGTATCCCATATTTTTTGGCCGCGATTGCGATGGCTCCCGTTCCAGTCTTGTGGATTAGAGACCCGTCCTTGAGCACGCTGTCCGCTCCAACCAAAACAAGGTTTGCTCGTGGAATGATCGAGTATACGACCGAGTCCGCTACAAGCCTCACAGGGATGCCTAGGGCTATCAAGTCCTTCGCGAGCTGTTTGCCTTCCATTCCTGGATAGGATTCGGTGGCGAAAACTTGGAAAACCTTTCCGCCTTTGAAGCCTAACTCCAGCGATCTTAGGACTGTACTGCTGTAACTGTGGGTCAACACCACCCCCTCCTGAGGGAGAATTTGGGCTGTATTTCGGGACGCATCCTCGGAAGCTGCTGCAGCTTCTTCCCCAATCTGCTGACCGCGCTCTTTGACGCGAGTCTTGAGCTCATCTACCGAGGCAACCGTTGCCCTCTCCCGATCAACCACCTGTAGTAGTTTTCCGGTGAGGTTCCATACGTTGGCCATTGCTGGCTGGGCTCTTCGTAGTCTTAAGAAGACGAGTAAGAGATGGTAGAACAGCGCGTCTGTATCTTTCGCGTCTGAGGCCTGAGCGGTCGCTGACAGCAACTCTAGAGCTTGGCGGCCGAGAAAGTTTGCTCCATGAATTCTGTCACCTGACACCTCCCCTACCCCATGTAAGACCCCTGTGAGTGCTTCGGGGGTTGCTTGCAAATCGTAGCGTACGCGATCGAAGGCCTCTCTCAGTTTAGGAACAGTCTCATAGGACACTAGCTGCTTCGGCTCGATCCACCTGTATTCGCTGTTCTCCCAGTCAAGTTGGACCGTGCTAGATTTTGCTTCAAATAGGAAAGGGTGGATCACCCAGACAGTGTCGGTTCCCTCGTCAAAAGCTCGAAGGATTTCCCTCTCCCTTAACAGATTGATCTGATTAGCGGAGAGGCCAACCTCCTCCCGTATCTCAGTCATAGCACGTGTGAGCGGTTGCTCGTCTCCTTCCAGATAACCGCTAACAGCCGACCATTGACCTCTATGTGTTCCAACCTTCTGGCTACGGCGTAGAAGGAGAATTCTGTGGTCGGTTGTGAGAAAGGAGGTGACGACTTCCCTGTAATTCAACGAGCTACACGATGGCTTCCGATTGGTTGGCTATTTTCTGAGCGGATCAATTTCTGGCTTGGCCGTTTTCAGTCGGTCCCAGAGTTTTGCCGCGGCTGCCTGCGCTATAGATTGAGCCTTATCTTCGTCGAAGGTAACGAGTTTCCTGTTTTTGACGATTGGTTTTCCTTCGACGAGGACTGTTTCTACGTCGTCTCCGTCTACCGTATTGATCAAATGTCCGACGACGCTGCTCGCGTTGAGCGGTGTGGGGAGCACGCTTGGTTTGATTAGGATTATGTCAGCCTTCTTCCCAGGCTCAATTGAGCCAACCTCTTTTCCCATCCCGTAAAGCCCTGCCCCATTCACCGTCGCCATTTCGAGAATTGTGTATGGGTCGATGGCGTTCGGATTCTTGTGATACACCCGGTGTAGTAGGAAGGCTGCTCTCATGTTCTCGAACATGTCGAAAATGTAACCGTCGTTTCCCAGCCCCACTCTCACGTTTCGCTTCAGCATTTGAAGAAGGGGCGCAACGCCGACGGCGTTTAGCATGTTACTCATGGGGTTATGTGCAACCCCTGTGTCCGTATCCGCGAGAATGCCGATCTCCTTCTCATCGAGATTGACACAATGTGCAAGAACAGCGTTGGGGCCTAGCAATCCCACGTCGCGGAGACGCTCCACTGTTCGTTTACCGTAGTTCTCCAGATTATGATGTAAATCTACTAACCCCTCTGACGCGTGGATCGTAACAGGGACATGATATTTTTGGGCCAGCTGCTTGACGCGACGTATGAGGGCGTCGGAAACCGTGAATGAGGCGTGGATGCTGAAGAGCGGCCTTGCCTTGCTCTCAGGTTTCACCTTCTCCGCGAACCGAACGTTCTCCTGAACCCCCTTCGCGCCTTCCTCTGCTGAGTGGCGTTCGGTGGCTTCGAAAGCAATGAACCCCCTTATCCCAACCTCCCCAACCGCCCTCGCGATATGGTCGAGGACGCCGGAGATGGAGTTCGGGCCGGAGTACGTGTCGGCGAAAGTGGTCACTCCGGATTTCGCGAATTCCAGACATGCGACAAGAGCGCTCGCGTAAGCATCTTCAAAATTCATCGCCTCGTCAACAGGCCACCAAACCCGCTGAAGGATTTGAGTGAAATCGGAAGGCGGGTCTATGTTCAGGGATGCGCCCTGCAGCAAAATGCCGTAGAGATGGGAATGGCTGCAGATTATGCCGGGCATCACGATTCGGCCTGTGGCGTCGATAACCTCGGCCCGGTTGTGTTTCCTCTCTAGGTTCTCAGTTCTATCGACTTCAACAATCTTACCCGCCTCAACAGCGACAGCGTGGCCTTCTAGAATTCGCCGCTGGCCATCCATCGTGACCAGGACACCATTCTTTATCAGCAAATCAACCAAAACTGAAACCGCCCCATGGTGGGACTATCCGATAGAATAGGTTGTTGTTGCAGATGAAACTGCGAAGAGTTGGGTTAGGCGATTCCACCACTGCTGGGACACCCGACTTCCGCTCTCCACTCGAAGCCCCACCGGAAGTACGAGGTAACCCTGAGAGCCAGTATGCTTACAGGATGATGAAAAACACCCCGAATGGACAGTTCTCAATAGAGAAATCAATGGGCAGAGGTCAGATGAGATCCTAGCGAGGTTCGATCATGACGCAGTCAAAACCAAGCCAACCTATGTAATTATCCTGGCAGGCGTGAACAGTTAACAGTTCCTTGATATAATTGGGAACGATGATTCGTTGAAGTTGGACGCTTTGCCGATTATTCTCGTTGAAAACACAAGAATTCTGCGCGCAGGCAAACTTACGCGCGCAAACATTTTGGTCGGAGAAGGAAAGATCAAGTCCGTTACCGTATCAAAGAAACCGAATGCAGATCAGAAAATCGATGCGAAGGGGCGATTTGTGATGCCTGGCTTGGTGGATGGGCACGCCCACCTATATGACCCCGCTTTCACGAACCGGGAAGACTTCACAAGCGGAACGTCTGCGGCGGCCGCAGGAGGTGTCACCACTGTGATTGAGATGGTTCTCTCAACTCCAGTCGATTCAGCCGAACGGGTCCGGGCCAAGATTGAGGAGGGACGACGGAACTCATTGATTGATTTCGCACTCCACGCCGGAATGATGAATCTGAGCAACCTGCCGAACATTCCTGAAATTGCAAAACTGGGCGTGCGTTCGTTCAAAACTTTCACTTGCAAACCCTACTACGCCGACGACCACACACTCATGTCGCTCATGCGGGAAACAACAATGCATCATTCAATTCTGAACGTTCACGCCGAAGATGAACAGGTCGCGAACGACAACTTACAGAAGCTCTTGGCCGAAGGCAGAAAAGACCCAATGGCGCATGCGGAATGGAAGCCCAACATTGCTGAGGAGCGGGCGGTGAAGAAGGTCATTGAATTTGCCCGCGGAATAAGTGCTCGCCTTCACATCTCCCACATGTCAACCCATGAAGGGGTTGCTGCAGTCAAGAAAGCGAAGAAGAGTGGGGTAAGGGTGACAACGGAGACCTGCCCTCACTATCTTACGTTTACGCGCAAGGACATGAAGAAACAGGGGCCATACCTGAAGATGAACCCGTCACTCAAGGGCCCGAAGGATGTGGAGGCTCTCTGGCGAGGCCTTCGCGATGGAACCGTTGACATCGTAACCTCCGAACATGCGCCTGGCTTGAGAGCGGAGAAGGAGGTGGGGTGGAAGGATATTTGGAAGGCATGGGGGGGCGTCCCAGCCATCGAAACAATGCTTCCCGTCCTGTTAAGCGAAGGAGTAAACAAACACCGCTTAACCCTTCCAGCACTCCAAAGAGTCTGCTGTGAGAATCCAGCCAAAATCTTCGGCAACTACCCAAGAAAGGGGATCATAGAGGAAGGGGCCGACGCAGACCTCGTAATGATCGACTTGAAGATGAAAAGAAAAGTCAGAGGAGAGAACCTTCACCAAAGGGCCGACTGGACCCCATACGAGGGCTGGACACTGAAAGGCTGGCCTATCCTTACCATGCGCCGAGGCCAAATAATCTACCAAGACCAAGAACTAGTAGGTATGCCAGGTAGTGCAGAGTTCTTACCCATGTCCCTGTAAACGGGTTGACGTAAGCAATGATATCAATGATCGTATTAGCCGCTGGAAAATCCATCCGAATGCGCGGCAAGAACAAACTCCTCACTGAAATTCAAGGAACTCCGATGATTCGAAGAGTTGTTCAAGCAACCCTAGAATCAAAGGTGGACGAGGTCATTGTTGTACTCGGCGCCGAAGCGGGGAAGGTTCGGAGGGTACTCGCCGACCTCCCTTGCCGGCTAGTTGTCAACAAGAATTACGAGAAGGGGCAGAGCAGCTCCGTTAAGGCCGGGCTTGGCGAAGCCAGTCCTATGACGCGTGCAGTGTTGGTCTTACCTGGTGACGTTGCAATGATAGACTTTCGATCAATCAACATGGTCATAGAGGAATACGAACGTGGAAAACATTCAATAGTTATCGCAGCCCATAAGGGTGAAGCTGGACACCCCATTCTCTTCGATAAGCAACTCTTCTCAGAAATCGAACAGATCGACGAGCAAACTTTCGGTTTGAAGTCGGTCGTCAAGAGGCATGAAGGCGAAGTGTACCTAGTTGAAACTGATTCATCTAACGCCCTCAAAGACGTTGATACGCCGGAAGACTTGAACGAACTGTGAAAGACCATACCGCCAATAGTAAACACGCTGGTTTGAATTGAAATTCCCGCCAGCCCGAATCATTGAACTCACCCGGAGCAATGTGCCATCATTTCAGCGCTTGCAGAATGTCTGCTGTTTTCTTGACTCTTCCAATCCTTTTCAGGACAAACTCGATGGAACTCTTATGGGCTTCCGCGGAACGGTCTGACATCGCGTCTTCAGCGAAGACTTGCTGGTAGCCATACTCATACGCGAACCTTGCGGTGCTTTCGACACCGTAAGTCGTTGCGATTCCTGCAAGCACAATTGTGCTAATCCCTCCGCGCCTGAGCCTAAGATCAAGGTCGGTACCGTAAAACGCCCCCCACTGCCTCTTGGTGATCACCACGTCAGAAGACGCAGGCCCCAGCTCTGGCACTATGTCCGCCCAATCCGCAGGCATCTCTCCTCTTGAAGGCATTGCAACGTCAGCGATCGGCTGGAGAGCTGCCCCTTTTGAAAAGGAGACGTGGACAAGGAAGACAGGCATCTTGTTCTCTCTGAAAGCGTCAGCCAACTTCACAGCATTAGATATTACAGTCTTCGTGTCATACGGCTCAGTCGACATCGACGTGATTCCTTTTTGGAGGTCGATAACTACTAGAGCTGTGTTCGATTTGTTTAGAATCAGATCACTCAATTCGCATCGCCTTGCAAACTCTTACATTCCATCTTCAATATTTCACGCTGCCTCTTGAAGATACAGATTGAAAGAAGGGTCTTCTGCGCCCAGACTTGATCCGAAACCGAAAGCTGTTCATGGCCAAGCTTTAATGATGGGTGTTCGCTTGGTTGTGGATCATGGCTAATTATGATGGTCTAGTGCGTAACGTTCTTTCCAAAACGCTCGCGATTCAGTCAGGTGATGATGTCATTGTCGAAACTTGGGATCATGGCTTGCCTATCGCCACGAATTTCATTTACCGACTCCGTGAGTTAGGCGCGCGCCCAATGTTATTGTTTGAGCATGAGAGAACATTCTGGCAGTCCGTTGAATCACTTCCAGAAGATAAGCTGGGCAAAGTGGGTGAACATGAGTGGGCTGCGATTGAGAAAGCTAAGGGATACATCTTCATCACTGGACCCGCTGAGTTCTCCAAGGTCTGGAAGAATCCTTCAAAGTTCAGAGCGGCTACGAGCTACAATGAGGAATGGTATGAGAGAGCTAAACGGTACCGGCTGAAAGGAGCCCGGATCGGTTTGGGCTATGCTAGCCCTGATCGAGCTCGCTTATTCAGGCTTCGACTAGCCGCGTGGCAGCGAATGCTGATCGCCGCATCTACTGTTGATTTCGCTGCGTTAAGAGATCAAATAACGAAACTCACTCCCTCATTGAAGAACGGCGAAGTTAAGATTACTTCTCCCAACGGAACAAACTTGGCCCTTCGACTGGTAGGCCGAGACGCGTACTCAGAGGATTGCATAGTTGATGATGACGATTTGGACCACGGAAGAAACGTAGCCAACATCCCCGGCGGCAACATCCTAGTATGCCCAGATGAAATGTTCGCGGAGGGAAGAGTGGTCTTTGATAGACCAACCCCATACATGGGCAAGTGGGTAGGTGGAGTCCGTCTGGACTTCAAAGACGGGATACTCACCAACTACAAAGCGACCCAAAACGTTGACCACTTCAAGACGAGTTACGATAAAGCATCAGGCGAAAAAAACAGGATTGCAGCTATTGGTGTGGGCTTGAATCCTAAGGCAAGAATAGGTTTCATGCAGGACGGCATAACCGCAGGCGCAGTCACCGTTGCAATTGGCGGCAACGACGATATTGGCGGAGCGAACAAGACTGATTTCTATTTCCCAGGCATCCTCACAAAGGCCACATTAACCATGAACGGAAACACCATCGTTCAAAACGGCAAACTGACTATGTGAAGCGTTCGAGAAGGTTATGCCTGAGCACCTTGATTTTCAGGGACGAATGACTTCAAGTCACCAGAACAACGCCTCAGACCCTGTAAACTTGGCCCTAAACTACGGTTATGGCTTCCTTGAAGGGGAATGTCGAAAAGTCATCAACGCGGTAGGCCTTGAACCCTCGGTCGGTTTCCTACATGATGTAAGCAACTATCAGACAAAGCAGTCTCTGGTGTATGATCTTCAGGAGCCGTTCAGGTAGCTATCTGACATTTCGGTCATCGCGGCTTTTGAGTCTGAAACCTTGAAGCTATCAGATTTCTACTTCACAGGGGACGATTACCGGTACCGCTTCAATGTCGAAGCAAAGCAGCGCTTCATCGACGCAATCCGTGAGCGATTCAATGCTGGCGTTGCCTACAAAGGCCGGCTTTTGAAATGGGATACTGTTATCGAGCAGAAGGCGAATGAACTGGGCCGATTCTTGGTAGGTAAATCGTCTGCGCTTGATTTCTGTGAACCCGCCCCTGCCCTTGAGAAAGGACAATCACTTGAGAGAGAAGATTCTCAGCCTAACACAGTCTGGAGCCAAGAAATGTGGCATTGGAAAGAGCACGCTTCATTATCTTCGCCAGAGGACGCAATCGGACAAAACTATCAAGGTATACGAGAAAGTCAGGATGAAGATGGAGTAGTGATGCTTGCCGTTGGCAATCGATTGTAATTCCCTAGCAGCGTCGATAGGGCCGAAGACTCTCAACGCTATCGTTAACAACTTGGCTTTCTCTGACCTGATCAATTGCTTCGCCAAGATCTCTAAGAGCTTCCACGCGAGCCTTGGCAGCGCTGACACCAAGTTCATAATGGTACATCGATCTGTTGCGAAGCCAAACGTCGAGAGACTTGGCGCACTGAATCGTTACCTCCGCAAGTTAATTCTGTATAGGAAACTATCTGGTTACAAGATCGATTTGGCTGCAAATTTCATAACGGAGATCACGCCTTCGTTCGATATTTGGTGCGGACCCCTCTAGAATGAGAACACTTGAAAATAGAGTGTCCTCGCGAATCGTATCTCTAGAGTCGAAGAATATGAGATCAAATCAAACGACTGGGTATGTGCATTCATGAAAACGAGAACCTGACTTCCGTCAGGCAAGTTGAAGGTTTTCACCATGTCAAAGCGCGAGTAAAATGGATCTGTGTGATTCTGCAATCTTTGCAACAACGCTGTCACAGCTACTGTGTCAAACGGTCGCCCGATTGTGCCAGTCTTCATGAGCACAAAATCAAATCCGCTTAACTCCGAGTATCCGCTGCCTTGGACTTGGCTGTCTCTGAAATCCGTAAATTGTAGGTCATCAAGGCCTAGTCTTACCGCATAGTAGCGGAGAGTATCTTGATTGAGATACCAATGACTTGCAAGGATCCCAACATTCGCGTTAGGATTCTGGGCCCCGATGTAGGATACTATCTGATCTAACTTCCAATCGTAAGGCTGGGGCCATGATATTGCCGGGTCATAATAGAGTGCAGGAGGCTGCCCATTTGAGAGCGATCCGGGTTCGTAAATCCCTATTCGTGAACCAATAGCGGGATCTACCACGCCGACTATTGATACCAACGATCCTCCCAACAAAACTGCCAGCATTAACAAGGGGCCGAATTTCGGATGCAACTTCCATCCGGCGTAGACCAACAGCGCAACCAGAATCGGTGCAAGAGGCAAGACGAAACGTCCACTCGTGTTCACGAGCAATGTGAAGGCCAAGAGCGCAATCAGAAATGAAAACGCGATGGACCTGATACTAGGAGAATTAAGTCCTGGAAAGAACCTGCCTCGGTTACGCAGGATCGCAGCTGCAAGGGAAAGCACCGCAATTCCGACCAAAATTGTGCTGTACATTGGGCCCACTAAATGCGCGTATAACTCACGTGCATAGAACTCCAATGTCTCAAACAGACTGCCTGTACCAAGAAGCTGAGGAGCGGGGCCATATGCAGCATAAGTCAGCTTACCTATCAGACCTTGCATCAAAGCCGGGCCGTACCACGGTAATGCAATCGCGGATGAAAGTACCGCAGCTATTCCAAGATTGGATAGCTTGATCTTCTCCTTGTGCTGAATCAGTTCAGCGGCAAGTATGGGAGCAATGAATACGATGAAGCTCCATTTGGTCATCAAACCTAGCCCAATGAAAATGCCCAAGGCTGCGGACGCGGAGCGTATGCTGAAACCTTTAGACGCAATCGCAAGATAAAATGTGGCAGCAGTTATCGCCGTCAGTGGAAAATCGAGACCGAATACCCGGCTGAAGTCAATGATACCCGGCAGTGTAACCGCTATTCCTGCGGTCACCAAGCCTAGTGCTGGTGAAACGAAGAGAGCTCCAAGCTTGTAGATCGATACTGCCATAATAGCGAGGAAGACTAGGCTCACGAGCATCGCAACCCTTTCACTAGTGCCGAGCAAGAGGTAGAATGGAAGAGCAGCGAGCGGCAGGAGAGGTGGCCTATATAGGTTGGCCGCGAAAGCCTGCGTGAAAGCCAACCAGGAACCTCGTTGTAGCGCTTCATAGAATACTAATGACCACGACAGGTAGCCGGCGTAATCCCACACCGGCGGACGATTATCCACGCTCACTAGCCAAAGATTGATTGCAAATGCCGCCAACAGGATTGCGGTCAATGAAACGTATTGGATTCGCATCAGTCTCGCCAGTCTCATAGACGAGCTGCTGGACCTTAGTATACATACTCACGTAATATACGTACCCGCGTAATCAAGGTGCCAACACTTAGAGCCAGCTTTAGTCATTGATTCATCTGCTTACACTGTTTCATTCAGGATTCACTTGCCTGCGTTGCTTTCCATCCATCCCACATGTGCAACCGGGCGAATCACCCGTTAGCTTCGGCGACCTCGAAGCCGCGCGGCACCATGTTCCTCATCAAGCCTGGTCTCGACAACCGGAACGCGGAATAAATCGCAAGCAATGCAGACAAAATTCCCGCGCAGCTTTTTTTGTCGGTAGTCGTTCCCGTACTGAACAGAGAGGCCACCATAGGCGACTGCCTAAACTCATCGAATCGCACCAAATCCTCTCTCGCTACCTTAACATCTATTTCGCTTGTACAAGCCGTGAATTTCTCAACCGTCATGGCTTCGCGTTGATCGCGGTTAAGGTTGGCTTCACTCATCTCTTCATCAGTTAGGACATGATATACCACCAAGCAACGCTCAATGAACGTGTTACTCAGCAGGTGTTTTCGGCTCACTAAAGAATGAGAAGTAATGTTCGCGATGAGGCTAAAACGGGCCTTAACCTCATAGCTCTGCTGAAAATCGCGACAAATGTACCTGCCTTCACTTGCCAACTCAGAGAACGCGTCGATTAAGCGCGACCTCGTCTGCTTCGCTTTACTCGCTAACAGCAGCGTCATGTCACTGATGAGCAAACATTTCCTGTCGATCTTACGGCCTGAGTTATAGTCACGAATTATGCCGTGAATGGTAAAGTCGGATCCAACGTAGACGAATTTGCTTTTTGGGAAGATTCGTGTCTGCTTCTATGTTGTTTGCGTCTTCAAATGGCGTGAAGGCGCAACGTTCGGGAGCACGCAGCAACCTGAGTTCTCAGTCTGTGTGCAGAGCCTATTCGCCTGAAGGCTCTTGTAAAGTGGACGCCAACTCACACAATCCGCGAGTCTTTACAGCGTTGCAAAGTCCTATCAAAAACGAGAGACCGTAACAATAGTGCATTGTGACAATCCCCAGGAATACAAGCGGTGCGAATCTTAACTTAAGACGATTTTTCGGAGTTGATATAACTGCTGCAATCGCGATCATAAGCGAGTAAATTGTCAGAATCACCGCTAGAACACCAGCGAATCGCAGAGAAAAGATCGAAAGGATGAGCAACATTAACGTTAGGAGAACCAGGATTGAAGGAACAATACATACAGGCCTAAGAAACTTGGGGAACTCTAGAATGAACACAGCCCTTCCTTTTGCATATTTGGATATCTGCCTGAGAAATGGCCGAAACAGAGGGCGCCTATGATGGAAAACCACACACGCGGGAGAGTACAGAACCATATATCCAGCAGAGCGAATTCGCTCGATCAATTCGTTCTCCTCGCAGGTCTCAAGAACAGGGTGAAAATAACTTAGCTCATCCAGAACGCTCCTCCTGAAGAACAGATTGCAAGTGCTCAGCTGCTTTTCCCCTGCCGCTTTCGGTCGGTCTGAGATGGCTGTATACCTGTAGACTGAGGTTGACGTGCCTAAGCGCGTTGATAGCACGGCGCCTGAGCACTTCGATCTCCAACTATCCGCAGAATCAGTTACTCCAGGTCCACCAACCACACCGACATTGGAATCTGCGAAGACCTCTAGGGCGAGTAACGGCCAATCTTGCGGGACTGTGCAATCATCATCCGTGAAGGCGACAATGTCGCTAGAACTCTTGGAGACCCCCAAGTTTCGAGCCTCCGAAAGCCCCGCTTCGGGTGCGAAAAGTAGCTTCACCCGCCCATCTGAGCAAAGCGAGCTGACATTGATTGCGGCCTTTGAAACAACTATTATCTCAGAAACGGCAGTTCTGGTCAATGATAAAACTGCGGCACGGAGATTGTCACTGTATCCTCGAGTGGGAATGATCACAGAGACTGCATTGACCATCATGATTTTCAAGTCTCTGCCACTTGAGATGAGTTCGGAGTAGGCACTTCCTTCAGTCGCGTTTTCGATTGCCGAGAGTGTATACGTAGGCGGAGCTGAGAAGGCTGTTAGCATTAATGTTGCCACGCAACAGAACCCTCTTTGCAGTTCTGACGAGTGGGTAGGGTAGATGGGATATGAATGGGCTGGTCGTTTTTTCATATCTCCATCTTTGATAGATATCGTAGTAACCTGTGGCGTCTAATTTTCGGTGGTCCCGTGTGTTGTGCCTGTATTCCAGCCATGCCTCCTTGAGGTACGCATTTGTATACTTTGGTCCAACTCTGTCACCGGCATAATCTTTGAGTGTCCAGTGATTCTCCGCATAATGAAGCCAATTTATGCCGCCAAACATGCGCGGCTGGAACAGCGACCTTTCTAACACGGGGGTGTGCAGATCTTTGCTGAATCTTCGGTAGACCTCTTTGTCATCACGTTTGATGTGAACTATTTCGTATTGTCGAGCCTCTTTCGTGCGGAGCCATGCAAAATCATTTCGTGCGCTGTGGAGCACCTTATCAGAATCAATCGTGAACATCATCGCGTCCGGGAACTCTTGCAGTATGAATTCCGTATACAGGTTTCGTGATTGCACTTCTGAGAGGCGCTTGCGCGGTAGGATTATCCGACATTTCTTTCCTACAACCCACTTTACAATATCTTGAGTACCGTCGTCAGAGAAATCCTCGGAAACCGGCATCCCAAGGTATGCTCCGTCTACCGAAACGACAAAATCGACCAGTCGACAACCGAGTTCAGGCTCTGCTCTATGACATCAGCCGAATTATAGGCGACATAGCAGGCAATTGTGTTTCTCGTTATAAGTCGCCTCGTTAGCATTACCAGATGGGAACTTGCAGGTCCAACCGCTGCAGCCCTAATCGAGATTTCATGGTTGCGGCGGAGGAAACTCTTTTGTATTGATGAAATGGACGTTCTGAAAACGCTTCAAACTGAATTCGTAGGCACTCTGGTTCTTGTGATACGAGTTTGGTAAAAGATAGGTTTCCTTGTTTAGAATGGCTGCAAGGATCGATACGTGCAAGCGGTCTGTGTACACCGTAGACGAGTTTGCGACGATATCTACGAATGAGCTGAGATTGGGTAATAGATTCACGTCCTTACTTACAATGGGCTTTCGACTCGACTTGCGGACCTTTTCAACTCTCCATTTGACTACGGATTCCCTGTCGAGCCTAGGAGCAATGAGAATGTATGTTCCTCGCCTACTGTGTACAGGGAGATCGCTGCTCGAAAGATAGAGGGCCGTGTCAGCTGACAGATGAACGTGAACATTCTCAGGATGGCGTAAAGAGGCTAGGAGCTTGTAGCTTTCGGTTTCCCTGCAAAAGACGTGCAGCTCTTGCTCTATTTCTGCAAAGGCCTTTGGAAATCGATGTTTATCAAAGTAGAATGATTGAGGTGAAATTATTATGATTGCTCTTGGCCTGTTCTGAACTATCTTTGAGACTAATTGGAGCACGCCGTAACCCTTCCATATATCATTCAAGTATGCTCCTCCCCTCAGTAAGATCACCTCTTCAGATGGATTTGGAGTGGGGACCGAGTTCTTGCCGAGCAGGCCTATTAATTGCCTCAAGCGTCTTTCCATGATATCCGGTCTGGACGCGCGAATAACTCCCTGGAGGCCTGGAAGCGAGTTAAGTGCTGCTGCAAGTGCTTTGTTCGTGAGGGGACTTTTCCTAATCTCAAGCAATCTGTAGTGGATGTTCATTTCTTGAAGTTTCTTTTCTAGCCCGAGAAGGATCAGCTGATCGCCAAAGCCTCCTTCTGGATCGAGCACTAGGAAGCGTGAAGTTCGGTGCTTACGCAACAGTTTCTCGAAAGCGTCCACCGTGATGCCTCAGGGTACGAGTGGAAGGAATGACTGATATGCTCGTTGGTTGAACGTTTGGGTTCTCCTGGAGAAGCTTCACATGAGCATGGAACACTCTTCCCCGGGTCAGTTTTCATATTCTGACGGCGAACCAGTAAGTCCCGGTGAAAGATGGAAACTCGTCTGCGCAGGACTTCTGTCCCACGCAATGCCGTTCATCAGGTATAACATGGGTAATGTCGGGTCACTGAGTGATGAGAACTGTCCCTGCGGTCGCGGTTTGCCGATTTTTGGAACACCTTGAAGGACGTGCGTATGATTTCTTCATCTCAGCCGACGGCACTTATCATTCTCCGAGCCTCATACGAAACCAGATTGTACGCGTCTCGGGGATTCAACAGTTCAAAGTCGTTCAGGAGAGTGAAACGAGTGTTACAGTCAGCATCGTCCCGGACAGGGATTTTTCCCCAAATACAACTGAGACACTCACAGAGATCATGAAGGGCACCTTGGGCAATAATACCGATGTTCGCGTAGAGATTGTGGGTGAGATTCCACGCGACCCCTCAGGGAAGTTGCAAGCAATAGTTTCCAAAGTGAGAAGAGACTCCTGATGCAGAATTACCCCTTCATCTCAGTAATCGTGCCTGTACGGAACCGGGAGAATGACATAGCGGAATGTCTGGAGTCCCTAGAACGACTTGACTATCCATCCTTCGAAATAATAGCAGTGAACAACGAGTCCACAGACAGGACGCGCGAAATAATCTCACGCTACCCAGTACATTTGGCAGAGCAGACCCGGACAGGTGCGTACGCGGCGAGAAACAAAGGAATAGAACTCGCGAAGGGTGAGATTGTTGCCTTTACGGACTCAGATTGTGTTGTTGAGATGGGATGGCTCAAGAATCTAGCCGACTGCTACTCAGACGATCTAGTTGGTGGCGCTGGTGGGCAAGTTCTTGCTTTCAAGTCTGACAAGTTAGTCGGAACGTTCCAAGGTCTCGGACCGCAAGAGATTTTCGATTCCCCCAGGCGGGTTCAGTTGGGTGTACAGAATACTAGTCGGTTCCTGAGCACGGGGTTGGGGTCAGGAAACATGTCGTTCCGACTCAGCGCGCTGAAGCAAGTGAATGGGTTTTCCGAGGATATGACCAAGTGTGGAGACTACGAATTATGCTGGAGAATACAAAGAGCAGGATACAACTTGGTCTACGAGCCAAGAGCGATAGTCTACCATAAGCCAAGAGGCTCTCTCAAGCAACTCATCACACAATTCTTCCAATTCGGGATGAGCCAACCTCAACTCTTGAAGAAACAACGAGACGGCTATTCATATTTCGAACTGAAGACCTACCTCTTTCCTCCTCGTGGTTGTCGGCGCAAGCTACCGATTCAGATGCTAGTTACAATTGACTTCTTCAACTTAGCAACATTGTGTCTGATTCTTGTTCTCGTTAACCCAGAGTTCCTATTCCTGTTTGGGATTTTTTTCCTCATATGCCTCAAACAGGCATGGACAAAGACGAAAGAAGTCTCAAGTTTTGCTCTGAGGGCAAAACTGCTTCTCGTGTTTCCTTTCCTTCACGCATTGAGGAGCTATGCATATTCCTTGGGACGATTCGTTGGCGGTATGAGATGCGGAATATTGTCGGTATGAACGACATGGTATCTTAGCAAGACTCACAATGTTCTGCGACGCAGGGAATGACTCTCTTACAATTAAGTACATCAAATGTTACTTTAGCCTTCCGCAATTCACGCATGCCATTGAGGTGGCGCCTAACTATCATCGATGAATCGAGACGACTTCAATTCTGGTTTTCACCGCTCGCGTGTCCGGCTCCCCAGTGTGTGAAAAGAGACCCAGTTCGCTAAAGCCTCTCCATTGATGCCACCTTTTCGTAAGATTCTTTTCAACGATCGATTAAGCGCGTAAGGGACATAGGACCTAAGCGGCCGGATTGCCCTTTCATATTTCCATCTCTCGTAGGTGTTGTAGTAAGCCGTGTCATCTAGATCCACAACGTTTCGTTTGTGTCGAGCGTGATCTAGCCACGCTTCTTTCAGGCGAATCAACGGGTATTTGCTCTCTACCCTATCTCCGACCGCGTCCCTTATCGTCCAATTGTTTTCAGCATAGTAAAGGCCTGGTATACCGCGGTAGAACCTAGGATGAAAGATGGTTCTATCTCGAATCCCCGCATAAAGCTGGAACCCATGCATACGACTGTATTCGACGTCGTTTCGTCGGATCGTCGCTATGCAGTACTTGTTGGCGGCACTGAAACGAAGATAGTGAAATTCGCGCCTTGCATCATGTAATACGTCGTCGGCGTCGAGCATAAACATCCACGCTCCAGGAAAACGTGAGTTGACTATTTGCACCAGCATGTTTCGCGTCTGAGGCTCAGTGAGACGGTGAGGCGTTTTGGCAACTACCCCCCTGGGGCCCGTAAGTTGACGGGCCAACTCAATCGTTCCATCATACGAATGATTATGTGAGTCCGGATGGCCTAAGAACGCTCCGTCAACCACCACTACATAGTCAACGAGCCCAATTACAGATTTCAAGCTGGCCTCTATCACGCTCGCTGAGTTGAAAGTCATGTAACAGGCAACAATCTTCCTCAAGCCATCTTCAACCAGCCACGCTCACTGTAACTCTGACCCTTAGGCTCTCGCGGTTTCAAGAAGCCCTTGGAACCCTTGAAACTATAGACTGAATCTTGCCTGACTTGTCTTGTGGAATGTTATTCACAATCTCCACATTGATTCTGCACGTGCGTCGTGTTATCTGTTCCAACACTGCTCGAATCATCTTGATGCTCTGTGCTGTCCACTTTTCGTCTGGCACTATCTGGACGTTAATCTGGGAAACGCTCTCTTGAACGACCTTGTATTGTTCAATGCCTTGAATTCGTTTGACATTGTTTTGGATGATCATGTACGGAATCTCAGTTCCGTCTCGCAGAATGAAAAAGTCGTAGGCCCGTCCCTCTAGATGGCTTAGAAGCGGTAAACCTCTGCCGCAGGAGCACTTCCTATCATCTATTACGCCTACATCGCCAGTGTAGTATCGAATGAAAGGCATTGTGTGGGTGATTAATCCAGTGCACACAATCTTTCCACGTTCCCCCGGTCGAGCTCGGCGTCCTTCGCGGTCGATTACTTCGAGAACTACTGAGTCCGTGTTGATATGGTAACCTTCATGCATAGAGCACTCCCAACCTATACACCCTAACTCTGTCGAACCATAATAATCGAATACTTCAGCCTCAAAGACAGATTCAATGAGCGCTCGGGATGACTTATCAAGCAAAGACCCCATCGCAAAAACGAGGCGAGGCCTGATGCCTTGAACGGCCTTCCGTTTTATGGTTGTCGCCAAATTCACGAGACAGGTTGGGTCACCTCTAAGGATGTCAGGTCGGATCCGCTTCACTAGCTCCACCTGCTCGCCAAGTTCAACCAGACTTGGAATTGTTGCTCTTCGCCAAATTCCAACCCGTTCGAACCAGCGACTATGGATTTCCGGATAGGAATGAAAGTCTGCGCATTTATCCCAGAGTCTCTGGCCGTTCTCAAGGAAAGCGAAAGCCCATACCATATCGATCAGGTTATCTTCTCTTCGGTTCCTGTATACCATTAGAGGCCGAGCGGTCGACCCCGAAGTGAGAATTCTTTTGCACCTGTTCAAGTTGGCGTTTAGCGCGGTCATGTCTTTCAGGGGTCTCGCCTGAAAGGCCTGTCTCTCAGTAATCGGAAGGGCATCTAGGTCCTCCGCATCGTTGATGTCCTTAGGTGCGATACCTGCTGCGTCGAGTAGTTCTCTATAGTAGCTTACCTGTTGATATGCCAGCGAAACTGTTTTCAGCAGTTTCCTCCGCTGAGATTCCTGCAGCACCTCGGCACTTTGCCACTGCCGCCTCCTTAACCGGCAAAGCTCGAAGACCGGCGGAGCAAGCATACCCTCGGGGCCTCCGTCGTACCATGGCACAATGGACGCGCGAAGAGTTTCGCCATTCGAACTGATCGCGGGAGTCAAAAGGGACAACTCTAAGTTCTCTACTTTACGCTTCAAACCCCGGCGATTCAGCCTATTAGCATTCCCGCCTGTTTTAAGCTCGAAATTGTCAGATCGTACCACGTCAAGGAGGGAGACCTGAAACAGGCGGTTGAAGAGACGATCAAGCTGTGGCTAAAATCCGTACGTAATGGTTTGAACGGCGCTTTGATCGAAACGAGTTCACCTAAGCAGCTTTCGCAGGCGTTGTCTTTTCTTGCCGGGTCGTACGCTCCATATGTTTTTGGTGTAGGCTTGATAGCAGCTTCGTTCTTGGCCCTTGTTGTGATTTCTTTAGGTAGTGCGTGGGGTGTGGCTGAGACAATAGGTTGGGGTCGGCGTAGGTTCTTCTGGATTTACTTGTTTGAATCTCTTCCAGCTCTTGTCGTTCATATGTTCTTCTCGGACTTGTTCCATTTAGCAATTGATATGATGGTTTTGTTCGTGTTTGTTCTCCTTGGACCGGGCGTAATGGTTGGATTGATCACGAGGAAGAAACGGATTATGGGGAATTTATCGTCTGGTTTGGGTTGGAGTGCTGCGTACTGGGTAAGCCTAGCGCTTGTTGTAGCGTCTGGCTTCATTCCTCTGGCAGCCACTCCTCCTCTGCCTGACAAGGAGTCGCCCCGAGAAGAACAAACACGTTACAATTCAGTCACACCACCCGACCCACATACACTTTTCAATCGTGCTCGCTTCGCTCGCAGGATTATCCTTCCGTTATCGCTGGTGAGGTTGAGTCCGTTGCTGTCTGTTATGAGACGAGATCTGGTTTTCTGAGATATTTGCAACTAAGTTGAAGGCGAGGGCCAATCTCTCGATAATAACTTCAGGCAGGATAGTGCGAAGTATGTCGATTCGAAGGTCGATATGCCTAAGAAGATGGATCTTCGGAATCCACCATTTCCATTCTGGAAACGACTCACGAGTTGCAGACTTGCTTGAGGATATTGTGGGCTTATCCTGAAATGACACAACACGTTCAGACCGTAATACACGTCATCCAACACGAGATAGGCGGCATTGCGTGGGTCACTTGTGAAGCCCCCGTTCGGTGGCTCGCAATGGCGTATCCATTGCAGAGTCCGATCCAACGAACGCACATCGTGACCCAACAACCTCAACGACGCTAATGCGAAATGAACGGAAGCCAGCGTAGAGTAGCCACAACCGCTACCGAAAGTTCCGTCCGAGTTCATGCGTCCTAGTATAAACTGAATAATCTCCCCCGGCCGAACCTCGTCATAAGATTTCAGCACTGACAGGGCGAGATAGGTTGCTTCAAGTTCTGACGAGGTCTCAATATTGACGTCGAGGCTGCCGAAACCTCCATACGGTCTCTTCAGAGAATTTACGAATTCACTGACACCGTGATTAGGTGTAGCCCCCAGAATGTCGAGAGCGCTTATGCAATAGTATGCCGCCTTTATCGAATCGTAACTGCCATCGGCATTATGCAGACCCTGCAGAAACTGGATCGTATCTTCACGATGTTCTGGGATTATGCCTAGAATTTTAAGGATCTGTAAGGCGAAGTAAGTGTCCTCGGCTGAGGATTCAGTCCACTGAGCGAAAGTGTACCCGCCGTCTTGGTTCTGTCGATCCTTAACGTAACGACTAATCTGCTTCACTTGTACCTGGTCGTCACGGAACACTGACCTCGTCTCGCCGATTTGTTTTGGTAAAATCGTTTGCATCGAACTCCTCTGAGCGATTAGAAGAAGACGATTTGGTTCTCGCCATGATACTTGCCACTGAAGTATTGGGCTAGACCTTTGTAGAGCATTTGGGCGTGGAACTTGCATAGTTTCAGTTCAGCATCTTTTTTCATGGTAACGGCGAAGGCCACAGTATCGCCATTTTCGCAAAAGAAACAAACCATGCGAGTTCCCTCTACAGCTCTACTATGCTCAGAGAACCTTCTCCATGTCTTTCCTTATCGCATTCATTCGGTCAACATGCATCGTGAGTACTTTCCCATCCTCGGGCCGCATTTGTCCATATCCTCGCAATTTGTCTGGGGAGAGGTCGCTTAGCATCGTCCAGATCTGGGCTAGGTCGCTGATTATATGCCATCTAGCTGATTCATCATCCCTTCCTATCTCGAACATTCTTTGTAATTCTTGGATCTCCTTGAGCATTTCCTCAGCCTTAACAGTCAACTCGCTTGCAACATCTTCGCTTAAGTCGTAATGCCGTCGCTTGAACAGCCAGTTCTTGGATTCTGAACGAGTTTTGGTCGCTTGCAGAATATCTCGCAGACACTTCTCGATCACGGAAAGCCCGCTTTTGATGGCGATGTGAACGCTTTGCTCCATTGGTTGACAGCTCGCTTGAAGGCAGAAGCTATTGGCTCACAATCGAGTTGTGAGCGGTTAATGGCGAGCTTCACCGCCAATGCAATCAACGAAAGCATACTCATTTGCTTAAACCTTTCTCGTTTGGGTAACGGCAAGACATCGGTTGCTTGAGTAGGTCTCTCGCAAACCTATGGTGATTGGATAGTTCCCGCGGTAATTACAGCATTAATCCTTACTCTACTGTTTTTCAATCAACGCATGAAGAAGCATTCACAGTCAAGCACTTAATCAACCGAAAAGTAACAATGCCCAGAATCCGAACTATCAACCGACAACGTATCGTTACCCTTGATTGGGTAATGTGAACACTTTTACGAACTATCACGGTTCAAATTCTGATGGTCGCACTACTAGAGGCACACACACACTTTACGACGACGAATGAGAGTTCACAACGAAATTCGTGATTTAGGAGTTTTCTGCTAAATCATTATAGCCATTAGGGCCAGGTCTTGTTCAATTCTTGGTACATTCTGTTCTAGAGTTGGTTCCGTCATCGCCCTGGCCGGAGTTCTGGACTTTAGCAATTGGTACAAAGTCAGGTTCTTTCTCAAAAGTTTTCTGAACTTTTGGGGGGGTGGATCTGCTGGTGCGCACCCCCTCCAGAAACATATGAAACGAACGATAACGCTTCCCTAATTCTGCTTTCTCGAATTCCGCTCTTCGAATCCGACAATCTTTTTCAACTCCTGCAATTCCTTCCGACCAGAGATGAGTATCTCCTCTCTCCTTGCCAGTGACCTTGACCACTCCGAGAGCTCCTCCGAAAAAACAACCCAAGCGACATCTGCGTGCGCGCTAGCGACATAGAGTTTGACACGGCTAATGATTTCCACATGTCGCTCTCTCGCTGTGAGCTTAGTTTCTATTGCCCACTTTTTCCCAGTCGCATCTTCTGCAAAGATATCTAGTTCAACTCTTGAGTCTGGCGCGCGGTAATTTCGCTTCACCTTCCCTCTTTCGAATATTGGCAATGTGAATGGGTCATGTGCGCTGAGGAGTCTGCCTGGAATTTTCTGCCCTTTGAAGAAGCAAACCACATCGTAAACTTCGTTTTCAAATTGCATTGCGTCTTTCGCTGCGTTCTCAATACCATTCCAGATTCGATTAACCTTGACTAGCTCAAGCTTCTTTTTGGTTCCCGGCATTTCGCCTTCGAAGAGATTCAGCAGCGGTTCGCGAATTTCGGCGAGAATCTTAACCACCTCATCCCTATCCACCGTAATTTCGTAATGCTCCACTTGGTTTCGTAGTTCGTTTAATGACTGAAGCCTCTCCCTCAGACGAGGAGTCAACAGCGGAGGCTTGACAAAAGCTTCGACGCGATTGATTGATTCTTCATAAGTTACAGTCCTAGGAGGCTTGTCCAGCATGAAGATGCTTACACCTTTTCCGTCTGCGACCTTTTGTTTCTCTGAAGCATCGTGCAGATTCTCAAAGATCAGATACGGACTTTTCTGTACGAGAACCTGTTTCATCATAAGTTCAATGCCGTGGTGCAAGAACATTATCCCGTCTTTCAGCAGCATCGGATCCCTGGAATGTCGCGCTTTATCGAAAGCTTCGATTCCTCGACGAAGTGAATGCGTACCGTTGTCTAAGAGGCTAATGGTGAATTTGCTCGAATCCTTGATCTTGAGCACTCTCCCAACACGATTTATGTCGATTCCATTACACTTTCTCAAATTACCGTTTGGTTGACCACTTTCTCGTGTAACGAAGCAGACGAGTGAAAATTTCGGCCTCGGCCCAGAACAGTACGCAGATGCCTATTCCGAAAACAACCGACCCTACCAACACTGTTTGAGGCACTGTTGAAGTCAATCTGGATATGGGTGCTGGATGCATTAATATCGACCATCCAATGAAAACAAAGATTAACGCAAAGAAAAACACGGTAATGACAACGATAGCTAACGTCATCAAACTTGTGAGATTTTCTCTCCGAATCCAATCAAGAATGCGTCTAATGGGTAACATCTTTTCATCCTATGTAACTTGGAAACCAAGGATAACCGTGGTCGTACAAATCAGAAGTAAAGCACACTAACCCAATCGAACGACTGATGAATTTCTCAACGGTCTCGTCTATTTTCTCGGAGAAATCAACCGTAAAACCTCTGGTTGTATGAATTATGATCCTGTTGAGAGAAAACTGTGGGATTACATTGGCTCTCTTGAGTTCTCGAAGCACGCCTTCCAAGAAGTCCAAGTTGAATCGCGAATTCCCTTCATAGAAGATTCCCAATTCATAGTAATCGAATAGGGTAAGGTAACCAACCCGCTTTTGCGACAGAATTAACGTCACTATAGTATCTAAATTCGGTATCGGCCATACCCTGCCTCGTGATTTGGTCCCTCTCTTGAGTTCGATTCGTGCGTAATATCTTACCAGATTACCATAGAGGTGACATCTTGCTTGGTCCCACAGGTACATCTCGTTGTTTTGGTTGAACTTTTCTTGTAGCTCACGTTGTACCCGAGAAGAGGTTACTAGAATCCCGCCTTTCACGTCGTTGTATTTGTGAGATGATTTGAGGCACTCAAGCGTATCCATAAGATCCTTGATTTCAGCTTCGCCGATGCTAGCGTGCTTACATGAAAAGACAGTTAGCCCGTTTGGGGAAGTCAAAGGCCTACTCAAATTTGGTTTAACGGGTTTTGCCAAGAAGTCTATTCCATGGCTACGTGTAGAATGTGTTGCTGTCTGACACTTCAGAGATTCGTTCTCCAAAACGATTTGATATCCCAACTGGGTAAGCATTCCGGCAATACTCCGCTCGAAGTCTAGCCCTGATCTTCTCGCTTCCTCTCCCATGTTTCTCCGTTCTTCTCCGTCACAGGATGGTTTTCTGGTGTCACTATACGGATTAGTGAAAACAATGGATATAGACTTGATTGAAAAATGGGAAGGGTTCGCAGTTATAGTAGAGAACAGCTTGTGAGCGCTGCTAAGTATAGAACTCTAGGCCTGGTGACCGAAAGAGTTAGCATGCCTTACGAGATAGGTAGTTTTCTGATGGACCAGCTCACCTTTCAACCGGAGAGCTTTGAGGCTTGCATGGATTTGGTTTCACGTTTTGACCAACGTGATCTTCAGAAGGTTATGAGCGCTATTTGCAAAGGAGCGATCGAAAAGGACAAGAAGGTTCTCAGCGATAGCGCCTCTAAGCTGAATGAAGTCTTTGAACTAGTATGGCAGGACGCAGCTAAAGTAGCGTCCAGAGTCAAACTGGCAAAGTTCTTGATTCCGGTGTCAATTGGTGCGGTTGGAGTCGTCCTGAATCAATCTGTAGGTCTCCTTGGAGGGCTCGGTTTCGCGATTGCCGAAAGGGTTTCCTCGGTGACCGAGCAATCGATAAGTGAGCGGATTGTTCGATCGATATCTCCAGGTTATGCTTTTACTTTGTACGACTTTCGTAAGAGGTATGGAGTTGTTGACAAGCGACCATTGAACTAATTTGTGGATTTAATTCGCTCAGGACGTTGACGTCAAATTAAATTCTTGTGATACTGGGACTCGTCTGGTTCTTGGTATTTCTCAAACATAAGACTTCAACCCAATAGAAAATAAGATACTCAGTATATCCTTTTGTGGGTCATTATGATAGACCCAGTTAAACTGGCCCAAAGATGGCGAAGCCTTGTCGTCAAGGATGGCAAGTTTGGTTTCGATAAGGATCCTAGCAGAAGCCTCGGATTTCCGCCGGAGAATCTCGTTCATAGTTATTTCAGGCAATGGCGGCCCATCAAGGAGAAAAGAAATCTTGCCTTTGATGAGAACGGATCGAAACTGAAGAGTTTCGATCCGTATAAAGACAGTTGGTTTGACTATCCGACCATTATCCAGAACAGAATGAGCGGTCAATCTTGGAATGACTACAACTGCTTGGTTGCAATTCACGTGCCCGCATGCACATACAGTTGCTGGCACTGCTATGTGACTGATGACTCCAAGAACCCCCAGAAAATGTTGAGCGAAGGACTGATTGAATATGCCACTCCTTCAGAATTAGTAGATGCGTTCCTTGATCAAAAGAAAGCGAACGAAGAGGGGAGCACTGGCAAGATACCTACCAATGTCATAAGAGTAACAGGCGGCGAACCCTTTCTGGAACCTGACCTCATTCTAGGAATCTTGAAAGATCTCAAAGATAGAGGCATGGACAAGAAGATTTTCGTTTGGACAGAAACCAACCTTTCTCCTTTCATTAGAGAAGTATCAGGAGAACCTCTAGTCAAAAGCTGGGTCAATCTTGATGAACTGGCGGGTTTTGGAAATCTTGCAATTCATCCTTGTTTGCATGGCATCGACCCTACCAGTTATCAGACCATAACTGGCTGCGACCCAGACTACTTCGATATGATATTGGACGGCCTCAAGACGCTGATTGATTACAAGTTCGACATCTATCCGACCTTCGGTTCAAATGTTTCTCCTCCACAAATGATCCCCGATATTTTCAGAAGATTGAAGGAGATCCGAAAGAATCTTCCCCTGAGGTTCGCTTTGATCGACTTTGAGCTGTATTATCCTCCAACTGTGAAGAGAATTGTCGAGAGTCTTAAGCCGGAGCAAATATACAACAAAGTCGTCGTAATCAGCGAGTGGAGCAAGTTACTGGAAACTGAATATGGAGACAAATATCCGAGCAAACCGCGACATCTAGTCTCTCTCTAGGAGGGGAATGCGCTGGAGAGTTCACCTAGTCAAGACGCAGTTTGGATGCTGAAATCCACATACTACCCTGATCTCAGAAGAAGAATCTTGACTGCGTTGAGTCTACCAAAGGACTCGTTCTATGAAGTCGAGTATGATAGCAAATGGATCGATGACGAACTCAAGAATCAGCTCAAGAATGATACGAGTGTTTTGAAGAACAAAGATGCGTATGTCATTTTCTGGGATTACGGAACTCCTCAGTTCTATCCATTACGATTGTGTAAAATTCAGGATGTACAGTCAGGAGAACCTTACAAATTCACCCTCAAAATGGGAAAACTGCTGGCTTTCAAGGAACAGCAAACTGAATCGAATTTCAATAGTTTCTTAAGCACATCTCTCAAGGGCAGAGGTTTCGTCGACGAATCTAGCGGATCATTTGGTCTTAACAAGCTTATTTTGGCATGCAAGGACACTTCCATGTCCGATATCCTTCGGCAAGTTGAAGGAGACGATGATAAGGATTGGCAACGTATCGTGAAACATTTGACTGAAGCCAAGCCGATCGATTCCAACCCTCAGTTTACCCAATCACTCTTCTTCAAGTTTCAGCTCTTGAATGAGGAGCAGCTTTGCCCAGTCAAAATCAAGGACGGAAAATACAAGCTGACAGCACGTAAAGGGTACCTATTCAGGTTACGTGCATTCCAGCCTCACTGGAAGAATTTTAAGCCGAATGAGTCTGCAAAAATGCTCTTCGGGTTTGACGATAAAATTCTTCGACATATAGGTGCTAGGCTTCTGCGAATGCCGCTAGGTCAACGAATCTACAGCAAAGACTTCAAGATTACTACTTCTGCTCCTATGTTTGGCGCCAAGTCGACGCTGATATTCGAGAGAGAGACTGACGAATTCAATGCAGCTAGCTATATTGTACCTCTATCGATGCCTATTCAGTCTCGTCAAGTTATTTTCAAATTTCTTCCATTTCCGGTTGGATTGCTACTCGTTGGGCTGGCTGAGGAGATTACTAAAGTTCTCATATCGTGGGGTTTGGCTCTACCTTCCTTTGCTATCACTCTTGCAACCACTCTTCTAGGAACCTTCCTTTGCGCAGTCTCCCTCAAACAATTCGATTGATCTACTATGTCGCAGCCCACGAATGCAACATTCCCATGTGCGTGCGCGTATGTAACGTGGGAGTCTTCTGCTGCCGTCTAGATCTGTTTCTTCTCACCTCTGGTATAACCTATGCTCCTTTTGATGGGGGTAGCAGTACACCTTGCTCCGTCTTTTCCACAGTC
>Ga0181533_1000178_pt1 | contig 80948 bp, 70 predicted proteins | sample PEATcosm2014_Bin_45_FD_119772 | JGI IMG/M metagenome (GOLD analysis project Ga0181533, IMG submission 119772) | Peatland microbial communities from MTU Mesocosm Facility, Houghton, MI, USA - PEATcosm2014_Bin11_60_metaG | ecosystem: Environmental > Terrestrial > Soil > Wetlands > Peat | place... | reverse complement strand
GGCTGACCGCAACGCCGCCGGCTGCCGGCAACGACTCCCCCAGGCCCGGCACCTGCCGGGGAGCAGCCGGGCCCGCTCGAGAGATCGGTCACGGCGCTCGGCAGCTCGGGCAGGAGTCAGTCCTCGAAAAGCGGCATGAACTGCATCTCGATGCCGGCCATCTCGACGTCTGCCGGCAGGTACAGGTCCATCGACGGGTAGACGTCGACGGCAACGTCCTCCTGGCGAATCCAGGCTTCGACGGCGTCCCCTCAGCGCTCCTCCAAGAGGGCGGTCCGGAGCGCGGCCCCGACGCCGAGGGGCAGCTCTGATGCGGGTGTCGCCGCCACCAGCTTCAGGGCGAGAACCCAGTTGAGCGTGTTGACGTCCTCGGCCGTGAACACCTCGGGCGGATCACGCCGCACCACCGCACAAGCCACGAGACGAGTCATCCGCTCCGCCTCGTCACGTCCCCTTCGCTCCAGAACCCCGGAAGGGGGACCTCGTGGCGGGCGCCCTGCGCATATGTCTCGAGACGTGCCCGGCCCTCGTCGGAGAGCATCTCGACGGCGTCGAAGAAGGCGTCCATCCCCGCCGCCCGGAGGGCAACGTCGCCTTCACTTCCCCGCCGCGGCAGGTGCGAGGTGAGAAACACGACCGGAGCCTTGCCTTTGTTGGCGAGCACATGGGCCCGACCCAGGCACTTCCACACGGTGTCGGTCCTGAGCAGGCCGCCCCGCGTCGTCGTGAACGCTCCCGAGACGACGAAGTACCAAGGCACCTCGTCGGCGTCCACGGCCAGAAGGTCCACCGTCAGCCCGAGCCCGCGCAGGCGGGCATTGCGACCGACGATCGCAAAGCCGGCATCCTCGAGTACTCGCTCGGCGATGGCCTGGGCAGCTTTGCCCTCACGCGTTGCCCGGGCCTGGAAGTCGTCGTCGCCGCCCCTGGCCACAAGGGGCGTCGCGACGGCGGCGCGCACTGATCGCCTGGGGGCGGGCGCAGTCTCATCGCCCCTTGAGTCGAGTGCCTGCACGCGCCCACGAGCGATCTCCACGTAGGCCGGATCGAGGTCATAGCCGATGTAGCGTCGGCCGACTTTGGCAGCCGCGACGAGCGTCGACCCGGACCCCATGAACGGGTCGAGCACGAGATCGCGGGCGTAGGTGTACAGACGAATCAGTCGTTCCGGAAGCTCCACGGGAAACGGAGCCGGGTGGCCAACCCGCTTCGCGCTCTCGGGAGGTATCTCCCAGATGTCGAGAGTCGCCGCCATGAACTCGTCGCTCGAGAGGGAATTCTCGAAGGGCAGACCCTTCTCCTCACGCTCCCTTAACGAGAGAGCACGGTCGAAGCGACCCTTGCTGGCGATCACGACCCTCTCGGTGACATCACGCAGCACGGGGTTGGCGGCACTGCGGAACGATCCCCAGGCGCACGACCCGCTCGCCCCCTCGCCCTTCTGCCAGATCACTTCCCCACGGAGCAGCAGGTGCAGGTCGTCCTGCAGGATCTTTATGACGTCGGCGGAAAGGCTCCGGTACGGCTTTCGCCCGAGGTTGGCGACGTTGACCGCGATCCGGCCCCCCGGCTCGAGCTTGCGCTTGCACTCGGCGAAGACCTGGCGCAAGAGATCGAGGTACTCGAGATAGGAGCTCGGAATTCCCTCGCGGTCCAGCTCCTCCTCGTACTTCTTGCCGGCGAAGTACGGCGGCGAGGTGACGACGAGGGCCACGGAACCGTCCACGATCTCGTCCATCTTCCGGGCGTCTCCGCACACGAACGGATCGGCGACCGGTCGTGGGACGGGGACCTCTGCGTCGGAGAAGATCTCGGGAGCCTCGAAGCGGGCGTAGAAAGCCGCCGCGTCATGAGCCTCGCGGCGGCCGACGCCGAAGTTCGACGTCGCTGTGCGTCTGCGCTCGGTCACCGGTCCACCCTCTGTGACGGTACCTCGCCGCTCAGGCCCGGCCGAGGATCATTGCGAGGGACAGTAGCGAAGAGGTGTTCGCCAGACGCCGGTAGGCGCCGCGGGCCCTGCTGCCGAGAGGGCACCTCGGGGTTAGCGGCCCCCGTGTCCTCAGTACCGGTACGAGTCCGGCTTGTAGGGGCCCTCGACCGGCACGCCGATGTACTCGGCCTGCTCGGCGGTGAGCGTCGTGAGGTGCACGCCCAAGGCGTCGAGGTGCAGGCGGGCGACCTTCTCGTCCAAGTGCTTGGGCAGGACGTAGACCTTGGGCTCGTAGCACTCGGGCTTGGTGAACAGCTCGATCTGGGCCATGGTCTGGTTGGTGAACGAGTTGGACATCACGAAACTGGGATGCCCCGTCGCGCAGCCGAGGTTCAAAAGGCGCCCCTCCGCCAGGATGATCACGGCGTGGCCGTCGGGGAAGACCCACTTGTCGACCTGAGGCTTTATGTTCACGCGCTCTATGCCGGGCACCTTGGCGAGCCCGGCCATGTCGATCTCGTTGTCGAAATGGCCGATGTTGCCGACGATCGCCTGGTGCTTCATCCGGCTCATGTGCCCGGCGGTGATGACCGCCTTGTTGCCGGTGGCGCTGACGAAGATGTCGGCGAGGCCGACCACGTCCTCGACCGTGGCGACCTGGTAGCCGTCCATCGCCGCCTGCAGGGCGCAGATGGGGTCGATCTCGGCCACCACCACGCGGGCGCCCTGGCCGTTGAGCGACTCGGCACAGCCCTTGCCGACGTCCCCGTAGCCGCAGACGAGGGCGACCTTGCCCCCGATGAGCACGTCGGTGGCACGGTTGATGCCGTCGATGAGCGAGTGCCGGCAGCCGTACTTGTTGTCGAACTTTGACTTGGTCACCGAGTCGTTGACATTGATGGCCGGGAACAAGAGCTCGCCCCGCTCCTGCATCTGATAGAGCCGGTGGACGCCGGTCGTCGTCTCCTCGGTGACACCCCTTATGTTGTTGGCGATCTCGCTCCAGCGCCTCGGGTCCTCCGACAGCGAGCGCTGGAGCAAGCGCAGGATGACGGCGAGCTCCTCGCTTTCTGCCCCCGCCGGGTCGGGCACGGCACCGGCCTTCTCGAACTCGACTCCCTTGTGCACGAGCAGCGTGGCGTCGCCGCCGTCGTCGAGGATCATGTTCGGCCCCGCTCCGCCCGGCCAGCGCAACATCTGTTCAGTGCACTGCCAATACTCCTCGAGGGTCTCGCCCTTCCACGCGAAGACCGGCACGCCCCGCGGCTCGGCGGGCGACCCGTCGGGGCCGACGACGACGGCGGCGGCGGCATGGTCCTGGGTGGAGAAGATGTTGCATGACGCCCAGCGAACCTCGGCGCCCAAGGCGACGAGCGTCTCGATGAGGACGGCCGTCTGCACCGTCATGTGCAGCGAGCCCGAGATCCGGGCGCCTCTCAGCGGCTGGGACCCGGCGTGCTCGCGCCGGGTGGTCATCAGGCCGGGCATCTCGTGCTCGGCGAGCTGGATCTCCTTGCGCCCGAACTCGGCGAGGGAGAGGTCGGCCACCTTGTACTCGAAGCTCATGCGATCTCCTTGCTCAAGCCGGCGGTAGCGGCAACCGGCTCCTTGCTCCGGCCGGCCGTCGCGACGGCCAGCAACTGGGTGTGCTTTTCCTGCTCGAAGGCCAGCCATTGCGCCGGGTCGACCTCCGCCGGCCGCACGGCCTCGGAGCTGAACCACGCCTCCAGGGCTTGGCGGAGCCGGTCGTCGTCGCGCAGCCGCAGCGCGAAACCGACATCGCTCAACTCGATGCAGAATGCCACGAGCAGCTCCCGCAGCGTCCGGAGGCGCTGCAGCTCGGCCGGACCGTAGAGGCGGTAGCCCGAGGGCGAGCGGCGCGGGGCGACGAGGCCGGCCTCCTCGATGTAGCGCAGCATCCGGGCCGACCAGCCCGTCGTGGCCGACGCCTCGTGGATCGTCAGCGCCTCGGCGATCGTCAGCGCCTCGTTGATCGTCGACGCCTCGGGGGTCGTCAGCGCCACTGGGATCGTCGACGCCTCGGGGGTCGTCAGCGCCACTGGGATCGTCGGTGCCTCGGGGGTCGTCAGCGCCACTGGGATCGTCGACGCCTCGGGGGTCGTCAGCGCGCCGGGAGCCACGCCACAACTCTAACAAGCTTGTGGTAAGGTTGTCCACCAGTACTTCCTTCCTGCGGGCGACTATCCTGCTCGGAGCCATGATCCTCTCCGACCAGACCATCCGGGAAGAGCTCGCCTGCGGTCGGATCGGCATCGAGCCGCTCGAGGAGGGCTGCATCCAGCCTTCCTCGGTCGACCTGCACGTCGATCGTTACTTCCGCGTCTTTCGCAACCACAACCTGCGTGCCATCGACGTCAAGGAGGACCAGGAGGAGCTCACCGAGCTCGTCGCCGTCGCCGAGGACGACGTGTTGATGCTGCACCCGGGCGAGTTCGTGCTCGGCTCGACCGTCGAGCGCGTGCGGCTCCCGAACGACCTCGTCGGCCGGCTGGAGGGCAAGTCCAGCCTCGGGAGGCTTGGGCTCTTGATCCACTCGACGGCCGGCTTCGTGGACGCCGGCTGGGACGGCCATCTCACCCTCGAGCTCTCCAATGTCGCCAACCTGCCGATCACCTTGTACCCGGGCATGAAGATCGGCCAGATCAGCTTCTTGAAGATGACGACGCCGGCCGAGGCGCCCTACGGGTCCGCCGGCCTCGGCTCCAAGTACCAGCACCAACGCGGCCCGACCCCGAGCCGGTACTTCGAGAACTTCCGCGACCGCCAGCCCTGACCCAGAGGCGATGTGCTCACGCGCTACCCGATCGGCCTGGCCGCGACGGCGGTCGCGCTCTCGGTAGCCGGACTCCGCTTTTCCCGCATCTTCGGGCTCGTCGGCTCGGGCCAGCCGGCGCCTGGGCGCTCCGCCTCCTTCTCCAGGCGCGCCAAGGTCGAGCTCGAGGAGGTCGGCGAACAGCGCAGGCTGCTTCGCTGGAGGGTCCCGGGCCTGGCGCACGCCTTCACCTTCTGGGGCTTCACGGTGCTGCTCCTCACGATCATCGAGGCCTACGGCGACATGTTCGAGAAGAACTTCGCCCTCCCCGGCATCGGCCACGCCGCCTTCGTCGGCTTCATCGAGGACTTCTTCGCCTGCGCGGTGCTCGTCGCCATGTGCACCTTCGCCGTCATTCGCCTGCGCGACTCCCCGAAACGCAAAGAGCGCGCCTCTCGTTTCTACGGCTCGCACACGACCACCGCCTGGATCACCCTCGGGATGATCGCCCTCGTGATCCTCACCCTCCTGCTGTACCGAGCGGCCCAGACCAACACGGGAGACTTTCCTTACGGCTGGTGGGCCTTCGCCTCCCACGGCCTCGGACGGGCGCTGCGGCCCCTCGGGGCAGCCGCCAACCGGACGATGGCGACGGTCTTCGTCGACCTCAACATCTGCGTGATCATGTCGTTCCTGGTGCTGGTCGTGTACTCGAAGCACCTTCACATCTTCATGGCACCCTTGAACGTCGCCTACAGCCGCCAGCCGTCGCGCCTCGGCGCCCTCGACAAGACGCCGGAGATCGACATCGAGACGATGGACGAGGACACGATCTTCGGTGCCGGCAGGATCGACCATTTCACCTGGAAGCAACTGCTCGACCTCGTGACCTGCACCGAGTGCGGCCGCTGCCAGAGCCAGTGCCCGGCCTGGAACACCGGCAAGCCGCTCTCCCCCAAGCTCGTCGTCATGGACCTGCGCGACGAGCTGTTCCGCGACTCCAAGCAGGCCCTGGTCCCGAACGTCATCGCCGCTGACGTCCTCTGGGCGTGCACGACGTGCGGGGCGTGCGTCGAGCAGTGCCCCGTCGACATCGAGCACGTCGACGCCATCATCGACATGCGCCGCTACGAGGTGCTGAACGAGTCGCGTTTTCCGAGCGAGGCCGCCTCGATGCTGCGCAACGTCGAGAACCGGGGCGACCCGTGGGGCCTCGGGGCCGCACGGCGCCTCGAATGGGCAGAGGGCCTTTCCTTCGAGGTCCCCCTCGTCGAGGGCTCGATCGGAGACGACGTCGAGTACCTGTTCTGGGTCGGCTGCGCCGGGGCCCTCGACGAGCGGGCGCGACAGACCACCCAGTCCATCGCCCGCCTGCTGCACCGGGCCGGGGTGAGCTTTGCCGTCCTCGGTCCGGCCGAGTCCTGCACGGGCGACCCGGTGCGAAGGCTCGGCAACGAGTACCTGTTCCAGACCCAGGCCCGCCAGAACATCGAGACGCTCAACGCCGCCGGGGCGAGAAAGGTCGTCGCCTCGTGCCCGCACTGCTACAACTCGCTCTCCAAGGAGTACCCGTCCCTCGGCGGCAACTTCGAGGTGATCCACCACTCGCAGCTCCTGGCGCGCCTCGTCGCCCAGGGCCGCCTGCGCCCCGGGCGCCTGCAGGCGAAGGTCGCTTACCACGACCCGTGCTATCTCGGCCGCCACAGCCAGATCTACGGCCCGCCCCGCTCGGTCATCGAGTCGGTGCCGGGCGTCAGCCCGCTCGAGATGGGGCGCTGTCGCGAGCGCAGTTTCTGCTGCGGGGCGGGAGGGGCCCGCATGTGGCTGGAGGAGAGCCAGGGCAAGCGCATCAACCTCGAGCGCACCGACGAGGCGCTCGCCACAGGGGCCGACGTCGTGTCCACGGCGTGCCCCTACTGCCTGATAATGCTGGACGACGCCGTCAAGGCGCGGGGCCGCGACGAGGAGGTGAAGGTCCTCGACGTGGCCCAGGTGCTCGAGCGCTCCCTGGAGCCGGCCGGCGGCAGCTAGCGCGGAGGGCCGGCGGCACGGGCCCTGTTTCGATACCCGAGGAGCAAGACGCCGGAACCAGGCCAGAACCGAGGAGGTAACCGTGGCGACCATCTACCGTGACGAGGATGCGGACCTGGGCCGGCTCGCCGGCCGGACCGTCGCCGTGCTCGGCTACGGCAACCAGGGCCGCAGCCAGGCCCTCAACCTGAGGGACTCCGGCGTCGGCGTCGTCGTCGGCTCGCCCAAGGACCGCTCGGGCGCCCAGGCGGAGGAGGACGGCTTCGAGGTGCTCGCCCTCGGCGAGGCGGTCGCCCGCTCCGAGATCGTGTTCCTCCTCGTGCCCGACGAGGTCATGGCGGGGGTCTACGACACTTACGTGGCGCCGAACCTCGCCCAGGGGGCGACGCTGGACTTCGCGAGCGCCTTCAACATCACCCACGGGCGCATCGTGGCGCCGGAGGAGGCCGACGTCGTCCTCCTCGCACCGCGGATGATAGGGAGCGGGGTGCGCGAGACGTTCCTCAAAGGGACGGGGTTTCCCAGCCTTGTCGGGCTCGGCCAGGACGCCTCCGGCAACGCCTGGGAGACCGTCCTCGCCCTGGCCCGGGCGATCGGCTCCACGCGGATGGGTGCGGTCTGCTCCTCTTTCGAGGAGGAGACGCTGGTCGACCTGTTCAGCGAGCAGTGCGGGGCCCTGCAGACCTTCAAGGTCTTCTTCGAGGTTCTCACCGAGGCCGGCGTCGACCCGGACGTTGCCATCTTGGAGCTCTACGGCTCCGGCGAGCTGTCAGAGGTCTACGGCGCCGCCCGCGACCTCGGCCTGTGGGGGCAGCTGCCGCTTCACTCCCACACGAGCCAGTACGGCCAGCAGGTGGTGGGGCCGAGGTACCTGGACCAGGAAGGGCTCAAGGCCTCCCTGCGGGAGGTCGTCGCCCACATCCGCAGCGGAGCCTTCGCCGAGGAGTGGCGCGAGGAGTACGCAAAGGGCCTGCCGAAGCTCATGGCGGCGACGGACGAGAACCTCCGCCACCCCATGCAGCTGGCTGAGAACCGCCTCTACGAGCGCCTCGGGCGGCGCCAGTCCGCCCTCGGGAACTGGCTCGCCCCGCCGGAGGACCCCGGCGGGGACTAGGCGGGAACGGGCCCGGCCTGGGCCGCCACGGCCGCCGCCGCTGCCGCCACCGCCGCCGGGTCGCCCAGATAGCGGCCCTCGACGAAGTTGAGCCGGTCGTCGAGGGTGATGATCCGCGGCCATCCGGTCGGGATCTCCAGATCGACGATGTCGTCCTCGGAGATGTGCTCCAGGAACATCGTAAAGGCGCGGATGGAGTTGCCGTGGGCGACGACGAAGGGCGTGATCCCCCTCAAAAGCTCGGGGGCGAGGACGTCGTCCCAGTAGGGCACGACGCGGACGACGACGTCGGCCAGGCACTCGGTCGCCGGCAGGGCGCTCGGGGGCACGTCCCGGTAGCGGGGGTCGTGCACGGGGTGGCGCGGGTCGTCGAGCTCGAGCGCCGGCGGCGGCGTGGCATAGCTGCGGCGCCAGAGCCGGACCTGCTCGGCGCCGAAGGTGACCGTCGCCTCCTTCTTGTTCCCGCCCTGGAGGGCCCCGTAGTGACGCTCGTTCAGGCGCCAGTGCCGGCGCACCGGCAGGTAGGTGAGGCCCATCTCGTCGAGCGCCAGGTTCGCCGTCCGGACCGCCCTGGTCAGCACCGAGGTGTAGACGACGTCGATGTGGACCTCGGTCTCGGCGGCGAGCAGCTTGCCGGCCGAGCGGGCCTCGTCTTCGCCGGCCGGGCTCAGGTCGACGTCGGTCCAGCCGGTGAAGCGGTTCTCGGCGTTCCAGGTACTCTCGCCATGGCGCAAGACAACAAGGGTGGGCATGATTTCGAGGCTATCGCCGCCCTCCGGCGGGGCCCTAATCAGCCTTGCTTGACCCGCTCCCGATCGTGCGCGTGCCTGCCGGAACCGCCCGCCCCCGACGTGTGCGACGGCGCCAGGTCCTTGTCGGGCAGGGGGCTGGGCAGGCCGGAAGAGCTCTGCCAGTCACGTCCGTCCCGGCTTTCGGCTCCGAAGAGCAGGGCCGCCACGGGGAACCCGACAACCACGAGGGCGACCACCAACCAGGTCATGGCCGCGACTCCACGCATGCTCGTGAACACTCCATGTGACTATTGTCGGGCCGCGCACCGTGAAGGACAAGCAAGCAGTTGCGAAAAACTCTTAAGTATGGCTTAATTGTTTAATGATCGATGTACGGCGCCTGAAGGCCCTCCAAGCCGTCGTGGGGACCGGTTCGGTGTCGGCTGCGGCGGAGCTGCTGAACTACTCGCCGTCGGCTGTGAGCCAGCAGATGGGCGCCCTCGAGCGCGAGACCGGTGTCCGGCTCTTCGAGCGGGTGGGCCGGGGGGTGCGACCGACAGACGCCGCCCTGCTGCTCTGCGAGCACGCGACCCGCGTGCTCGCTTCCATCCAGGACGCCGAGGACGCCCTCGCCGCCCTCGCCTCCGGCCATAGCGGCCGGATCCGCCTCGGAGCGTTCCCGACGGCCGGCTCCTCGCTCGTGCCGGGCGCGCTCGCGGCCTTCCAGTCCCTGCACCCGCAGGTCGCCCTCGACCTTGTCGTCATCGAGGGAGACGTGGCGATGACCAGCCTGCGCAGCGGCGCCATAGACGTCCTGGTGGCAGTTGAGCCGCGATCGCCCGGTGACGCCTTTGACGACGATCTCGCCCACCGGCACCTGCTGGCGGACCCCTTCCGGGTGGTGCTGCCCCGCTCGCACCCTCTGGCGGCGGAACGGTCGGTGGACCTTGGGCTCTTGGCCTCCGAGCGCTGGATCGGGGTCAGCTCCTTCCCCGGCTCCTGCGAGATGGTCATCGAGTCCGCTTGCCTGCAAGCCGGGTTCCGGCCCGTGTACGCCATCGAGGCGGACGAGTACCCGACTGCCCAGGGCTTTGTCGCCGCAGGGCTGGGAGTGGCCTTCGTGCCCATGCTCGCCCTCGGTTCCTCTCTCCATCCCGGTGTCGCCGTGCAGCGCCTGAAGGGCGCCCAGCCCGCGCGCCAGGTGTGGGCGCTGACAAGGCGCGCCATCGCCGACCAGGTTCCCGTCCTCGCCATGCTTTCCTGCCTGCAGGCCGCCGCCGACGCCTTCGTCCGTGACGTCGTCGAGGCAGCTCCCCCGAGCCTCGAGGCCCTCTTCAGCGGTACCGGCTAGCAGGGCCGGGCGCGACCCGGGTCGCGTCCACCCATACCTCACTTCTGACTTCCCTCACTTCCCTCACTTCCGAATCTTGACAACCCTACGCTCAAGTTAGCTATACTGGCTCCTGTACGAAGGACGTGCGGGTGCCGATGAGCGGCATCCTGAGAAGTGGAGGCTTTCGAAAAATGTCCAAGGCCGTCGGAATCGACCTCGGCACGACCAACTCTGTGGTCGCGTTCTTGGAGGCAGGCGAGCCCACGGTGATCCCGAACGCAGAAGGTGGGCGCACGACGCCGTCCATCGTGGGATTTGCCAAGTCCGGCGAGGTGCTGGTCGGCGAGGTCGCGAAGCGACAGGCGATCACGAACCCCGACAGGACCGTCCGCTCGGTCAAGCGCCAGATGGGTACCAGCTGGACGATCGACATCGACGGTAAGGCCTACAAGGCCCAGGAGATCTCGGCGAGGATCCTCCAGAAACTGAAGAGGGACGCGGAGGCGTTCCTCGGCGACACCGTCAACCAGGCCGTGATCACCGTCCCCGCCTACTTCGACGACGCCCAGCGCACCGCCACGAAGGAGGCCGGCCAGATCGCCGGGCTCGAGGTGCTCCGCATCATCAACGAGCCGACGGCTGCCGCCCTCGCCTACGGACTGGACAAGGAGAGGGCCGACCAGACCGTGCTCGTGTTCGACCTCGGCGGCGGCACGTTCGACGTTTCTGTCCTCGAGATCGGCGACGGGGTCTTCGAGGTCAAGTCGACCTCGGGCAACACCCATCTCGGAGGCGATGACTGGGACCAGCGCGTCATGGACTGGCTCGTCAAGACGTTCAAGGACACCGAGGGCGTCGACCTCTCCAACGACAAGATGGCCCTGCAGCGCCTCAAGGAGGCGGCCGAGAAGGCCAAGATCGAGCTGTCGGCCGTCCAGGAGACGACGATCAACCTGCCTTTCATCACCGCCACCAACGAGGGGCCGAAGCACCTCGACCTGAAGCTCACGCGGGCCAAGTTCCAAGAGCTGACCGCGGATCTCGTCGATGCCTGCAAGGGGCCCTTCCAGCAGGCCATTCAGGACTCAGGCCTGAGCGCCAAGGACATCGACCACGTCGTTCTCGTCGGAGGGTCCACCCGGATGCCGGCCATCTACGACCTCGTGGTCCAGCTCGCCGGCAAGGAGCCCCACAAGGGCGTCAACCCTGACGAGGTCGTCGCCGTCGGCGCCGCCATCCAGGCCGGCGTCCTGAAGGGCGAGGTCAAGGACATCCTGCTGCTGGACGTCACCCCGCTCAGCCTCGGCATCGAGACCAAGGGCGGGATCACCCACCGGCTCATCGAGCGCAACACGACCATCCCGACCAAGCGCTCCGAGATCTTCACCACCGCCGACGACAACCAGCCGTCGGTCGAGATCCACGTCCTCCAGGGCGAGCGCGACATGGCCATGTACAACAAGACCCTGGGCAAGTTCCAGCTCGTCGACCTGCCACCGGCGCCCCGCGGCGTGCCTCAGATCGAGGTCGCCTTCGACATCGACGCCAACGGGATCGTGCACGTCTCGGCCAAGGACCTCGCCACCGGGCGCGAGCAGTCGATCACCATCACCGGGCAGACCTCGCTCCCCAAAGAGGACATCGAGCGCATGGTGCGCGACGCCGAGCAGCACGCGGCCGACGACCGCCAGCGCAAGGAGGAGGCTGAGACCCGCAACAACGCCGACGCTCTCGTCTATCAGACCGAGAAGCTCCTGAAGGACCAGGGCGAGAAGGTGCCCGCAGAAGAGCGTGAGCGCGTCGAGGGTGCCCTCAAGAACCTGCGCGAGTCGGTCGCCGGGACAGATGTCGAGCGGATTCGGCGCGACACCGAGGCGCTGCGCACCGCCTCGCAGGCCTTCGGCCAGCGCCTTTACGAGCAGGCAGCCCAGCAGCATCAGGCAGCAGGCGGCAGCGGCGGCAGCGACGGCTCGGGCAGCGCGAGCGGTTCGAGCAGTCCCTCCGATGACGAGGTCGTCGACGCCGAGATCGTCGACGACCCAGGCACGGCGGCTTCGTGAACCACGACCCAGAGCATCCGAGATCTGAGGAGACCACGGACGAGACCGGGCCGGAGGTGCCGGAGGCGGGCGACGCCAGCGGCGACGACGCCGAGGCGACTGAGCAGTTGAACCTGCCCTTGGAAGCACTGCTCGACTGGGGCACCGGTCCGGTAGGTGTCGTAGTGGAAGGGGACGAACAGCTCGAGGCCGAGGCCGCCGAGGCCCTCATCGCCGCAGAGCGCGACGAGTACCTCGACTCGCTCCGGCGGCTGCAGGCCGACTTCGACAACTTCCGCAAGCGCTCCATGCGCCAGCAGACCGAGCTGTTGGAGCACGCCACCGAAGGGCTGTGCGTGCGCCTTTTGCCCGTGCTCGACGCGCTCGACCTCGCGACCGCCCATCTGCGCAGCCAGCCCGAGTCCACCGACGCGGGCAAGGCCCTCGAGCAGATCGACTCGCTCCTTCGCGACATCCTCGCCCACGAGGGCCTCGAGCGGATCGACGCCGTGGGAGTGCCCTTCGACCCCACGATCCATGACGCCGTCGGCCAGGTCGCGGCGGAGCCCCCGCCGGGCCCCGAGCCCGCCCCGGTCAGCGCAGCCTCTCCGGGCGCGGCCACGGTCGCGCCGGGCCAGTGGACGCCCAGGCCGGCAAGTGCCGCCAAGGCGCAGGCGTCGGCGCAGGCCGCCAAGGCGCCGGCGCCGGCACAGGCCGCCGGGCCCAGGGTGGTCCAGGTCATGCGCGCCGGTTACCGGATGAGGTCCAAGGTGCTGCGCCCGGCGATGGTCCTCGTCGGGGGCTGAGGAGCTCCCCATGGCCCCGCAGAGGGATTGGTACACAACCGACTACTACAAGGTGCTCGGCGTCTCTGAGACGGCGACCGACAAGGAACTACGCCGCGCCTATCGCAAGCTCGCCAAGCAGTACCACCCGGACTCCAACCCCGGCTCCGAGGACCGCTTCAAGGCGGTCTCGGCCGCTTACGACGTCCTCGGCGACCCCGAGAAACGCAAGGAGTACGACGAGGTCCGCCGCCTCGGCCCCCTCAGCAACCTGGGTGGCTTCGGAGGGGGTGGCGGCGGAGCAGGCAGCGGGGGCAGCTTCAACTTCCGCATCGACGACCTCTCGGACATCTTCGGGGGCCTGTTCGGCCGCGGGCGGCAAAGCTCCGCCGGCCGCACCGCCCCCGGTTCGGGCCCCCGGCGCGGGCACGACCTCGAGGCGGAGCTCCACCTGTCCTTCCAGGAGGCGGTCGACGGCGCCGTCACGACGGTCAATGTCGTGAGCGGGACGCGCTGCTCGACCTGCGGCGGGACCGGCTCGCGTCCGGGGACCGCCCCGGTCATGTGCCCGCGCTGTGGCGGGCTCGGCGTCATCAACGACAACCAGGGCATGTTCTCGCTCTCCTCGCCCTGCCCCGTATGCCAAGGCCGCGGGACCAAGATCGTCGACCCCTGCCCGACCTGCAACGGCACCGGTCTCGAGCAGCGGCAACGCCAGGTCAAGGTCCGCATCCCCGCCGGGGTGGAAGATGGCCAGCGCATCCGGGTCAAAGGTCGCGGCGAGCCCGGGGCCAACGGCGGGCCGGCCGGGGACCTCTTCGTGATCGTGCACGTGGCAGCCCACCCGCTGTTCGGGCGCAAGGGCCGTAACCTCACCATCACGGTGCCGATCACCTACCCCGAGGCGACTTTGGGGAGCGCGATCACCGTGCCCTCCCTCACCGGGCCCGTCACCTTGAAGATCCCGTCCGGGACCCGGCAGGGCCGCACCTTCAGGGTCAAGGGCCGTGGTATCACCACGGGCTCGTCGACCGGCGACCTGCTCGTGACCGTGGACGTCGTCGTCCCGGCTCACCTCAACGAGGAACAGCGCAAAGCCGTCGAGGCGCTCGCGAGGACCCTGGACGAGTCCCCTCGACAGCACCTAGGAGTATGAAATGGCGTACAGGTCACCCGATCAAGGCATCGGCGAAGGCTCGACGCGCGCCGTCTACGTCATCTCGGTGGCAGCCGAGCTCGCCGGCGTCCACCCGCAGACGCTGCGGATCTACGAGCGCAAGGGGCTGTTGGACCCGGCCCGCACCGGTGGCGGCAACCGCCGCTACAGCGAGGCCGACATCGCCCACCTGCGCCGGATCCAAGAGCTCACCGCCGCCGGACTCAACCTCGAAGGGGTGCGGCGCGTGATGGCCCTCGAGGGCGAGATCGCCCGCCTGCGCGCCGAGCTCGAGGCGACCCGGGCGGCCGCACGCGAAGCCATCGAGCAGACCCATCGCCACTACCGGCGCGATCTCGTGCCGGTCTCGTCGAACCGGCTGCCGGCCCGCCGTGGCTCGAGCAGGTAGCCGGCCCCGGCCGCACCGTCGTGGCACGTCAGTCACAGATAGACCCGAGGAAACACACGAATGACCTTTGACCCGAACCGTTGGACGCTCAAGACCCAAGAGGCCCTCCGCGACGCCATCGCGCTCGCCAAGGACTCGCACCACGCCGAGGTCGGCCCCGACCATCTCCTGTCAGCGGCACTGTCCCAAGATGGCGGCGTCGCCATCCCCATCCTCGACCGTGTCGGGATCGCCCCGCTCACGGTGCGCAACCGGCTGGCCGAGTCGCTCGCCAGGATCCCCAAGGCCTACGGCACCTCCGAGCCTTCGCTCAGCCGTGAGCTGTCGCAGGCCTTCGAGCGGGCGGACGTGGCGCGCACCGAGATGGGCGACGAGTACCTCTCGGTCGAGCACCTCCTCCTCGCCCTGTCGGACCGCCTCGGGGTCGACCGGGAGGACCTGCTGCGGGCGTTGCAGGCCGTCCGAGGCAGTCACCGCGTCACCTCGCAGAACCCCGAGGAGCAGTACCAGTCGCTCGAGCGCTACGGCCGGGACCTGACCGATCTCGCCCGGCAGGGCAAGCTCGACCCGGTGATCGGGCGCGACGACGAGATCCGCCGCGTGATCCAGGTGCTCTCGCGGCGCACGAAGAACAACCCCGTGCTCATCGGCGAGCCCGGGGTGGGCAAGACGGCGATCGTCGAGGGCCTCGCCTCTCGCATCGTCGAGGGTGACGTGCCCGAGTCGCTCAAGAACAAGCGGATCATCGGCCTCGACATGGCTTCCATGGTGGCGGGCGCCAAGTACCGCGGTGAGTTCGAGGAGCGTCTGAAGGCCGTGCTGAAGGAGATCTCGGACTCCGAGGGCGAGATCGTCACCTTCATCGACGAGCTGCACACCATCGTCGGCGCTGGGGCGGCCGAGGGCGCCATGGACGCCGGCAACATGATCAAGCCGATGCTGGCGCGCGGCGAGCTGCGCATGATCGGCGCCACCACCCTCGACGAGTACCGCAAGTACATCGAGAAGGACGCCGCCTTGGAGCGCCGCTTCCAGCCCATCATCGTCGAGCAGCCCTCTGTCACCGACACGATCGCGATCTTGCGCGGCCTGAAGGAGCGCTACGAGGTCCACCACGGCGTGCGCATCCAGGACTCGGCGCTCGTGGCGGCGGCGGTGCTGTCGGACCGCTACCTGACGGGCCGTTTCCTGCCCGACAAGGCGATCGACCTCGTCGACGAGGCGGCGAGCCGGCTGCGCATGGAGATCGACTCGATGCCTACCGAGATCGACGTCGTCGCCCGCCGGATCCGCCAGCTCGAGATCGAGCGCGTCGCCCTGCAGAAGGAGACCGACGCCGCCTCGGTCGAGCGGCTCGCCCGCCTCGAGGCCGAGCTCGGGGACCTGCGCGAGGAGCAGACGGCGATGACGGCGCACTGGCAGTCGGAGAAGGACGCCATCGCGGCGATCAGGAACCTGAAGGGCGAGCTCGAGGCCGCCCGCCAGGAGGCGGAGCGTTACGTGCGCCAGGGCGACCTCGACCGGGCGGCCGAGATCCGCTACGGCCGGGTCCCCGAGCTCGACAGGCGTATCCAAGCGGCGACGGACAAGCTCGCCGAGCTGCAGTCCGAGCAGAAGATGCTGAAGGAAGAGGTCGACGCCGAGGACATCGCCGAGGTCGTGAGCCGCAGCACAGGCATCCCCGTGTCACGGCTCATGGAGGGCGAGGTACGCAAGCTCGTCGAGCTCGAGGACCTGCTCCACCGGCGCGTGGTCGGCCAGGACGAGGCCATGGCGGCCGTGGCGAACGCCATCCGTCGGAGCCGGGCCGGGCTGTCGGACCCCAACCGGCCCATCGGCTCGTTCCTGTTCCTCGGGCCCACGGGCGTGGGCAAGACCGAGCTCGCAAAGGCCCTCGCCGAGGTGCTCTTCGACGACGAGCGGGCGATGGTCCGCATCGACATGGGCGAGTACCAGGAGAAACACAGCGTTTCGCGCCTCGTGGGTGCCCCGCCCGGTTACGTCGGCTACGAGGAGGGCGGCCAGCTGACCGAGGCGGTCCGGCGCCGCCCGTACGCGGTCGTGCTCCTCGACGAGATCGAGAAGGCGCACCCGGACGTGTTCAACATCCTCCTCCAGGTGCTCGACGACGGGCGACTGACCGACGGCCAGGGGCGCACGGTCAATTTCACGAACACCGTGCTGATCATGACCTCCAACCTGCGCGGTGAACCCCTCAACACCTTCAAGCCGGAGTTCATCAACCGCATCGACGAGATCGTCCGTTTCCGCCCCCTGGGACGTGAGGACCTCTTCGCCATCGTCGGGATACAGCTCTCCGAGCTCCAGCGACGCCTCGAGAGCCGGCGCCTCAGCCTCGAGGTCACCCCAGAGGCCGAGATGTGGCTCGGCGATCATGGCTACGACCCGGACTTCGGGGCCCGCCCCCTGCGCCGTGTCATCCAGCGCGAGATCGCAGACCCACTCGCGATCGCCTTGTTGGAAGGTCGCTACGCCGAGGGCGACACGGTCAAGGTCGAAGTCGAGAGCGACAGGCTCGTCCTGGTCTAGGAGACGGCCGGGCGCGGTCTTGCCCTGGGCCACCGCGGTCCGAGCCTGACGGGCGCGGTCCGAGCCTGCGGCGGGCACCGGAGGCGGGAGGTGAAGTGGTGCTGGCACCAAGCTGCCAAGAAAGCTTCCCACCTTGGTCGGGCTCCGAGATACGGCCAGACTGGACAGGCGGCAAGGGGGTCGGGCCGCAGTAGGGGGGATCTGCGCCGTGGGTGGGCAGGTTGTTCGCGTTGCCAGGTACCGCCTCCGGGCCACTTTCGGCCGTAGGTGGGGCGGTTACCTGTCGATAGGGCTACTGATCGCATTAGCGGGCGGGATCGGGATGGGCTCGCTCGCCGCCGCCCGGAGAACGCAGGCCTCGTTCTCGGTCTTCTTGAGGAGCACGAACCCGTCCGACATGAGCCTGACGGGCGTCTACGGCCCTGACCTGACCAGGGCCCTGTCGAAACTGCCCGGTGTCGAGCGGGTCGAGACGAGCTCGGCCAGTCTCATCGGGTTCGCCCTGAGCCGAAGCGGTGCCCCGATCATCGGGGCGGCGTCCTATGCGGGCACGGTGGTCCCGCTCGGCAGCATCAACGGCGAGTACTTCGATCAGGATCGGGTAGCTGTGACACAGGGCCGCCTGGCCGACCCGAAGCGGCCGGACGAGTGCGTCGCCACCGCGCAAGCGGAGAGGATGCTCGGCTGGCACGTGGGAGAGGTCGTCTTGATGGGCTTCTACACGATCGCCCAGAGCGACCTGTCCGACTTCGGCACGGCAAGGGTGAAGCCGGCGCTGCGCATCGAGATGAAGCTCGTCGGGACCGTCGTGTTCGACAACGAGGTCGTCCTCGACGACGTGGACCGATATCCGACCTGGATCCTTTTCACGCCCGCGCTCACGGACAGGTTCACGACCGGCACGCAGTACCGCAGCTACGCACTGAAGCTGAAGGGCGGGACGGCGGGCGTGCCCGCCGTCGAGCGCGAGATCATCGCCGCGCTCCCGAGGGGCACCACCTACACCTTTCACGTCACCTCCGTCGTCGAAGGCCAGGTGGACCGGGCCGTCAAACCCGAGGCCATCGCCCTCGGCGTGTTCGGTGCCATCGCCCTCTTGGCGGCGCTTCTGATCGCGCTGCAGATGATCGCCCGCCAGCTCCAGGCGAGGGAGGAGGACAACGAGGTGCTCCGCGCCCTCGGCGCGGGGCGGGCCATGGTCGTCGGCGACGGGCTCCTCGGCTTGCTCGGCGCCGTGTTCATCGGCTCCCTGCTCGCAGCCGGGATCGCCGTCGGGCTCTCGCCCCTCTCGCCCATAGGCCCCGTCCGGGCTGTCTATCCCGACCCGGGCGTGGCGCTCGACTTGGCGATGCTCGGTTTCGGCCTCCTCATGCTCGTCGGCGTCATCGGAGCCGGCAGCGTTGCCCTCGCCTATCGCTCCGGCCCGGGGCGGGTTCGCGAGAAACGGACGACAAGGGCGGCACCTGCCTCGGGCGTCGCTCGTCTCGCGGCAAGCTCGGGCGCCCCGGTGTCGGCCGTCGCCGGTGCCCGTTTCGCCCTCGAGCCCGGCCGCGGCCGCACGGCGGTGCCGGTGCGCTCGGCCCTGTTCGGCACGGCGCTCGCCGTCATCATCGTCGTCGCCACCCTCACCTTCGGCAGCGGGCTCGACACGCTCGTCTCCCATCCCGCCCTCTACGGCTGGAACTGGACCTATGCCCTGTCTTCTAACTACCTCGTGCCGCCCCAGTCCTGGAGACCACTCGCCAAGGACCCGGACGTCGCCGCCTGGGCTGGCGTCGGCTTCGCCAACGCCCAGATCGATGGCCAGACCGTGCCCATCCTCCTCGCGGGCATTCATACTTACGTCACACCGCCCATCTTGTCGGGACATCCCCTCGAAGCGGACGATCAGATCGTCCTCGGCGCGGCGACGCTCGACCAGCTGCACAAGAAGGTGGGCGACTACGTCACGGCCTCATACGGGACCCCGAAGGACGAGCCCGTGTACGTGCCTCCCACGCGGCTTCGGATCGTCGGGACGGCGACCCTGCCCGCCGTCGGCTCGGCTGGGTCCCTTCACACCTCGATGGGCACCGGAGCCATCGTCCCTGTGGCGGTAGAGCCGCCCGAGTTCCAAAAGTTCCTCTCCAGCCCGGATCCCACCTTGAACGGGCCCGGCATGGTCTTTGTCCGGTTGCGGCCCGGCGTCAGCCCGGCGGCAGGGCTGGCCAACCTGCAGCAACTTGCCGAGGCCGGGAACAGGGCCTTCCTGGCCGTCCCCGGCGGTGGCGCCGCCGGCGCGAGCGTCCAGGTCCTGCCCGTCCAGTACCCGGCGGAGATAGAGAACTACCGGACCATTGGTGACACGCCCTTGATCCTCGCCGGTGGGCTCGCCCTTGCGGCGGTCGTCGCGCTCGGACTGACACTCGTTGCCTCGGTGCGGCGGCGCCGGCGCGATCTCGCCTTGCTGAAGTCCCTCGGCTTCACGGGGCGGCAGCTCACCGCGACGGTGATCTGGCAGGCGACGATCGTCGCCGTAATAGGCGTCGTCGTCGGGATGCCGCTCGGCATAGCTCTCGGTCGCTGGCTGTGGATCCTGTTCGCCCATGAGATCTACGCCGTGCCCCTGGCCACCGTGCCGGCGCTGCCGCTCGTCCTGGTCGGGATCGGCGCCCTCGCGCTCGCCAACGTCGTCGCGGCCCTCCCCGGCAGGTATGCGGCCCGCACCCCGACGGCCCTCGTGCTGCGGGCGGAGTGAGCGGACGACAATCACCCTCCGAGCACCTTTGCACCTGAGCACGATGCAAGACTTTGCACGTGGCCCTGTTTCTTCGCGTCTCCCGGCACCGGAATCACCCCGCCCGGCCGGGCGCAGCAGCAGCGGCAGCGGCAGCGGCAGCGGCGGCGGCAAGCGTGCTCGCCTTAGCGACCCTGACCGGCTTGGGTGGCCCGACGCCGGTGGCGGCCGCGGCGGCCTCCCGGTCCCGTTTCGTGATCCCGGCCTCGGCGCGCCAGCTCGTCGTCGTCTCGAGCACGACCTATGACCCGCCGGACTACCTGGCGGGCTTCCGCAGTTTCGAGCGCGTCAATGCCTCCTCGCCCTGGAAGCCCGTGTTCCCCGCCTGGCGGGCTGAGATCGGCTCGGGCGACATCGTCGATGTCCGTCACGAGGGCGACGACGCCACGCCGACCGGCGTCTACGGCTTCGGCCTCACCATGTACGGCACATGGCCGAATCCGGGCGGCCTGCACGAGGCGTACCATCAGCTCGTCTGCGGTGACTGGTGGGACGAGGACCCCTACAGCCCTCAGTACAACCGCTTCGTGCACGTCGCCTGCGGGACGACACCGCCCTTCGCGGCCTGGTCCGAACCGCTGTGGACCGAGGCCCAGGACGACAGGGGCTATCCCTATCTCGCCGTGATCGACTACAACGACGACCCCACTATCGCCGGCGCGAACGCGCCTGGGTCGGGGATCTTCCTGCACGCCTGGATGGACGCCCCGACCGAGGGGTGCATCGCCCTGCCCATCCCGGAGCTTTTGCAGGTGCTGCGCTGGCTCGAACCAGCAGACAAACCGGTCATCGAGATCGGCACCGACGCCGAGGTCGGCCATGTGCCGCCGCCGGCCTGAGCATCGCCACCGCTTGAGCCCCGCCTGAGCATCGCCGTCGCCTGAGCCCCCGGCCCAAGCACCGGTCCCAAGGGCCGTCGAGGGGGCGCTCACCATGGCACGTCGCCGCCCCCGGCATGATCCGGCGGCTACGCCGGCCGGCTGCCCGCCGCTCGTGTCTGGCTGGTTACCCGCCGCTGGTATAAGGCGCGCCGTCAGCGGCTGGGGCCCGAACGCGCCCGACGAGGCCCGACACGACGGCGATGGTGATGATGTAGGGCGTCATCGACAAGAACGGGGAGGGAATCCCGGGTCTGAGAATGGCGACGAAGCTCTGGATCGAGATGGCGAAGCCGAAGAGCAAGGCGGCGACGAGGGCCCCGAAGGGCCGCCAGCGGCCGAAGATCATGGCGGCAAGGGCAATGTAGCCGAACCCGTCCGTCATGCCCGCAGAGAACTGGCCGACCGAGCCGATGGTGAACACCGAACCTCCGACGCCGGCTACCACCCCGCCCAGGATCACGTTCTGGTAGCGGGTCCTCATCACGTTGATCCCGACGGTCTCCGCCGCCCGCGGGAACTCGCCCACGGCCCGCACGCGCAGGCCCTTGCGAGTCTGGAACAGCCCGATGTTGACGGCGAACAGGAGCACCACCGCCAGGTAAACGAAGATGTTCTGGTTGAACAGGATCGGCCCGAGGATCGGGATCTTCGAGAGCAGGGGAATCGCGATCGGAGAGAATGTCGATGGGCTGTTCAGCGTCGTCTGGTTGGGCGTCAGCACTTGCTCGGTAAGGAAGTTCGTGAGTCCCGTGACGAAGGCGACTATCACGATGCCGACCATGATCTGGTCGGCACCGTAGCGCAGCGCCAAGAACGCCAGCAGCGCCCCGAAGATGGCTCCCGCGACCGCGCCGCCGAGCATGCCGAGCCAGAGGTTGCCCGAGACGCTCCCGATCAAGGCCCCCAGGAACGCGCCTGCGAGGAACTGGCCCTCGATGGCGATGTTGACGACCCCGGATCGCTCGCACAAGAGGCCAGAGAGCGAGCCGTACACGAGCGGTGTCGTGGCGATCAAGGTCTCCGCGAGCATGTCGACAAAGGCGAGGGACTCGTTACGGGAGACCCAGGCGAGGAACGACCAGAGGAACAGGACGACACCGAGCGTGAAGATCAGGTAGGTGCCGCGGCTGCGGTTCCAGAACACGAGCAGGAGCCCCAGCGCCGCACAGAGCAGGCCGAGCACGATGGAGACCCAGTGGACCGACATGACGAGCGGCGCCACGCTGACGGCCGGGGGAGCGGTGAGGAGGAACGTCGTCTTGACGTCCGCCGGCACAGCCAGACCGAACACCCAGAACGTGATGATCCCGAGCACGAGGAGGAAGATCCCCATTCCTCGCCGGCGCGCCGCAGAGATGATGCGCCCCTCGGGCGTTTTGACCTTCGCGGGAGCCGCTTTGGTCGAGGGGGCCGCACTGGTCGCGCTCATCAGCCCCAGCCTTTCGAGATCAGTTGCGTCATGCTCTTGCCAGTGTCCCTGAGGCGGTACATGTCGCGCACGAGCGCGGGCGTGGCCACCATGAAGATGATGAGCGCCTGGATCACTGTCGTGAGGTCGAGGTCAATGCCGGTTACCGCCTGCATGTTCCTGCCGCCGGTGATCAGCGCCCCGAAGAGCAGCGAACCGAGGAAGACGCCCACGGGGCGGTTCCGTCCGAGCAGAGCGACGGTGATGGCGTTGAAGCCGATGCCTCCCCCATAGGCCGTCGATATGAAGAAGTCGGTCCCCGACACGCTCGCCATGCCGGCGAGGCCGGCGAGTGCTCCCGACAGCATGAGGACGAGGACCGTCACCTTCCTCACGTCCATGCCGGCTGTCTTGCCCGCGAGCGGGTTCATCCCGATCACGCGGAAGGAGAAGCCGAGCGTGCTCCTGCGCAGGAACCACGAGGCCCACACCAGGACGAGGAGGGCGACGATCAGTCCGGCGTTCACGCGAAGCGTGCTCCCGAACAGGTGCGGCAGCCGCGCGCTCACGGGCATGATCTTCGAGATGGCGTTCGTCTGACCCGGCTGTTGGAAGGGCGCCGTCGTGAGCAAGTAGACCAACAGGTAGAGCATGATGTAGTTGAGCATGATGGTCACGATGACCTCGTGCGCTCCGGTTCGAGCCTTCAAGATGCCGGGGACGAACCCGACGACGGCGCCGCCGACCGCTCCGGCGATGATGACGAGGGGAAGGTGGACCCAGATCGTCACGTGGAGCTCGAATCCCACGAAGAGCGCCGCCAGCGCCCCTCCGATCAGCTGACCCTGGGCGCCGATGTTGAACACGCCGGTGCTAAAGCCGATCGCCACCCCCATGCCGGCGAGCATGAGCGGCGTGGCCGAGACGAGCGTCTCGGAGAGCGGTGAGAAGGCGGTGGTCCAGCCGTGCCCGGTCTCGATGGCGTGGCCCACGGCCGACGGGCTGAAGACCGACCCCTCGAACATCGCCGAATAGGCGCCGGCAATCGTGTGCCAAGCGTCGGCGAAGGCATTGCCCGGAGCCGTGCCGATCCTGCCCCAGGCGTGCAGCACGGTCGACGACGTGACGAGGATGAGGATGGCGCCGAGCACGAGCGCAGTGAGGAACGCCAGGAAGGTCACGTTGAACAGGTTCGCCTCGCGGAGACGTCCGAGGCCCCTCGAGCGCGGCTTGCCGCCGCCCTCGAGGGGCGGCTGGCCTCCACCTTGTGAGGGCGGCTGCCCGGTACCTTCTGGGAGCGTCTGGCCGGCACCTTCTGGGATCGTCTGGCCGCCAGCCGGCGGCTGCGCCGCAGCGGGAGCGGCGGTGCTCGCCCCGGGCTTGATCACGGCTGTCCCGATCCACCGGCCGCAGCAGCCGACGAAGCCGGCGCCGGTGAGGTGTCGGAAACACCTGCCATCAGCAGGCCCATCTGCTCCCGCCCGACGCTCGGGTCGACGATCGCCATGATGCGACCTCGGAACATGACCGCGATGCGGTCGCCGAGCGCGAGCACCTCGTCGAGCTCCGAGGAGACGATGAGCACGGCAACGCCGCTGTCACGCGCCGCCACGAGCCGGCGATGAACGTACTCGATGGAGCCGACGTCGAGCCCACGCGTCGGCTGCGAGGCCATCAGCAGCTTCACTGAACGCGACATCTCGCGGGCGAGGATGACCTTTTGCTGGTTGCCCCCTGACAGCGTCCCGACGCCGACCTCGACCGAAGACGTTCGGATGTCGAAGTCCTCAGACCTTTGCACCGCGCTCGACCTCACCTCGGCGAGATCCCGGGATCCTCGGTGGGCGTGGGGCGGCACGTCGTAGATGTCGAGCACGAGGTTGTCGGCAACCGACATGGGCAGGACCAACCCGTCCCTTTGCCGGTCCTCGGGTACGTCCGCGAGCCCGGCCCGGATCCGGTCCCGAGGCGAGGCGAAAGTCACGTCCTGGCCTTCGAGCGTGATCGTCCCGCTCGCGACATCTCTCAGGCCCGCGATGGCCTCGGCGAACTCGGTCTGGCCGTTGCCCTGCACGCCGGCCACGGCGACGATCTCACCGGCGTGGACGTCGAGGTCGACATCATCGACCATGGTCAGCCCGCGGTCGTCTTCCACGGTCAGGCCGCGCACCTCGAGCACGGTCGCGCCCGGTCGTGCCGGCCCCTTCTCGACGACGAGCTCGACCGCCCGGCCGACCATCATCGAGGCCAGCTTCTCCTCGTCTGCCTCCTGCGGAGTCGTGGACCCGACCACCCGCCCGGCGCGCATGACCGTGATGCGATCGGCCACGGCCAGGACCTCCTTGAGCTTGTGGGTGATGAACAAGATCGAGTGTCCCGCCTCCTGGAGGGCGTGCATGGTGTTGAACAAGCTCTCGATCTCTTGCGGCGTGAGCACCGACGTCGGTTCGTCGAGAATGAGGAGCTTGGCGTCGCGGGCCAGCGCCTTTAGGATCTCCACCCGCTGCTGGACTCCGACCGGGAGGTCCTCGACGACAGCGTCGGGGTCGACCTCGAGGCCGTACTCCGCCGAGAGCTTGCGGATGTCGTCATTGGCCTTGCGGTGGTCGAGGAGCCCGATACGAAAACGGGTCGGCTCGAAGCCGAGCTCGATGTTCTCGGCGACGGTGAACACTCGCACGAGCATGAAGTGCTGGTGGACCATCCCGATGCCCAGTGCCACCGCCCGGCCGGGGTTGGCGATGCGGACCGGCTTGCCGTCGATGCGTATCTCACCGGAGTCGGGGTGCAAGAGACCGAAGAGCACATTCATCAAAGTGGACTTCCCCGCCCCGTTCTCGCCGAGCAGGGCATGGATCTCGCCGTCTTTGACTTCGAGATTGACAGCGTCGTTGGCCACGAGCGGGCCGAAGCTCTTTGTGATGTTCACGAGCTCGAGCCTCATCGCGGGCTCGCCAAGACGACAGCGCGTGGGACCGGGGTGAGGTTCCCCCCGGTTCCACGCGCTGTGGGAATCACGGTTGACTAGCTAAGTGCCCGTCAACAGTGCCCGTCAACAGTTGCCCGTCAACCCACCGGATAGCTCTCCGGGTCCACCGAGATCTTCCCGGCGATGATGCCGGCCTTCAGCTTGTTGATCTCGTTCTGCACCGACATCGGGATCTTGCTCGCAAAGTCGTGGTACGGGGAGAGCGAGACGCCGTTGTTCGCCAGCGTGCCGTTGTAGTTACCGCCCTTGAAGGTGCTGTGGGCGGCCGCTTCGACAGCTGAGCTGACGGAGGCGACGATGCCCTTGGTCACGCTCGTGAGGAACAGCGGGCAGTACTGCGGGGCCGAGACACAGCCATCGGTGTCGACCCACTCCATGACGTTGCCAGCGCCCGCGGCCTTCACGGCTGCGGCGGCGCCGAGTCCGACGGAGCCCGCGACGGGGAAGATGACGTCAGCGCCTTCTGCCATCAGCGTCTCGGCGTCGGTCTTGCCGAGGTTGAGGCTCGTGAAGTCGTTGGTGAACAGGCCGTTCCCGGCCAGGCTGCTCGCAGGCCGGCCCGGCGTCGGGGTCCACCCGTCGACCGAGACGTGCTTGTGGTTGAGCTTGTCGTAGTAACGCACCCCGGCCACCCAACCGTCCATGTAGATCGTGACGGTGGGAATGTTCTCACCGCCGAATGTGCCCACGATGCCGCTCTTGCTCCAGGCGGCGGCCAGGTAGCCGCCGAGGAAGGCGTCCTGGGCCGTGTCGTAGTGGAGGCCCAACAGGTTGGGCAGAGGCGGCGTCGAGGGAGTCTCGTCCTTTATGTAGGTGTAGTCGACGGTGGTGAACAACTCCTTTGGATGAGACTTGGCGGCGGCATAGGTGGCGGCGGCCATGTCGTAGCCGACGGTGACGATGATGCCGCAGTTCTCGGCGAGGAAGTCGTTGATGTTCGGGACGTAGTCACTTGTCGAGGTCGAGGAGAGGAAGGTGTAGGTGAGGCCCGGCACGGCGGCGGCGGCGACCTTCAGACCCGCATAAGCGGAGGCGTTGAAGGATCGGTCGTTGATGCCGCCCGTGTCGGTGACCTCGCAGGCCTTGAAGCTCGTCGCGGAGCGTGCTGTGAGAGTCGCCCGCGATGCCGGCCTGGAGGTTGTCGCACCCGTGCTCGAGCCGACGGCCACGAGGGCGACCGAAGCCAGGGCGGTCACTGCCAAGACCGCACGGATCCCGTTGCGCAGACTTCTTGTCCGTATCATTCGGATTGCAACCCCTTTCGATGAACGAAGAGCCGCCCGTCACGATGATTGCAACGACCGGCTCTCAGAATTTGCTTTGACTGTAGCCGTTTCGTAATAGACCGTACAGGGGCACATTAACGGCACGCCTCGGCTGGACCGGTCGGGCCGGGTGCGCCCATACCTCGGGCGGTGCCGGCTCGGCTACACTGCGCCCGAGCGGACCCGGGGCGAAGATCGCCCAGGTCACGGCTCAAATTTCTCTTAGACCGGAGGGGTGACGTGCCCGCGACTGTGGTGGTCGGAACCCAGTGGGGCGACGAGGGCAAGGGCAAGCTCACCGATCTGTTGGCGAAGGACGTCCAGGTCGTCGTGCGCTACCAGGGCGGTCACAACGCCGGCCACACCATCGTCGTCGGGGGCGAGACCTTCGCTCTGCAGCTCATCCCGAGCGGGATCCTCTACGACCACGTCGTGCCGGTGATCGGCAACGGCGTCGTCGTCGAGCCGAGGGTCCTCCTCGCCGAGTGCGCCATGTTAAAGGCGCGGGGCGTCGACGTGAGCCGCCTCGTGGTGTCGGGAAACGCCCATCTCGTGATGCCCTATCACATCGAGCTCGACCGGGTCACCGAGCGTTACCTCGGCAAGGCGAGGCTCGGCACGACAAAGCGGGGGATCGGGCCGGCGTACGCGGACAAGGCCGCCCGCATCGGGCTTCGTGTGCAGGACCTTCTCGACGCGAAGATCTTCCGCGAGAAGCTCGCCGTCGTCTTGCGGGAGAAGAACGCCATCCTCGCCAAGGTGTACAACCGCCTTCCCTTCGACGCCGATCAGATCGCCGCCCAGTACCTCGACGAGGTCGCCCCTGCCTTGGCGCCGATGATCGGCGACTCGGTGCGGCTCGTGCACGAGGCGCTCGATGCCCGCCGCCAGATCATGCTCGAAGGAGCCCAGGCCACCTTTCTGGACCTCGACCACGGGACCTACCCGTTCGTCACCTCCTCGAACCCCACGGCCGGCGGCGCCTGCGTCGGCACAGGGATCGGCCCTCGGGACGTCGACCGGGTCATCGGCATCGCCAAGGCCTACATAACCCGCGTCGGCTCAGGACCCTTCCCCACCGAAGTGGACGGCGAACAAGGCGACATCCTCGTCGATCTCGGCCATGAATACGGGACGAACACCGGACGCCGGCGTCGCCCGGGCTGGCTGGATCTGGTCCTGCTCGCTCATGCTGTACGGCTGAATTCGCTCTCTGAGATCGCCGTCACCAAACTCGATGTGCTCTCTGCCTTCGAGACCCTCAAAGTCTGCGTCGCCTACCGCGACGGAGAAGACCTGTACGAGCACGTCCCCTACCACCAGTCCGTGCTCCACCGTGTCAAGCCCGTGTACCGGGAGCTGGCGGGTTGGCGCTCAGACCTGTCCGGGGCAAGGACCGTATCGGATCTGCCCCCGGCAGCCCGCGCCTACCTCGATGTCGTCGCCGAGTACACCGGCGTGCCGGTGTCCTATGTCGGCGTGGGTCCCGGCCGCGAGCAATACGTGCGTCTCGCCCCATGACCCCGCCAATGTCCCATCCCGTCGTGATCCCGGCACCCGCCCGAAGCGAAATGGCATGATCGCCCGCTACTCAATGCCAGAGATGGCGACCGTCTTTGCCGACGAGACACGCCTTGGTCTATGGCTCGAGATCGAGCTGTTGGCCGTGGAGGCATTGTCCGAGCTCGGGGTGGTCCCGGCCGCGGATGCAAGGGCCTGTCGCGCCCGTGCCCCCCGCATCGACGCCGACTTCGTCCGGCGCGTATCAGAACGTGAAGCCGTCACCGACCATGACGTCGCCGCCTTCGTCGACGTCGTGCAGGAGTCGATAGGTGCACCCGAGGGGTCCTGGGTCCATTATGGCCTCACCTCCTCGGATGTGACCGACACCGCTTTGTCCGTAACCCTTGTGCGAAGCAGCGGTCTTCTCCTCGAGGCGGTCGACGGCCTCGTGTCCGTGCTGAAGCGCCGGGCGCTCGAGCTGGCGGCGACCCCCACGGTCGGCCGCACCCATGGCATGCACGCCGAGCCCACTACCTTCGGCACCAAGCTCGCCCTCGCCTGCATGCAGGCCGACCGTGACCGTGCGCGGCTTCGCCGCGCGCAGGAGGCCGTCGCCGTCGGGAAGCTCTCGGGGGCGGTGGGAACCTACTCGAACATCGATCCCTTCGTCGAGCAGTACGCGTGCGACGCCCTCGGGTTGCGGCCCGTTCCCGCCACCCAGGTGATCGCCAGGGACCGCCATGCTGAGTACCTGTACGCGTGCGCGGCGCTCGGCACCACCGTCGAATCCTTGGCGACGGAGATCCGCCACCTGCAGCGGACCGAAGTGGGCGAAGTCGAAGAGCCTTTCCGAGCGGGCCAGAAGGGCTCCTCGGCCATGCCGCACAAGCGCAACCCGGTCACCGCCGAGCGCCTCGTCGGCCTGGCCCGGGTGCTGCGCGGCTACCTCGTCGCCGGCCTCGAGGACGTCGCCCTCTGGCACGAACGAGACATTTCCCACAGCTCGGTGGAGCGGATCGTGCTCCCGGACGCCAGCATGGTCGCCTACTACTCAGCCAAGACCATGACGCGCGTTATCGACGGCCTGGTTGTCAACACCGACCGCATGCGTGAGAACCTGTTCGAAGGCTCGCACGGACTCGTGTTCTCCCAGCCGGTGCTGCTTGCCCTCGTCGCTTCGGGCCTGACGCGCGACGCCGCCTACCGCGTCGTGCAGCGCGATGCCCGCCTTTCCCAAGACCAGCAGCGCCCGTTCCGGGACGTCCTCGAAGAGGACCCGGAGGTTGTCGCTGCTTTCGGGGGGAACGAAGAGGCGTCGAGATCGCTTGACGCGGCGTTCGACCTCAGCCGGTCGCTAGCTCACGTCGGGCGCACTTTCGCCGCGCTCGAGAAGATCCCCGGATGAGTTGCCGGCGTTGTGCCAACACTCTGACCGGGCCGAGCCTAGGACCGGCGACTCCAGTGGATTCCCGCCTTTTGCAGCACCTCCGCCGACACACCCGCTTCGCGCCAGGTGGCATAGTCGATTCCCTTGCGTGATCCGTAGTCTGCGGCGACCGCTATGAAGGATTTCTCGAGCTCGGGAAGGTCGTCCTCGGCCTCGGCGCTGGCGCCTTCGATTCGCCGCTCGAGGTTGCGTCGCTCTTGAATCAGGTGGATTCGCTGCAGTGGATCGGCAACCAGGAGCTTCGCCTCGAGATCATCAAGACGCGCTTTCAAGGTGTCCGCGCTGGTCGAGCGCCCCCTCCGCGGCTTGGACCGTTCCAGCGCGACTAGGTACCGGCGCACCGCATTTCCCTGCCGGCGACCCTCGGCTAGCGCGTCTTTGTGCGACGGCGAGAGACCAGGCTTGCTTGGCTTTTTTCTTGGTGGCATACAACCAGTATTACGCATATCGATCGGACAATCCAATACTGCTTAGCCGATGATCCGGCGTCAGGGTTATCAAGGGAGCGACACTGGCTCGGCGTGCCCACTTCACCGGTCGCCCGCGCTCAGCCGAGGCGAGTACGAGGGGGGCGTCGCCATCGCCAACTCGAACGGCGAAGCACTTGAAACTTGTGATGTATCCGGTCATCCGCGTTGACCATTGCTCGCACAGGCCGTCGCCCGTACAGCTTGGTCGCCAGTCCTGCGGACCGGGCCATGTGCCGCCGGATCGAAGGCGGCAGGCGGGGAATGGCTCGCCACCGCGCGCCGCTCCGGCCTGCCGATTGCCCGACGGCGACAGCGACGATGCTCTTGCGGAGGAACAGACCGGATCTCAGTCGGGCTGTATGAGGAACGTGCCCGTCGAGCGGCTGACAAGGCGCCCTTTGGCGTCCTCGATACGCGCCTCGGCGAAAGCGACCTGCTTCGCCTTTCTCATGACGGCCCCGCGCACCGCGAGATGCTCGTTACAGGTCGCAGGCCGCATTGTCTCGGTCTTGAGTTCGAGGGCGACGCTGGTCCGGTCCTTGCCCGAGAGCCCGGCGTTTACGGCAAAGCTCATCGCGGCGTCGAGCACGACCGCATGGACTCCGGCCTGGACGACGCCCTTGTGGTCGCAGGCCACGGCTGTGGGATCGAAGAAGCCGGTCGCCCAGCCCGCCCTGTCGTCGTCCTCGACACCGTAGTCGTCGAAAAAGACACCGATCGCGGTGAGGATCGGCACGCCGCTGTCGCCCAGCCACCCGCTCATGTCTTTGGTCTCGGGCGGCCCTTTCGGGCCGGGAGTCCCGGAGCTCTTCGTGGCCACGGGTCTCACCGTACTCCCGGTGACCGCACGGGCCGCGTGCGCGGGTCGCTTTTCGCAGTCGGCCACAGGTCAGAACGCGCCTCGGACGCGGCGGGGCGAGCCCTATCGTTGCTCCATGACCGCTGCTGTCATCATCGACGCCGTGCGCACTCCCGGTGGCAAGCGCAACGGAAAGCTCTCCGGCTGGCATCCGGTTGATCTGGCCGCCGAGGTGCTGAAGGCGCTCGCGGCCCGCAACGACATCGACCCCGCGATCGTCGACGACGTGATCATGGGCTGTCTCAGCCAGGTCGGCGATCAAGCCTTGAACATAGGCCGCAATGCCGTCCTCGCCGCAGGCTTCCCCGAGTCCGTCCCGGCCACGACGATCGACCGCCAGTGCGGGTCGTCCCAGCAGGCGCTCCACTTCGCCGCCCAGGGTGTCATGGCGGGTGCCTACGAGGTGGCGATCGCTGCCGGCGTGGAGTGCATGACCCGGGTCCCGATCGGGTCCTCGATCGGCTCAGGGGTGGGCTTCCCCTTCGGCCCCGCAGTGTCGGCGCGCTACGCCCCGGTCGGTGGTCTCGTCAGCCAGGGCGTGGCAGCCGAGCTGGTGGCCGACAAGTGGGAGCTCTCACGGGAGGAGCTCGACGCCTTCGCCGCCCGCAGCCAACAGCGAGCGGCGAGGGCGACGGCACAGGCCCGGTTCGACCACGAGCTCGTCGCCGTTGCGATAAGGGACGCCGACGGGCGTGAGACAGGCGAGATCATGCGAGCCGACGAGGGCATCCGGCCGGAGACGACCGTCGCGACGCTGGCAACGCTCAAGCCGGCATTCAAGCCGGACGGCAAGCTCACCGCCGGCAACTCGTCGCAGATCACCGACGGGGCCTCGGCGGTCCTCGTCATGAGCGAGGAGCGGGCGGCGCGGCTCGGCCTGAGGCCGCGGGCGCGCCTTGTCGAGTTCGCCGTCGTCGGGGTCGATCCGCTCACCATGCTCACCGGGCCGATCCCCGCCACGACAAAGGTGCTCGCGCGCGCCGGCATGAGCCTTGCGGACATCGATCTCGTCGAGATCAACGAGGCGTTCGCCTCGGTCGTGCTCGCCTGGGCGAGAGAACACCACCCGGACCCCGATCGCGTCAATGTCAACGGAGGTGCGATCGCACTCGGCCATCCCATCGGCGCCTCGGGCACCAAGCTCATGGCCACCCTGCTCTGCGAGCTCGAGCGCTCCGGCGGCCGCTACGGCCTCGAGACGATGTGCGAGGGTGGTGGGCTCGCCAACGCCACGATCATCGAGCGCCTGGCCTGAGGCAAACGAGCGCCTTTGCCAGCCGGCGCCCAGGACACCGCGCCAGCGAGCTAAGTCGTAGGTCAGTGGTACCGAGCTAAGTCGTAGGTCAGTGGTACTGAGTGGCCATCATGGCCCCGACCACGATCCCGACCAGGCCGCCGATGAGATACCAGTTGCTCGGGCTGTCGGGCATGACCCCCACGTAGTTGCCGACGATCAGGAGCAGCCCGACGACGAGCAGCACCAGCAGCAAGGGCCCGTACCAGCGTGGGCTGTGCCTGACGCTTTTCGGGATCGGCGCCGTGTAGCGCTTGTTGATCTCGCGCTTGTCCTTGGGCGGCGTAGCCCGGCCCGTCGTGGCGGGCTTCTTGTTCGAGGAGGTGCCTTCGTCTGATCCTGCGCGCGGCTTGGCCACGACCCACGAGGATAGCTACGAATCGTGGGGCCGGTAACCTCGCCGTCTGTGGGCATGAGGGTGGCGGTCATCGACAACTACGACAGCTTCGTCTACAACCTCGTCCAGTACCTCGGTGAGCTCGGCGCCGAGCCGGTCGTCGTCCGCAACGACGCTGTGGACGTGGACGGGATAAGAAGGCTCGAGGCCGCCGCGCTGGTCGTGTCGCCCGGGCCCGGGCGGCCCGAGGACGCCGGTATCAGCTCGGCCGCGATCGCCGAGCTCGGCGCCGAGGGCTTCCCGGTCCTCGGTGTGTGCCTCGGTCACCAGTGCATCGGGCAGCTGTTCGGTGGGCGCATCGTGCGGGCGCCCGAGATCGTGCACGGAAAGGCCTCACCGATCCGTCACGACGGGCGGGGCGTCTTCAAGGGCCTACCCGAGGTGTTCGAGGCAACCAGGTACCACTCCCTCGTCGTCGACGCCGGCTCGGTGCCCGACTGCCTCGAGGTGACGGCCTGGACCGGCGACGGCATCGTGATGGGGCTGCGCCACCGGAGCCTTCCCATAGAGGGGGTGCAGTTCCACCCCGAGTCGATCCTCACCGGCACGTCCGGCCACGACCTGCTCGGGAACTTCCTCGAGCTCGCCGGGGAGAGCGTCTCCGCCTGAGCCGTCCTGCTGGCGGCGGTGCGGCTCGGGCGCCGGCCAACGGGCGGCCGGGCGCGCCCGGCTGCCCCTACCGGTGCTCAACCGATGCCGGAGTTACCCGAGGGACCCGAGGGACCCGAGTTCCCCGAGGTTCCCGATGTCGAGGGAATCGTGGTCGTGGTCGTGGAGGTGGTCGTCGTCGCCGGCTCCTGCTCGACGGTGATGTCGACTGCGTAGCCCGGGCTCTCCTGGGCTCCTGGGTTCGGAGACTGGCTCACAACGTACCCAGGCAAGATGGCTGTGTTGTTGACGTAGGTGATCGAGTAGGTGAGCTTCGCAGCAGACAGAAGCGCTTCGGCTTGGGCGAGCTGCTTGTACTGCACGTACGGAACTGTGGCAGCCGGGCCGTTCGAGACGATGAGGTCGATTGTCGAGCCCTTTGGCGCGAGCTGACCCGGCCGAGGGTAGGTGGTGATCACGACGCCTTGCGGATAGGTGCTCGAGTACGTGTACCTGCCGACCGCTGACAAGAAATCCAGCGCGTAGAGCGTGCTGCGCGCCGTGGCGATCGGCTCACCGATGACGTTCTTGGAGGGGACCGTCTCGTCCTGGAGGGCCTTGTAGACGGTAAGGGTCACGGTCGTGCCCTTGGGGTAGTCGCTGCCGCTCGGCGGGTACTCGTATTCGACGGTGCCGATCAAAGCCGGGTCCGACGTCGCCGCACCGGCGACTTTGACCTGGAAGCCACTGTTGCGGAGAGTGGTGGTGGCCACGGTGGAACTTTGGCCGACGACATAGGGCAAGGGGACGCGCGTCGGCCCGCCGTCGACGGTCAGGTACACCCGGTCGCCCTGTTTCACAAGGTCGCTCTGGCCCGGAGTCTCGCTCTGCACAATGCCGACGTCGGCGGCAGTGCCGACTATGAACCTCGCCTGCGGGTGGAGGCCCTGCTTGACGAGCAGATTCTCGGCCTGGCGGTAGGGCATGTTGACGACGTTCCTGGGATACACCGAGGGTTTCCCGCCCCAGTAGCCGAGATTGCGACCGACGAAGTAGACGATCGCCCCGAGCCCCGCGAGAAGCACGAGGGCGGAGACCGCCCAGGGCACCCAGCGCCGTTTCGGCAACTCGGTCTGGCCGCCGGTTGGAACCTGACCAGAGACCGGGACCGTCTCTTGGACCGTGGTCGGCGCCGTCATGCCGGCAGCGGTCAGCACCAGAGTCGGGTTCGTCGGGACTGCCATCGTCTGGGGCGCGGAGGCGCTCGCCGTGGGCGCGGCCGCCAGCACGGGCTGGCCGCGCATGAAGCGCTCCAGATCATCGTGGAAGTCCTGTGCCGTGGCGTAGCGGGCCTGGGGCTGCTTGGCCATGGCGTGCATGATGATCGCCTCTAGGTCGCGCGGCACCCGGGGCTCGATCTCGCTCGGGAGCACGGGCGTCTCCGACACGTGCTTGTAGGCGATGGCGACCGGCGTGTCCGCCGTGAACGGTGGGCGGCCTGTGACCATCTCGTAGAGCACCACCCCGAGCGCATAGACGTCGCTGCGCCCGTCCACCCCGAGGCCCTGGGCCTGCTCGGGTGAGAAGTACGTGGCCGTGCCCATGACGAGCCCGGTCTGGGTGACGGTCTCGCTCTGGCCGATGGCACGGGCGATGCCGAAGTCGGCGACCTTCACCTGTCCATCGACGGTGATGAGGACGTTTCCCGGCTTCACGTCGCGGTGCACGACGCCGTGGCGGTGGGCGTAGCTGAGCGCCTTGGCGATGTCGGCGGCGATCGCGGCCGCCCGCGTCGGCGAGAGCGGCGCCTGGGTACGGATGATCGAGGACAGCGGCTCGCCGTCGACGTACTCCATGACGATGTAGTAGGTGCGGTCCGCTTCACCCCAGTCGAAGACAGGGACGATGTTCGGGTGCGACAGGTTGGCGGCGGCTTGGGCCTCGCGGCGGAACCGCTCGACGAACGAATGGTCCGACGACAGCTCCGGGAAGAGCATCTTCAATGCAACAGGGCGGTCCAACAGCAGGTCGTGGGCCAAATAGACCTGGGCGGTGCCGCCACGGGCGATCTGGCGGTTGAGCTCGTAGCGGCCGTTGTAGACAGGTGGCGGGGTCTCGGGCATTGTCGGGGGAAGCCTATTCCCCGGACCACGCTCGCCGGGATATCCGCCGGAGGGGAACGTGCTGCTCATTGCTGCAGCTCCAGGGCCTCGTGCAGCACGGCGCTGACGACGGGACCGGCTTCCATGGCACCGGTGACGTCCACGCACGCCGAGCCGGGGGGAACCGGGACGATCGCCGCCACCGCGACTGTCGGAGTCTGGCCGGGACCGGCCGGTGCGGTTGCGATGAGCCAATTGTAGGTGCCGCAGCCGTTGGCGAGGATCTGGGCGGTGCCGGTCTTGGCAGCGACCGGCGGGAACTCGTACGAGGGGAACAGCCCATAAGCCGTCCCGGCCGGGTTCTCGGTCACACCCAGCATGAGATTGCGCACTGACAGCGCCGTTCCTGCGGAGGTGGCGCGCCGCCAGGGATGGGGCTGATAGGTCTCGACGACACTGCCCTCGTCGTCGATGACCTGGTTCAGCAGGTGAGGGGTCATGATGATGCCGTTGTCGGCGATGCCGGCGGCGACGAGTGCCATCTGCAGGGTCGTCGCCGTCACGTTCTCCTGCCCGATGGCCGACTTCATGAGGCCCGGTATGTCACCGGCGAAGTCCTGTGTCGTGGGGAAGTTCGACGCAGCCACCTCGCCCGAGGGCAGGTCCAGGGGCGGGACGCTGTCGAAGCCGAACGCCGCCGCCTGGGTGTAGAGCTTCTGTGCGCCGAGCCGCTCGCCGACAAGGGCGAAGGCGGTGTCGCACGACCTCGCGAATACCTCGGCGAGGTTGCCGCCGCAGGACTCGCCGCCGAAGTTGGACAAGGTCTGGCCCGCGGTGTCGGGAAGGGTGACGTCACGGACGGAGGGGAAGTACTGGTTGGCGATCGGGGCCGCCTCGTCGAAGATGGCGGACGAGTCGACGACCTTGAAGGTCGATCCGGGCGCCTTCGCCTCGGCCGTGGCGTAGTTGATCAGGGCACCGGAGTCCAAGAGCTCGGTGTAGCTCTTGTTCACGGCGTTGATGTTGTGGACTGCGAAGAGGTTGGGGTCGAACGTCGGGTTCCCGTACATGGCGAGGATGGCCCCGGTACGGGGGTCGATGGCCACCACCGCGCCCGTGCGGCCCGCGAGGGCGGCCGCGGCCGCCTGTTGGAGGGCGACCGACACCGTGATGGTGATGTCGTCGGTCGTCTTGTGCTCTGTGAGGAGCTGGCCGAGCGTCGTCGCCGGCGAGTTGTGCTGGCTCAGAAAGGAGAAGTACTCGGACTCGAGCCCGGTCGCGCTCTCCTCGACGACGGAGTTGTAGCCGGTGATGTCGGCAAAGAGCGTGGCCGTTGCCGCCGGATAGATCCTGAGCTCGCCGAGGCCGTCGTTCGTCGGCTTCGAATAGGCGAGCACGGCCTTGTCGGAGCTGTAGATGTCGCCTCGCGGCAGCTGCCAGACGTTGGGACCGGTCTGGACGTTGTCAGGGTTGTTCACGAGGGACTGGGCCTGGCGGACCTGGAAGTTGTTCAGCTGCAGGAACAACAGGACGAAGCAGGCCAAGAGCACGAGACCGAGCCAGCGGATGCGGCGGCTGATCATCGGGTGCTCACCTCGGTCCCGTCGTCGTCTGAGCGCCGGCTGCCGGCGGCGTGGTCGTCGTCGTGGGGGCCTGTACCGGCGGCGTGGTCGTCGTGGGGGGCCTGCACCGGCGGCGTGGTCGTCGTGGGGACCTGTACCGGCGGCGTGGTCGTCGTCGTGGGGGCGGCCGGGGCACCCGTAGGAGTCGTGACCGTGCCGGGGCTGCTGGTCGTGGTCGTGACCGTGCCCGGGTTGCTGGTAGTGGTCGTGACCGCGACAGGGGCGACGGTCGTAGTCGTGCCGGCCTGTGCCGGCAGTGCGGTCGTCGTCGTGGGAGCCTCTGCCGGCAGTGCGCTCGTCGTCGTGGGAACGGGGGCGCCGGTCGTCGTGGTGACCGCGACGGGGGCGCCGGTCGTCGTGGTGACCGCGACGGGGGCGCCTGTCGTCGTCGTGGCGGCAGCCGGGCTGCCAAAGACACCAGAGGTCGTCGTCGTGACCGCCCTCGGCGAACTGGTCGTCGTCACCGGGCCGACCAAGGTCCGCTCGAGCGAGAGGTCGTGCACGAGATCGCGGGCCGACTGGTAGGAGCTCGTCTCCATCCCCTGCCTCAGGTAGACGACATTCGAGGCGAGCAGATCGGTCGGAGTGAGCGTCGTGCGCTCCACGACCGATGGCTTGAACCACAACATCCCTCCCGGACGTCCTTGGAAGATCGCCACGTACCCTTTGTCGAGCCCGACGAAATACGAGGCCTTGTCGAACCAGACCACCACGCCCGCTGCGCCGCCCAGCACAGCCACAAATACGAGCACGAAGAGCGCGACACGGATCGTGACGATCCGGTCGCCTGGTGGCTTGTGCTGCTTCGCCTGCGGCACGAGAACCATCGGCCTGGTGTGGACTGCCCTCGGCACTCCGTCGGAATACGCGGAATTGCCTGTGCCGAGAGCCGTCGTCGGGTCCTGCCAGGCGCCCTGCCCGGAGGCGGGTCGTGCGGCCGGACCGGAGTCGGACGGCACGCTCGGCACGGCCGGCACGCCGGTTGCGACGGCCGGGCCGGAGTCGGACGGCACGCTCGGCGCCATCGCCTCGGGCGGGGGCGCTGGGGTGTTCGGGGTGGCGGACGGTGGCGGCGTCACGGCGACCACCTCGGTGATCGCCGCCGCTTCGCCTGCCGCCGGTTCTGGCGCGCCACCGACTACCACCGGGAGCATGACGACCTCGTCGGGTGGCGCCGATGCTTCCTCGGCGAGAACCTCGAGCACGACGACTGTGACATTGTCGCTTCCGCCGCTCCGCAGGGCGAGGCGCACGAGCTCGCGCGCCGCGGAGTCGACGTCGGTCTTGTCGGTCAGCACCTCGGCTATGTCCTGCTCACCAAGCTCGTTCGTGAGCCCGTCGCTGCACAGCAGCAGGCGGCTGCCAGGTTCGAGGTCCAGCTCCCAACAGTCCGCCTCGATGGTCGGCTCGATCCCGAGCGCCCGCGTCAGGATGTGCTTATGGGGATGGACCGCTGCCTCCTCAGGGGTCAGTTCGCCGCTACGGACCATCTCCTCGACGACGCTGTGGTCCTCGGTCAGCTTGTGGACCCGGCGCCCGCTCCGGTCGAGGAGATAAGCCCGCGAGTCGCCGACGTTGACGAGCGCGAACCGCAGCTGGCCGTCCGGCTCGTCGCCGACGACCGCCACCGCGGTCAGGGTCGTGCCCATCCCGCGGAGGTTCCGTTCGGCCCTGCTGCGGTGATAAACGGCTTCATTGGCCTCGCTCACGGCCGTGAGAAGGCCCTCTGTCGTCCGGTCCCTGCGATAGGACTCCAGCAACTGCTCGACGGCGATTCGCGCCGCGACCTCCCCACCGAGATGTCCCCCCATGCCGTCGGCAACCGCTGCCAGGTCGCTCGTGGCGAGAGCAAGGTCCTGGTTGGTCGTCCGCAGGTAACCGGTGTGGGTCGCGGCCGCGGTCTTGAGCCGGCTCATCGCGCAACCTCGAGGATCGTGCTCCCGATCTTTACGCGGTCCCCACGGCGCAGCCGGACCGGGACCTCCAAACGCTCTTCGTTGAGCCAGGTGCCATTGGTGGACCCGAGGTCCTCGATCCAAAGCTCGCCGCTGCGCCTGAAGACGCGGGCGTGAATCGAGGAAGCAAAGGTGTCGTCGTCGAGAGGCACGGCACAACCCGGGGACCGCCCGACGGTCACCTCGTCGCCGAGCTCGAAGACGCGCCCGCGCCTTTGCGGAGGATCTACGACTCGCAGGCGCAACGCGAGAGTCTTGTCGCCCACGACCGGAGCGGCGACGGGTGCCTGCGCCGCCTGCTCGGCTCGCGAGCGCCGTACCTCGACCCACACCATTCGCGCCGCATAGACGAAGAACAGCCAGATCGCCGCGAGCAGGAAATAACGCAGAATCGACAAGAGGGAGTGGGGCATGAAGTCGCTATCGCCTAGGAAGGCTCGAACCGCAGCGCCGTCGTCCCGACCGAGATCACGTCGCCCGCGACAAGGCGGTGCTCGCGTACCACGATGCCGTTGACCCGGGTCCCGTTGGTCGAACCGAGGTCAACGACGAAGACGGCGTCGCCTTCCCTGCGCACCTGGGCATGGCGGCGGGAGACGTTCGGGTCGTCGAGGACGATGGCGCACTCGGGCAGGCGCCCGATAGTCAGGACCTGTGAGCCGACGCCCACCCGGCGGCCGTCGGGGAAGACGAGCCAGTCGTTCGGTCGGTCGTCGCCCTCGACCAGCTCGCTCTCGATCGCGAAGGTGCTGACCGACAGCTGGGGATCGAGGTGCAGGTCGACTTTGACCGGACCGACGAACTGGTAACCCTCGCGCCCGGCGTGCTCGCGCACCGAGGCGACGAGCTCACGCTCGAGCGACTCGCCGAAGCCGGCGAAGCGGTCGAAGTCCTCGGAGGAGAGGAAGACGTTGAACCGGTTGGGGACGATGAAGCCATGGATGCCGACCGCCCGGCGGAGGTCCATCTCGCGTGTGAGCCTCCGGCCGAGCTCGACGGGCTGGAGCTGGCCGCGGAACGCCTTTGCAAACGCGCCTTCGACCAGACGCTCGAGGCGACGCTCGAACTGCTGCAGTCCCATGGTGCAACCAGACTACCGGTGCGGTGAACTGGCCCGATGGCGGGAGATCGCCGTCAGCTGGCCGATGGGCACTGCCGGAGCGCGCGAGCTGCGGCGGCTATCGTCTCGGCAACGGGCGAGTGGCGGAATTGGCAGACGCGCAGGATTCAGGTTCCTGTGTCCGCAAGGACGTGGGGGTTCAAGTCCCCCCTCGCCCACGACTGCGATGTCGCGCGACATAGGAGAGCGCCGAGAGGTATGTCGCGCGGACATGACGGTCATGCCTGCGAAGATGCTCATCGGGACGCCACCGTGCTCGACAAGCGATCTTCTTGGCTTTCAGGCTGCTGGTCCCTTCAACAACACCTTCAGCTCCGATCCGGCGTGCAGGGCGCTGATCGCCCACGGGCCCTCGCTCAAGGGGACCACCGCCGTCACCAACGGGTCCAACATGGGGCCCTCCCGTTCCACCACGCCGATGGCGACGGTGATGTCTTCGAAGCTGTACACCCGCGTGCCCACGAGCGAGATCTCTCGGAACATGACTTCTTGCAAGTTGACCGGGACCACGCCTGGATAGGCCGCCACCATGGTGACCGTCCCTCCGGGCAGGACCCAGCCGGACAGGGTGGGCGAGACCGCCGGATGACCTGTGCAGTCGAACAGGACGTCAGCGATCGGCTGGGGCGGGTCGTGGTCGATAAGGCCGAGGCCCATTGCCTGGGCAGCTAGAGCTCGCACCGGCGAGACTTCGCTGATCGTGACTTCTGAGGCTCCCCCGAGGCGGGCGCAGTTGGCTACGAGGAGCCCCATCGGCCCCGCCCCGAGCACGTGGACCCGGTCGCCGAGGCGCATCCCACTGCGCCGCACGGCCCTCACAGCCACCGACAGGGGCTCGATCAGGGCCGCCCGGCGCATGTCCACGCCCTCCGGGAGGGGCAGGACGTGGTCCTCGGGAACCGCGACCACCTCGGCGGCTCCACCGTCCCTGTCGATACCGAGCAGCTGCAAGCGGTAGCACGTGTGATAACGCCCCCGCTTGCAGCTGGGGCAGTTCCCGCACCAAAGCAGGGGGTTGACGAAGACCGGTGTGCCGGCAAGCAGCTCCCCGAGAGGAGAGGTGAGCCGGCCCACCAGCTCGTGACCTATTACCAGGCCGGGCTTGGCCCGCGGGTGCTCGTCGTCGCAGATGTGCAGGTCCGTCCCGCACAGTCCGGCGTATGCCACATCCACCAGCGTCCATCGGGGGGACGGTTCGGGCACCGGGAGATCCCTCACCTCGACCTGTGTCCCACCTGCCCACACCACCGCCTGCATGCCTGCCCTCCAAGCTCAGTCAACCGAAGTTGGCACCGTCCCGAGGCCGGGCCTCAGGTTTGTCATCTAGCTCTCCGAGCCCAGGGGCGGGGAGAGGGCCCCGTCTTCCAGGCTTCACAGGGCCGGCCAAAGCAACGCCTTGATCACCTGTTCGTTGGCAACCGCCTCGAAGGCATCGGACCAGCGGGCCAGCGGGAAGTCAGTGGCCAGCCGTTCCACTTGGGGACCGATGCTGCGCAGGAGGTGCAGGGCGTGGTCCCAGGTGGGGTAGGCCGAGCTGAGGCTGAAGTGCAAAGTGAGGGCACGGTTCATGGCCTCGTCCCAGGGAAAGGCGACGTCGCGCCCGTCCCCCATGCCCAAGCAGGCCATTCTCCCGCCCCTGCGAAGGAGGCGAACACCGAGGGCGATCGTCGCCGCCGCGCCGGCCGACTCCACCACCACGTTGAAGCCGTCAGTGAACGAAGCGCCTAACGCCTCGACGGGGTCGCGGCTGGAACTGTCGAATGTCTCCAGCCCGAGCTCGGAAGCAAGCTGCAGGCGGGAAAGGCTGGTGCTCGCACGCCCGATCACGACGAGACGACCGGCGCCGAGGTAGCGGGCGGCCAGCGCCGCCAGTAACCCCACCGGTCCCGGGCCGATGACCGCCACCGATTCGCCCGGCTGAAGGGAGATCGACTCGAGCCCGGTGAGAGCAATGGCCAGGGGCTCGCACATCGCCGCGGCCCGGTCCGTGACGTCGTCAGGCACCCGATGGGCGAGCCAGGCCGGCACCAACACTCGGGCGGCGAGAGCGCCGTTTATGCCGATTCCGGGAGGCCTCTTGTGCAGGCAGAGGTGGATGTTCCCCCGCCGGCAGAGGTCACACGTGCCGCAGGCCCCGGCGTGCTGCTCGACCACGACCCGGTCGCCCAGGTGCCAACCCTCCACGCCCTCGCCGATCTCCACGATATGACCGGTGTACTCGTGCCCCATGGTGACAGGGGGATAGCTCTTGAACTGGTCGTGGAGGATGTGCAGGTCCGTACCGCACACGCCGCAGGCCGCCACCTCGACCACTACCCAGCCCGGCTTTGCCCTGGGCTCTGGCACGTCCTTCAACTCGACGTTGCCCTCCCCGGGGGCGGTCTTCACCACAGCCAACAAGTTCGTTCCTCCTTTACCCCTCCGACGGGCACCGGCTCAAGCGCTAACGCTGAACCCGCGCGCCGCCACCTTTCATGAGATTCTCGACTTCGGCCTTGTTGGCAAAGCTGGTGTCGCCCGGGGTCGTCATCGCCAGGGCCCCGTGAGCGGCTCCGTAGTCGACCGCAGTCTGCAGATCGCCCTTTTCCATGAGGCCGTAGATCAACCCCGAGGCAAAGCTGTCGCCGCCCCCGACCCGGTCGAAGACCTCCAAGCCCGGCCGGTTGATCGGCTGGGCGAATCCTCCCGAGGACCAGGCGACCGCGGTCCAGTCGTTCAAGGTCGCCGAGCGAACTGTCCGAAGGCTGGTGGCCACCACCTTCAAGTTGGGAAACTCCTTGGTCACCTGCTCGATCATCGCCTTGAACTTGTCCACCTCGACCGAGGCGAAGCTGGGGTCGCCTCCCGGCACCTCGATGCCGAGGCAGGCGGTGAAGTCCTCCTCGTTGCCCAACATCACGTCGACGAGTGGGGCCAGGCCCCGGTTGACCTCCCTGGCCCGGGCCTGCCCGCCGAAGTCCTTCCACAGGCTGGGCCGGTAGTTGAGGTCGAAGGAAACAACGGTGCCGTGCCTCCTCGCCGCCTGCATGGCCTCGGCGATGACCTCCGGGGTCGTCTCCGACAGGGCGGCAAAAATGCCCCCGGTGTGCAACCAGCGCACCCCCAGCTCGCCGAAGAGGTGCTCCCAGTCCACCTCCCCTGGTCGCATCTGGCTGGCCGCGCTGTAGGCGCGGTCCGAGACACCCACGGCTCCACGCACCCCGAAGCCACGCTCGGTGAAGTTCAAGCCGTTGCGGACGCGGCGCCCGATGCCGTCATAGGGGACCCAGCTCAAGAAGCTGAGGTCCACCCCGCCCTGCAACATGAGGTCCTCGATGAGGTGGCCGACCTCGTTGTCGGCCAGAGCGGTCACGACCGCTGTGCGCAGGCCGAAACAGCGCCTGAGACCGCGGGCCACGTTGTACTCCCCACCGCCCTCCCAGACCCGGAACTGCCGGGTGGTGCGGATGCGAACGTCTCCGGGGTCAAGGCGGAGCATGACCTCACCGAGGGACACCTCGTCGAAGCGGCAGTCCTGCGCCGGCCGGACCTGTACCGGAGGCGTCGGCTGATCGGTGGCGGTCATCGTCCCGCCACGGGGCCGTCGGGGGCCGCCTGGCAGATGGCGACCGCCTGAGAAGCGAGCTCGGTGATCTTGTCGAAGCTCTGGCTCTTGATCAGCGCCGAGGGAGCGATCCAGCTTCCTCCCACCGCCAGCACAGGGGGGAAGGCGAGGTAGTCGGCCAGCTGGGAGAGGCCGATGCCACCGGTCGGGATGAAGCGCATCATGGTGAAGGGCGCCGCCAGGGCCTTCAGCATCGGCAGGCCGCCGATGGCCTCCGCCGGGAAGACCTTGACTACTTCGATGCCAGCTTCCAGGGCCATCTGCATCTCGGTGGCGGTCGCCACGCCGGGGAAGACCGGTACCGAGTTGGCTTGGCACGCCCGTACCACCTCGGCGCTGAAGCCCGGGGTCACGATGTAGCGGGCACCCGCCTCCAGGGCCTGGTCGACCTGCTCAGGGCGGAGAACCGTCCCCGCTCCGAGAATGATCTCAGGGTCGGCAGCCATGGCCCGGATCGCCTTTGCTGCCGCCGCCGTTCGAAACGTGACCTCCGCGCAGGGGAGACCGCCCGCCTTGAGCGCCTGTGCGAGGGGATAGGCGTTCTCCTCTTCGTTGATAACGATCACCGGCACGAGGCGCACGGAGCCTATGGCCTTGAGAATATCAGTCATGACTTGATCCTATCATCCCATCCTTGCCAAAGGCCTTCTAAGGCATCGTGAACAGCGCAGAAGCTGACAAAGGCGTCCTCGTAGGCACGGACCGCGTCGGGACAAGGGGTCCAGGTCTCGGTCACGCGGCCCACCGCCTCGGCACCTGCGGCGGCGTCGCTGTGCCAGCCCGCCGCCACCCCGGCGAGGATGGCCGCGCCCTGGATACCGCCTTCGGCCGACTCGAGCACCTGCACGGGGTGGGCGAAGACGTCGGCCCGGATCTGGTTCCACAAGCTGCTCGTGGCGCCTCCCCCGCTGCAACGGATGGAACCTTGCAGCCCCCCAGGGCAGAGGCATCGCAACGCCCTGCAGTCCTCCAGAGTTATCCCCTCCATGACCGCCCGGACGAAATGGGCCCGTTGGTGGCGCAGTGTCGCGCCCACGAAAGAGGCCCTGGAGCGGGCACTGCCGAGCGTCCTCTCACCGAGCAGGTAGGGAAAGAACAAGAGCCCACCCGAACCGGCTTCGACTTGAGCCGCCTGCATGACAAGCGAGTCGAACGCGGCCTTGACCTGATCGGGGGAGTTGCCGGCGGGCGGGCAGAAGGTGTCGACGAACCAGCGCAACGACTTCCCGGCAGCGTCGTCGATGCCGAAGCGGATCCAGCCGCCGCTGGCCGATCGCAGGTTCATGATGCGAAAGTCCGGCGAGGCGCTCTCGGCGGCGAGCGACATGATCGAGGCAGTTCCTGCGACGAGGCCGACCCGGCCCGGTGTGGTGATGCCCAAGCCGAGCAGCTGGCACATCATGTCTCCGCTGCCCGCGGCCACGGGCGTCCCCTCGGCCAGACGTGTGCGCCTGGCCACCGCCTCGGGCACGGTGCCGATCACCGACGAGGAGTCGACTATCTCAGGAAGCTTGCCACGGTCGACCCCCAGGGCCTCCAGCAGCGCTTCGGACCACTGGCCACTGCCGGCGTCGCAGAGGAAAGAGCCGGAGGACTCCGAGGGATCGGTGGCTGCCGTGCCGCAGAGGCGGTAGTTGAGGAAGTCCTTCGGCACCAGCAACTTCCTGGCCCGTTCATAGGCATCTGGCGCATTGGCGCGTAGCCAGGCCATCTTGAAGCCCGCCCAGGCCGGCAGGGGCCGGTTGCCCGCCAGGTGGGAGAGCTCCTCTGCGTCGGGTCGCCTTTGAAAGGCTTCCACCTGTTCCAGGCAGCGCTTGTCGCTCCAGATCGCCGCCCGGGCGGTGAGCGGCGCCCCCGAGGAGTCGATGGCGACCACGCCGTGCATCTGGGCGCCCACCGCCACCGCTCCGACCGTCGCCTTGGGATTGCGGGCCAGGACGGCCTCGATGTTGGCGACGGTGGTCTCCCACCACTGCTCGGGATCCTGCTCCGCCCAGCCCGGTCGGGGCACGAAGAGCTCTATCGGGGAGGAGGCTGTGTCGTGGATGCGGCCTTCGACGTCTACCAGGGCGGCGCGGGTGCTCTGGGTCCCGACGTCGATAGCGACCACATACTCGGCCACCTCTCAGCCGTACCCGATCTCGATCCGCACGTGCTTGGTCCGCAGGTACTCCTCGAGTCCCTGATGCCCCAGCTCGACTCCGAGCCCGCTGTGCTTCCAGCCCGGGTAGGGGAAGGGCACGTCTCCTCCCCCGACGTTGTTCACGTTGACCGTGCCGAACTCGAGCCTCTCGGCCACCTCCACGGCGGTGCGCAGGTCACGGGTGTAAAGGTAGGAGACCAGTCCGAACTGGAGGGAGTTGGCCCGCTCGACGGCCTCATCGAGGTCGTCCACCACCATGATCGGGGCGACCGGTCCGAAGGTCTCCTCGTTCAGCATCGCCATGTCCTCGCTGCCGACCACGACGGTGGGCAGGAAGAAGAAGCCACGAGAGAGACGCTCGTCCTCCGGACGGGCGCCCCCGACGAGCACCTCGGCACCTCGCCTGCGGGCATCGGCGACGTGTCTCTCCACGTTGTCCCTGGTGTCGGCGTTCGTCAGCGGCCCGACGTCGGGCTCGGGTTCGTCGAGCCCGGGACCGACGGTGAGCTTGGACGCCCGGGCGGCGAAACGTGCGAGGAACTCGTCGGCGACCGAGCGCACGACGAAGATCCGGTTGACCGAGTTGCAGAGCTGACCTGCATTGCGGAACGACCGTTTCACCCCGTCGGCAACCGCCAGCTCCATGGGGGCGTCTGCGGCGACGATCATCGGCGAGTGACCACCCAGCTCCATAAGGACGCTCTTGATGTCCTCGGCGGCGATTCTCAGCAGGTGCCGGCCCGTCTCGGTCCCACCGGTGAAGGTGATCTTGGCCACCTTCGGGTGTCCCGCGAGCAGGTTGCCCACGGTGGCCCCACCTCCGTTCACCGAGTTGAGCACCCCGGCGGGCAAGCCCGTGCCGACAGCTCCGGACACAACCTCGAGCACGGTGAGAGGCGCTTGTATGGAGGGCTTGGCGACCACGGTGCAGCCCGCGGCCAGAGCGGGGGCGATCTTCCAGGCCATCAGGCCGAGGGGGTAGTTCCAGGCGGTGATGGCGGCCACTACCCCGAACGGCTGGCGGATGACCAGGCTGCGCAGGGTCACGGACTCGGTCGGGATGGTCTGTCCGTAGACCCTCACCGCCTCGGCCGCGTAGTAGTCGAACGCCTTGGCCGCGGCTTGCACCTCGGAGGCCGCCTCGCTCAGCGGCTTGCCCTGCTCCAAGGTCAGGCTGCGAGCCAGGCGGGGGGCGTTGGACCTGATCCAGGAGGCGACCTCGGAAAGATGCCGGGCACGTCGCGACCCGGGCAGAGCGGACCAGGCCGGGAAAGCCTCGGCGGCCGCGGTCACGGCCTGATCGACCATCTGGGCGTCAGCGACCGGGGCGTAACCGACCACCTCCTGGTCGGCGGGGTTCAACACCGCGGACTCTTCGCCGCGGCCGTCGGCCGAGACGACATGAGAGCCGATCACCAGTTCGGCCCGCGCCGGGATCACGAGGGACCCACCCCGTCCCGAGTCGCCGACCGGCGCAGCTGCGGGCCATCGTCGCCGCGATAGACGCGAATGGAGAAGCCGCCCGTGCTCTCCATCGCGCCGTAGTCATGGCCGGCGTCGCCGTAGTAGGCGGCCAGGAAGGTCAGTGGCACATTCCCGGTGTTGACCGTCCGATGGGCCCAGCCCGGGGGGACATAGACCGCGACCGATGGCGCCAGCTCTTGCTGCGACAAGTCTCCCCGTCGAGACTCCATTATCATTATCCCTTCCCCCGACATGCCCACGTATAGTTCGGCAGAGTCGCGATAATGGTGGTGGCCCCTTGTCATGAAGAACTCGGAGCCCACGGTGCCAGCTGAGATCGTCGTGGTGAGAAAGGCAAGGTGGTCCGGCTCGTTGGGGACATCCGGGTAATAGCTCCTGTATATGACCGGGTCGTCACCGCTCGCCAGGATGCCCTCCACTGCCGCCTGATCCTCGAAAGCACTCGCCATGTCGCTCAGAGGTCTCACGAGAGACCCGCTGTAGGGCGTAAGCGAACCGGTGGCGCAGTCGAGCGCCACGCTAAAGGGGCGAGACGCCGACATCACAGTCACATCGTGGTCAAACTCCGAGTCGCCTGCTTTGCAAACCATCAAGGTCCGTCCTTCCCAGACAGCCTCACCAGTGATTCGTCCGCGGCGTTGCCTCAACCACCCGGACCACGACGAAAGTACCGCCGGGCCCGCTCACCAGGCAATCCAGGCTTGTGGCGTCACCCTCTCGCCTATCTGGGCTAGCCGTCGCCCCATCATGGTGATGTGACATCCAGTTCGAACTTGAAGCTGTGGCCTCGATATATGGCCACGTAGTACTCGAAGACAACCCCTTCGCTGGTACGGGTGACGCTCTCGATGCGCAGCGCCGGCAGACCTTCGGTTGCTTGCAGATAGTGGGCGTCCTCGCCGCTCAGCGCCGTGGCGTCGATGGCACGGTGACCTGTCGCGGGCCGGACACCGTAGACGTCGGCGAGCACCTGGTACAAAGAGCAGTCCGTCATGTCCCTCTCGACCAACCCGGGGAAGAGACGGGCCGGAAGTGCCGTGCGGACGACCTGGACAGGTATGCCGTCGACGCTTCGGACGCGGTCGAAATGGATGACGTCTTCCTCCATGCCGATCTCCAGCACCTTGGCCAGGCTCGCACCGCAGGGCTCGGTCTGCAGGACGATCACCCTCGTGCCCACCATGTGGCCGGCGCGCTGCATGGATTCGTAGAAGCCCAACGAGTGCTGGACGAAGCTGGTGTTGAGAGGCCGGCCGGTCACGTAGGTGCCCTTGCCCTTCACCTTGAGGACCAGACCCTCTCCCTCGAGCTCGCCCAGGGCCTGACGGACCACTGTCCTGCTCACCGAGTAGCGCCGGCAGAGCTCCGACTCCGAGGGAAGCAGGTCTCCCTCTTTGTGGTTGTTCTCAATCTCCTTGATCAGGATGCGTTTCAGCTGCTGGTAGTAGGGCTCGAAGGAGCGGATCTCGATTCCCGCGCCTGGATAGGTCATGACAGGATTATAAGCGACAACCAGTCGGGACGCACTTCGCCTGGCTGGCGCCCCCGGTCGCGGCTACGGGCGCCGGGCTTCCGGAAACCAGCTGGGCGCTGGCCTTCTGCCCCGGGCGAGGCGGCCTCAGGCCTGGGGCACCCGGTCGATCACGCCCCGGTTGGCGAGGGCCTCGACGATGCTCTCGGCCGCGCGACGGTTGAGCTCCAACAGAGACTCCTCACTGTAGAAGGCGATATGGGGGGTTATGATCACCCGTTCCTCGCCGAGCAGGGGATCGTCGGGGTCCAAGGGCTCGCGCTCGAGTACGTCCAGCCCCGCCCCGCCGAGGCGCCCCTCGGCAACGGCCTGCGCGAGGGCGGCCTGGTCGACGAGGCCTCCCCGAGAGGTGTTGACCAGCACCGCCGTGGGCCGCATGAGGGCCAGCCGGGAGGCGTCTATCAGGTGGTAGGTCTCGGCCGAAAGGGGAACGTGGAGGGTGACGACGTCGCTCGTGGCGAGCAGCTCCTCCAGGCTGAGCAAAGGCACGCCGGGCTCGGCGGGTGGAGCCACGTCATGGCCCACCACCTCGAAGTTGAGGGCTGCCGCCTTGGCGGCGACCAGCCTGCCTATGCGCCCCAGCCCGATCACACCCAGGCGCAGGGTGGAGAGCCGGCGTACGACGCCTCCCTCGCGGATGTCCCAGCGACCGGAACGCACGGCGCTGGCATAGACAAGGGTCCGGCGGCACAAGGCGAGCACCAGGGCGATGGTGTGGTCCGAGACCTCCTGCACCGAGTAGTCGGGGACGCTGACGACCTCCACTCCCCGGGCCGCCGCTGCCGGCAGGTCGATCATGTCCAGCCCAGCTCCGTAACGGCCTACGACCTGGCACCTTTCCAGACCGGCCAGGACCCTGGCGCTTATCGGGGCGTACTGGACCAAGAGGGCGACGGCGTCCGCACCGGCGGCCAGGACGTCGTCCTCGGTCCGGCAATTGGCCAGGCGCACATCCAGGCCGGCAGCGGCGAAGATGGCCCGCTCGAGCTCGGTGTCGGGGTGGTCGCAATCGGTGATCAGGACCAATGGCCGCGGTGGGCAGACGGGATCGCTCAGCTCGCTCATGGGGACCTCAAGCTTCCCACGCGCGAAGGAGGCATTCCGACAGCTCGGGCAGCCCGGCCAGCACCAGGTCGGGCTCGATCTCGTCCTGGCCGCTGGGGGCCGATACCCCGGAGAGCAACAACGCCGTCCGAGCTCCCACAGACTTGCCGCCGGCGATGTCCGAGCCGAGGTTATCGCCGACCACGAGGGTGTCCTCTGGGCGCAGGCCCAGCTGTGCGGCCGCCATCTGGAACATGGCGGGGCTCGGTTTGCCGACGCACACCGGGACCGACTCCACGCAGGCGCGAATGGCCGCGACGATGGACCCCGACGCCGGGGCAATTCCCTCCTCGGTGAGAAGCACGCAGTCGAGACTCGTTGCCACGAATCCCGCTCCCGCGGCGACGGACCGCACTGCCTCAGCCAAAGCTTCGTAGCTGAGGGCAGCATCGAGTCCGACCACCACTACATCCCCATGCCTGGGCACCAGCGTCATCCCGGCCGCCGCCACAGCAGTCTTCAGAGCCGTGCTCCCCAGCACCTGGGCCCTGCTCCCAGGCGGGAATGTCTCTTTCAGATAGCGCCCCGTCGCCTCGGAGACGGTGAGTATGGCCGTCACCGGGACCCGTACCCCCATCCTCGCCAGCTTGGCCTCCAGCTCCGGGCCGGACACGGTGGAATTGTTGGTGAGAAGCACGAACGGGCGGGAGCGGGCGACCTCGAAGAACTCCACCAGCCCGGGCAGGCCGCGCTCCCCCCGGTAGAGGACTCCGTCCATGTCGACGATGAGGCCCTTCGCAAAGAACACGTTACTCATCTCGTCATCTCGACTGAGAAAACGTCAAACCAGCACCTCAAGTAAGCCTATCATGACAGGACGACTAGATCTTGACAGCCTCTCACCATAGCAGTAGCCTCACACCGAGCGTCAGCTCGCGAATTGGATGGCGGTGGGCGCGGGAGAGGGCGCCATGAATTCCGCACGTGCCGAACCGGGGCGTGCAATATTCCCTATTTGTGCACGGAGGTTGCTGTTAATTCCAGGATAAATGCAACGAAGGAGGGCACGAAATATGCCGAAATACGAGCACCCGGAAGTTAACCCGAAAGTCCGTGAGGTATCAAGGCGTCGTTTCCTGCGCAATGCAGGTCTGACGGCGGCTGCTGTGCCGTTCATGGGGACTCTCGGTGAGATTCTGGGTCAAAGCAGTGCGAGCGCGTCATCCTCGCTCGGCACACACAACCCCTGGCCCCACTACCCGGCCTACAAGTTTGCCATGGTATGTCACGTAACGGCCGACCCCTTCTTCGTCTCTTGCCGCGAAGGGGCCAACGACATGTGCGCCCTGCTGGGCGTCTCATACACCTGGACCGGCTCGGAGACCGACATCATCCCCGAGATGGTCGACGCCTTCACGGTTGCGATCAACGACAAGGTCGACGGCATCGCCTGCTGCATGGTTGACCCGACCGCGTTCAACGCCGTGACCAACAGGGCACTGGGTGCCGGTATTCCCGTCACGGCCTACAACGCCGAGGCTCCCGTCGGCGCCGGCAACAACGCCATGTGCTACATCGGTCAGGACCTCTTTGACGCCGGCGTGGCCGTGGCCAAGCGCATTCTCACCTACGTCAAGAAGGGCGACCTGGTCGGAGGCATGATCAGCGTTCCCGGCTCGCTCAACGAGCAGCCCCGCATGGACGGTGCCGCCAGCGTGTTCAAGCCGGCCGGCATCGACTTCGTCCAAGTGGGCGTCGGCGCCACCGAAGGACCCGCGCTCGCCTCGATCGAGGCGTGGTACCAGGGACACCAGGACGTGAAGTTCATGTTCTCGAGCGGTGGAAGCAACGGCGTCGCCGTCGCGACGGCGATCCAGAAGCTGGGCCTGGCCAAGAAGGGAATCGGCGGAGCTGCCTTCGACGTCGGCGTTCCCGTGCTGGACCTGATCGCCAAGGGACAGCTCGCTTTCACGGTCGACCAGCAGGCCTACCTGCAGGGCGCCTGCTCGATCTACGAGCTGTTCCTCTACAACATCACGGGTGGACTCATCACACCTGTCGACGTGGACACCGGCTTCAAGTACGTCGACAAGTCGAATGTCTCCGCCTACGTGACCCGCAAGGACAGCTGGGAAGGCTCCAGCACGACCCCGGTTGTGTACACCCCGCCGGCGAGCATCAAGGGATATGTAGGCAACACGTAGGCAAAAAGGCAACACGTAGGCAAAAAGGACGTCGCCGCTCCCATCTGTTCGGTGGGAGCGGCGACCCCTATACTTCCCAGAAGATCTTCCATAGGCACTAAATCAGCAGCGGTAGATAGGAATTCTCGGTCCCTTTCCCGACAGGTGTCAGTGAGGCAGATGCGACAAGATCAAGGTGTGAGCCCGGCGCTCGACAGTGGTGCCGTCTCCCCGAGCTCCCCGAGTTCCCCGACCTCCCCGGCCCCGACCGCAAGTGCCCACGCCCCAAGTGAGCCGGAGGCTGGTCACCTGCCCCCGTCGGGGCTGCGCCGGTTCGTGGACCTGCACCTGCAGGAGCTGGTCGTCACAGCTGTCGCCCTCGCACTGGTCCTCTTCTTCACGGTCGACTCCCCCTACTTCTTCACGAGCGCCAACGCCGAGGCGTTGGCCGCCTTCATCGCCCCCATTGCCTTTTTCGCCCTTGCCGAGGTCCCCATCCTGATCCTCGGAGAGATCGACCTGTCGGTGGGCGAGGTTTACGTGCTCTCGCCCTTCGTCGTCGAGTACTTCAACAATCATGGAGTCCCCCTTGCGTTGGCCATCGTCCTGACGCTGGTGGTGTGCGCCGGGATCGGGTGGTTCAACGGTCTTGTCACCTTCAAGCTCCACATACCGTCGTTCATCACGACCCTCGGGGTGACCTTCGCCCTCGAGGGCATAATCCTGATCTCGTCCAACGGGGCGCCGGCGAACCCTGTCGGCTCGGGGACGCTCGTGCTCTGGTTGGGCGGAGCCGTCTGGGCCGAGACCTACTGGGCGCTCGCCACCCTCTTGCTCTTGCACGTGATGCTGCGAAGGACGACCTTCGGCCTGCACACCGTCGCCGTGGGGGGTAACTCGGAGTCGTCCAGGGAGTCGGGCATCAAAGTCGACTACACCAAGATCTGGTGCTTCGTGCTGTGCGCCTTCATAGGCGGGCTCATCGGCATCCTCGACGGCTATCACATCGGCAGCATCGACCCCGACACGCCCGGGTTGACCTTCACCTTTTACGGCATCGCCGCCGCGGTCATCGGCGGGACCGCCCTCACCGGAGGGCGCGGGACCATGATCGGTGCGACCATCGGGTCGATCGTGCTCGGCATTCTCGAAGACGGGTTCCACGTCATCAGCATCAGTTCGTTTGCCTACGACCTGATCCTCGGAATCGCCATCCTGGTCGCCATGGTCCTCAACGTCCAGATCGAAAGGGCGAGCATCAGAGGAGCCGGGCACGGCTCATTTGCCCGTTTCCTCGAAGCGATCTTCGGCCGACGAAGAAAGGTGGAGACGCGCCAATGATGTCGAAGGTCGAGGCCAAGGACCGAGTCGAGAAGAAGGACCCAGCCGACGCCGACGACGTCCTGAGGATCGAAGACGTCGCCATGAGCTTCGGCCCCGTGACCGCGCTGCGGAGCGTGGACCTGCATCTGCGCCGGGGCGAGATCCTCGGCCTGGTCGGCGACAACGGCGCCGGCAAGTCCACTCTGGTCAAGATCCTGACCGGGTTCTACAAGCCGGACCACGGTCGCATCTACGTAGAGGGCAAAGAGGTCCGGTTCCGCTCGGTCCAGGAAGCTCGCCATCACGGCATCGAGACGGTCTTCCAGGACCTGGCGCTGGTGGACGAGCTGAGCGTCTACCACAATCTTTTCCTCAACCGGGAGTACACCGGTGGCGGCTGGTTCCGCTTCCTCAAGAACCGGTCGATGCGCCAGGCCGCGCGTAAGTACCTGGACGACATCGGGGTCGAGATCCCTTCCGTCGACGTCCCGGCCGCAAAGCTGTCCGGTGGGCAGCGCCAAGCCATCGCCGTCGCTCGCGCCACCCAGGAAAAGGGCATAAAGATCCTGCTGCTCGACGAGCCGCTGGCTGCCATGGGCGCCAAGGAGACGTGGCTCATCATCCAGCTGGTCAAGTCTCTGTGCCGCCAGACGGACATCTCGGTCATCGTGATCGACCACAACTACACCCACCTCTTCGAGATCTGCGATCGCGTCAATGTGATCCAGCAAGGCCGCGTGACCCTGGACAAGAACCTGAGCGATATCACCCTCGAGGAGCTCATCGAGCTCATGGTGCAGAGCTATCGGCGCGAGATATCCCAGTCTGCGCCGGGAACTGTCACCGAGGTCTCGGTCGAAGCGAACGTCGAAGTGACCGTTGCGACGCACCGCGTGCAGGACACGGAGCGTCCCGCGACACCAACCACCACACTCAAGGAGGCCCCCGAATGACAACATTGGCGACACGACGGCTCGGCCGGACGGGTTACGACATCAGCGTGGTCGGGGCCGGCAGCTGGGCGATCGGGGGGGGCGAGTGGAAGTACAACTGGGGGGCGCAGGACGACGCCTCCTCGGTCCGCTCACTGCGCCGGGCGATCGCGCACGGAGTGAACTGGATCGACACTGCCGCCGTCTACGGCAGGGGCCATTCCGAGGAGATGGTCGGGCGGGCGGTCGCAGGTGTCCCCGAAAGCGAGCGCCCGTTCATCTTCACCAAGTGCGGCTTGCGCTGGTCGGACTCGGACATATTCGGTGAGCCCCTCCGATGCCTGCGTCCCGACTCGATCCGCCAGGAGTGCGACAACTCCCTCCGGCGCCTCGGCATCGACCGGATCGACCTCTACCAATTCCACTGGCCAGACCGGGAAGGGGTAGCGGTCGAGGACTCCTGGGCAGAGATGGGTCGCCTGATCGAGCAGGGCAAGGTCAGGGCCGGAGCTGTCTCCAACTTCGACATCGCCCTGCTCGAGCGTTGCGAGAAGGTCCGCCACGTGGACTCGCTGCAGTTGCCACTTTCCCTGATCGACCGCCGCGCCGGCGCCGAGCTCGTCTCGTGGTGCGCCGAGAACGGGACGGGCGTGCTTTGCTACAGCCCGATGCAGGCCGGTCTGCTCAGCGACAGCTTCTCCCTCGAACGCTTGGAGCTTATGGACAGCCGCGACTGGCGGCGCTGGCACATCGAGTTCTCCCATTTCACCCCGCCGGCGCTGCAGCGGAACCTGGCCTTTCGGGACCGCCTTCGTCCCATAGCCGCGCGCCACGACGCCACCGTCGCCTCCGTCGCCATCGCCTGGGTGCTGAGCTGGCCCGGCGTGACCGGCGCCATCGTCGGGTCTCGCTCACCTGACCAGGTGGACGGCTGGATCGGCGCCGCCGGGCTCTCCCTCACCGACGAGGACCTCGACGAGATCGAGGTCGCGCTCATCGAGCTCGGTGTCGGCATGGGACCGACCAGGCCGCCGAAAGTGGGCTGACCGCTCCCTCGCCAGCTCGACGCCCGCCCACGCCTTTTCACGCCCACGCCCAGAAATTGAGAGCACACGACGATGCCTAGTTACCTCACGCTTCTTCTCGACTCTTCATATCGCGACCATGGTCTCGAACGAGGCATCATCGAGGAGGCGGGGGGGACCCTTGTCGTCTGCGAGTCTGCGGTGTGGGACGAGGAGCATGTGCTCGATCAACCCCTGCTTCCCGAAGCCGAGGTGATCCTGGTCGAGCTCGCTCCGATCACCGCCCGCGTCCTGCAGCGAGCGAGCTCATGTCTGCTCGTGGCGCGCTACGGCGTCGGGGTGGACAACGTCGACGTCGAGGCGGCCACCGCGGCCGGCATCTGGGTTGCGAACGTACCGAGTTACGCGGCGGACACGGTCGCCGACCATGCGATGCTGCTGCTGCTGGCGCTGGCGAGAGAGCTTCGGGCGTACACGCAACGGCTCGAGGTCGACAGATGGCGCACCGCCGACGACCCGTTTGTCCCCGTCGCCCTGCAAGGGCGGGTGCTGGGACTCGTTGGCTGGGGCAACATCGGCAAAGCTGTCGGGCGCCGGGCGCAGGCAATGGGTCTCGAGGTGTGGGCCGACGACCCGTACATCGCCTCGGAAGAGATGGAGGCGGCGGGCATCGTCAGCAGCGACCTGCTCCCCATGCTGGAAAGATGCGACTTCCTGTCTTTGCACTGTCCTCTCACTGCCGAGACGCGACACATCATCTGCAAAGAGACCCTCGCGGTGATGCGAGACGGCGTCATCATCGTCAACACCGCGCGGGGTGATTTGATAGATCTTGTCGAACTGGTGCGTGCCATTGATGCCGGCCACGTGCGCGGCGCCGGACTGGATGTCTTCGATCAGGAACCTCTGCCGCCGGACCACGTGCTACGCACGCACCCGTCGGTGATTGCCACCCCGCACATGGCCTACCTCTCGGACAGCTCGGTCATAGCTCTTCGGACAGGCGTCGCGAGAAACGCCGCAGCAGTGTTACGAGGGCTGCCACCCATACATCCGGTCAACGCGCCGGCGAAGAGGCGCACCGGGACAAAATAGCCCGTAGTTGTCCAGTCAGAGAGCCGGGACCATTCAGGTATTGATAGGAGTCATACACATGATGCAAACGACCGTTTTCAGCCAAGCAGACGGCCACGTCGAGCTGCAGAGGTCCGCGGTTCCGCCCTGGGGAGACACCGATGAGTTCGGCGGAGTATCGGCCGAGCTTTACCGCTCCCCCAACGGCACCAGCAATTTCCACCTCATCCCGGCCGGGACCTCTGTCCCGATTCACAGCGGTCCCGATTACGCGTTCTGCCACATCGTCACCGGGCGCGGCAAGTTGGTGCTCTCGAGCGGTGAGGAGATCGACTATCACGGACCCGAGCTGTACATCTTCGAGCCCGGTACCTTGCACGGCTGGCGCGACGTCGTCGAAGACACGCTGCTGTCGGTCTGTCTCGTGAAGCCTGCGGCCGAGCGCTCCGATGGCTGATCTTCGCGAGCATGTCGCCCTCGTGACGGGCGGGAGCATCGGCATCGGTCGTGCGATCGCGCTCGCCTTGGCCGCTGTTGGTGCCGACATCGCCATCACCTACAGAACCCACGCCGGAGACGAGGTGGTCAGGGAAGCGGAGGCCCTCGGGCGACGGGCCTTGGCGCTGCCCGTGGACGTGACGGACGCGGCATCTGTCGACCAGTTCGTAGACGAGGTGGTGGCCCGGCTCGGACGGTTGGACGTGGTCGTCGCGAACGCCGGCGGCCTCATCGGAAGGGTCCCCGTGAGCACGATGCCCGACACCCACTGGCACGCCGTTCTCGACACGAATCTCTCCAGCGCCTTCTACCTGGCGCGGGCGAGCCTCAGGCACATGGACAAGCCAGGGGGCCGGATCATCTTGATCTCGTCCATGGCCGCCTTCACCGGCGGTGGCCCGGGTGCGGCCGCGTACGCCGCCGCCAAGGCGGGCATGGACGGGTTCACGCGTGCTCTTGCCAAGGAGGTGGCGCCGAGAGGCATCACCGTCAACGCAATCGCACCTGGAACGATTCTTGACACGCCATTTCACGAGACGTTCACTCGGCCTGAGGACCAGAAGAGCGCCATCGCCCGCGTGCCGGTCGGGCGGCCGGGTTATCCCTCCGACGTCGCGGCCGCTGCGGTGTACCTCGCATCGAGGGAGGCCTCGTTCGTCACCGGTGAGGTGTTCAAGGTCACCGGCGGTCAGGAGTTGACCTAGCACTGTCCCGCTGCCGCCAGGGCGGGCGCTGGTACCGTACGACACCATGTCCAACTCGTCCTCGGCCGGCGCGCCGGGATGCCTTTCCCACCTCATGGGGCTCGTCGTCGGCAGCATGAGGGACATCCTCCACCTGGGGCCGCTGCCGGTCCGCGTCGTGGGCTGAGTGGACTACTGGGACCGGTACTGCCGGCTCGTGCAGGGCCGGGCGGCGGCCCACATCGGATCGGTGAACGACGCCCGCCGGCTCGCCCGGCGAAGGGTGCCCCGCGCCGTCTTCGACTACATCGACGGCGGTGGGGGGGCCGAGTCCACGCTGAGGGCGAACCGGGCCGTCATCGAGGCCGTCGGGTTCCGCCCCCGAGTCGGCGTCACCATGGGCGTGCCCGATCCGGATCTCGCCACCTCGGTCCTCGGCTTCGAGGTCGCCATGCCGGTGCTGATGAGCCCGGTCGGCTTCACCCGGATGATGAACCCACTCGGCGACATCGCCGGGGTCCGGGCGGCGGGCGCGGCGGGGACGATCTTCACGCTCAGCTCGATGTCCGGCCACCCCATGGGTGAGGTCATGGGTGCAGCGACGGGGCCGGCCTGGTTCCAGCTCTACTTCCTCGGCGGCCGGGCGGGAGCCGAGCAACTGGTGGCAAGGGCGCAGGAAGCCGGTTTCAGCGGCCTCGTGGTGACACTCGACACCCAGATCCCCGGCAATCGCGAGCGCGAGGCGCGACTCCGGCTGAGCCCACCACTGAAGCTTGACCGTCCCACCATCGTGAAGATGGCGCCGCAAGTCGCCGTGCGACCCGGGTGGCTCGCCGATGCCGCCCACGACCGCTTCCAGCTCGAGCTCGTCAACGCGGCCAGCCTCGGCCCGCCCGGGCAAGCGATGTCGACTCCGGACGCGCTGCTCCACTGGATCGCCAGGCCACCGAGATGGGAGGACTTCACCTGGATGCGGGAGCAGTGGCAGGGCCCGATCCTGGCAAAGGGCATCGTCACCGGTGACGATGCCAAGCGCGCCGTCGACGCCGGCGCCGACGCCGTCATCGTCTCGAACCACGGTGGACGCCAGCTCGACTCCCTGCCAGGCGCGCTCCGCTCCCTCAGCGAGGTCGTCGACGCCGTCGGGTCGCAGGTAGAGGTCTTGGTCGACGGCGGGTTCCGACGCGGCGAGGACGTGGTCAAAGCCGTCGCCCTCGGCGCCCGGGCGGCCATGGTGGGCCGTGCGTGGGCCTACGGGCTCGCCGCCGCCGGCCAGCCCGGTGTGGACCGGGTCCTCGCCTTGCTCCGCGAGGATCTCGACCGCACGCTCAGGCTCCTGGGCTGCGGTTCCCTCGCAGCGCTGGACCGCAGCTACTTGCACATTCCGCCTGACTGGTGACAACCGGTACCGCTGATGCCGGAACGGGGTATCATTGTTGCTGCACCAGTCGCCACCACGCAGGCTGAGTGCTGTGCTGGTATCCATGACTGGACTCCCGCTCTAATGTGCGTGGAGCAAGAGGAGTTCCAGAGATGGCAGTAGGTACTGTGAAGTGGTTCAACGCCACCAAAGGCTTCGGGTTCATTGCACCCGACGGCGGCGGCGAGGACCTCTTCGTTCACCAGTCAGAGATTCAGGCGCAGGGCTACCGCGAGCTGCTCGAGGGCCAAAGGGTTGAGTTCGAAGTCACCCAGGGCAAAAAGGGCATGCAAGCCAGCAGTGTCCGCGCGATCTGAAGTCTCACACCCGCAGCTTTCGCTGTGGGTGTGAACAGCAGCTAAAGGAGCTCGGCGTGGCCAACAAGTCGCCACAGAAAGACTCGGGCAAGAAGCCCGGTAAGTCGCTCAAGGAAAAGCGCGCCGCCAAGAAGGCAAAGCAGACACCGGCGAAGATCGGCACCGTAAAGCCTACCTGAACCGCCGGGCACGCCTACCTGTACAACCCGGCCGCCCGATGCCCGAAGCCTCACGACACGTGGAGCCTCAGCGATCGGCAGGACGCCCTGGGGCTGTTTGTTCGCGGTAAGGATTCTGTTAGAACTGGCGCCATGAGCGACAGCTACGACTACGGTCTCCCGGTGGTTGAAAAGCCAGACCCTTTCGTCGCGCCCGACGCCGCGGAGGCGGTGTCGCTCGACAGCGAGATCGATTACGACGACGAGCAGGAGGACGACCAGGCGCCTTTGGACGTCGTCGAGGCGATCGAAGTGGGCGCCCTGCTCGACGACCCGGTGACCGTGAGCAACGAAGAGGCCGAGGAAGACCAGGACTGACGAGCTGAGTCGAAGCTCAGCTACCGGGTGGCTCGGAGTACCCGCTCGGCCCGGACGGGGAGGCCGTCCTGCCCGGTGCAAACTCGGCGCTGGCGAGGACGCCTTTGGCGCTCACGACCGAGGCGGAACGGATGCTCCCGGTCCCCGACGGCAGGGTGACACCCCAGGCTCCGTAACCGTGATCGAGCCAGAAGGTCCCGAGCAGGACCTTGGCGCCGTCGGCGAGGTTCACCTCGCAGGTCGCCTCACCTGACCACGACCCCACATCGAGGCTCATGAACAGCCAGCTCGGGCTGCTCGAGGTCCGGCCCGAGGTAGCCCCCCAGTAGACGGTGACATACCCGAGGGCGCGGCCTCCCGCGTCCAGTGAGCGCGTGGAGGCCCGCCCGCCGGGCCCGGTGCCGAAGGCCGAACGTGCGACCGCCGGCGGCTGGCCGCCGCGTACGAGCCACCCGATGCCGGCACCTGCGCCTAGGAGGACGACCGCCGTCAGGCATGCCGACGCCAGGGCGAACCAACGGGTCCTCCCCTGCCGGCCCGTACCCTGGCGGCCCGTGAGCTGGCGGCTCAAGAGCTGGCGGCTCGTGAGCTGGCGGGCGTCGCGGCCCGCACCCAGGCGCTCTGCAAGCCTCACCTCGAAACCGAGCGGCGGCTCGACACCAGGTACCGCCTCGAGCATCGAGTCGGCGGCGAGGGACAGCTGCTCCATCTCCGCGTGGCAGCTCGAGCACCGCTCCACGTGGGCGAGCGCCTCGGCCCGCTCCCTGCCCGTCGCTATCCCGAGGGCGAGCTCGGCAAGCTCGTCCGCGTACCGGCCGCACTCGGGCCCGGAACCCGTCTCGTAAGTGCTCACCGGGGGCTCCCTTCGCTCGTCATCGTTTCTCGCAGCCTCGTCAGGCCCGAGCGGATCCGCGTCTTCGCCGTGCCGAGAGGGATGGACTCCGCCTGGCTGATCTCCGCTGCCGTCATGCCGTAGAAGTACGCCAGCACGAGGGCCCGGCGCTGCTCGGCACCAAGGGCCGCGAGCGCGAGACGGAGCTCACGAGCGGCGTCGTTGCTCGCGGCCGCACCCTCGGGCGAGGCCTCGTTGCTCACGAGCCCGAGATTGATCAGGTCGTCGGGGTCGGTCGGCACCGCCCGGCGCATGCGCAAGGCGTCGATGGTGAGGTTGCGGGCGATCGTGAGCACCCAGGTGGAGACTGCACCGCGGCGGGGATCGTAGACAGGCGCGTGCCGCCAGGCTCTCATCAGCGCCTCTTGGGCGATGTCCTCCGCAAGGGCCGCATCGGCGACCATGCCGAAGGCCAGCCCGAACACCCTCGCCTGGTACCTTCTCACGAAGACGAGCCCGGCCCGCTCGTCGCCGTGCGCCATCCCGGCGAGCAGCGACTCGTCCGAAGGCCCGCTCGCCGGTTCGCGCGCGCGTCGCATCACAAGAGATACGTCCGAAAGGCGCGGACGGATTGCAGGTGCGGCCGGCACCGGCTCACAGGGCTCCCCGACCGGGCAACCTCAGTGGCCGAGACAGGAACAAGAGCAAGAACAAAGCGTACGACCCGGGCGCCGCCCCACCGACCCGGAGAGCAATCGCGCCAGCGGCACAGTAGATTCCCGCAGGTGAGCGGTACCAGCGGACCCAGCCAACGGCCCCCGCGGCGGCGCCCGCCGCCCCGGCGGTACCCGCCGGCGGTCTACTGGCGCCGGCGCCTGGCCGTGGTGCTCGGGGCGGCTCTCGTCGTGGCGGTCATAGTCGGGATCGTCAGCCTTTTCGGCGGCAGCCCGGGCAACTCGGGCAAAGCTACCAAGACGGCGCCCTCTCACCCCACCACCACCGCGACGACCGCCCCCGTGCCGGCATCGGGGATCGGGCTCAGGACCGTCACCTGGACGGACACGAACACGAGCGCCGGGGGGGTCGTGAACCCGGCGCCGGGAGGCAGCGCCCGTCCCCGCACCCTCGTCACCGAGATCTGGTACCCCTCGATAGGCGGTTCCAGGACGAGACCGACCGTTCGCGAGAAGCCCGACTACGGCGGCGGGCCGTACCCGGTCGTCGTCTTCGCCCATGGATTCGACACCTTGCCTGCCACCTACACACCGCTTCTCGCCTCGTGGGTGAACGCCGGGTTCGTCGTGGTGGCCCCGTTTTTCCCCGACGAGAACGCCGACGAGATCAACTCGCTCGGGAACGCCACGCCCTTGCAGCTCGAGACCGCCGAATCAGACGTGGTGAACGAGCCCTACGACATCGCTTATGTCGTGGGCGAGGTCGAGTCCGGCGCCACCGGGGCGGCCTCGAGCGGTGCCCCCTGGCTGAAGGGCCTCGTCCAAGAGGGGAAGTACGCCCTTGCCGGACACTCCGACGGTGCCCAGGCCGTAGCCGCCCTCGTCTACGCGCAGGCACCGCACCAGGAGTACGCCACGACCTATGGCGACCTGGCGACGCCGCCCTTCGCCGTCGTCATCCTGTCGGGATCGGAGCTGTCGGGCACGTACTCGCCCCCGGCCAGCCCTCCGCCGCTGCTGTTCGTGCAAAGCGCCCTCGACGCCTGCAACCTTCCCCAGCAGGCAGCCACGCTGTTGCACGACGTCGGGGGCGGTTTCTTCCTGAAGCTCCTCGAAGCGAGCCATTTCTCGGCCTATGTCGGCCGGGGCCGGGCCGCCCCGATCGTCGAGAAGGTCACGGTCGCCTTTTTGAAGGCCGCCCGCAGCGGCCAGCCGCGCCTCTCCGAGCTTTCCCCCTTCCTCTCGCCGGCGCATGTTGCGGCCCTCTACCCGCTCTCCACGCCCCCGGTCCTGACGGCCCTCCAGCCCACCACGGCCGAGATCGCCCAGTCCTGCGCGGCCCCGTAGCCGGCGCCAGCCGGTCGAGTCCCGTCAGCCGGGAAAGGCGCCCGGCTGCGCCACGGGCTCGGCCTCGGGCTGCTCGAGAACACCGTCCTTGAGCGTGACCGTCCGGGCGTGCTGGGCCGCGATCCGAGGTCCCGGCAGGATGACGCCCGTCAAATTGAGCGGATCGGCCGCCGAGAGCCGGACCACGACGCCATCGCCCGGGCGCCTGGCGACGCTTCGCAGCTGCTCGGCTGCCTCAGGCAGCGCGAACTGCTCGCCGGTGAAGCCGGCGACATAGCGCGCCCCAAGCACCACGCCCCGCGCCTCGAGGCGCCGGAGCGCCCAGAGAACGTCGCGCCAGGCGACCGCCAACGACTCACGCCAGAGCAGATCGCGAAAGACGATCCCCCAGCGGGCGAGCAGTTGTCCTGCGATCGCCTCGGCCAGCTCGTCTGGGTCCAGGGCCCCGTGATCGAGGCCGGGGGCTCCAGAGGCTGCGCCCCATCCACCGCCCGGGGCGAGGGCCGCAGATCCGAGCCCGGCTCCCAGCAGCGACCACCTGCCTCCCGAGAGGGCGGGCCGCACTCGGGGCCGGCTGCGCCCCGGTCGGGGCAGCCCGGGCCGAGACCGGCCAGCGAGCAGCGGTGCGGCCCGGCCGGGAAACGAAGTCGTCCGCGCCCAGCGCCCGCGCCCGCTCAGGAGCGCCCGCACCGCCTGGAAGCCGTCCGCCGTGAGCAGCCCGCGGGCCATACCGTCCCAGAGGGCCTCGGCGACCTCGCCCGGCATGCGGCCGGTCATCTGGCAGAGATCCGTCACGAACAGGGCGCCGTGGCACCGGAGGGCCTCGACGACCTCCGCCGCGGCCCCGAGTCTCGGCGGGTCCGGGGCCGCCCCGTCCCGAGCAGCTGCCAGCAGCCAGTCGAGGTCCTCGCGCCGGAACAGGCTGATCGGTGTCGCCGGTGAGGGCGTCGCGCCGCCGCGGCGCGCTGGGGCACCCGGGCGGTCGGCGACGCGGAGGGCGAGCCGGCCGAAGGAGACCTCGCCCCGCGCGCACCATTCGTCGAGCAGAGCGGCGTGGTATCCGGCCACCCGCGCTGGCAAGATCGACGACTCCCAGGTCTCGACGGCGGCCTCGTAGCCCTGCAGCTGCTCGACGACCTCGACCACCCCGCCGGAGCCGAGCAGGCGGTGTCCCGGCCCGACGTGCTGCCAGGAGAGGAGGAAGCGCATGAACTGCTGCGGGCTGACCGCCTCGACCGAGCGCCGCGAGCCGCCGCGCATCGCCGAGTGGATGCGGGCGAGGAGATGGCGGGCGCAGAACCGCTCGGCGGGCGTGGCTCCGGGCGAGCCCGCCTGCGCGATTCGGCAGGCAAGCACGGACCCTTCCCCGACGAGCCGGGCGAGGGCGGAGCGGATCTCGCCGGTCGTTCCCGTTCCTATCGAGGCCGCCAGCTCCTCGGCCGTGACCGGCCCGAGGATCTCGAGGTGGCCGCGGGCGGCGGCAACAAGGGCGTCCTCCCTGGCGGCAGGAGGCCGCGGCTCGCCGGTCTCGAGCTTGTGGTCGGGAACGAACCGGGCCCCGTCACCAAGCCTGGCGGCGAGCTCCCGGCACTCGACGGCCACCCACCGCGCCCCGGCGCCAGGAAGCTCCATCGTCATGGCACGCCCTGCGGTCGCGAGCGCGTCCATCCACCCGCTCCACTCCGGCCTCGGCGGCGCGAGCACGAGCGAGCAGACCAGGTCGTGCAGCTCCTCCGCATTGCGCAGCTCGGGCCGGGCCTGCTCGACAATGCCGGCGACGACGCCAGGATCGAGCGCGGCGAGATCACGCGCTTCGAGCGGCAGGCCCCGGCGCGTCGGCACCGCCCGCGTGCGGCGCTCCTCGAGCGGCGCGTCGTCGAGGAACGTGTACGGGCGACCGTTCAAGATCTCCTCGGCGAGCACGGAGGGGATCACCGTGTCCACGCAGTGCGCCCGCACTTCACCGGAGCGGATCGAGCTCAGCACCGCGGTCAGGCCCTCGAGGTCCATCGCCTCGGTGCAGCAGTCGTCGAGTGTCTGGCGCACGACCGGGTGCTCGGGGATCTCGATCGGCCCCGAGACGTTCTCCTGGCAGGCGGCGAGCGCCGGGAATATCGCCGCCATGAGGTCGTCGGCCTCCATGCGCTGGATGGCGGGCGGGACCCGCCGGCTCCCCCGGTAGCGCGGCGCGACGAGCGAACGGGAGAGGTTCCAGCGCCAGCGCGAGCCGAACATCGGCGTCGGCAGGACCGCCTGGACCAGGGTGTCACGCACCGTCGCCGGGGAGAGGAACCCGAGGACGTCCTCGAGGGGGAACGAGTGCTGGGGGCCGAGCGACAGCACCACGGCGTCGTCGCTCGCGGCCGCCTGCAGCTCGAAGTCGAAGGTCCTGCAGAACCGTTTCCTCAGGGCCAGTCCGAGAGCGCGGTTCAGCCTCGCTCCCCGGGGCGAGTGGACGACGAGCTGCATGCCGCCCGTGTCGTCGAAGAACCGCTCGATCACGAAACGGGCCGTCGTCGGCAGCGCTCCGAGCTCCCCGTAGCCGGCCGCAAGGTAGGCGACCACCTGCTGGGCGACGGCGCGATCGACCCCGGCGAGCTGCTCGACGAGCTCGACGGCCCTCACGGTGCCTGCGGTGCCGGCGCCCCCGCCACCTGGCGCCAGCCCGCCGTCCGCGGCACCCCCGCCGTCCGCGATGACCCCGCCGTCCGCGATGACCCCGCTACCTGGCGCCAGCCCGCCGTCCGCGGCACCCCCGCCGTCCCCGCTCTGAAGGGCAGTCTCGACGGCGCTTCGCAGATCGGAGACCGCCTGGGACAGCTCGGCTGTCCGAGCCGGGGCCTCGCCCAGCCAGAACGGGACGTTGGGCGACGCCCCTTCGGCATCGACGACGCGGACCGTGCCCGGCTCGATCCTGCGGATGCGCCAGGTCGCGCTCCCGAGAAGGAAGACGTCGCCCGCCATCGACTCGACGGCCCAGTCCTCGTTGACCGTGCCGACGAGTGTCTCCTCCGGCTCGAGCACGACGCGGAAGTCGGCGACGTCCGGGATCGCCCCGCCCGATGTCACCGCCGTGAGGCGGGCGCCGCGCCTCGGTCGGAGAACGCCGTTGACCCGGTCCCGGTGCAGGTGCGCCCCCCGCCGGCCGCGGCCGGTGACGACGCCCTGACTGACCAGGTCCACGACGGCCTCGAAGTCCTCGTCGCTTAGCCCGCTGTAGGGGGCAGAGCGGCGCGCAAGGGCGAGCAGCTCGGACTCGGGGCATCCCTCAGGATCCGAGGCGGCGCACTCGGCCACCAACTGCTGCGCGAGCACGTCCAGGGGCGCCACCGGCGGCACGACCGCGTCGAGGTCGCCGGAGCGGACCGAGACGAGCAGCGCCGTGCACTCGACCAGCTCGTCGCGCGTGAGCGGGTAGAGGCGCCCGACGGGCACGCCCCCGACATGGTGCTGGGCGCGCCCGACGCGCTGCAGGAACGTGGCGATGCTCCGCGGAGATCCCAGCTGGCACACGAGCTCCACCGGTCCGACGTCGATGCCTAGCTCCAATGACGCGGTCGCCACCACCGCCCGGAGCTCCCCGGCGCGAAGCCGCGCCTCGACCCGGAGCCGGCGGTCCATGGAAAGGCTCCCATGATGGGCCTGGACGCTGTCGTCCCCCAGGCGGTCGGCCAGCTGATGGGCGACACGCTCGGCCATTCTCCTGGTGTTGACGAACACGAGCGTCGTCCGGTGATCTTCGATGTGGGCGGCGATGCGCTCGAGGACCGACGCCATCTGCTCGTGGGTCGACACGGCGCCGAGCTCGTCGTCGGGCAGCTCGATCGCCACGTCGAGGCGCCTTTGATGGCCGACGTCGACGATGGTGCAGCGTGGCTCGCCACCGGGCAGCGTGCGTCCCGGCCCGGCGCCCACGAGCAGCCGGGCGATGGTGGCTATCGGCCGCTGGGTTGCCGACAGGCCGATCCGCACCGGCCGGCCCGCCCCGGGGTCGGCCTGCGCGACCAGGCGGTCGAGGCGCTCCAAGCTCAAGGCGAGGTGCGAGCCGCGCTTGTCCCGGGCGAGGGCGTGAATCTCGTCGACAATCACCGTCCTCACGGTCGCGAGCATCTTCCGGCCCCCTGCCGAGGTGAGCAGGAGGTAGAGCGACTCGGGGGTCGTCACGACGATCTCCGGGCGATTGCGCAACATGGCCGAACGCTCGGAGGGAGGGGTGTCGCCGTTGCGAACCGCAACCTGCACCTTTGGCGGCGCGAGGCCGAGCTCGGTCGCGACCTCGGCGATCTCGGACAGCGGCTTGCGCAGGTTCTCGCTCACGTCGACCGTCAGCGCCCGCAAGGGCGAGACGTAGACGACATCGGTGCCGCGGCGCTCGCCACCGGCTTCCGCGGCGCGATAGCAGCGGTCGATCGCCACGAGAAACGCAGCCAGCGTCTTGCCCGAACCGGTGGGCGCGGCGATCAAGGTGTCGACCCCCGAGGCGATCGCCACCCAGCCCTCGGCCTGGGCCTCGGTTGGCCCGGCCGGATAGCGCCTCCGGAACCACTCCGCGACAGCGGGATGGAAGCCCCGCAGCGCATCGTCTGCCTCGCGGCCCATCTCGGCCCCCCTTACCGGCTGCACGGTTCGTGATACTATCCGAACACCTGTTCGGAGGCTACGCCGTCGGGGCCGGAGCCGCGTGGCGGACAGCTAAGTCGACTATCTCTATACAAAGAGCGCTCTATACAAAGAGCGCTCCCGTGGGCCAACATGGCGCCCATGGACCTGCTCGTCGTCGTAGGAACGGACCAGCCGCCAGAACGCCTCGCCACCCGGGCACACCACATCCTCACCGTGCCCTCGGGCGAGGCGACGCCCACATTGGTAGCCGAGATCCGCGCCCGCATCCCCCGCCACGTCGGCGTCTTCGGCTCGGGGGCGGCGAGCATCGCCGCCAAGCTGCGCAGCGCCGGACTCCCCACGGAGATACACACCGACGAGGACCTCTCCGGCCGCAAGGACCTCGCCGGCGTCGAGATAGTCCCGCTGACCGATCGCGGGCCGAAGATGGAAGTCGCCGACTCCCTCCTCGACCTCGTCGGCAACACCCCGATGGTCCGGCTCGACCGGGTGGGACGGGACCTCCCCTGCCCGCTCGTGGCCAAGCTCGAGATCCTCAATCCCGGCGGGAGCGTCAAGGACCGGCCGGCCTTGGCGATGATCGAGGCGGCCGAGCGCGCCGGGCTGCTCGGACCGGGCTCGACCATCGTCGAGGGCACCTCGGGCAACACCGGCATCGGGCTCGCCATCGTCGCCGCCCGGCGCCGCTACCGCTGCGTGTTCGTCATGCCCGACAAGATGGCTCCCGAGAAGGTGGCGCTGCTGCGCGCCTACGGCGCGGAAGTGGTCCTCTGCCCGACGGCAGTGGCGCCGGATCACCCCGACTCGTACTACTCGGTGACCTCACGCCTCGCCGAGGAGATCCCCGGCGCCTATCACCCCGACCAGTACCACAATCCCGAGAACCCGGCTGCGCACGAGAGGACCACAGGCCCGGAGATCTGGCGCCAGAGCGCGGGACGCGTCAGCCATTTCGTCGCCGGCATCGGCACCGGCGGGACGATCTGCGGCATCGGCCGCTACCTCAAGTCGCAGAACCCCGATGTCCAGATCGTGGGCGCCGACCCGGAGGGCTCCGTCTACTCCGGGGGATCGGGACGGCCGTACCTCGTCGAGGGCATCGGCGAGGACTTCTGGCCGACGACCTATGACCCGAGGGTCGTCGACCGCGTCGTGATGGTGAGTGACACGGACTCGTTCCTCACCGCCCGGCGCCTGTCCGTCGACGAAGGCATCCTCGCCGGCGGCTCGACGGGCACGGCGGTCTGGGCTGCGCTGCACCTCGCGCCGGAGCTGCAGCGCGACGACGTCGTCGTCGTCCTCATCCCCGACTCGGGGCGGGGCTACCTGTCCAAGCTCTACAACGACGAATGGATGGCCGACCACGGCTTCCTGCGCACGAGCGGGCACACAGTGGCCGAGCTCCTCGAGCGCAAAGGGGCCCGCCTCACCGGGATGATCCATGTCCACCCGAGCGAGTCCGCCCGCCAGGCGATTGCCGTCATGGCCGAGTTCGACGTCTCCCAGATTCCCGTCATCCAGGCCGAGCCACCGCTGGCGGCGGCGGAGGTCGTCGGCGCGGTGCACGAGCGTGACCTCATGCAACGAGCGGTGCGCGACCCCGAGATCCTCGACCGGTCGGTGGCAGATGTCATGGGGCCGCCACTTCCGTCGGTGGGAAGCGGCGAGACGGTGGACACCGCCCTCCTGCGCCTGGAAGAGTCGCCGGCGGTGATCGTGCTCGACAACGGACACCCGGTCGGCGTGGTCACCCGCTCGGACGCTCTCGCGTTCTTGGCCCAGACCGGCTCGGCGAGGGAGGGTCGATGAGCACGCAAGATCAGGCGGGCGCCGGGCCGGGAGGAAACGGGCCCGGAGAGCACGGGCCCGGAGAGCACGGCCAGGGTTTCGCCACTCGTGCCATCCATGCCGGCCAGGAGCCCGATCCGCTCACGGGGGCGGTCGTGACCCCGATCCACCTCGCCACCACCTACGCCCAGCAGGCCGTGGGCTCGCACAAGGGCTTCGACTACTCGCGCACCCGCAACCCGACGCGGGTCTCGCTCGAGACGACGATCGCCTCGCTCGAGGGGGCGGACCGGGGCTTCGCCTTTTCGAGCGGGATGGCGGCCGTGGACGCCGTGCTGCGCCTCTTGCACCCCGGCGACCACCTGATCATCCCGAACGACGCTTACGGCGGGACCTACCGGCTCGTGGCCAGCCTCTATGCCGGCTCCGGGGTCAGCTTCTCGCCGGTCGAGCTGCAGGACCTCGACGCCTTGCGGGCGGCCTGGCGCGACGAGACCCGCCTCGTGTGGCTGGAGACGCCGAGCAACCCCAACCTGCAGATCATCGACATCGGGGCCGTCGCCGCCCTCGCCCACGAGCATGGGGCCCGCTGCGTTGTCGACAACACTTTCGCCACTCCGTTTCTCCAGCTCCCCATCGCCCTCGGCGCCGACGCCGTCGTGCACTCGTCGACCAAGTACCTCGGCGGCCACTCCGATGTCGTGGGCGGGCTGGTGGTGACCAGTGACGAGGAGCTGGCGAACCATCTCGGTTTCGTCCAGAACTCGGCCGGGGCGGTGCCGAGCCCGTTCGACTGCTACCTGGTCCAGCGCGGGCTGAAAACGCTGGAGGTGCGCCTCGTCCGCCAGTGCGCCAACGCCCGAGTCATCGCCAACCACCTCGCCGAGCACCCGGTGGTCGAGGAGGTCTACTACCCGGGGCTAGTCGGCCACCCCGGCCACCGGCTCGCCTCACGCCAGATGCGCGACTTCGGGGCGATGGTGTCCTTCACGCTCAAAGGTGGCGAGGCGGCCGCGTTGAAGGTCGCCGCCGGCACGCGCCTTTTCACCCTGGCCGAGTCGCTCGGGGCCGTCGAGTCGCTCATCGAGCTGCCGGCGAAGATGACCCATTCCTCGGTCGCCGGATCCGAGCTCGAGGTCGATCCGTCCCTGATCCGCCTGTCGGTCGGCCTCGAGGAAGTCCACGACCTGCTGGACGACCTCGACCAGGCGCTCGCATTGGCGGGGTGAGCAGTAGGGAACGGTCCCGGCCAAGGCTCGAGGGTGCCGCCGGTGCCGAGCCGGCCGGTCCGCCGGGTGCCACGGCCCCTCCTCGGCGTCGGAGGCCCGTGCCTCAGCGGCTCACCGTTGGCCGTTCGGCCCCGGTGCCGTGCTGCCATTCCATGAAGACCGCCCGGAGAAGGTCGGGCTGGGACACCATCCCGACCAACTCGCCTCCGTGTCCGACGACGGGCATGCGGTGGAACCGTCCCGCGATCATCGTGCCGAGGGCGCGGACCAAGGAGGCGTCCGCCTCGACCGTGCGCACGTGCCTTGTCATCACCGAGTCCACGGGAGCGGAGAAATGGTCCCGGGCCACCGTCACCAGATCGCTGAAAGCGCGGAAGCTGTCCGCCTCGCTGATCTCGGCCACGGTCGGGAGGACCGCCTTCAGAAGATCGCGTTCGGTGACGATCCCGAGCAGGTCACGTTCGCTCACCATGCCGACGAGCTCGCCGCCGTCGACGACGAGGGCGCACTCAGCGTCGTGGAAGAGCAGGGTCCGGGCGACGTCGGCGATCGTCTCGCCGCGTTCCACGCGGCAGAAGTCTGTGTGCATCACGTCCCGTACACACAGCATGGCTGCCCCTTCCGGAGCTCATTCTAGTCCTCGAAGGCTGTTCGGAGCAGGCCGGGTTCAGTCCCCAGGGCCCTAGGCCCTTCAGGCGACGCAGCCGTGAACCTGCGGTGCGGCCCCGGACCTTTAGGGCCGGACGGGAGCGTCAGTCCGCACCGCTCCGAGGCATGATCGCAAAGCAACGGTCCTCGAGCCTGCCCAGCGCGTAAGAGGGGTACATGCCCCAGAAGAGCGCCCGGCACTTCTCGGACCAGGCGAGGGCGGCCGGCGACGACAGCCGGCGGTGGACCTGCAGGATCCCGCCCTCGAAGACGCGGTACTCGGCCCAGCTGCCCGGGAAGTCCTTCACGCAGGCCACCTCCGCGTAGGGGACGTCGCCGGTCTCGGGGAAACGGCGCACGCGGTTGCGGTGCGTGTGCCCGGCGAAATAGCCGGCGATGGCGGGACGCCTGGCGATCAGCGCGACGAGGTGCTCGGAGTCGTCCGGGTTGATCCCGAAGTAGTCCCCGGATCGGTTCGACGAGCCCGGCTGCCAGGGGTGGTGGTGGCCGAAGACGAGCACCGGGCGGTCGGCGCGGGCCGCGAGCTCGTCGAGCCACTCCAGCTGCTCGTCGCGAACCTGGCCGGAGTCCCGGCCCTCTATGACCGTGTCGAGCAGGGCCAGGATGACGCCGGGCAGCACCCGCTCCTGGCAGGACTCGGACGCAAAACGGCGCCCGGTGAAGGCGTCGTGGTTGCCGCGCACGTGCAAGAGGAGGTCGTCGAAGGTGTCGAGGTAGCACTGCAGGAAGGCGTCGTAATCGGCCACCAGCCCCGAGGCCGTGAGGTCGCCCTTGACCACGACCGCCGCCGGGTCGAAGCCGACGATCTCGGTCACGGCGGCATGGCTCATCATCTCGGGGTACGGCGTCGCCCCCACCGGCGACGAGCACACCACGAGGGGCCCAAGCTGCTCAAGAAACTCCTGCAGCTTGTCCCTGATCACCCCGAGATCGGTCCCGGCCGCGGCGAGGTAGCCGACGGCCTCGGTGACGTCGGCGAGCTTGCCGCACTCGGTCTCGCCGAAGTGGAGGTCGTTGACGGTGGCGAACCTGCACAACAGCTCGCCCGGTGGCCGCTCGAGCGTGCGCGTCTCGATGCCGTGGCGCACCAAGCTCGCGCCGGGCTTGAGGCCGGTGATGACCTCGTAGCCCGGTCCCGAATCGCCGGGCTCGTCGCCAGTAGTGAGCAGGTCGGGGGAGTGAAGATGGAAGACGACCTCGTCGTCCGCCACGCTCGTCAGGTCCCAGACCTCCGCCCCGGGGGTCACCGCGGTCCTCCTTCCCCCCACGGCTGACCTTGGCGCAGGGACACCGGCGGGCGCCACCACCGACTCGAGAAACGCCACGCGTGCTCCCGAGCGTCCCCCGCTCTCTCACGCCCGCCTCGGTACTGGTCCGGGCGTGTGCTCGGCGCCTTGGGCCAGCACATCGCGACGGCCGCGGCGATCGCCTCGGCCACTTCCGGCGGAGCGCTGAGGGGACGGGCAGGGATGTCCGGGTGTGCCAGGGGACGCTGGCTCAAAGCGGAACGTTCCCGTGCTTGCGCTTCGGCAGCTCCTCGCGCTTGGACGCGAGCAGCCGCAGTGCCCGGGCCAGAACGGCGCGGGTGTCGGCGGGATCGATCACGGCGTCGACATAACCACGTTCGGCGGCCACATAGGGGTTCGCGTAGCGCTCGGCGTAGTCGTCGACCAGCTCGGCGCGGCGCGCCGCCGGGTCGGGCGCGTCCACGAGCTCACGCCGGTAGACGATCTCCACGGCGCCCTGCGGGCCCATGACCGCCAGCTCAGCCGAGGGCCAGGCGTAGGCGAAGTCGGCGCCGATGGACTTCGAGTCCATGACTACGTAAGCACCGCCGTAGGCCTTGCGCGTGGTCACCTGCACCCGAGGCACCGTTGCCTCGCAATACGCGTAGAGAAGCTTCGCTCCGTGGCGGATTATGCCACCGTACTCCTGGTCGGTCCCGGGCATGAAACCCGGGACGTCGACGAAGGTCACAAGCGGGATGTTGAAGGCGTCACAGGTCCTCACGAAACGGGCCGCCTTTTCCGAAGAGGCGATGTCGAGCACCCCGGCCAGCACGCTCGGCTGGTTGCCGACCACCCCTACGGCGTGCCCCGCTATACGAGCGAAGCCGCACGTCAGGTTGTTCGCCCAGTGAGGGAAGTACTCCAGGTACTCACCGCCGTCCACCACCGCTGTGATCACCCGTTTCATGTCATAGGGCTGGTTCGGGCTGGCCGGGACCATGTCGCGAAGCTCGACGAGCTTCGCGTCAAGGTCCTCGGGCTCGTCCAGGTCCGGCGGCGTCTCGAGGTTGTTGGAGGGCAGGAACGACAACAGGTAGCGGACCTCGTCGAGACAGGACTTCTCGTCGGGCGAGACGAAAGTGGCCACTCCCGAGCGCGTGGCGTGGCTCATCGCCCCGCCGAGCTGTTCCAGGGTCACGTCCTCACCGGTGACGGTCTTCACGACATCGGGCCCGGTGATGAACATGTGGCTCGTCTCGTGCACCATGAATATGAAGTCCGTCATCGCCGGCGAGTAGACGGCCCCGCCCGCGCACGGGCCGAGGATGACGCTGATCTGGGGCACCACGCCCGACGCCTTGACGTTGCGGTAGAAGATGCCGCCGTAGCCGTTGAGCGACACCACGCCCTCTTGGATGCGTGCGCCGCCCGAGTCGCACAGGCCGATGATCGGCACTCCGACAGAGAGCGCGAGGTCCATGACCTTGTGGATCTTCTCGGCATGCGCCTCGCCGAGCGACCCTCCGAAGACGGTGAAATCCTGGCTGAAGACACAGACGCGCCGGTCGTCGATCGTCCCGTAGCCGGTGACGACCCCGTCGGTGTACGGACGCGAGCGCTCGAGGCCCATGCCATGCGAGCGATGGCGAACCAGCAGGTCCAGCTCCTGGAAGGAGCCCTCGTCGAGCAGGTAGTCGATCCGCTCGCGGGCGGTCATCTTGCCCTTTGCCTTGTGGGCCTTGACCGATCGCTGCGATCCCGCGTTGATCGCTTCCTCCCGCCTGGCTCCGAGTGCGGCGAGGCGGGCGCCCATCGAGTGGTCAGACGTGGGTTGCTCCGTCATTGCGGGAAGGCTACCGGGCGCCGGGTGCGCGGGCCGCCTATCGCTGGAAGCGCCGTCGCCGATGGCCGGGCACGCGGCCGCCCATGGCCTGGCACGCCCTGCAGTTACCGCCGGTCACGGTGGCCGCGAAAACAACCCGATCCCGCGCGCCCTACGCTGCGGACGTGAGCGATGATGACCTGGTGCGCCGGCTGCGCTCGGGTGACGAGTCAGCCTTCACCGAGCTGATCAACGCCTACCACCCGTCGATGGTCCGCCTCGCCCAGAGCTTCGTCTCGAGCCGCGCCGTCGCCGAGGAGGTCGCCCAGGATACCTGGCTCGCCGTTCTGAAAGGCATCGACGGCTTCGAAGGCCGGTCGTCGCTCAAGACCTGGGTCTTCCACATCCTCGCCAACAGGGCGCGTTCGACCGGGGCGCGCGAGCAACGCACGACGCCGGTGGACCTCGGGGACGAGGGGAGCGTCGACAGGCGGCGCTTCGACGAGACCGGCGCCTGGTCGGACCCGCCGGCCCACTGGTCCGACGAGATCATCGAAAGGCTTTCCAGCGGCCCGTTGTTCGCTCAGGTCCAGGCTGCGGTCTCCCGGCTGCCTGAGAGCCAGCGTGCCGTCGTAACACTTCGCGACCTCGATGGACTGTCCAGCAAGGAAGTATGTGACGTGCTCGGGATCAGCGAAGGCAACCAACGGGTTCTCCTGCACCGCGGGCGCAGCCGGATACGAGCCATCTTTGAAGACGAGGTGGCGAAGCAATGAGACTGCTCACGCGCCGGCGCGACATCGTCTGCCGGGAGGCAGTCGAGCTCGTGACCGACTACCTCGAGGGCAAGCTCTCGCGGCGTGACACGCGGGCTTTCGAGGCTCACCTCGGGGCCTGTGACGGCTGCGAGGAGTACGTGCGGCAGATCAAGGCGACCATCGAGATCCTCGGGAGTGTCCAACCTGAGGATCTCGCCCCGGAGACCCGCCAGGGCCTGGTGGAGCTCTACCGCCAGTTCAGGGGCGAGCACAACTGAGCGGTCGCTCCTCGGGCTCGCCGCCAGCGCCCGGCCGATCGCGGTCGCCGCGGCGATCGGCGCCGCGCGCTCAAGGCCGCTCACCTCGACGGGGCGCGCTCAGCCCTGCTGCTCTTGGACCAGCTCGATGAGCGTGCCAAAGGCGCTGCGCGGGTGCACGAATGCCACCGTCGTCCCGCGCGATCCGGGCCGAGGGCTCTCGTCTATCAGCTCGGCGCCCGCAGCTCGCATGTGCTCGATGGCTTCGGCACAGTCGCTCACCCTGTAGCCGACGTGGTGGATGCCCTCGCCTTTGCGCTCGAGGAATCTCGCGACGGGAGAAGTGTCAGAAGTCGGGGCGAGCAGCTGGATAAACGACTCGGCGACGCTGAGCAGTGCCTCTTCGACCTCGTCGTGCTCGACCCGCTCTCGATACGCCACCCGGGCGCCGAGCGCTGACTCGTACCAGGCGATCGCGGCTTCGAGATCGCGCACGGCGATGGCGACGTGGTCGATCTCGGTCACTTCTCCCAACGGCTGCATGCGCAGGCACTCTACCGCCAGCGCCCCTCGAGGCCCCGGGGGTGAACGCGAGGCCGACGCGACCTAGCCTTTGTCTCATGCAGGAGAGCTGGTCCTCGTTCCCGACGATGCGGAGGTCCCGATGCCCGGTTCGCTGATCGTCTTAGGTGCCCGTACGCCGATCGGCAAGCTGGCCGGCGCGCTCTCCGCTTACTCGGCCACAGATCTCGGTGGTGTGGCGATCGCGGAGGCGCTCTCCAGAGCTGGCGTCGCCCCCGAGGATGTCGACTACGTCGTCATGGGCCAAGTGCTCGGGGCCGGCCAGGGCCAGATCACCGCCCGCCAGGCGGCTGTGAACGCCGGCATACCGATGGTCACGCCCGCCACGACGGTCAACAAGGTGTGCCTCTCCGGCCTGCACGCCATCCACCTCGCCGACCTCATGATCCGGGCGGGGGACGCCGCCATCGTCGTCGCGGGCGGGATGGAGTCGATGACGCGGGCGCCCTACCTGCTGCCCGGTGCCAGGTCCGGGTACCGCCTCGGTGACCAGAGGCTTGTCGACTCGATGATGCACGACGGGTTGTTCTGCGCCTTCGACCATGTCGCGATGGGCATGAGCGCGGACCTCTACAACCGTGCGATGGGAATCCCCCGCGAGCGTCAGGACGCGCTCGCTGCCTTGTCACACGAGCGTGCCGCGACCGCGATCAAGGCCGGCCGGCTCGCCGAGGAGATAATCCCCGTTTCTGTGCCTCAGCGAAAGGGCGATCCGATCGTCGTCGAGAACGACGAGGGAGTACGGCCCGGGACCACGGTCGAGTCGCTCGCGGCGCTGCGACCCGCCTTCGATGAGGAGGGGACGGTAACGGCCGGCAACGCCAGCCAGATCTCGGACGGCGGCGCCGCAGTCGTGGTGATGTCGCCGGAGCGGGTCGATGAGCTCGGCCTCAGTCCCCTCGGCGAGATCATCAGCTACGGCCAGGTGGCCGGGCCGGACGCTTCGCTTCTCACCCAACCCTCCCATGCCATCCAGGGAGCCGTGGCCCGTGCCGGGCTCGGGATCGGCGACATCGACCTGTTCGAGATCAGCGAGGCCTTTGCGGTCGTGAGCGCCGCCTCGATGGACGAGCTCGGTGTCCCCGGTGACATCGTCAACGTGAACGGTGGTGCCATCGCCCTCGGCCACCCGATCGGGATGTCGGGCACCAGGCTGGCCATAACCATGCTCTACGAGCTACGCCGCCGCGGGGGTGGCCTCGGGGCCGTCGGGCTCTGCGGCGGTGGCGGCCAGGGGGACGCGGCAGTCCTGCGCGTAGTGGCCTGAGCCTGCCGGCTCGAGGCGGGAGGCCTCCGTCTCCTGTGGGCGCCCGACTTCCCGGCGACACCATGCTTTCCGGCAACACCATGCTTTCCGGCGGCACCCGCCGGCTCAGCCGCTGACCTCCCGACGGCCCTCGAGGGCACGCCCCAGAGTCAGCTCATCGGCGTACTCCAGATCGCCACCTACAGGCAGCCCGCTCGCGATACGCGTCACCTTTACCCCGAGCGGCAGAATCAACCGAGCTAGGTACATCGCCGTCGCCTCCCCCTCGAGGTTGGGGTTCGTGCACAGGATCACCTCGACTACTCCCTCGGTGCCCAGCCGCACCAAGAGCGGCCTCACGCGCAGCTGCTCGGGCCCGACCCCGTCGATCGGGCTCAACGCACCTCCGAGCACGTGATAGGTGCCGTGGAACTCCCGAGTTCGCTCGACGGCGATGATGTCTCGCGGGTCCTCGACGACGCAGATGATGCTGCGGTCACGTCGCGAATCGGAGCAGATGGTGCAGAGCTCGGTCTCCGCGACGTTGAAGCACCGCTCGCAGAGCCGGATGCGGTCCTTCACCTCCGCGATCGCCTGTGCGAGGCGCAGGGCGCTGTCCCGGTCCGTCTCCAACAGGTAGAAGGCGATGCGCTGGGCCGAGCGCGGTCCGATGCCCGGAAGGCGGCCGAGCTCGTCGACCAGGTCTTGGATGGGTCCGGCAAACACTGGCACGGGCCGGTCAGACCTGAGGCTCGTCGTCGACTACGTCGTCGTCCGCTTCTTCTGTCCGCTCGTCGTCGTCTTCGTCGTCGTCGTCTTCGTCGTCTTCGTCTTCGATCTCGTAGTCGTCGTCTTCGTCGTCGTCGTCGTAGTAGTCGTCGAGCACGTCTTGGCCACCCAGCGCGGCACCACTGCCGAATTCGCCCGGATCCAGTCCCATACCGAGATTTCTCATAAGGGCGTTGATGTCAACGCCGCCCAGGAGCCCCTCGAGATCGAGGTTGCCGACGAGCGCGCCGAAGTCCGTCTCTCTCCCAAGTGGCGGCTCGATCTGTGCCTGCAGGGAGGACCTCAGCTCGACGATCCGGCCGAGGGCATCGCGCAACGCCGCCAGCACGGCGTCCTCGAGAAGGGCCGGGTCAGCCGGGTCGATGATGGAAGGGTCGATTCGCACAGACTCGGCCTGGAGTGAACCGGTCAGCCGTACGACGACCGCACCGCCGGCCGCGCGGCCCTCGACAACGGTTGCATCTATCGCCGCCGCTTGGGATTCGAGGTCTGCCTGGGCAGCCTGGAGCTGCGAGAACAAGTCGCCCAAGCCTCCTGTCGGAGACGAGTCGCCCTCTGCCATCTCAGACCTCCTCCGCTCCGGGAAAAACCTCCATGAGGCGCTCTTGTGCCCAGGAAACGGCGTCGCCGGGAACGTGCTCGCCGAGTGGATCGAGGTCGTCGGGGTCGAGCAACTCCTCCCCGGCATCGTCTGGATCATGGCTCATGGCGGTCCGGGACACCGCGATCGCTCGGCTCGGGTCAGATGAGAAGGATGCTGAGCGGTCGGTTCCTCCCGATCCTCCGGCGCCTGCGGTTCCTGGTGTCGGGACTGCGCCCGGCGCGCCAGTCGCCCTCAGGCGCGCTGGTGCTGGCGAGCCGTAGGCGTCGGGATCTGCTTGCGAGACGCCTCGGGTGCCGCCGACGGCCGAGGTCGACGGCAGGTGAGCAGCCCCCACGTCGGTCTCGGCAACAAGCCGTAGGTGAACGGGGCGGCCGAAATACCGGCCGAGAGCTTCCGCAACCTCCTCGGAGTGCTCCTTCGCTCGATCGACATGGGTGGAATTGGGGAGAGCGAGGATCGCCGTCGCACCTTCGGTCGCGAGAAACCGGCCCACCGCGAACACGGCGCGCACTCGGGGACGCAGTTGGGCGAGCACGTGGTCACCCCACGCCTCGACCAGTTCGTCCCTGGTGGGTGGGGGCAAGTCGCTCTCCGGCGGTGGCTCCATCACGGCGCTGGCGCTCACCGTTGGCACTGGTGGCACCGGGACCTGCGACGACCGAGGGGCGCCCTGGGTGACGCTGAACGGAGCACTGCCGGGCCCGAAAGCGCCGAGCGCCGGTTGCGATTCGAGGATGTCGCGATTCGTGGCGGTTCGCTCGCCTGATTGAGAAGCTGCTGAGGCGGACGGGGTCGTCGACTGCGGTGCTGCTGCGGGCGGTGGAGTCGGGATCTGAATGGCCGGCGACAGCGGAGGAGGGGGCGGGCTCGCCGGCGGCGTCGCACTGCCGCTAAAGCCGGCAAGGTCCTGGATTCGGCGTTCGAGGCGTTCGATCCTCTCGAGCAAAGCACCCGTGTCGTCGTCGACCTCCGGATGAGTGAGGCGGACAATGGCAACCTCGAGGGTGATCCTGGCGTCGAGGGCGTCCCGCATCGCCACCATGGCGGTTCCAAGCACCTCCATCGCTCGGACGCTCCGAGCCGGGCCGAGCAGGAGGCCACCGTGCGACGGCACTGGTGCGGCGGCCGGCGTTGCCGGCCCAAGAGCCGCCACCGGCGGTGGCTCACCCTCCCTCGCCAGACCGGGGGCCATGACTGCCAGAAATTGGCCACGCAGTTCGTCGAGCAGTCCAGCTGCTATCCGCGGCGCGTCGAGGCCCGCGACGAGAGCGCTCTCGATCACCTGCAGGGCATGGGCGGTGTCACGCTCGGCCAACGAGACCAGCAGCTCGTGGAGGAAGGCGCTGTCGTCCTCCACGACGCCTGAGGCCACTACCTGGTCGAGGGCGGAGAGAGCGTCGCGCGCCGAACCTCGCCCGCGGCGGACGGCGGCCTCCACGGCCGTGTCCGGCAGCTCGAGCTTGGCGTCTCTCGCTATGTCTGCCAGCAGCAGAGCCAGCACGTCGGCATCGAGCAGACGGAACTCGTAGTGCTGCGTCCGGCTACGAATGGTGGGGAGGACCTTCTGAGGATCGGTTGTGGCTAGCACGAACACGACATGGTCGGGAGGCTCTTCCAGAGTCTTCAGCAGCGCGTTGGAGGCCGCCTGCGAAAGCATGTGAACCTCGTCGACGATGTAAACCTTCCAGCGCCCGGGCGTGGCCAGCGACGCCCGCGCGACGAGGTCCCGCATCGCCTCGACTCCGTTGTTGGATGCCGCGTCGAGCTCATGGACGTCGAACGAGGCGCCTCTGGTGATGTCGACACACGAGTCGCACACGTCACACGGCTCGCCCTCGACCGGGTTCGTGCAGTTCAGAGCCTTTGCGAGAATCCTCGCCGTCGATGTCTTCCCGGTCCCGCGCGGCCCGGAGAAGAGGTAGGCGTGCGCCACGTGGTTGTCACGAACAGCGTGGCGAAGAGCGTTGACGACGTGGTCCTGACCACGGACCTCCGCAAAGCGCTGCGGACGATAACGCCGGTAGAGAGACTGGTAATCGACCACTGTGCGAGCCTACGACTTGCCGAGAGCGCCGACCGCGGAACCACAAGCGGGACGCCACGGCCCCGCAGTCCGGACTTCAGAGCCCTTAGGGCTCTCGCGCTGTCGTGCGCAGCAGCCAGGTCCCCTGCGGCACACAAACGAATCCGCTGAGAGCTGCTGCCTTCCGGCCCTGACTCGGTTCACGGTCGCCCGTTGCGCAGAACCCGGCTACTGCGCGCGACAGCGCCAGCAAGTGCAACGATAGCGTGCTGCAGTCCTTTGGAGGAGTGCGAGAGCGGCCGAATCGGCACGATTGGAAATCGTGTGACCTGCAAGGGTCCGTGGGTTCAAATCCCACCTCCTCCGCTGCAAAATCCCTGGTGAGGGGCTTGTGACCGCCGCCTGCGAGGCTTGCCGCCGAGGCGCAGAAGCGTTTTGACCACCAAACTGACCACCAAACTTCGCAGGCGGCCACGCGGTCGGAGCAGAAGTCAGCCGCCCACCGGAGACGCCCGTCACGCCGCAAGGCGATCCATCGTTTTCGCGTTGTCAGCCGCGGCGCTGCTTGCGAGGTCGTCCCTTGACTGGAGAGATCTGCCCCAACGGTCATCGTACGGGACGGCGGAAGGGTCACCGTCTCCTCCCCAGAAGTCCGTGATCCTTCCCTCCTAGACGCCTTGGCGGCCCGGAAGGGGAAGGATCAGACAGCGGAGTCCCGTACCGGAGACGCAAGCTCCTGTGGGGCGAGCGCACGATCGATCGCCGCCGCAGCGTCTCGGAGCGCGCTCGCGTACACATGGGCGTAGGTGTCCATCGTCAACGAGTACGAGGAGTGACCAAGCGTTTCCATGACGACCCGAGGAGCCACGCCCTGTGCGAGAAGGAGGCTGGCTGCGGTGTGTCGACAGTCGTAGAGGCGATGGTGCGCAACGCTTGTCCTTTTCAGCAACAGGGTGAACTGCCGTGACATCTCGCTCCTGTGGAGCGGTGCGCCGCTCTCGGAACAGAAGACGAGATCGAGGTCATGCCTGTCGTTTGCCAACACGATTAGACCACCGTGTTGCCACGAGCATTGGACCACCTCGGCCCACCGCGCGCCGGTCGCTGATGATGATCGCCAACGACGCGTTGAGTGTCAAGAGCGACGTCGT
>Ga0181533_1000176_pt1 | contig 81338 bp, 60 predicted proteins | sample PEATcosm2014_Bin_45_FD_119772 | JGI IMG/M metagenome (GOLD analysis project Ga0181533, IMG submission 119772) | Peatland microbial communities from MTU Mesocosm Facility, Houghton, MI, USA - PEATcosm2014_Bin11_60_metaG | ecosystem: Environmental > Terrestrial > Soil > Wetlands > Peat | place... | reverse complement strand
TCATCCGGCGCTCCACGGAACCGTGAGCTTCTACCCGGACGCGAATTTCATCTTGCGGCTGTGCGTTCGCTCAGCCGACGACAACGCGTTCTCCCTTAGCGAACGGGCGCTGCGGTGGCTGGCGAGGCGCGAGTTGCCGGTCTCCGTTTCCCCGCTTGCCGTCTATGAAGTGCGGAAGCATCTCTGGGGACTTCCCACGAAGGTACGAAGGGCCGGTGAACAGAGGCTCGACCAATACCTGTCGGAATGGGATGGTGTGGTCACGGGCTGGGCAGAGGCAATCGACTCGGCCCTGGCTATTGCAGGTGATTTCCGGGAACGCCTGGCGGTTGATTCCGCCGACACACTCCACGTCGGCTGGGCTCTGGCGGAACAATGCACGATGTTCGGCTCCTTCGATTCGGCCAGCGGCACTCGGGCCTTGGCACATGCCCGCGGGCTGAGCGTGTGGCCCGAAATGACGGAGGCCGACTTCGCGCAATATGCGCGGCTGAAGGGCTGAATCTCCTCCCGGGAGATGACGGTGCGTTTCTGACAACCTGTAACTCGCTCGCAACTCCCATTTTGTCAAGAAATGAGCCAATCTACGGTTTGACCCCTCCTATGCATTGACCCCTTCTTTACGGCAGGGATCAATGAAGCTCACCGACCGCATGCCCGCCGGGATGTGATACTCGTGACTTCATCAGTAATCCTCTCCTCGGCGCCCGTGAAATCAGGGAAATCGCTCTTGAATTGTTTAGTGAACGCGCGAGGCAGGATAACCCGCCGAACGTCGGCTATCGCAAATCTCAGATTCGTCCTTAGCCGCCACTCGCGCTCCATATAGAAGTTCTCCTCGTCGTCCTCGGTCCTGCCCGCATCGAAACACTTAAAATACCCAAACACAGAGGCCAAAAACGCCTCAACCCTCTCAAGCCGCTGGACCAGAGGATCCGGCTGCATCGGGTCCGCTCTCCGAACGTGAACATAGCGCTTCAGCTCCCGGAGGCAGTCGTAAAACTCGGCAAATTGCTTATCGAAGTGAGTGGCACGGTGCTCGGCATGAAAGACGGCTCGTTTTCCGCAGATGTTCCAAAGTCTCACCGTTGCAGTCCCGGCCACATAGAAGACTGGGTTGGCACCCTGCTGAAGTAAGAAGGACTTCGGAAAAGCTAAACCGAACGGGCTGTACTTCCTCATGTGAATGGCAAGGCCCTTGAGCGGGATATCGCAGAAGCAGACTCCATCCGGCGTGATCATCCGGTTACTGCTGAAGCCGGCGAACGGGTCGACGACGATGGCCCCGCCAGACCCCTGCCGGCAAATCAATTGGCCCTCGCGAAGAATCTTGAGTAGAAGCTCGTATTGGCCCTGCCGGGTCCTCTTTCGGGTTGCCGTTCTGATCCCTCTGCCCGCGAAGTGCGTCAACTCATTTGAGATGTAATTCTGCTTGGATGCCATAACGGTCCAGTCCTTTCTGGCACTACCGGTTGCTGCCGTCGACTGATGCGGTGGTCGCGGAACAGGTCGTTGAGCACAGGGACTTCGTCGAAGGTGTCATCGAAGGTGTCAAGCCATAGATTGGTTCATTATTGAGCCGTGTGCCGGACGTGATCGATCCCGGGGTGGAGTTCACGGTGTTCTTGCGGGAGCAGGACTTGGGCAGTGCCGGCATCGCGATTCGGGGGACCGCTGATTCGGAACAAACACTTCGGCGCACGTTGAAACTCGGCCCCGGCGGTCTCCAAAGGCGTGACCTCCTCTTCAGCAAGCGATGCGGCATAGTCGAAGCAGGCAAGGATGTCCCCGCGCTGGAGAGATGGGTGCGCGCGGAGGAGCGAATCAACGGAGTCGCCATTTGCCAACATGCGGAGGACTTGATGCACCGGGATGCGGGTGCCCCTCACGCAAGCCTGGCCGTGGCAGACTTTTGGGTTAATAGCGATGCGTTCGTGCATGGTTTATAGATACATGGTGAGGAAGATTGGCGCAAGCCACGCTTCGGTGAGAACCCTCTCGCAAGCCGCCACGCAGCGGGGTTTTGCCGGCCAGCGAAGCGGGACCGAGACGCCTATCCGCAAATGCGTAACGAGCGAGGCGCGAAGCTGGGCGGCAAAAGAACAACATCGTCTTAGTCCCACAGCAACTGAACCTGGCCACGGCCAGGGTCTATCGGAACAGCGATGTCGGGCTGTTCCCCAACCGCTGCGAGGGCGGCGCCAACCTGGTGTTGACGGAATACATGGCCTGCGGCAAGCCGGTTGTGACGGAATTTGGGCTCCTCGGCACAATTTGTGCGTAAGCCAGTGAGTTTGTGATCGTCGAAAGGGCCGATGCTCGACAGGTCTGCGCGGTCCTGGCAACATTGCCTGGGTGATGAAAACGCTCTTGCCTGCGCCATTTGTTGCCGGCACAGCCGTGCTTGTCTGTTGCCTGGCTTTGACCGCCTGTTCCACTCCCAAAGGGGATCCTTTCCTGGCGGGCCAGGGCCTTGCTGAGGTCCACCGGTTCTTTCTGGCGGATCGGTTGTATCTCCTCCCCGCACCTCACGCTCGCCTTTACGTCGAGGTCGATGCCGTCGAAGGTTGTGTGCCGAGTGGGGCGACCCTTGATAAGCTGCGGAGTTTCCTCGGGGCTTACTGCAACAAGCCCGGGGGCATCGAGATCGCGCGCAGCGACGTGATCCCGCTCAAAGCCGCCCGGGGGATTTCCCCAAGCGCGCTGGCTCGCAGGTATCTGGACGGACCGCCGGAGAACCCGGCCGCATCGTCGCCAGCCTTCATTTACGTGCTGTTTTACAACGACGCCCTGTGCGATCAAGTCCCCGCTGCCGCGAGCGGCCCGCAGGCCAAGGGCGCAAAGCCACGCCCGCGCGCGCGGAACCGGAATCCCCATGTCGAGATCGGACCCTATCCGGCCATGATCTATCTCAATACGCGCCCCCCTATCGGCTTCAAATGGGAGCAGAAATGGGACCTGCTTCACGAGGCGGGGCACGTTTTGGGATTGGCCTTCAGGCCGGTCGGCGCCTCCGCCGGTCATTGCCTAAGCCGCGCCTGCCTCATGAGTGGCGCTGGCCGGTATCGCTACCTGGGTCTGCAGAGGCGTCTCTGCGAGCAGTGCGCGGCCCAGTTGGCGGAGGCCTCCAGGCAATCGCCATCGACGAACCAGCGCTTCGTCGGGCCGGTGTTGGTCCGTTCGGAGGCCGGTTACCATGTCTTGAGCCTGCCTCACTGCGAGAAGGTGATCGTGGGCGAGTTAGCCGAGAATGACTGCCGCGAATTCGCTGCCGCCGTGCGCGCCGCGCCCCCCGCTCCTGGAGGCGACGAAAACGACTGGCGTAGCGAGTGCCGGCTCAAAGAGGAGGCGAGCCACGAGCCGGCGGCCCTGCGGGACATTCTCAAACGCGCCAAGGCCGAACCGGACGAGTTGGTGCGCCGCGTCCTGTCGCGATTCTGCGCCCAGGCCTGCGCCGGATGGTATTGCGCTCACGGCCAATACGGGGATGCTGTGAGCACGTTCCGTGAAGCGATTCTGCTCAGTCCGGAGGATGATTGGGATTACAATGGACTCGCCTGGATAAAGGCGACGTGTCCCGATTCTTCGGTCCGAGACGGCAAGGAAGCTGTGGGCGCCGCTACCAAAGCGTGCGAGTTGGCGGAATGGAGAGAGTGGAACTGGATTGACACCCTCGCGGCTGCCTATGCCGAGGCCGGCGATTTCAAACGCGCCATCGGATTCGAAGAACAAGCCTTACGCACCGGCAAACCCAGCGAACCGGAACAGAAGGAAATGCGCGGCCGACTCCTTTTGTTCAAACAGTCCCAGCCCTTCCGGGAAAAGCGTTAGCTGAAGGCGGAGCCGCGGTCGCGCTACGAAGGCGGAAGCGGCACCCTGGCGCGCCGAGGCCGCGGAGAAAAGGCCGGCATCCCAATGGCTGATGTGAACACTCGCAACCCAGGGCACGGCGGATACACTGCTCGGCAGGTTCAGCAGCATCAATCGCGATCACTGCCAACTCGTGCGTCCACGCGGCGTACGGCGCCGAGGAGGGAATCGCGATGACTTCGCCCGGCCTGATGCAGCGGACCGCAGCCGGCCCTCCGCAAAGGCGTCGTTGAGCGCCTGTAGCGCTTGCACGGCGCTGCGGCGCGTGCCCGGGGACATTGCCTCCCACCTGCCTCGTTAGATAACATGGGGCGCCTTAGTCGCGGCGGCGGCGGCAGGGACCGGTGCCTCAGAGGGTGGTTGCGGCTCAACGGCTGCGGCAACCGCCTGCGTCGATGGCGGGAGTTCGATGGCGTTCGCCAGCTTCAGCTTCCGTTTTGGCGCGCCGGTGGTTGCAGCCAAGGCCCCGTTTGCGGGTTTCCTGGCTGCGGCACGCCGGGCAAGCATGGCCGTTCGCTTCTTTTCTTTCGCCACTTTTTCGACGCAAACCTTCAGCTCCTCGTGGGCCCGACGGGCTAGTTTTGCGGCCCTCTTTGCGGCCCTCTTTGCCTGTTTGAAGGCCTTCCGGGCCTGCTTGAAATGCCGTTTGGCGGACCCGGCCTTGTCTTTTGTAAGCTGGGCGGCTTTCTCCAAGTATTGGGCTTTGGTTGTGGCGGCGTGAAGTTCGTCTTCCAGCTTCGAGGGCGCATGGTTCGAGGCGGCCTTTTTCATAATGCGGATTGGTTCTAGAGTCACACTTCTCTGCCTGGATGCAACCGTAGCGGCAGCCTAACCGAAACGGCGCCTCGTGGCAAGCGGTTTCGGAACCAGCTTGAGCCGGGAGCGGCGGGGCCGGGCCGCGATTAGTCCGTGAAATGAGCGGGTCCGGCGGGGGGCGAGGCAGGCCTCGCGTAGTTCGCCATCCCGCTGATGTCAATGGCCACAACGGGGTCGTTCCCGACCACCCAGGCGTCGTGTCCGGGCGGAATGAGCGCCACGTCTCCGGGGCCGAATTCCTGTTTGCTGCCGTCGTCCATTACCACGCATAAACGCCCGGACACCTGGTATTGCAGGTGGGAGGATTGACAACTCCTGGTCTTGACAAGGGGCTTCACACAGGTTGACCACTTCCAACCCGGCTGCAGCGTTGCGCGGCCAAAGGTCACGCCACCCAAAGTGACGAGGTCAACTTGTCCTTTGTCGAACGTTCGCGCTTCGTCCGGCTTCGACACTGTCTTCTTCTCCATTTTGCTCATAGGTTGCGGGGCTTCATTCGGTCTCCGGCATTGTTCAAAGGCCGTCAACTATATATTAGCTTAATTGACATCAAATATCAACTCCTTTTGTCAAGCATCGGCGGGCCAAGAGGGCGGGGCAATCCGAGCCATCCTCGGCGTCCGCTATGGCAGGTGCCGCGCCCGGAAGAACCCGGCATTGCCGCTCACGTTGACGCACTGGGTGCTGGCGGTCGAGGTGGGAGCGAACGGGAGGCCAAGATTACTCCATGCGCCACCGGCGGCCGGGGCAGACTCCAGTTGGTAACTTTCGTAGGGCGAGAGGTTACGCAAGTTCAGTTCCATCCCCTGGGCCACCGCCGGCCACAGGGCGTTGGCCGGTGGCGGTGCGATGACAATGGCGGGCGCATTGGTGTAACCGATGCCCGCATCCGTGATCGTAACCGCGGTGACGACTCCGCCGCTCACCGTGGCGACAGCCGTGGCGTTGCTGCCGCCGCCGCCGAGGAAGCTCACAACGACGTTGCTGCCGTATCCCGAGCCGCCGCTGGTCACCGTAGCCCCAACCACGAAACCATTCACTACCCGAGCCGTGGCGTAGGCCGGTTCGGGGACCGGAACGGCCGCCAACTCATAGCCGTTCGGGCGGGCCGTTCCCGACACATATTGCGCGAAGGCGGGACTGGCGGCGGTGAACGCCGCGCCGATGGCGGACCAGGCGCCGGCAGCGAAAAACTGGAGTTGGTAACTGGCCCCCACCGCCAGGTTCGTGAAGCTTAACAGGGAAAGCGCCGCAATGCCCATCGCAGGTTGAGGAATGAACGGCGGCCCAATGACGACGACTGGCGTGTTCGTGTAGCCCTGGCCCGCATCCAGAATGTTGAGCGCAATGACCACTTCGTTGCTGGCCACGGCCACGGCTTGCGCCCCGCTTCCGCCCCCGCCGATGATGCTCACGGACGGGGTGTTCGTGTAGCCATAACCGCCATCGGTGAGGGTTGCGCCAACGACGAAACCATTCACCACGGTTGCCGTCGCAGTCGCAGCGTGGGGACCCTGGACCGTCAGCACCGCCAGGGCGCTGGTTGCCCAGCCGGCGGAGTCGCTGACAACCACCGAGTAGCCGCCCGCGTCTGCCGGCTGAACGTCGTTGATGATGTAGCTGTTCGTCGTCGCCCCGCCGATTGTCCCACCGTCAAGGAGCCACTGGTAGCCGAGGGGCGGGGAACCATTGGCGGCGACGGTGAACGTTGCATTTTCTCCGGGATTGACCGTCTGGCTTTGCGGTTGCACGGTAATGACAGGCAGGGCGTTCTCCCATAACATCGTCGGACGACCGCCGAACATCGTGCCCCAGCCCGTGCTCCCGGCCAGGTAATAGACCGTCGCATTGGTGTCGCCCTCCAACACCGGCAAATGAAGGCCGGGGGCGTTGCCCTGAAAGTAGATTCCTTTCAGACTGGGGCAGCCGTCGAACGCATACTCGGCGATGTTGGTGAGGCTGGGGCCAACCGTGGCGCGGGTCAGGCTGGTGCAGCCACAGAACCCATATTCCCCGAGGCTGGTGACGCCGTCGGGGACCGTGACGGTATTGAGGGTGGCGCAGTCAAAAAACGCCCAGTCCGCGATGCTGGTGACCGGCAGGCCGGTGATCGTGCCCGGGATGGTCACCGACCCGCCGGGGACGGAACCATTGTATCCGGTGATCGTGATCGTGCCGCTATTGGTCGTGTAAGCCAACTGGGCGTCCATCATGGCAGGCAGCGTCAACCACAAGAGCAGCGCCAACAGCCTCGAAGCCCGAGCGCGAGATAGCAGTATTCTTATCACTGGCAGAGGGAAAACAACTTGGCCCTTTTCAGCGTTCCCGGTCGCGTTCTGGCTTGTCCACATCGACCGCCAATCGGACGGTCGGGCCTGGCTTGCGGGAAACCACGGGCCGGTGGCTTCTCTCACGCCGCCGCCGCACCCGCGTCCGGGCGCTGAAGCGACCGCGCGCCAAGAACAAGACGATGACGAGTGCGAGCGCGCCGATCAGCCAAAGAATCGGATTTCCGATGTCGCGCATAGTCAGAATATCAATTGGGCTAAGTGGTGATGAGCATAAATACGGTGACGTAGGCGGCGAGGGATTTTTTGTGCAGGCAAGGCGCGAGCACCGAGCATATCCGCAGTGATCTGTAAGGTGCGAGCAACGCCGCCTGCGCGAAAAAGAGCCGCCGAATACGTCACCGGATTTATGTTCATGACCACTAAGTCTTGCACATTCAAGCCGGATGGCAAGAGCGGCCCTTAAGATGTGGAGCCACAAATCCGTCCAATCCCTTGGGCAGCGCCGAGCCGCAGGCCGATGTGGCCTGCGGGCACGCTTTCCTCACGCGGGTTAATGCGGATGAGCGTGCCGCCAACGCCTTGGAGCACGCGCTCGGAGGTGTGGCGCACCGTGGGAATGGCGCTGCCTGCGCCCAGTTCAATCACGGCCAGATTGGCGGAGCACCGGGCCAATTCACCAAGCCACTCGGAGAATCGCTCCTGCTGCGCCTCACTACGGCCCCCCAGCCACGACCCGTCGTTGAACATCAGGATATTGGGCCGAGCCAGGGCCGGGCAATTCCGGCATCCGGGCAACGGCTCCAGGGCGCGGAAACTGCTCTCCTCAACGGTGACGATTTCATTGCACGCATCCCAAATCTCGTTGGTGCAGGAGGCAGCGCACTGGAAGTGATGAATCGAGCCGTGGCATTCGACGATGCGCTCCGGCGCAAAGCCGGCCTTTTGAAACTGACCATCCACATTCGAGGTGAAGACGAAATAACCGCGCGGTTTGGACCTGCCGATTTTCAGCAACTGGCTGAACCCGGCGTGCGGGGTGGTGCTCCGATAGAGGTTTAGCCGGTGACCGTAAAACGCCCACGCCAGAGCAGGGTCCTCGCTGAACCACGCCGGGTTGGCCATTTCCTCGAACGGGAGGCCGAGCTTTGCGATGACGGGATACGCCCGCCAGAACCCTTGTGTGCCTCGGAAGTCGGGCAAGCCGGAGTCGGCGCCCATGCCGGCGCCTGCTGTGACCAGAACGGCGTCGGCGGCGTGAATGGCCTCGGCGGCCAGTCTGACCCTTTCAGCGAGGCGCGTTTCCAAAGCTTCAGCCTTCACTGCTTCATCACCATCCACCTCCTGGAACGCGGGTCAAGCCGGAAATGACATCCCGCGCAAGACCGCAAGACCTGACCAGACCCTTGCCACGTGAGAACGCGCATGTTAAAAGCGTGCTGTATGAAACGCAACCCGTTTGCCTTTGCCTTTGCCCTTACCGCGCTGGTTTCGCTTGTCGCAACCGCTGCGGACCCCGGCGCCCCGACAGCCAATTCTTCTTATCAGGCCATGGCCGCCCCCCATCGGCTCTTTGATGGCAAGACTTTCAGCGGCTGGGAGGGCGACACCAACCGAACCTGGCGCATCGAAAACGGCGAGATAGCCGGCGGCTCGCTTGAGGCCAACGTGCCGCGCAACGAGTTCCTGTGCACAACCCGATCATTCACCAACTTCGTTTTGCGGCTCAAGTTCAAGCTGAGCGGCAAATCCGGCTTCATCAACTCGGGGGTTCAATTCCGCAGCCAGCGTGTGAAGGACCCGCCAAACGAAATGGCCGGCTACCAGGCGGACCTCGGAGACCCCGATTATTGGGGATCGATCTACGATGAAGGGGTCCGAAACAAGACCCTCATCAAGGCCGACATGGAGGCGCTGAACAAGGTCCTCAAGCGAAGTGATTGGAACGAGTACATCATTCGAGCCGAAGGCCGCCGTGTCCGGCTCTGGATTAACGGTCTTCAAACCGTCGATTACACGGAGCCGGAGGCGCAACGGCCCCAGTGGGGCGTGATTGGTCTGCAAATCCATGGCGGCGCGGTCGCCGAGGCCCGTTTCAAGGACCTGACCCTTGAGGAGCTTTCAGCACCCGCCGCGAGCGCGGCCTTGCCTCGCAGTTCCCCGGAAGCGCAAGGGGTTTCTTCCGCCGGAATCCGCGCCTTTGTCGAGGCTGCAGATCGCCAGGTGATCGCCATGCACAGCTTCATGCTGGTGCGGCACGGGCGCGTGGTCGCGGAGGGGTGGTGGAAGCCGGAGGCGGCGGACAAGCCCCACGTCCTGCACTCTTTGAGCAAGAGCTTCACTTCCACCGCGGTGGGGCTCGCCGTGGCGGAAGGGAAGTTGAGCGTGGATGACCCGGTGCTGAGATTCTTCCCCGAATACGCGCCCGCGGAGCCTTCCGACAAGCTTAAGGCCATGCGCGTGCGCGATCTGCTCACGATGACTTGCGGACACGAGGTGGAGGTGAAATGGACCAATGCGCCCTGGGTTCAGACGTTCCTCGCCCACCCCGTTCCGCACAAGCCAGGCACACATTTCCAGTACAACACGCCGGGCAGCTACATGCTCTCAGCCATCGTTCAGAAGGTGACAGGACAGACGGTGCTGGACTATCTGCGCCCCCGCCTGTTCGAGCCGCTCGGCATCGAGAACCCGGAGTGGGGAGCCAGTCCCCAGGGTGTCACCTTCGGCGGCTGGGGGCTGAAGCTCCGCACAGAGGACATCGCCAAGTTCGGCCAGCTTTATCTCCAAAGGGGGAAGTGGAATGGAAAGCAGCTTGTCCCGGCCTCCTGGGTCGAACAAGCCACCTCCAAGCAGGTTTCCAACGGCAGCGACCCCAGCAAAGATTGGGACCAAGGTTACGGCTTTCAATTCTGGCGCTGCCGCCACGGCGCATTCCGGGGCGATGGGGCCAACGGACAGTTTTGCCTCGTGTTGCCGGAACAGGACGCGGTCATCGCCATCACCGCCGACACTCGGGACATGCAGGCCGAGCTCAACGTCGTCTGGGACAACCTGCTGCCGGCCTTTCACCCCAAACGGCTCCGAGCAAACAAACCCGAGCAGCTCAAGCTACGGGAAACCCTCGCCAGTCTGGCCGTTCACTGAATTGGGCGCGCAGACCGAAGACTAACCGCAAAGAAGCCAATTCTTCCGGCGCCACGTGCCGGCCTGAACCGCGTCAGTCGGCCAGCCTGGACCTTATGGTCACGCTGGCCGGCTTGAGGCCGTCGGACTTTGCGGTGAGTTTAATAGCTCCGGCCTGGCCGGGCTTGGCGCGAACGATTGCCAGGGCCAAGCCGTTGAAGGCGTCGTGCTCCGGGGCCTGGAAGGGTTCGAAGCTGGTCGGGTCGCCGTTGTCGGTCGCCGCGATCTCGGCCGGCCCTTCGATTTCAAAATGAACGTGGTTCTTTGAGCGCGGCACCGCCACGCCGTTCTTGTCGGCTATGGTGACGGTGGCCCACGACAGGTCCTTTCCATCCGCCGTGATTCTGTCGCGCTCGGCGCGCAACTCGAGCCTGGCGGCGGGGCCGGCGGTTTTCATGGTGTCCGTGGCCCATCTCTTGCCGTTCTTGTAGGCGACCACCTTGAGTTGGCCCGGCTGATAAACGGCGTCGTCCCAGCGCAGGCGATATTCGAATTTCTCTTGTTTCCTTTTGCCGAGGGATTTGCCGTTCAGGAACAACTCAGCTTCATCGCCGGAGGTATAGACCATGACGGGTGTGACTTGTCCCACGCGCTCGGGCCAGGTCCAATGGGGAACTATGTGCGCCATCGGGAAGTCGGGACGCCAGTGCGCCTGGTAAAGGTAGAACCGGTCTTTCTTCAGGCCCGCCAGGTCAATGATCCCGAAATAGGAACTGCGGGAGGGGTCGTTTTGCCCTCCCCAAGGGGTCGGTTCGCCCAGGTAGTCAAAACCCGTCCAAACAAACTCGCCCGCCACCGACGGGTTGTGTTCCTGGCCGCTGAACTCAGCGTCGGGCGAAGTGGCCCAGGGCGGATAATACAGGTCGTAGGAACTTACGTGGTGCGCCGCAACGTCCAGTCCGGGCGGCGGTTCGGCAGGCGCGTTTGTGCCGCTTCGCCTGCGGCCCTGGTTGATGGCGGCGCCGGCCGGGCCGGCGACCGGGAAGGTGTAAACCCCGCGCGAACTGACGGTCGAAGCGGTTTCACTGCCGAAAAGCGGCAGTTCGGGATTCGCCTCGCGAGCCCGCGCATATCCCTTCGGTTTGTAATTATAACCAAAGACATCCACGACCTTCTGGAAACCGTTGAAGGCGGAGTTGATGTTGTCGCAAGCGGAGGTGACCGGGCGGGTCGTGTCTTCGGAGTGGACGATGCCCGCCAATTCCGTGCCGATTCGCACGCCGGCCTGGGAGCCCTGTTCGGGGATTTCATTGCCGATGCTCCAAAGGATGACACATGGATGATTGCGGTCGCGGCGCACCAACATGCGAAGGTCCTTTTCGTGCCAGTCGGGGAAGAGAAGGTGATAATCGTTCGGCGTCTTCTGCCGGGCCCAGCAATCGAAGGCTTCATCCATCACCACCATGCCCAGGCGGTCGCACGCCTCGAGCAATTCCGGGGCGGGCGGGTTGTGGCTCGTGCGAATGGCGTTGCAACCCATTTCCTTGAGCAACTCAACCTGTCTCTCCAGCGCCCGGGTGTTGATGGCCGCGCCCAGGGCCCCGAGATCGTGATGGTCGCACACGCCGTTGATAGGCACGCGCTGGCCGTTGAGCAGGAAACCGTTGTCCGGCGTGAACTTGATCGAGCGGACGCCGAACGGAGTCTCGTAGGCGTCCACCACCTTGCCACCCTGCCGGATTTCCGTGACGACGGTGTAGCGGGATGGTTTGTCGATGCCCCAGAGCGCGGGACTTTTAATCTCCGCCGCAAGGCCGCACGCGGCGCTGGAATTGGCCGCCACTTTGAGGGCAACCGGTGAGGCGGCTGCAACCGCCGCGCGGGTCTTCTTGCCGTGCTCGTCGAGCGCGTAAATATCGGCAGCGACCATGACCTCGGCGTCACCGGGGGAATTGTTGTCGACCTTGACCTTGACGCTGACCTTTGCCGAGGTCTTGGTCACCTCGGGCGTGGTGACAAAGGCGCCCCATTGGCCGACGTGGACGGGGCCGGTCTTGAGCAGCCAGACGTTGCGATAGATGCCGCCGCCCGGATACCAGCGCGATGAACTCGGCGGGTTGTCTAATCGGATAGCGATGAGGTTCTCGGCGCCCGGCTTGATGAACGGCGTGAGATCGAGGCAAAACGACGAGTAGCCGTAAGGCCAGCCGCCGACATATTTGCCGTTGAGCCAGACCATCGCGTAGGCCATCGCCCCGTCCACCTCGAGTCGGAACTGTTTGCCCTGGTCTTCCGCGGGCACGCTGAAATGCTTCCGATACCAACCGATGCCTGCCCACGGCAGCCGGCCGGTGTTGCCGGACAACTCCTGTTTGAAGGCGCCTTCGACACCCCAATCGTGCGGCAGATTCAGGCTGCGCCAGGCAGCGTCGTCAAAGGCCCCCTGGGTGTAGGCCACGTCCTCGCCGAGGCTGCCCTCCGGTCTCGGAGCCGGCGCGTTGGTGGTAAAGTCGGCGCCCGTCGCAACGACCCAGGGCTTTATGGCCGAGTAACGCAGTTTGTCGCCCACTTCGCCGGGGTCGCCCTTGATGAAGCGCCAGCCCTCGTTGAATGAAAGGCGCGCGCGGACCGAAACGGTCTCCTGCGCGAGGCCGGTTTGGAAACTCGAAGCCGCAAGGAAGGCGGCTACGACGGGCCCGCCCAGGATTGAGAGCTCCGGTTGGAATTTGCGTTTGAGTGACGCCATGCGGAAGGACGTAGTTTTCATATTCGTGCCGTTCGCCAGTCAGTATCTCGAATTGCCGGGAATGAGAGCAATATCGGGGCCTTCTGTAAAGCGCCCTTTTGCCATCCCGCCAGGCTTGGGCGCACGACGGGTTTCTTCGAGCGCCCGCCCGGTGAGGGCGCCGGGCACACGCACTGGGCCGGTCCTGCAGGCCGGGCGCCCTCACCCGGCGGGCACGAGGGCTTGCTTGCTCATGGCTCAACAATGTTACGCATAGGGCAGAAACGGCCTGAGGTTCACTTCCTCGACCAGGTCGTGGGGAATCTCACTCAGGAAACGAGAGGCGTGTTGCGCCAGGTCCGCGCCGCCGCCGTAACCGGCCCGGACGAGGGGATAGCTCAGGTAGAGTTGGTCGCGCGCGCGCGTGATGGCCACATACATCAAACGGCGCTCTTCTTCCTCCCCCTGGCCGCCCTGCAGCGCGCGTTGCGAGGGGAACAGTCCCTCGCACAACATGATGACGAACACAATGTCGAATTCCAGTCCTTTGGCCTGGTGAACCGTCGAAAGCCGAATTTGCTCATCGTCGCCCGGCGCGGGCCGGTCGTCCTCCGCCTCGAGGTTCGCCAGCAGGGCCAGTTGGCTCAGGAAGTCCTCGAGAGTAGGGAACTGCCGGGCAAAGGAGGCCAACTGGGTGAGGTCCTCCAACCGCGAACGGTAGTGGGTGTAGTTGTCCTCCAAATAGTCCTCGTAGCCTGCCTCCATGACCAGGCCCAGCATGGCTGAGGGCTGGGGCCGCAACCCCTCGGCCTCGAGTTGGGAGACCGTGGCCACAAACTGCGCCCAGGCCACCGCCGCCTTCTTCGGGACCTCCGGCGCGCATCCTTGCAGGGCTCGGGCTATGGACCAAGACCTGGCGGGCGGGGCAGGGCGCGCCGGTTTGTCCGGCGCAGGTTGCGGCCCGCCCGGTTCGGGGGCCACGGTTTCCGCCCTCGGCGCCCCGGGCCCGGCCGGGCCGGCCATGGCCGGCGCCGTTGCGGCGGCCTGTTTGGCGAATTGGGCCCTGAACCTCTTCCACAGCTTGGCCGCGCCCTTGCCCCCGATGCCCGGGAGCATCTGCGCCAGGCGAATGAAAGACACCTCATCGCGCGGGTTGGCAACCAGCTTGAGATAGGCGGTGATGTCCTTGATGTGCGCCTGCTCGAAGAAGCGGATGCCGCTGGTGATGCTGAACGGGATGTTGCGCCGGGTCAACTCGAGCTGCACCTCCAGGGCGTGGAAATGAGAGCGATAGAGCACCGCCACGCGGTTCAAGTCAACCTCTTGCTCCCGCAGTTCCAGCACGCGTTGGGCGACAAACGCAGCCTGCTCGAAGCCGTCCTGGCAAACCACCACGACCGGCCTTGGCCCGGACTTGCGCACCGGTGACAATTGCTTGGCAAACTGGCGGACATTGCCCGCAATGGCCGCGTTGGCGACCTTCAGGATCTCCGGCGTGCTGCGATAGTTGGTTTCGATCTTATAGGTCCTGGCCTCAGGATAGCGTTCGGAAAACCTCAGGATGTTCTCGAAGTTGGCCCCGCGCCAGGAATAGATGCTCTGCGCATCGTCCCCCACCACCATGACATTACGGTGGCGCGCCGCCAGCAGATCGATGAGCTGGCTCTGGAGCTTGTTGGTGTCCTGGTATTCATCCACCAGGACAAACTGAAACCGGCGCTGGTAATGCTCGAGCGCCTCGGCTTGTTCCTGCAGCAACCTGAGCCACAACGCCAGCAGGTCGTCGAAATCCATCGCGTTGGCAGTCCGCTTGCGCAGGGCGTAGAGCCGTTGGACCTCGGCCACACCGGGCGCCAGGGGCGAAAAATGGCCGTAATCTTCACCGAGGATTTGTTCGATCGTCCGCCCGGTATTCACCGCCAGCGAGAATATCTCGGCGAGCACCTCGGCCTTGGGAAAACGCGTGGCCTTGAGGTCGATGCCCGACTCGGCTACGCAAGCGGTCATCAAGTGCTTGGCGTCCTCACGATCCAGAATCGTGAAATCACGCCCATAACCGAGGAGGTCGGCCTGCCGGCGGAGGACCCGGTTGCCAATGGCGTGAAAGGTGCCTCCCCACAAGGAACCCACCTCCTGGCCCAGCAAGCCCGCCACGCGCCTCATCATCTCCCGGGCGGCCTTGTTCGTGAACGTGAGCAGCAGCACACGCTCCGGCGCAATCCCCTGTTCCAACAGGTAGGCCACCCGGTAGGTCAGTGTCCGCGTCTTGCCCGACCCGGCCCCGGCAATCACCAGCGCCGGCCCTGCCGGCGCCGTCACCGCTGCAAGCTGCTGCTCGTTCAAATCCTGCGCATAATCAATCTCCAGCCCAAGCGGCCCCCGGAACGGCTGCAATAGGTACTCGCGCGACATGCTCCAAGCCTACCAATCCAAACCCGCCTTGTCGAACGGCAGGTTAGGCCTCAATCGAGGCGGGTAGGGCGCTTCACTGCGTGCCCGCCGATTGGTTTCAGGGCGCAACGGCGCGCGCGGAGTGCCGTGCCCTGCCTGCTTTGGCTCGACCCGCCCGCCGTCAGTGGCCGGTTACAACGCTATCTCTTGACCTGCCGCGACAAGCCCAGCACCACTCCCGCCACAATGGTGGCGCCGCCCAGCAGGTGCCCCCAGTGGAGTTGTTCCCGCAGCCAGAGGGCGGCGAACAGCACGCCGAATACCGACTGCGTGAAAATGGTCAGGGCCGCCACGTTGACGGGACAATCCCGGATGACGATGAACCATACGCTGTAGCCGACCGCAGTGCAGAGGATCGCCAGCACCAGCAGCAGGAGCCAGGCCTGGGGAGGCAACGTCCGCGCCGCAGCCAGGGTTTCAGGTCCATCGATCAACAGATTGACTGCCGTGCCGGCGAGCAGGGACAGGGCCAGCATTTTCATGACGCTGGCCTTGGCCACGATGGGCTTGCCCATGACCGAGTAGGCAGCCTCGCAGAGGAAGGACGAAACGAAGACCAGGCTGGCAACCAGGCCGGTCCATTGAAAAGCCGGACGCCAGACCCGGTTCAGGACGGCCACGCCGGCCAGGCCCAGGGCGAATCCGGCAAGCCGGCGAGGGCCGATGCGCTCATGCAGAAAGAGGGCGGCGGCCACCGATGTCAAGACCGGGTCCAGGGCCAAAAGGACCGCCGAATTGCCGGCGGTGCCCAATTGGTTGCCATACACCTGCAAACGCTGCCCCAGCACATAGAGCATCAATCCCATCAGGCAGGTCTTGACCAGGTCCCGTCCGCGCGGGGCCGGCCCGGGCAGCCACGGCCAGAACAGCAGCAGGCTAAGCCCGGCCAGCCCGAAACGGAGGGTCACGATCCCCCCCGTTTGGAGGTGGTCCTGGCCGATGACCTTGTAGGCGCAATAGACGCCGGCCCAGAAAAAGTTCATGACCAGCAAAATGATTAAATACGCCGGCTTCATTTGCGTCTAAACAGCGGCCCAGAACAAATCGCTTTACCCGTCCACTGGCAAGCTTCTAATATGCAATTGCATGGGGACGGCCCAGGCGATAGGCTGGGGTTCCTTGGTCGAAGCGAAATGAAGAAGCGGATCGCCCTGATAGTGATCGGCGTAGCCGGCATGGCCGGCTACGTCCTATGGAACAACTGGCAGAAGGCCCATGCGGACCCCGCCGTCCCTGGCCGGCCGACCACGGCCATCGCCGATTTGCGCGATATCAAGTTCGTCGTCAATGCCGCCGGGGAGATCGGCCCCGCCGAACAGGTGTCGGTTCGTCCTGAAATCAATGGCCGGATTGAGTTGCTGCCGGTGGACGTGGGCGACGTCGTCAAGAAAGGCGCCCTGTTGTTCACGCTCAATGACAAGGAGCTTCAGCAGGAACTGGCCTCGAATTTGACCGACATCGATAAGGCCAAGCTCGGCCTGGAAAAGGCCGAGCGCGACTACAAGCGCGCTCGGCAGTTGCTGGCAGACAAGCTCATTTCCCAGGAGGTCTATGACGATACCAAGACCGCATTCGACCTCGCCAAAAACGCCCTCGAGAGCTCCCAGCGGGCCAAGGCCATTACGGACGAGCATCTGGCCTATACCGTGGTTCGCGCTCCCTTTGATTGCACTGTGCTCACCCGGCCGGTCTCGATGGGGCAGGCCGTATCGGGTTCGGGCGGCTTCAACAGCGGCACCGAGGTGCTGACCATTGCCGATCTCAACGCGATGATTATCAACGCCCAGGTCAACCAGGCCGACGTGCCCCGTCTCAAGGCCGGCGAACCCGTCGAGGTCACGGTCGAGGCCGTGGCCGACCTCCAGATCACCGGCGTGGTCGAACGCGTCTATCCCCAAGCCATCATCAAGAACAACATCAAAGGCTACCCCGCCCGCATCGTCCTCAAGAACGTCGACCCCCGCGTCCGCCCCGGCATGACCGCCAATGTGAAAATCCCCGTCGCCACCGCCGACAACGTCACGGCGGTGCCCCTGGAGGCGGTGTTCACCGAGAAGAATCCCGACACCAGCCAGATGGAACGCTTCGTTTATGTCCAGCAAGGCGGCTCGTTCGAGAAACGCAACGTCAAAATCGGCATCTCCGACTTTTTTTACGCCGAAGTCCAGGAGGGCTTGAAGGCCGGCGAGGTCGTGTCGCTGGAATTGCCCAAGGACGAGCGTGAGAAGATGACTCAGCAACTGGCCAGTCTGCACGCCGGAACCGCCCCCGCGCCCCGGCCCCAAACCGCCTCCCTCAGCGCCACCAACACCACCAACACCACCAACGCCACCAAGACCGCCGCTGCCGGCTCGGCAGCCGGCGGTTCATCCAGGAGCACCGGGGCCCTCAGCGCCCCCATGGCTGCTCGCAGCCCCGCCAACGGCGCCACGGCCAAGTGACTCCGCTCTTTGCCTTCGCATGGCCTTAGTCGAACTGCGCAACGTCAGCAAGGTTTACCGCCTCGGCGAAGAGGTCATCCGCGCCCTGGACGACATCTCGCTGGACATCGAGCAAGGCGAATTCATTTCCATTATCGGTCCGTCGGGCAGCGGCAAATCGACACTCATGCACATCCTGGGCTGCCTGGACTCCCCCACCCACGGAACCATCAACCTGGACGGCGTCATGATCCACGCCGCCTCCCCGCGTCAATTGGCCGCCATCCGCAACCGCAAGATTGGCTTCGTCTTCCAGTTCTTCAATCTCCTGCCCAAACTCAACGTCGTGCAAAACGTCGAACTGCCCATGATTTACAGCGGAATCCCGGGTAAAGAGCGCCGGCAGCGGGCCATGACCGCCCTGGAAGAGGTCAGCCTGGCCAACCGCGCCAGGCATCGCCCCAGCCAACTCTCCGGCGGCCAGCAGCAGCGCGCCGCCATCGCGCGGGCCCTGGTCAACAACCCGCGCATTGTCTTTGCCGATGAACCGACCGGCAACCTCGATTCCCACACCGGCGAGGCCATCCTCCAACTCTTCCAGAAACTCAGCCAGGAGGGACGCACGATTATCCTGGTCACCCACGACCCCGAGATTGCCGCAGTCACCCCTCGGCGCATCGAGATTCGCGACGGAAGAATCGCAGCCAAACCCGACTCCACGCTGGCGGGCCTGGACCGTCCAGGGAGCCGAGCCAGCCTATGAGGGCGGCGCTCACCCGGGCCGCCGGAGAGGCGGGGCGCTCCTCGCAGATGTCGGTTACTGTGCAGAGCGGTTTGCGGGAAATCTGGGCCCACAAGTTCCGCTCATTCCTGACGATGCTCGGCATCATCCTGGGGGTTTCCAGCCTCGTCGCCATGTCGGCCCTGGTCGCCGGGATGGAAAAGGGGGCCAAAGAGTCCCTGGTCGCCATTGGCGGACTGGAGAAAGTTCGCGTCGAGGCCCAGGACGTGCCCATCGAACAACGTCAACTCACCGATGACGCCATCGGCATCACCATCAACGATGTCTATGCCTTGCGCCAGAGCGCCCCGCTGGTGGCGCGCACTTCCCCTGAGATGCGCCTTTACGCCACCCTCTCCGCCAACGACAAGAAATTCCGCCCGTGGTTCTGTTGCGGGGTCTGGCCGGTCGCCCTCGAGATGAACGAGCATGTAATCCAATACGGCCGCATGTTCAACGAGCTGGACGACGAGTCGGCCCGCAGTGTCTGCGTCATAGGCACCGCCACGCGCGACAAACTCTGGGGCTCGCCCGAGGAGCTCGGCCGCGATTTCAATCCGGTGGGCGAGACCCTCTACGTCAACGGCGTGCCCTTCACCATCGTCGGCATGTTCCAACATTACGAAAGCGAGCAGGATCGCAAGCAGCGCGAGTTTGCCAATGCCCACCCCGAGGAGCAGAAAACGGGCGCCCTGGCCCGCAACCGGTGGGGTGGCGCGCGCCGGCGGCGCGGCAGTTGGGTCTTCTACCTCAAGAATGCGACGGTCTATCTGCCCATGAACACCGTCTGGATGAAGTTCCGCTCCGGCGCCACGCGGGCGGCCGTCAGCGTCGGCAACGGCATGGCCATCGGCGCGACGGGCGACCCCCGCCTCTCCGGTCTCGAATTCAAAGTCGCCAGCCTGGACCTGCTCACAGAATCCATCCAGCAAGCCCGCAACGTGCTCATGTGCACCCATAGAGGCATCGAGGATTTCTCCTTCCGCACGCAGGAGGATTGGGCCGAGCAGATCAAGACCTTCGTGCACAACGCCCGGCTCAGCGGGGGTCTCATCGCCGGCATCAGCCTGCTGGTCGGGGGCATTGGCATCATGAATATCATGCTTGCCAGCATTTCCGAACGAGTGCGCGAGATCGGCATCCGCAAGTCGGTTGGCGCTACCAACGGCGACATCTTCATTCAAATCCTGGCGGAATCCGTCGTGATTGCCATTCTCGGCGGGTTGGTGGGGCTGGCCGCCTCTTACGCCCTGGTTCAACTCATCGGGCACTTCGCCCCAACCGACAATGCCCCCATTGTCGCCTTCTCCGCCCTGGCCCTGGCTTTCGCCGCCAGTGCCCTCATCGGCGTGCTGGCCGGCATCATCCCCGGCGTGAAAGCCGCCCGCCTCAACCCCATTGAAGCCCTCCGCTACGAGTGAACCTGCTCAACACCATCGTGGTCGGCCTCAAAGAAGTGTGGGCGCACAAATTCCGCTCGCTCCTGACCATGCTCGGCATCATCCTGGGCGTGGCGAGCCTTGTCGGGATGGCGGCAATCATCAAGGGCATGGAAAATGGGATGAAAGAAACCATGATCGCCATGGGAGGCGCCAACAAGGTCCTGTTGGAGGAACAGGACGTGCCCATCGAACAGGAACATCTTTCCGACCAGGCCCCGGGACGCACCATGAACGACGTGGAGGCCCTCCGCCAAAGCGCCCCGTTGCTCCACCTGATCTCCCCGCAAATGGCCATTTGGGGCGTCACCGCCACTCACGCCGATAAATCGGTGATGCCCTCCCAGGCGGTTGGCGTCTGGCCCGCCGCCATCGACATGAACCTGCACACCCTCGAACATGGCCGCTTTTTCTCCGACCTCGATGAGGAGAACGCCAACGCCGTCTGTGTCATCGGCACCGGCATCCGGGACGAGCTGTTCGGGTCCCCGGAGGCGGCCGGTCATGAGATTATCCCGATCGGCGAGGTCATCAATCTCAATGGCCAGCCCTTCACCATTGTCGGCATGTTCGCGCATTACGAAAGCGAGCAGGACAGGAAACAGCGCGAGTTAGCCGCCAAACAGCCCCAGGCAGCCCAAAGCGGCCCCCCTCGGCGCACCGGTTGGGGACACGGCAATTGGGCCTTCTACCGCAAGAACCTCACGCTCTACATGCCGCTGAACACTGCCTGGATGCGCTTCCGCGCCGTCGGTGACACCAACGGCGTGCCGGATAACCGCCTGACCGACCTGGACATTAAAGTCAAGTCCCTGGATCAGCTCGATGCCACCTTGCAGCAGGTCCGAAACGTCCTCATGCTCACCCATCGCGGCATCGAAGATTTCGGCTTCCACACCCAGGAAGACCAATTGCAAAGGATCAACCAGCAAATCCGCAACGCCCGCATGAGCGGCGGCATCATCGCCGGCATCAGTCTCCTGGTCGGAGGCATCGGCATCATGAACATCATGCTTGCCAGCATCAACGAGCGCATCCGCGAGATCGGCATCTGCAAGGCCGTTGGCGCCACCGGCTTGGCCGTCTTCACCCAGGTCCTCATTGAAAGCATCGTCATCGCCCTGCTCGGCGCCGCCCTGGGAGTCGCTGCCTCCTACGCCTTCGTGAGGCTCCTGGAGAATATCAGCCCCACCGCCAACGCCCCGGTCATTACCCCCATGACCATGGTTCTGGCCGTCGCCTTCAGTGCCGCCGTCGGCATCGTCGCCGGCCTGTTCCCGGCCTTCAAAGCCGCCCGCCTCGACCCCATCCAAGCCCTCCGCTACGAGTAGGCCGAACTTGTAATCAGTCTCGCGGCTCGACCCTCAAAACGTGCGTCACCGGCACAAAGGCCTCCTGAATCGCCTGGGCCAAGGGTTTTCGCTCCCCTTCCGTCCGCGTCACCGCCGCCGCGAAATCCGCCTTGCCTTCCGCTCCATGCAACACCTCCTTGACCTGCTTTGTTTCGTATGCCTGCTTGGCGGCTACGGCGGCGTCCACCTTCCCAAAGGCGGCGCAAAACGGATTGCACGGAAACTCCTCCGCCAGGTTCACGCCGCGGGCCAGTACCCCGGCGGTGAAAATCCTGGCTGTCAAACCCCAAGTGACCTTGTAATTGGGCGCCGTTCCGTGGCGCACGATCAGCACCAGGCGGTTCAATTCCTGGTTAAAGGGGATGAGTCTCATTGCTGAACAAATGCTGTTGTCTTTGGTGGCGTCGTCCTTGCCGCAAACCGGGTAGGAGGCCTGGCCCTGGCCGGGCTCCACACAGGCGCAGAACGGGTAACGCCTGCTCTTGATCTCGAACGTGCCGTCCTTGGCCGACATCACCTGGTGGCCCTCTGAGGCGAGCATCGCGCCGGTTTTCAGATCGACGGTGAAGGTCCCGATTGCCCCGTTGAGGCCCAGGGCCTTGAGGAAGGCGTACGCCATCACCGTGTGCCCGGCCCAACCCGGATGCACGCCATCTTTTCCCGCAATCGCGTAATCGGCCCCGAATCTCTCCTGCCCCAGGGCCCCGGCCTTGAGCATCGGCCAGAACACATCCGCAAAACCCACGTCCTCCTGGCGCGCCATCTCGATGCCCAGGTTGCGCAGCTTGCAAAGGTTCAAATTCAGGTCCTCGACCGTCCCCCTGGCCGTCTTGACCCAGGCAGGAATCTTGCCCACGCACCCCGGCGAGCCGAGGATGACCCGCACCCCGCGGCTCTTGAAGGCCTCAACCACCTCCATCGACTTCTGGCAATAGGTCCTGCCGATTCGTTCCTCGTAAGGGCCATACTCGTGATCATTCATCCCGTAGCAAGTCGTCGCCACCGTAGGCTTGAAAAGCAGACAGTCGTTGGTCATCCGCGCCAGAAATCCCGGCGCCCGCTCCCCGCTCCACCCATACTGCCGCACCGTGACCTTCAACTCCGGCACGCAAACCGTGAGGTAATCCTCCATGATGCGCGAATACATCTTCTGCTCGGTGATGGAATCCCCGCAGATCGCCAGCCGGTCTCCCGTTTTCAACACCAACGCCGGGGCCTTGGGCGCCTTGAGCAGCACAAACCGCTCAAAAAACGCGTCTTTGGGCTTTTGTTCGGAGACTTGGCCCGTGGCAAGGCTCCAGCTTGCCAATGCCAATCCAAGGGAGAAAACCAGTTTCGTGCTCATAGTCTTTGAAACCTCACAATGGGACATCCCGCCCCCAGCGTCAAGAGCTCAACACAATCCCCAATGCTTGCGCTTTTCAGGGCCTGCTCTCAAAGGCATACTGGCCGGAGCCGATCTCGAAGACCGCCCGGCCGCCCTCCTGGCGCAGGAATTTCACGCCCGGCGCCTGCGAGGCCGGCTTTCCATTCTCGCTCACGCCGCCGGGGTTCCCGGCCGGGACATAAACAGTGGCCAGCGAATTGCCCGGCACCGTGACGTTCAACTCGAACCGGCCCTGGTCGATCTTCCAGGCGCTGGCAATCGCGCCGCGGATCGAGCCGTAAGAAGCCTTCACCCAGCGGAACCCGGTTTCCGGGTTGGCGATCTCCGGACGGATAGTGATGCGCTCGAAGCCGGGGCCGGCGCTGTCGATGCCCGCCGCCTGGGTGAAGAGCCATTCGCTGACGCATCCCAGCCAATAATGGTTGAACGAGTTCATGCCCGGGTCCTGGAACCCTTTGTCCGGGCGCCAGCCATCCCACCGTTCCCACATGGTGGTCGAGCCCCAAATCACCTGTTGCAGCCACGAGGGATAGGTCTTGTTGAGCACGAGCTTGTAGGCCAGCTCCGGATGCCCCGCCATCTGCAACGCAAAAAGCACGAACGGCGTCCCCAAAAACCCGGTGGCAAGGTGATCGTCTTCCTTCCGGATCGACGCCACGAACTGGTCGGCCGCCAGAGTCTTGAGTTCCGCCGGCACCAGGTCCAGCCCGAACGCCAGCGCGTAAAACGTCTGGCCGGTCTCGTTCTTGTTATCCAGTATCCGGCCATCGCTCTTAATGAAAGTCTTTGCGAAGACCGCGCGGATCGCCTCCGCCAACTGGCGGTACTTCTGCGCATCCTCCTTCTTGCCCAATGCCTCCGCCATCCGGCTCATCAGCCGGGCAGTGTAGTAGTAATAAGCCGTCCCAATCGCCTCGGAATGCTGCGGGCCTGCCAGGCGGAGCCAATCGCCATAAGCCCCCGTCCCGCGCACCAGGCCCTTGCTTGTCTTGGCCAGGTAATCCATGTGCCTGACCAGCGCCTCGTAATGCCGCTCCAGCACTCGAGTGTCGCCATACATCTCGTACATCCGCCAATTGCAAACCGGGCCCGAGTCGGACCACCCGGTATTGCCGTAGCTGACAATGCTCACGTGGGGCGCCACGTCCCCGAATGCGCCGTCGGCGCGCTGCGAGTCGTCGCACAGGTCCGCCAGCCATTTCGTATAAAAACCGGGGGCATCCAGGTTGAAACAGGCCGTCTTCATGAAGACCTGGGCGTCGCCCGTCCAGCCCGCGCGTTCATCCCGTTGCGGACAATCGGTGGGCACATCCAGGAAATTGCCCTTCTGGCCCCACAGCGAGTTGAGGGCCAGTTTGTTGACCAGCGGTTCGGAGCACTCGAACCACCCCGTGCGCCCAAGGCCGGAATGCACCACCACCCCGGCAACGTCCCCCAGCTTGGGCTTGTAATCCAGGCCGGCAACCTCGACGTAGCGGAAGCCGTGGAACGTGAAATACGGCTCCAAGGCGCGTTTGGGCCCATCCCCCAGGTAGTAAGTGTCCGTGGCCTTGGCCGCGCGCAGGTTGGCGGTGTAGATCGTCCCGTCGGGATTCAACATCTCCGCATGACGCACCACGACCTTCTGGCCGGCCTTGCCTTTGGCCTTGAGCCGGACCCAGCCGACCATGTTCTGGCCGAGGTCAAACACATACACCCCCGGTTGCGGCTCTGTGAGCTTGACAGCCGCGATTTGGTCCTGGCGCCGTATCGGCGCGCCCGGATGCGCCTCGAGGTTGGCTTCGACGCTGTTGTCTGCACTGGCCGGGGCCCAACCGGCGTCCGGGCACTTGGGAGTGTCCCAACCGCGCAGTTCCTTGCGCGCATCGTAAACCGAGCCCATCAACAGATCGTCTTCAAGGATGGGACCGATCGTGGCCTTCCAGGTTTCGTCGGTGCCAATCACCTCTTTGGTCCCGTCGCGGTACTCGATCTGCAACTGCGCCAGGAGCCGCGTCTTGTCGCCGTAATAATGCCGCTTGCCCGTGAAGGCCAGGTAGCCTGCATACCAGCCGTCGCCCAGGATCGCCCCCAGGGTGTTCTCCCCTTGCTTGAGTTGCCGGGTTACGTCGTAGCCGAAGTAATGCACGCGCTTGTGGTAATCGGTCCAGCCGGGTGACAGCGCGTCGTTCCCAACCGGCCTCCCGTTGAGGTGCAGCTCATAGACCCCGAGAGCCGAGGCGAAGACCGTGGCCCGGCTCACGGCTTTTGCCACCGTAAAGGTCTTCCGAAAGTAGGGCGCAGGTTGCATCGTCGCCACACTGGACTCGATGCGGCCCCAGGGCGAATCGCCGTACTTGCCCACCACGCTGGCCGGTTTCCAATCCGAGGCGTCGTAATCCGCCCAGTTCCAGCGCCCCCCCGCCTCACGGCTCGTTTGCCAGGAATCATCAATCGGCACCACCATCGGCTCGCCGCTTGCAAAAACAACCACCAAATGTCCGATCACCCCCGCCGGACTGGGCCTGTCCCCGGCGTTGATCGCCTCGATGCCCAGGGCATTGGTCCCGGGCTGCAAGCGCCCCGTGACATCCGGGCTGGAGACTTCCTTCCACGTGCTCCCCTGTCCGGACAAATGCCCGTTGATGAACAAACTGAAACCGTCATCTGCTGCCAGCAGAAACGTCGCCTGCCGGACCGCCCGCTCGGCGGGAATCCGGATGACCTTCCGAAAATACACCTTCCCCGCCGGTTGGTCGCCCGGCGCCGCGCCGCCGGCCCACACCCATTCATTGCCCTCGAGCTGCTGAAATCGTTTCAACACCGCCGAGGCGGCATCCGGGTGCTCAGCCGTCGCCTGATACCCGATCCACTTGGCCTTCCAGTCGGACGGTTTCAGCAACCCCATGGTCCAATTGGCCGGCGCGCTCCAGGCCGAGGCCGTGTCCTGGCCGTCCCAGAGCTTGACCTTCCAGAAGCAGGTCAGGCCCGAACGCAGCTCTTTGCCGCCATAGACCACCTGGACCGACTGTCCTGAACTGACCTTGCCGCTGTCCCAGAGGTCGCCCTGTTCTTTGCCGAGCAGCTCCGGGCTGCTGGCCACCAGTACCCGGCGCGCCCCCTGCATCACACCCCGTTGCCCCGGCGCGCCCTGGACCACCCAACTCAACCGGGGCTGCCTCTCCCCTATCGCAGTCGGGTTCCTCCCGTATTCGCAGCGCAAATCCGCCGCCCCAAATCCGCCCGCCGCGCAGTTCATCGGCCCCAGGCTCAAAGCCGCCATCACCAGCAGCACTCTCGAATCGTTCAGAAGGTTGGTCGTTTTCACGCAGGGCAGGATCACAAACTCCCTCCCAAAAAGCCAGACAGAACTTGGGCCGCCGCCGAAGCGCGGAGCGTGGAGCGTGTCGAGCCTGGAGCGTCAGGGCCGGCGGAGAGGGATTATTGGATTGATGGATTGACGGACCAGTTTGAAAGCCAGGGTGGGGTCAGCGCCCGCCCCAAACCCAGTCCCCCGTCCATGGGTCGCCCGGTTCGCCATTCTTGGCGAGCCCAAAGCTCCCGCCGTCGTCAGTCTCGTTCCATCCGACGGAATAAAGGACGAACCGGCCCTCTTTGGTCCGGTGGTACTTCAAGGGCCGGCCATTGATAATGTCGTGGGGAAGTTGAGCCATAAGGCCCGGCGCGAGCGAATCGAGAGTTTCCGGAAACTGGCCATGCGCGAGCCGCCAGCGCTCAAGGACGCAAGCAATCGCCGCCAGGTCGGCAGCGGCCTGCCCATAAGCGGTCCTGCGCACCACGCCAGCCAGCGACGGCACAAGGAGGGTTGAAAAAAAGCGATGGCTCAGAACCAACGCAGGTTCCGTGTGCTCCACCTCCCATGAGCGTACCTCCTCATTCGCCTGATTCGCCTGGACAGGGCCGGTTGGATGAATCTGCCGCCCTGGGGCATCAATGCCGGACAGGAGGCCGTCATCGAAGGCGCGGCATAAATTGAGCTCCTCGAGGCAAAACCAGCCGCTCGGGGCGACAAACAGAATGGCCTGCCCCCAGCCCTGTATCCCAGTGAGGTTGCCGCGTTCGCGGCGGAAGTATTCGATGGTCCCGCAGCCCGACAGGACTCGCTCGCCATGCAGCACTCGCCGGGCGTCCGCGCAAAAGTCCAACCGGCCCAAGCGGTCTTGCAGGCCCCGCAACTGCGCCTCCGACCACTGATGCTCAGCCAGCCCCTCCGCCAATGGTTGCAGAGTCAACTGCACCTGTGCCATGCGGACAAGGTGCGAGATGACAAAGGGTTCGTCCCGGCAGGCCCCGGACAAATAGAGCATCAGCATCACATCGTCAAAGGCCTCGTCGGTCCGCCCGAGCGCCAACTCCGCCGAGGCCCGAAGCTGCAGCACCTGCGACAGATGCTTCAGCACGGCAAGATGCGGCAAGAGTATGGCTGCCGGAAGGCCGCCTCCCCTGTATTGGATGTTGAAGCGTGAATGCGGGCGCTGACTGGCGGACCGGAGTTCCTCGAAGACAGGCTTGCATTCTTCGAGCCCGGCCAGAACTCCCGCCGCCGCCTCGCCCAGCGTCATGCCCGCCGCATCCCGGCCAGCGCCGTCAGTAGTCTGTTGGAAGGCCTTCGACCAAGCCGGCAGGTCAGTCCGTTCTTTGGTCCATGAGCTGAGATGGGGCGCCCTGGCCTGTTTCACCTTGCTGACCGCGGCATCGAATCGCGGGGCAAATTGCGCAGCCGGTGTGGAGCCGGGCGCAAAACTGATGCCGGCCGCCAAAAACGGCGTCATCGCGAAGTTCGCGCCATCCTCCACCTCCGGCGGAACAACCGCTGAAAGCTCGATGGGCTCGCCTCGGGCCGCCATTTCCCGGCGGTACTTCTCCCAGGCCGCCCTGCCGCGCCAATTCGCGATGGCGTAGAACAGGGCGATGCCCATGACGATCCCCAGAAACCAAAAGAGGTAACGCCACGCGCGCACCCAGCCCCAAAAGTCGCCGCGCGGCGCATCCCCGGCCATTCCCGCATCATCACGGCCGTTCATAGGGCCACCTTGGCCAGGGCCAGCCGCAACTCTTCAAGCAAAAAGGGTTTGCCCAGGACATAATCAATCCCCTTCGGCAGATGGCCCGGAGGCCCCAACGTCTCGGCATAGGCGGTCATGAGCACCACAGGTTGCTTGGGGTCTCGCGCTTTGATCGCCGCCGCCAACTCATCTCCTCTCATCAACGGCATGGCCAGATCGGTGATGACGACATCGAACTTCCCTTTCTCGAGAAGCGCCAGGGCCTCCCGCCCGTCCCCGGCGGTCTCGACCGCGTGCCCGTCAAAGGCCAGCATCATCCTCATCGCGTCCCTCACGATGGACTCGTCGTCGATAACCAGAATCCGGCATCGTGAGTTAGCAGCCACAGACAGCCCAAGACATTGATAGTTAAAGCGTGAACCACCGGTCCAACCGCCACCAAAGGCATTCTAATCAACCCAACCCCAAAGTCAATGGTCATCTGAATTTGACATCCGCCCCCTCGGTCACACAGAATGGCCGCCGCGTTTTTTTGCAATCATGAAAATACATTTGTCCTTTGCGGTTACGGCGGCAGCCTGCCTCTGTGCGGTTGCGCCGACTCGGCTCTCGGCAGAGAATTCCTCCCTTGACTTCATCTATGAAACGCCCCGCGAATTCTTCGGCAGCGGCGACTTCGACGGCGACGGCCGGACTGACCTGGTCATCGTGGACAAAGAAAGCGGCAAGTTCCGCCTCGGCTACCAGCAGGGGGCCGGGGGGTTCCTTTGGGTTGATTGCCGCTCCAGCGGCATCAAGGGCATCGCCGGATTCGGCATCGGCAAACTGCTCAATCCCAAACTGGACGGCCTGGTCTTTGCCTCGGCCGACGCCAACCAAGTGACCCTGCAGGACGCCGCCAACCCCACCGCTCCGGGCAAACCGCTGACTGTGGCCTTCACCGCCGGCCTGGGCCCCAATACCGTTGTTGGTCTGGACATCGGCGGCGGCGGAGCCGACAGGCCGCTCAACGGCCTCTACGTCGGCAGCATCTTCAATTCCCCCGACCCCTGCCAGGCCACCCTGCTCCGCAACGATGGCGCCGAGTTTGCCAAGCTGGCGGATTTCCCCTTGCCCGGCCCTGCCGTCCGCGCCAACCGCATCTCGCTCAAAACCGGCCAACCCGGCCTGCTCTGTATCCTGGTCACCGAGGAGAGCGGCAGCGCATTCCGCGCCGAGAGCTTCCCCGCCGGCAAGGAGACCCTCGTGGCCAGCGTTGCCGGCCTGCCTGCCGGCTGCGATTACGCTGTCGGCAACTTCCGCGCGTCTCCCTTGCGCGAGTTCATCTTCTATAAGCCTGGCGACACCAAATTGCTCGTCCGCCCCGTGGAAGAACCCGCCCCCGGCCAGTTCCAGCTTGCCCAGGGCGCGACATTCGATCTCGGCCAACCCGTCCTGCGGGTTGTCACCCTCGACCAGAGCGGCGGGCAGAAACTCCTGGTCATTTTTGGGACCGGCGAAAAGGCCGGCCTCATGAGCTTTGACGGCGTCAAGGCCCCGGAGCCAATCCAAACCATTGCTGCCACCAATGACCTCTTCACCTGCGCTGCCGCCCTCCCAAACGGTTTCCTCCTCTTCTCCCAGCCTGCCGGCGGCAAGTTCTCGACCCGATACCAGGCCTTCAACGCCGCCGGCCCCTCCTACGCCGCGGCGGCCTTCGGCAGCCTCGCCTCGCTGGCCGACAACGACAACATCACCATCCAGGACATCTATGCCCGCATCGTCGCAAAGCCCAACCCCGCCGACCAGGCCCAGATGAAGCCCTATACCAACGCCATCCCCGGCACCGGAGTCAGCTACGCCATGGTTCCCATCCCAGGGGGCGAGTTCATCATGGGCAGCCCTGAGGGCGAACCGGGCCGCAAACCCGACGAAGGCCCCCAACACAAGGTCAAAATCTCCCCCTTCTGGATGGGTCAATACGAGGTCACCTGGAATGAATACGAATTGTTCATGTACCCCGACGAGGAACGCCGCACCCGCGCCAACGTCCAGACCGACGCCGCCGCCGACCAACTGGCCGACGCCGTCACCCACCCCTCCAAACCCTACGTCGAAATGAGCTTCGGCATGGGCAAAGACGGCTTCCCTGCCATCAGCATGACGCACCACGCCGCCAATAAATACTGCCAGTGGCTCAGCGCCAAGACCGGCCATTTCTACCGCCTGCCCACCGAGGCGGAATGGGAATATGCCTGCCGCGCCGGCACCACCACTACTTATTTCTGGGGCGACGATGCCTCCAAACTCCCCGAATATGCCTGGTTCGAGCAAAACAGCGACTTCAAGTACCAAAAGGTCGGCAAGAAAAAGCCCAATCCCTGGGGACTCTATGACATCTATGGCAACGTCGTCGAATGGTGCCTCGACCAATACGACCCGGCATTCTACAAAGAGTGCGCCGCCAACTCCATCGTCGTCGACCCCTGGGACAAGGCCACCAAACCCTACCCGCACGCCGTGCGCGGCGGTTCCTGGGACGATGAAGCCGTCCGCCTCCGCAGCGCCGCCCGCCGGGGCTCGGAACGCGGCTGGAAGATGACCGACCCCCAATTGCCCAAGAGCATCTGGTATCTCTCCGACGCCCAATGGGTCGGCTTCCGCATTGTCCGTCCCCTCAAAACCCCCTCGGCCGAACAAATGCAGAAGTATTGGACAAGCGGCACCGAAAGAGATTAGTGTGGTGTCCCCGAAATAGCTATGCATTTGCGGCAATGGATTTTTCACTCAGCCGAGGCGCGAGCGACGAGCATACCCTTCATGGGTCTGTAAGGAGCGAGCAACGAAGGCTGAGTGGAAAAGACATGCCGCCCGGAGGGTTGCGCCGCATTTGGGTTCTGGCGTTGTTGCGGCTCGCTCACAGGTCCATACGGACATGCTCCCTCGCCGCGCCTAGCCAGAACCCAAATGCGGCGCAACAAATGTATAGCTATTTCGGGGACACCACACTAGTCTGTGCGCGTTGTGGGCGCTATTTGCCATTGGCCCGCTTCGTCATTATGACCATGACAAAGACCAAACCTGCACAATCAACCTCAGTGTAACCTCCAAGTATCATGCAAGACCAATCAAATAACCACTCATCGGCGGTATCCCGCCGGCAGTTCCTCAAGAACTCCTCCCTCGCGGCCGCCTCGGTTGCGGCGGTGGCCGGCTTCCCTTCCATCCTTCATGCCCAGGCCAAACAGCCTATTAACGCGGTGGTCATCGGTCTGGGCGGGCGGGGCGGTGACGCCAGCAAGAACAATTTCATGGAGGCCGCCAAGATCGTCGGTGTCGAAGCCAAGATCGTCGCCGTGGCCGATTTGTTCCCGAACAAGGCTGCGGCCGGCATGGACCTTTTCGGCCTGCCCGCCAACCGCTGCTTCAGCGGCTTCGACGCTTACATGAAGGCTCTCGAGGTCCCCGGCGTCAATTACGCCATCCTGGCTACGCCCCCTGGGTTTCGCGCCCCCCACTTCAAGGCCTGTGTCGAGGCCGGCAAAAACGTCTTCATGGAAAAACCAGTCGCCGTCGACGGCCCGACCTGCCGCATGATATACGAGGCGGGGGAAGCCGCCAAACAGAAGAACCTCAAAGTGGCCGCCGGCACCCAGCGCCGCCACGAGGCCAGCTACATGGAGACGATCAAGCGCCTCCACGACGGCGCCATCGGCGACATCATGACCCTCCGCGTTTACTGGGTCAATGGCGGCCCCATCTGGCACCGAGGCGACCACGGCGATAGCGACCTGGAAAGGCAAATCAACAACTGGTACCACTACATCTGGCTCAGCGGCGACCACATCTGCGAGCAGCACGTCCACAACCTGGACGTTGGCAACTGGGTCATGAACGCTCACCCGATCAAGTGCTGGGGCATGGGCGCCCGCCAGATGCTCGATGGCAAGTCGGGCGAGATTTGGGACAATTTCGCCATCGAATACGAATATGCCAGCGGCGCGCGCATGTACGCTTATTGCGGCCAGATCGTCCGGGCCTGGTCGTCCGTCAGCGAGGGGGTGCAGGGCGCCAAAGGCGCCTCCAATCCGGGCGGCTCCATCTCGCCCAAGGACGGCGCCGCCTGGCGCTTCCGCGGGCGGGCCGTTGGCGCATACGTCCAGGAGCACGTCGACCTCATCAACGCCATCCTCAACGATACCCCCCTCAACGAAGCCAAGCAGGTCGCCGATAGCACCCTCACCGCTATCATGGGCCGCGAAGCCGCCTACAGCGGCGCCGAGGTGGAATGGGACGCCATCCTGAACTCGAAATTCGCTTACGCTCCGGAACTCCTCTACCAGGACTGCGCCAGGATGCAATACGGCCCCTTCCGCACGTTGCAGTCGCCCTTGCCCGGCCAGCACAACATCTTCAAGAATCAAGCGCCCGTCGTGAAGGCCTGACCTGCCGCCCAATTCCCTGCTTGCTGCGTTCTCATGGCCGGCCCCGGGGGCCGGCCCCTTTTTTTGCAAGCCGGAACAAGGGATGACTTGAATTTTCTTCTCGCCTTCCGGCCGGAAATGGCGCCTTATTGGGTGCTTATGAAAAAGTCTTCTTTCAGCTCAGATATGAATCGACGCCAATTTCTCGCCACGACCGGGCTGGCGCTTGCCGCCCCAACCTTCATCCCGGCCAGCGCCCTCGGGCTCGAGGACAAGCCCGCCCCCTCGGAGCGGGTCACGATGGGTGTCGTGGGCTGGGGAATGCAAGGCCCCGGCAACACCGACGCCTTCCTTGCCCTCAAGGATTGCCACGTCGTGGCCGCGTGCGACCTGGACAAAAACCATTTGCAAAGCGCCGTCAACACGATCAACGACAAGTACGGCAACAAGGACTGCAAGGCCTACCACGATTACCGCGAACTGATGGCCCGGCAGGACATCGATGCCGTCATGCTGGCCGTTCCTGACACTTGGCACGCGCTGGTCGCCACCGAAGCGGCCAGGAACAAGAAGGACATTTACGGCGAGAAACCCCTTGCTCGCACGATTGCCGAACAGCAGGCCCTGGTAAGGGCCGTCCGCGAAAACCAACGCATCTGGCAGACCGGCTCATGGCAGCGCTCCGTCCTCAACTTCCGCAAGGCCGCCGAAATCGTCCGCAACGGCCTCATCGGCAAGATCACTCGAGTCGAGGTCGGCCTGCCTGCCGGGCATACCGATTTCGCGGGCACCGGCAGACCCCTTGCGGCCAAACTCAAAAAGGGCGCCGGGACCGGGTTCCTTGCCAAGGTCGTGCCGGGCATGCCCGAATGGGATGCGGCCGTGACGCCGCCCCCGGCAGACCTCGATTACGAGATGTGGGTCGGCCCCTCCAAAATGGAGCCTTACATCGGCGCCCGCGTCCACATGAACTGGCGCTGGAACTACAACGTCGGCGGCGGCCAACTGCTCGACTGGATCGGCCATCACTGCGACATCGCCCACTGGGGTCTGGACATGGATGACAAAGGCGGACCCTCGGAAATCGAGGCCGAAGGCCAGTTCCCGCCCCCCAACGCCATCTGGAACACCTGCACCCGCTACCGCATCACCCTCAAGTACCCCCAAGACATCACGATGACCATCGCCGGCGGCTACGGCAACATCCGTAGCGGCGCCAAGTGGATCGGCACCGACGGCTGGGTTTGGGTGGACCGCAGCGGATATGATGCCTCCAATACCGATTGGTTCCAGAAATTGCCCGAGAATGCCACCGTCAAGCTCTACCGCTCCGACAACCACCAGGCCAACTTCATCAGTTGCGTCAAGTCCCGCAAGCCGACCATCGCTCCGGCCGAAACCGCCCATCACTCCGCCATTCCCGGACATCTTGGCTTGATTTCCTTGCTCGCCGGGGAAGACCAGGATGGCAAACGCATCGGGCGCAAGCTCAGGTGGGACCCGGAAAAGGAAGTCATCATTGACGACCCCAAGGCCAGCCAGTTTCTGAGCCGCCCTTACCGCGCGCCCTGGGCATTAGCCTGAGTTGCTTTGTCCTCGACGTCGGCCGGTTCCAGCTTGGGCGCGAGCAGGTGGATGACCAGCAGGGCAACCAGGTAAGCCAGGCTTGCCGCCAGGAAGATCAGGAAGTAATTGCCCGGCTCCCCGCGCGCGATGGCTGCCTTGCGAAGCTGGCCTACGATCACAAACAACGCAATCGCTCCAATCGAGCCGGCAAAACCACCGAACCCCGTCACCGAACCGACGACGCGGCGCGGGAACATGTCCGAGGCGAGGCTGAACGCGTTGGCCGACCACGCCTGGTGCGCCGAGGCCGCCAGCGTAATCAGGGCTACCGCCACCCATTTGTCGTGCGTGACTGTGGCAAACACCACCGGCACCACGCACAACGCGCAGACCAGGAAGGTCATCTTCCGCGCCTTGTTGACGCCCCAGCCCAGTTTCATGAAGTGCCCCGAGAGCCAACCCCCGCCGATGCTCCCCAGCGAGGCCATTATATAAATGATCGCTACCGGCGCGCTCCGTGATTTGAGGCTCAAACCGAACCGGTCGGAAAAGAAATACGGCGCGCCAACCAGGTAAAACCACCAGAAACAATCGGTCATGAACTTGGCCGCCGCGAACGCCCAGGCCTGCCGGTGCGGAAAGAGCCTCCGCCAGGGAATCTTCACAGTCGGTTCCGGCGGATCGCTGTTGATCAACGCCAACTCGCCCGGCGAAACCCGGGGATGCTCCTGGGGGCGCCGATAGATCAGCAGCCAGGCGATGATCCAGGCGGCATCGAAGATGCCCGTCGCCAGGAAAGCCCCCCGCCACCCCAGGCAATGCCCGCCATAGGTGACCTCCGTAAAACGCATCACCACCCACGGCAGGCAAAACGGCACCAGGACCCCTCCGATATTGGTGCCGCAATTGAAAATGCCCGTGGCCAGCGCCCGTTCCCGCTTCGGGAACCACTCGGCCGTCGTCTTGATGGCAGCGGGAAAGTTGCCGCCCTCCCCCAAACCCAGCAAAATGCGGACCACGAAAAAGCCGGCTACCGTGCCGACCAGCGAATGGCTCATCGAGGCCAACGCCCAAAAAGCGCACATCAAGACAAAGCCCCGGCGCAACCCAATGACATCCATCAGCCGCCCCGACAGCAGGAGGCTGATGGCGTATGCCGCGTTGAAGGCCACCTGCATGTACCAGTACGCGTCCTGGCTCCAGCCCGGAATCTTCCGCGCCAGTTCCGGCGCAAGATTCCCGAACACCCCGCGGTCGATGTAGTTGGCGGTTGTGACCCAAAACAACAGTCCGCAAATCACCCACCGAAAATGGCTGCTGCCAGCCGCTGTTGTGGCCTCCTGCTCCCTCCCCGCAGTCGTCAAAGATTCAGCCATGCCCCTCATTTGGCCACGATGCCCCCTCAAGGTCAAGCCCGTCCAATCTCCCGCCCGCCAATTGAACAGTGGCCAGTGGCCAGTGACGAGTGACGAGTGACGAAAAGTGCTCCAATACGCCCGCGCCCGCCCGCCCGCGGAATCAATCTGTAGGAGACGACGTAAGGAGACTCTGACAAGCTTCAATGGGGCCGCCCCCGCCCGCCCGCGGAATCTCTGCTTTCTGGTTTCAACGTTTGCCCCAATGCTTCAATGCGGCCGCCCCCGCCCCGCCCGCGGAATCAATCTGTAGGAGACGACGTAAGGAGACTCTGACAAGCTCCAATGCGGCCGCGCCCGCCCGGACGCGGAATCCTTTGCGTCTCCAAGGCCCCCGACCTCCAGTGGCCGATAAGTCAGCCGAATGGCGGGCAGCACCGAAACGGTATGCCCGCAACTGACGCACAAAAAGCGCTGCACCCGAAACCGCTCCTTGCCGGTGGGTTTACAAAACCGCCAATAAAACCCGTGACGATGGAGCAGTCCTGAACAGCCTCGCGGGCAGTCAAGACGATCCCCTTTGAAGCTGTCAGCACAAACTTGGATGCCCCTTGGAGAACCTCATTCTCTCCGGGACATCAAGCCAGATTGTTTGCGCGAACGCGAGACATCCTCACGCCTCCACGGAAGAAACGTCAGCCTCCAACCTCCACGGAAAAGCCCGCGCCGCTACAGAAATCCAGAGCGTCAACGGCTGCCTTCCGTTCGCTCCACCATTCTGCGTTAGCCATCGTTGGACTCGGGGCCAAAAGTTCCGTCTGCCCGTTTGTGGAGGATCACAAGATTCCCGTCCGGGTCAAGTATCTCCATAGCCCAGCAAACCGAATAGTCATGAGGTCCGCTCACAACGCGCACACTCCGCTTCCTCATCTCCTCGTGTGCCGCGTGAATGTCATCGACAGCCAAGGCAATCCGTCCCCCAGCAATCACCTCCGGCAACTGCTCACCCGCCTTGAGCGCGAGTGTGATATTCCCGCAATTAAACTCCGCCCACTTGCCCTCTTCGCTATAAACCTCCTGGGGAAGTCCGAGGACGTCGCGGTAAAAGCTTGCGGCTCGCGCAAGATCGGATACCAGATACATCACGAAATCAGTGCCGCGGATTTTCATTGTTGAAAGCTAACTTCTATTCTGCGACGGCCGGTTCGTTCATTGAAACCGAGGATGCTCTCGAGGTCTTCACCGCAACCCGTTCATTCCGAACCACTCGCTGCTTGAATGTATGGCGGCTGGTTAGTCTATTGCAAGCCCCCGATGGGCCTGCTTTTCCTGCCAGCCGATGTGGGTCCAGCCCATTGTGATGCCCCAATGGCTGAGGAAACGTCTTGATTCCAGCCAGTGCTCCGAGGTGGTCGAAACACCCCAGCCCAACCTGGTGGCCGGAATGAAGTGGTTCCTGGGCCGTCGGGAGTTGCTGGAGCAGGTGAGCGCGCGGCCTGGGCCGCGTCACTTTGGGGAGGCGGTGCAGGAGGCGTCCGAGGGGCAAGCGGAGCGCTTGGTCGTGCAGGGCCTGAAACGGCTGGGTTGGACCGAGGAGGTTCTGAGGGCAAAACGCAGAGGGGACGCGCCCGCCCGCCCGCGGAATCAATCTGTAGGAGACGACGTAAGGAGACTCTGACAAGCTCCAATGGGGCCGCGCTCGCCCGCCCGCGGAATCTGCCTTCTGCTTTCTGATTTCAACTTTTGCCCCAGTGCTTCAATGGGGCCGCGCCCGCCCGGCCGCGGAATCTTCAACTTTCAACTTTCAACTTTTGATTATGGCTTCAATGGGGCCGCGCCCGCGCGGGGGCGAAGTCACGCCATGGTAAAGGGGTCACCCATTAACGCTAAAGCCGCCCATCGCGCATCTGCGCAAGCGCCACGCCCACTTCTCTGAATGTCCAGGCGCTCCGCTTGATGACGGCCTGGCACCGGTGGAGCGCCAGGCGCTCCTCCGCGCTGAGCGGACAGGGTCTGGCCCCCCCCGTGGTTGGCCCGGGCCCGCCAGGAGGACGTGCGGCAGGCGCGGTTCGCCCCGGTAGAACTGCGCGCCCTGCCCATCCCGCCGGACTGGCCCCAGGTCGGCATCGAGTTGAACGCCGGCTGGGCGCGCCCAGGCCGGCAGGGCGGCATCGCCCGCACGCGCCTCCTCCAGGGATCGCGCGGACGCCGCAGAAAAACAGCCATCTGAAACGCAATCACGGCAATTTGGCCCTCCACGGGCCGACGGTTTGACTTTACCACGGACGCCGGTTGTGATTTACTCACGGGATGGCACCGACAAACAACGGCGCTAGTCCAGCCAACCTCACCGGAGACTGCCTACCAGCAGGGGGGCCCAGGCACCTCACCTCCAAAGCGCTTTCTTTCCATCGGTCAACTCCCGGGTGTATACGTGTGAGGCGGGGAGGCACGGCGCTCAGGACCGGAACCGCACTTATCTGGGCAAAACATGCAGACTCCATAGTGGCAATGTACTATGCATATCATCATTCCCATAATCACCGCACTGGCGGCCTGGGCCGCAATCCACAGAGTCGCTTGTTTTATTGAGCAGGATTGGTTGAGAGAAGAACAACGACAAACCCTGCATGAACAATTTGAAATGTGGTGGCTTTCCGTGGCCACTAAAAACCCCAAGGAATTCGTGCTGGGGGTCCTGCAGAGCATATCAAACGCGTTGAGCTCCTTCTTCGGGCCTCGTTTATTCTCACGTCGAGCTCTTAGAAGAGCCAAATGGGTAAGCCTAAGCCTTCTCATGGCTACCACAGCGCTGTATGCCCTGTCTGGAAGAGCCTTTTACCCCTGGGAAACTTATAATGACTACATCAAGATCGCTCGTGCCACGTTTGAAAAACAAGCTCATGATCTCAGCGGACAGAAAGGCCCGCAAGCAGAAGCCCAACTGAAAGTACTTGCGACGTTCAACAGGATCCTTGTTAAAGCAGATAGGCTGTGGTACAATATTCTCTACTGTACTGTTTTGATTATCGCTGTGGCTGGTGGCACAGTGGTAGCATTCTTCTTAACGACGGGGTTGAGTCGCATGATTCTAGCTGAGATTGTGGCGTCAGGGCGTCCAGCTACCGTAGTACTATTACTGATACTAAATCTGTACCTCTCAGCGTCAATTCTCGGGCTGTTCATGCTGTGGACAGAGACCTTCTCATCTCCTATAATGCTCCCCGGCCTACTCATCACCATCATACTTGCCTCTTTGTCCTTTTACTGGGTAATCGCGATGGTGTTTAACGGTGGACTTGCGGCCTGGGTATTTGGGCATGCGTTACTAAAGGCCGTTGCTGTCATCGTGATTCTTCCGAGTATCGCTTCCATATTGACGTGTGTATTCGCACTGGTCGCTTTATATGCTCGGGATACAGTTCACAAGCTATGTTGTGGATTCCTAATTAGGTGTAGCAGAAACCCCCTGGGCTTCACGACAGGATCCCTCGGCTTAATTGTGATCGCATTCGCTACTTTCAGCAGGCTCCTATTCAGAGGGCACTGAGGTAGGAGCCAGAGGTCGCCTTGGACTAGACACGTAAAGATAACATGGGGTGGTCAGGCTGGGAATAATTCGGCAACCTGAACACGTAAAAGGGGTGAACGAGAATGTAATGTCTTGTTGACCGCTGACAGGGCGGGTGGCTATGGTGAACCTGTGGCGCGAACATTGTGCACCCTGTACCCCGGCGCGATCTGCCACGTCATGAACCGGGGCGACCGGCAGGAGCCGATCTTCGGAGATGACCGGGACCGTCGGCGTTTTCTGGAAACGCTCACCGAAGCCTGCCAAAAAACGGGGTGGCAAGTGCATGCGTCTTGCCTGATGAGCAACCACTTTCATCTGGTGGTCGAACCCCCCAGCCCAACCTGGAGGCCGGAGTGAAGTGGTTCCCAGGCCGTCGGGAGTTGCTGGAGCAGGTGAGCGCGCGGCCTGGGCCGCGTCACTCTGGGGAGGCGGTGCTGCCTTTATGACAATCTCATTGACCCCCTAATGACCCCTTAAGGAGAATCCCAACGGGCGTCGGGAGACCCGGCACCATTGAAGCTGGTTATGTTTGTTGTGCTTGCCAGCGCAACCGGTATATTCCGCGCCCGGACGGGCGCGGCCCCTTTATGAAAGGAAGACCCGAGAGCGGCGCGGGTCGCTACGCCTCGGCAAGCGCCAGTGCCACGAGGTTGGAATCTCTGGAAATACCCTCCGGCAGCCTGACCTTCCACTGGCTTTCGCTGTCGTCCACCCTGAACAAAATGGATGCTTCGCAAGGCGGAAGGTCGCCAGGAGCATCGATGAGCAGAAAATCGGGACCCATGTGGGTGATGCGAATGGCGGCCCCGCCCACGATGAGCCGCATCTTCACTCGGGCTGAGTGCGCGCCGTGATTCTGTTCTGCGATCATGAACGAAATCCTGATACCCAATGCCTGCCCAAATATGCTGTTGCCTTTCTTGTGCGCCGTTTTCCCGGGCTTGGCAAGGGAATTCTGCGTTGCGGAGCCAGTCTCTCATGGGTGGCGAGAAGGGCGCTGAAGCAGGCCGCATTGCCTCAGTGCAGGGGACGGCGTGAATGGGCGGATCAGCGGTTTCCGGAGCAGCGGCTCTGGGACTTTGCCGGGAGGAGGTTTCGGGCGCCAGCCCGGCGGGGCAGGCGGTGCTGCCTTTATGACAATCTCATTGACCCCCTAATTAACGAACTGTTGGTGCTCATAGCCGTGATCGCCATCCTAGCGGTGGGGAGGGATTGACGTGCTGCCAGCGCCGTTTGGGCCGTAGGCGCGACCCGATCAGCCCGATGACCCAGGCCGCTGGCCTGGAACCCTCATTCCGCCGGCAGGAGGGCCAGGACGGCGAAAGAGGTCGCGGCATCAGACATGAACATGCGGCTCCAGGGATCGCCGTGCTTGCCGCCATGCTCACGGTCATAGTTCAGCGAATACGTCCGCCAGCAGTTCCAACGGGCCTGATCAATTTGGCATTCGCGTTGGTTTGCCGCGAGCCAGGCCGACGCCTTCTTCAAGGCCGCATTGTCGGAAGGCATCCCGGCTTGGCGGAGCGCGTAGGTGACGAGGCCCGTGGCGTAACCGTCGGACTTGGACAGCAGCGACGCATCGGGCTCCCCTTTCGGCGCGAACGGTGGGCTAGGCTTGGACCAGGTCCACGGCCCGAGGGCGTGGAGCGACCAGCCGCCGTCCGCGTTCTGCTGGTTCATAAGCTGGGCCGTCAGGGCCTCGCGCTGATCGCGGGTGAGCACGCCACGGAGCCGAGCGGAAGCCAGCAGCACCCAGATTCGATTGTAAAGGCTCTCACCGGGGTACGCACGGTTGAAGTAATCGCGCAGCTTGGCGATGTGGCTCAGCGCATCTGCGTCAGGGGCGGCAGCATAGCCGGGAACGGTCGCAACCGCGATTGCCCCGAGCGCCGCGCCGTAACACAGCGAGTCCGTGCTCTCGTACGGTTCGTTGGCAAAGTCCAGCCAGTTCCATACCCCATCCGGGCGCTGTCGTTTCCAGAGCTCCTGGAGGGCTTTGCGGGTTGTCTCGCTCGCGTCGTGCCTGCCCTGGCGGGCGTCTTCGCCAGCCAGGATAAGCAGGTTCAGCACGGCCTCGGTGCCCCGCGACTGCTCGTCCTTGCTCTCGTAGAGCGGTTCGTGACTGTCGTAGGTGTTAACGCGGCGTACCGTCTCATCGAGGAGTTTGGTTTCTTGGGGCGTTGCTTGAGTCTGGCCCGTGGCCTTGCGCAACGCCGCGCGGGCCATGGCGTAAGGAACGGTCGTATGGCACGAGACGCACGAGGTGGGGTCCTTGTCAGTGTGCAGCTTGTCCGCCTTTTCGAACCACAAGCTCATCCGGTCGTCCAGGTATTTCGCGGCCGCCTGGGCGTCCCAGCCGGTGCGCGCATCGGGCACAGCCGGGGCCTGCGACTGCTGGTGTCCGCTCGGTTGAGCCGAGAGGGCGACACCGGCGCGGACTCCGAGCGCGGCCAGCGCGTAAATTACCACGAGTCGTGGATAGATCTTCATGTCGGTCGTGCCAGGACACTACGGTGCTTAATGGGTGGTGTCAACCGTCCTAATTCATGGGCGTCGGGCTGCAGGCCGATGTGCGGTTCCGGTCCGATGAAGAGCAATTCCGTCGGGAGTCGCTGGGGCAGGTGAGCGCGCGGCCTGGGCCGCGTCACTTTGGGGAGGCGGGGCAGGCGGTGCCGCCTTTATGACAATCTCATTGAGCGGGGGCGCATGGCCTGAGCCGCTGGCTGTGGCGCGCCATCCAGCGGCATGCACCGGACAACTGCGTCTCCCTGCGCCGCCTCTGCTCAGGGGGTCAGAACCGAGCGATAGAAGCGCGTTGCGGGAGGCGGCGGGTTGGTGTCAATCACATCGACCCAGTCTCCCGTGCCGACGTTCGTGGTGAACGGCATCCAGTGCTGCAGGTCCGTTGAGCTGTAGGAGACGTAGCGCTGGCCGGGCAGGCTGAGCAACTGAAAGCGGAAATTGAGCAGGTTGTTCCGGCTGGCAGGGGGCACCTGAAGTATCGGGGCGAGCTGGTTGAACCGTTGGGCGGCGAGATCAACAGCCTCGTTCGGAAACGAGCTTGAAAAAGTGGAAACCAGGCTCTCGAACGTATTGGCGCCACCCAAGTAGTCATCGAGGTACAACGCCGAGTGGGCGACCACGAAGTAGGTTTGGATGCGCTCCCGGTCAGGGTTTGACGGGTCGAGCTGGATGGCTTGCTGGCCATAGTTTCGCGCACCGGCGTAGTCTCCGGAAAAGTAGTGTTGAAATGCAAGCCGGCCAAGGTGGGTGGCTTGCTCGTCATCGCCGCCGGTGCTCGTCACATCAAACGGCAGGTCCTGCCCGTGGAGGACCCCGTCTGCCGGAAGCAGGTTGGTGTCCGTCAGGCCGGTCCCATTCCAGGCCACCGTCACCGCGTAACTGCCTTCCGTAAGCCCAGCCACCGTGTCGGGAACCATCCACTCGCGGGATTGAGCGGTGGGCAATCCCTCGAACGCGGGGGCGTCGCCGGCGAGGGGACGCAGATACGGCGGCCACTGTTCCGGCCCCAGCGTTAAGACCAGGTTTTGATTCGCATCGGCCTGGTACAAGCTCAATTGGACGCCGTCCTGCCAGTTGGTGGCGATCGCCGGGGGGACGACCGGGTCGCCCGGGGGTTGGCCGGCCTCGATTAGGCGCACCTGGAGGGCGACCGCCCGGCTTGCCTGGGGGCAACTCAGGCGAACGCGCACGCGCAGTGGGTCGTCCTCAAACATGCCGTCCCAGCTCAGGCTGGCGGTGATCTTCAAAGGAGGAGCGTTGTTGCTCTGGGCCCCGGCTTGTCGCGGCGCCGAGGCGGCCACCAGGCACCCCAGAGCGATTGCCGCAAAGCAACGGCCCACGCGTCGGGCGATCTCGAACTCCGATTTGGATTTCATAGCGGTTCCTGGGGGTTAGCGGTCGGTGACTTTGATTTCATACCAGCAGCCGCGGCCATTGGCCGTGTGGTCGGCGCTCCGGCAGTAGATGTCGGGCCAGGGCGACCGGGCCGTCAGTTCGAACCGGTCGTTGGGGTTCCTGGGAAAATCGAAGTCAAAGTAGCGCAAGACGCACTCCATTTCCCCGGCCCCCGTGGGAGCATGGTGGCGGATGCCCAAGCCGTGGCCCATTTCGTGCGTCGTCACGTCGGCCAGCCGTTTGAAGTAGCGCTCCTTCTTGGCGTCAGGATTGGCGGCGATATAAGCGTCCGCGGCGGCGGCCACAGCACTCTCCATATTCTGCTGGTCGGCCGGCGGCGAGGCCGGGTAGTTGGTGTAGGCGGGCAAGCCCCAGGTGTGGTAGATGACATAATTGCGAATCTCCGTCTCGAAGAGCGGAGGGTAGATAGTGATGAGAAAGGTGTTGAGCGGGCTGTCGAATCCGGAAGTGGTGTAATCGGGCCAGGTCATGCCCAGCACGTTCTGCAACGAATTAGTGGCGCTCCAGCTTTGGCCGCCGGAAGCCTTCGACTTCCAGAGGTTATCCCAATCTGGCGGCACTTCGGGCGTGTCCTCGATGTCCATGATGACCTGGATGGCGTGTTGGTCAACGGCGTGGCCGAAGCCGGATGAGTTGAAATTGACGACGCGGCGAAAGGCGGACGCCTTGCCCGGGCCGGTCCATTCGTCATCCTCGACAAACCGCGTGCGGCACCCTGAAACCACAGGGAAGCTACTGCCCTGGGAGTAATGTCCTTGCGCCAGGTTCTTGACCAGATCGTCGGGGTCGTAAACGAACACGTACTTGTTGGTGGGGGTCAGCCGCTCGTACAGCCCCTGGAATTGGAACCCCCGGTATCGCTCATAAAGCCCGATGCCGTCCCCTGTGCTCTTGTGGTCGCTCGGGTAGTCCACCTCGTCCCAATCCGGCGGCAAATTCTGATCATACACCCCCATCTGCTTTTCCCAGGCATCGGCGATGTGATTCTGGTTGTCATCCAGCGGAACGGTGAGGTCATATTGGTCCGGCTGGCCATCGACGTGCCCCATGTATTTCTTGCCTTGGACTGTGGCTTGAACCCTGAGTTGGCCGTAGGCGCCGTAATCATAGCTGGTGAGCGACACGAAGCAGGATTGGGCGGCGTTGGTGGTTTGGCCGCTCTGCCCATCTTCGGCCACTTGAATCCCGGAGGCGCCATCGATCTGAAGGTCGTAATCCAGGGTGGCCTGGTCCATGGCGGGAAAGTTGAGGCAGATGCCCGGCTCTTGCGAGGTGTTCAGCAGGTTGATTTCAAAGGTGCCCTGGCCGGCCGGCGCGTTCGTCGCGTCCTTGGCTCGAATCTCCAGTTGCACCACGAGGCTGTTGCCAGGGGTCTTTTCGTCCGCGCCCGCTTGCGGAATCCACTGGTCAAAGTCGTCCGGCGGGATGATGACCACATCAAACTCGGGCTCATCAACCGTGATGCTGAAGGTGGCCTGCATGGAGCCCTGTGATTGGACTGGGGCCGCTCCCGGGGCGGTGATGTGGAGGGAGGATTGGGCCAGGCCTTGGCCTGAGGCCGAGATCTGCGGCGCGTTGGTGGCGAAGGTCATCCGGCCATTCTTCACCTCGTCCCAATTGACCCAGGCGTCGTGAAGGGCCTCGTAACCCCAGCCTCCGCTGTCGATCTCGTCGCCAAAAACGTCCACTCCGTCCACCGCGATCGGCGGGAAGCTACCCTCCTCGAAATCCGCGTATCCGTCTTGCGCCGAGAAATTCACTCCCAGGAAGAAGTCTTGATCCTGCCAGCCGCTTGCCCTGTAAAAGGACCATTTGCTGGTGCCCAGGAACTCAAGTGCGTCGGTTCCATAGCCTTCAACCGAAATGGTGTAGTCCTTCGTCGGTGGCCCGGAAGGGGCCAGGTAGCCAGACCAATCTACACTCATCGGCCATCGCGTCGTCCCGCTGACGTTGACCGTCACCGACTCGTCATACTGCTCCCCGGGCTGGGACCAGTGCGAATCGCCGGTGTAGATCACCGTCGCGTTCAAAACCAACTCGTGTTTGCCTGGCGGGATCTGCCCGAAAGTCAGCGGTGGCCTCCCCAGGCCCAGGAAGGAGATGCAGACCAACAAGAGAACGGAACGCGTCATAAAGTGCACTCGTGCTCCCGGAAGGGATGAACCGCATCACTCGCGCGGTCCATCTGGCCGAAACACGGCTTGATGGTTGATCACCCACCCCGGCACTGTCAAGCAACTAATCGGGCACCGGGTCTGCGTCGTCACGGGGTTCGTAGGTATAAGGCTGTGGGGCGCCCGGTGGGGAGGGGCCGGAGGCTGGGTCGTGCCGGGCGCCTCGCCCAGCTCGGCCATGATCCGGCGGGCGAGCTGGCGCACCTTGTGGGGGGTCTTCCGGTCGTCGTCTCCTGCCATCACTCCTCACGTCGTCTCCTGCGATGACTCCTCACGTCGTCTCCTACAATCACTCCTCACGTCGTCTCCTGCGATGACTCCTCACGTCGTCTCCTACAATCACTCCTCACGCCGTCTCCTGCGATGACTCCTCACGTCGTCTCCTACAATCACTCCTCACGTCGTCTCCTACCATGACTCCTCACGTCGTCTCCTGCGATGACTCCTCACGTCGTCTCCTACAATCACTCGTTTTCAGAGCGGACGCAAAGAAACAACCAATACAGCCAATGGAGCCAATGGAGCGTTAGGAGTTTCGGGCCGGGCATGAGAAAACCGGGATGCAAAGTTTGATCGGACAATCGAAACAAAAGAAAGGCGAATGAAATGAATACGATGGTGCAGCAATGGTTGCAGGGCAGGAAGACCTACCTGACCTGCCTGGCGGTCGGAGTGCTCCTGTTTGGGTCGTGGCAGAAATGGTGGCAGTTGCCGCCGGAGGTCTATGCCGGGCTCGCAACGCTGGCGATGGCGTTCCTGCGGGCGGGCATAGCCAAGGTGGAAGGTCTCAAGGACGGCCCGGAGGCGGAGGACGAAGGAATGCGGAGCGCGCTCGCCTCGGCGAAGCCTCCGGCGCAGCCAGGGGAGTGCGGGGTGCGGAATCAGGAGGCAACGCCGGCACCGGAGAACAAGGGGGGTGGCGCTGGGGCAGCCGGACTGATGGCAGCAATGCTTCTCGCGTGCGGAGCGCTCGGGGCAAGCTCCCTGCTCGCCGGGTGCGGCTCGCTCGACCCGGCCGGGGTTTACCAGGGCAACACGGTCCTCTACCAGACTGATGTGGCGCTGGCCAGTTCTTACGAAGTGCTGCATGGGTTTGTCCAATGGGAATACGACAATCGGGGGGCGATGAGTTCCACGCCGGCAATCAAAGCGGCCGCGGACCGTGTTCGCGCCGGGGCGCCCCAATGGTTTGGCAGCGCCCTGGCCTTGCGCGATGCCTGGCAGGCAAACCCGACCTCCACAAACCAGGCATCGCTCCAACAATCTCTCGCCGTCATTCAGCAGGCCACATTGGAGGCGATTGGCTATATGACTACCAATACGGCGGGACTCCAGACGACGGCGCCCCAGACGACGGCGCCCCAGACGACGGCGCCACAGACGACGGCGCCACAGACAACGGCGCCCCAGACAACGGCGCCCCAGACGACGGCACCACAGACGACGGCGCCACAGACAACGGCGCCACAGACGACGGCGCCACAGACAACGGCGCCACAGACAACGGCGCCACAGACGACAGCCCACTGACCACTGACCACTGACCACTGACCACTGACCACCCGCCACCCCCCTTCGCGGCGCGCGAAAGCGCCGCTCGGGCACGGCGGCAACTGACTACTGACTGATAACTACCAACCACTGACTACCGATTATGGAAGCAACAGCGATTATAGCAATTGTGGAAGGCGCCTTGACCATCCTGGAGCAAGTGTCGCCACTCATCCAACAGGCGGTGCAACAGGGCGCCGTTACGGCCACCCAGCAACAGGCCATTTACGACCGTGTGCAGGCGCTGAGGGACGCCGCAACTTCATTTGGCGGCCCGGAGTGGCAGGTCAACTCATAACTGGCTGGGCCGGCCCGGAATAGGCGCCCTGCGCGGGTTTGCAGGGCGCCTGCCTTCACGGCGGCGGCCTTTGAGGCTGGGTAGAGGAAAGGAGTTTGATGTGTTTGCACAGGGCATAGTGCCGGCGGAGGTGGCGGCCTGGGCGGCCTGCCTGGCCTTTGCGGTGATGTTGTTCAACCAAATGGCAAAGGCAAAGCGGACCGTTTTCGGCGAGAAGGAGCAGACCGTGGTGTCGCCCCAACCCATCGAGGTCAAGGAGGTATCCGGGTTCGTGACCGAGGGGGACTACCGGAACAGGCTCGCCCTGGTCGAGAAACAGATCGACGAGCTGCGGGGGGATCGCAAGGCAGATGCCAGCGCGCTCCACGAAAAGGTCAATGGCGTGGCTCGGGAGGTCAGCGAATTGGCGGCAGCCACGGAGCTTCAGCACCAGCGGCTGGCCCAGATGGACGCGAAGTTGGATCGCATGATCGAGCGCCAGGCCCTCATGGCCAAGGCCGAGTAGCATCGCATTTACACACCAAGACTATGAACTCACAACAAAGAGAACTCTTTCGATTGGCCTGTCTCCGCGTAATGGCCGCCAATGACACGCGCTTTGGCCTGGGCATCGAGGCCGTGTGCCACCTCGCAGGCCGCTTTGGATTCCCATCGCCCGATGCCGGTGAAGCGGAAGAGGCGGTTTATTACCTGGCGCGCAAGGGCCTGCTCCAGGAGGTGCCCAAGCCGCTCAGCCCCGAGAACCGCCTCTGGCGCATCACCGGGGCCGGCATCGCCTTCCTGGACGAGAGAGGTTAAATGGAAGCCCATACAAAGCCGCGCGGAAACTCCGCGCTGAACCGGCTCTCACTCAAGAGGCAGGATGCCCTCTTCGACTTCGCCTCGGGCCACACACTGGCTGAAACGGCGGCCTGGCTCCGGAAGAGTCGTGTGGCCACCTCCCCCAGCTCTCTGTCCATTTGGTTGTCCGTCCAAAGGCTGCGCCGCCAGTTGCGCCTCAATGAAGCGGCAGTTCAAACCGTAGTCGCAAAGCTGCAGGCGATCTCGGAGGCCGAAGGCCCCAAATGGGACCCGGAGGAGGTTCAGCGCGCCGGACAGGCCTTCTTTTCGGGCCTGGCAGTCGAACAGCAGGACCCGCGTATCTGGCACATCACCCAACGCCTGGCCCTGGAAAGGGAGCAACTCACCCTTGAGCAGGCCAGGTTCAAAGAATCGCTCCGCACCAAGCTCCGGATGGGCCTCGAGATCATTGCCGAGGCCTTCCGGGAAAACCCCCAGGCGATGAAGTTCTACGAGCGGGCCTGCGCCCTGATCGATAGCGAAGTCAAGTCGCCCGCGGCGCCCCAGCCAGAGGAACAAGCAGTTGAAGACGCCGTCCAAGGAGCCGGGTCCGGAGGACAGGACCCAAAAGAAAGGTGAGGCCCGCGAGGCCATAAGCGGCTTGGCGGGGATGATAAAAAAGACCCCAACAGCCAGCCCGGCTCCTCGTTGCGCCACCTTCAAGGAATTCCTCCGCGACCACGCCCGGGTCTTGCAGAGGGACGGCGCCGGAGGTCCGTTCTCCCTGGCCGGCAGGGCGCCGCTCGAGGTGATCGTGGATTGGCTGGACAAAATGCTGCGAAACACCCTCGGCCCCGAGGCCCAGGCGCCTGAAACTGTCGAAATCGATGGGGCGGTTTTCCCGCCCGGCCAGCTTAAAGGGGCCACCCTGGCCGTGGCCGGCGGGGCGCAGTTCGGCAAGACGGTGCTGGAACTGAACCTGATGGCCTACGCCACCGCCATTCGGTTCTTGAGCGTCGGCAATTATCTCCCCGACCGGCCGAAGGTGGAGGAAATCGTGGGGCAGAAGTTCCGTCCCAACGTGCTGGACCTCTACCCGTGGATGGCGGAGATGATACAGCTTGGGAAAGTCCAGAACGCCAGCGGCAAGACCATTAACCGGAAGGAGAGCTACACGGTGACCGACGGCCAACGCAAGTCCTTCGGCAATTTCTGCGGGATGCACAGGCCGCCGACCTCACTGACGCTGGACCTGGCGTTGCTGGACGAGGTGGATGACATCGATGAACGCAACATCGGATACGTGGACGCGCGCATGACCAATTCACAAACGCACCTGACGTGCTTCATCGGGACGCAGCGCGTGGCGGGCGCAGGACAAAACGCGAGGCTCGAGGCCTCCTCGTTTCATGTCAAGATGGTCCCCTGTCCCACCTGCGCCCGCGAATGGTGCCTGGAAGAAGAGTTCCCCAGGTGCGTCAGAGTCAAAAAAACAGAAATCGGGAAAGCAGAAAGCAGAAAGCAGAACGGCCACTCGGCCGCCTGGCGCGCAGCCGCAGCCGTGGCTGCTGACCCGAAAGCAGAAAGCACAAAGCAGAAAGCAGAAAGCCAAAACACTGACTCCATTTCAGCTTTCAACTTTCCAATTTCTGCTTTCCCCGACCCCATCATTTCCCCCGAGATGGGCCACGACCGGCTTGCCGCCTACTACGTCGCCTGTCCCGAGTGCGGAACCGAGCTGGATCGGGATGCGGGACGTTACGTAGCCAGGCGCCCGGAGCGGCTCAGGCAGGCGAAGCTGGGGATACGGGTGTCCCAGCTCAATATCAGCGCCATATCGATCCAGGAGATCGTCGGGGCCTGGTATGCGGCCTTCGAAGACCCCAGCGGGAGCGCGCTGACGGCGTTTTGCTGTGATCGATTGGCCATTCCCAATGCGGGGGCGGCCCAGCCAATTACGCAGGCAATCCTGGATGATTGCCGCAGACTCGGCCTGGCGGAGGAGCTCGAGGCCGCCGAGCCGTATGCGATGTCCCTCGGAAAAGCAGAAAGCAGAAAGCAGCCTGCCGCGCCGAAGCCTCCTGGCGAAGGCGGGAAAGCAGAAATCCAGAGCAGCCAACCTCACTCTCCATTTCAACTTTCTGCTTTCCCAATTTCTGCTTTCCCCCGCGTAGCGGGAATGGACATGGGGCCGCGCTGCTGGTTCTGGTGCGATGAAGTGCGAGGGCCGTTGGTGAGCGCCTGCGTATGGGCCGAGCTAATCGCCAGCGGGAATGCCCCCGGGCGGGTGCCATTGCTGATGAACGCCCTCGGGATTCGCTGCCTCTTGCTGGATGCCGGCGGAGAGCCGGACTTGACCAAGCGGCTGGTGCTCGCCCTGAACGGGCTGGACGATTACCTCCCGCCCCCCATTTCCAGGCAAGCCCTGCTCGGCAGCCATCTGAGCCATTTGGGCATCGGCGTCACTTGGGATGGCCGGCGTGGGGCCTGGGAGGGCATCCGGGCGGCGGCAGTCCTCTTTGTCCCAGGCCAGGCGCGCGGCCTCGAGCAGACGGTGGGCTTCACCCAGGACGGGCGAATCTATCCGCTCATCAAATGCAGCCGCAGCGAGAGCATCCAAACCGCCGTCAATGATTTCCTGAGCCCGACAGAAGGGGTCATAGAAATGGTGAAAGCAGAAAGCGGAAAGCAGAAAGCAGAAACTGAAATCACGGCGCGCAGCGCCCAAGCTCCATTTCAGCTTTCTACTTTCCCAATTTCTGCTTTGCGCACCCTCCGCCGAGCCCGGCTGCCCCAATGCTATATCGGCCCCGGGGTAAGCCAGGCGGTCCTGGATGGCCATTTGCTCAATCTGCGCAGGGAGCGCAACCCCCGCACCCAGGCCGAGGATTGGATTGAGGGCGTCGAGAACCACCTGGGTCTGGCCAAAACATACGCCCGCCTGGCCCAAACCCTCTTCCAAACCAGTCGCCCGGCCCCCTCGGGGGCGCTCACGAGCATCGAAGGCATCCGCTTCGGGGGCAGCCGCGGCGTGCCGCAGTTTCTACCGGCCAGGGTGACCGGGCTGCGATAGGCGGAGCCGAAGATGGCACGGATGAACACGGATTTCTCTTCTTCGTGCCGGAGGTGTAATCCGTGGTTGAAGAATCTTCGCAGAATGATATAAGACCCCGCATGTCCAGTTATCGTGTTGGCATCATCGGCGGCAGCGGCCTCTATCATATCGAAGGTTTTGCCCACCAGAAGTGGGTCAAGGTCAAGACCCCCTTTGGGGCGCCATCCGATGATTTGCTTGGCGGGACGCTGGCGGGGCGCGAGGTGCTTTTCTTGCCGCGCCATGGCCGCGGCCACCGCATCCTGCCCAGCGAACTCAATCACCGCGCCAACATCTGGGCGATGAAAAAACTGGGCGCGGCCTGGATCGTCAGCGTGAGCGCGGTCGGCTCGCTCCAGGCCAAATACAGGCCGTGCGACATCGTCCTGCCGGACCAATTCCTGGATCGCACCAAGCAGTCTCAGGCGCACACTTTCTTCGGGCGTGGGATTGTGGCCCACATCGCGTTTGCGCGCCCGATTTGCGAGGAGTTGCGGCAACTGGTACTGAAGAGCGCGCGCGAATTGAAGGCGCGCGTCCATGACGGGGGCGCTTATGTGAACATGGAAGGCCCCGCGTTCAGCACGCGGGCCGAATCACTGGCCAACCGCGAACTGGGCATGGCCGTCGTCGGCATGACCAACCTGGGCGAGGCCAAATGCGCGCGCGAGGCCGAGATAGCCTACGCCACCCTGGCCATGGTCACCGATTACGATTGCTGGAAAGAGGATGAGGCGCACGTGACCGTCGAGATGGTCCTTGAGAATCTCTCGAAGAATGCCGCGATGGCCAAGGGCATCATTGCGCGGCTTCTGCCGCAAATACCGTCCGAACCCTGCTGGCCCTGCCACGAGGCCCTGCGCACCGCCATCCTGACGGCCAAGGACCGCTGGCCGGCCAGGACGAAGCGGGAGCTGGAGCCGATCCTGAGGAAATACCTTTAATCAGGATTGGGAGGTGCCATTCAGACAATTGAAGCGCAACACCCGCGTTCGGCGGCCAATTTTGTTCGTGCTTTTCAGGGCAAAGGTATGTTAATTGGAGGCCATGATAATTTGGGTGCTTGCGTTGGTGCTGATGGCATCCCTGGCCGGTTTGGGGTATCGGCAAGGGGCCATCCGTGTGGCGTTTTCCTTCGTGGCGATACTGTTCGGGGTCCTGCTGGCGCCCCCGCTGGGCAGGCTGCTCAAGCCGGTGCTGGTCGCGGTGGGGGTGACAAACCCGGTGTTGGTTTGGCTGCTGGGACCGGTCATCGTGTTTGTGCTGATCTCAATCCTCTTCAAAATGGCAGCGTTGCCGGTGCATCAAAAGGTGGATGTCCATTTCAGGTATCACGCCGGCGACCTGCGGCAGGTCCTCTGGGAGCGGCTCAGCCGGCGCCTGGGTTTGTGCCTGGGCCTGCTTAATGGCGCTGCTTACCTCATACTGATCTGCTTCGCGTCTTTTGTCTTGGGCTATTGGACCTTCCAGGTGGCCTCCCCTGGCGAGGACCCGACCGCCATCAAGCTCCTCAACTGGTTTGGGCAGGGCCTGCAAACAACCGGCTTCGACAAGGTCGCCAGGGCCATTGACCGCTTTCCCAAGGAATGGTACGAGGCGGCGGACCTGGCCGGCATTATCTATAACAACCCCCTCACCGAGGCCCGTCTGTCCCGTTACCCCGCATTTTTGGGTTTGGCCGAGATGCCCGAGTTCAAGGACCTGGGCAACGACAAGGAGTTCGCAGACCTGCGCCAGAAACGAGCGGCGATCAGGGAGATCCTCCGCTATCCGAAGATCGATACGATTCTCAAAAGGCCGGACATGCTCCCTCAGGTGTGGAACACGGTTGCGCCCGACATGAAAGACCTGCGCATCTTTCTTGTTACCGGCCAATCGCCCGAGTACGACAGCGAGAAGATCCTCGGGCGATGGAGGTTCGACGTCGGCGCCGCCGTGAGCGCGGCGCGCCGCCTCAAGCCCAACATGGCGGCCAAGGAATTGCTGGCGGTCAGGCGCTACATCACCGCCTCTTATGAGAATAGCAGCTTCGTGGCCATGACCGACCACCGGGCGCTCCTGAAAAGTGTGCCGCAGTTGGGCCGGCCTGCCGCCGCGGCTCATTCGCTGGCAACGCAGAATCTCGAGGGCAAGTGGGCCAACCAGGGCGGCCAGTACCAACTGAGCATGTCCCCCGGCGGACAGCAGGAATTCACTGCCGCCGTCGAGGGCGACCGCCTGACCATCAACACAGGGGAAGGAATGAACCTGATTTTCAATCGGGAGGATTGAGAATCACTGCTCCATCACAGACTCGCTGACGCGGATGAGCCGCGGCTGGACCTGGGAGGTCCCCAACTGCTGGAACATCGAGTTCTGGAGAGGGCCGGGCAGAACGCCGTTGGTGCTGGAGACGAACACCGGGGAAGGCTCGGCCACCTGGGGGACGGCAATGGCGGCCAGGGATTGCGAACCGCCGACGAGGTCCGGTCTTCCGGGATCCGCAGGGGCGACGGAGCAAAGGATGCCGGCCAGCAACAGGCCGCAGACGCTCAGGCTGAAAGCGCCGGCCAGGGCGGGTTTCTGTTCCAAGGCGCTGAAAAACCTCTGAAGCCAAGGGGTGTTCCAGAACCAAGGGCCAATGCCAACCGCCTCATCGCCCAGGTCTCCGGCCTTGATGCGGAGGATGACACGGCGGGAGAAGTCGTCGAAGAAGCCGGGTGGCGGGCGTTCGTGGCGTTTGACTATAAGCAATCGGCGCAACTGCTCGAAGTTCTCCGGTTGGGGGTTCATACTACTTTAAATAATCGGACAAGTATGCCTGCAACTGCTGCCGGGCATAAAACAGCCGGGAGCGGACGGTGCCAATATTGCAGTCGATAATCTTCGCGATTTCTTCATGCGACAACCCCTGCACATCATGCAGAGTCACTACCAATCTATGGGGTTCCGACAGTTTTTGCATGGCGATGTTCAATTTTTCCTGGAGCTCGGCCAGGTTGACTTCGCGGCGCGGGGTTTTTTCCGAGATCAAGGCGACCAGGTCGGGGTCATGTTCGGCGTTCAAGTCCAAATCATTGAGGCTCAGGTGGGCCTTGTTCTTGCGCTGCTTGAGGAAGTTGATGGTTTTGTTGACGGCAATGCGATAGACCCAGGTATAGAAACTGGAGCCGCCCTTAAAGGACCTGAGGGCGTGAAAGGCCTTGATGAATGCCTCCTGTGCCAGGTCGTTGGCGTCTTCATGGTTGGCGGTCATGTGATAGACGGTGGCATAGATGCGCTCCTGGTAGCGGCGGACCAGGTCGTCGTAGGCGGGGAGGTCGCCTTTGCGGGCGCGCTTGACAAGTTCCATCTCCTCGGCCTGGACGGGGACGGAGCCCTCGGCAGGCTCGTCAGAGGTCTGCTTGGGCGCCTTACGAGTCGCTGGTTCGGTCATAACCATAGGCCATTGTCAGGCGTCGCCGAGCGCATCGGTCTGGCGGGCGAAGTAATCGGTCAAGTCCATCAACCCGGCGCGGCTGCTGGAGGAGGGCAAGACCTGGAGGCAGCGACGCGCCTTGGCGAGGTACTGGTGAATGATGTCCAGCGAATCGCTCAGGGTGCCGTATTTGGCCAGCAGTTCAGCCATGGGTTTGAGGGACTCCGACTGCCAGGCCCGGACCCACTTGCGGAGGCGGGCGCGGTCGCCGGGCTTGGCGCGTTCCCAGAGCAGCAGGACGGGGAGGGTCAGTTTGCCTTTGGCCAGGTCGGTGCCCAGGGACTTGCCGGCCACGGATTCCGAGCCAAAAAGGTCGACACAATCGTCATAGACCTGGTAGGCGGTGCCAAAGGCCAGGCCAAACTGGCGGCAGGCCAGGCGCGACTCCGGGGCGGTCTGGCTCAGGCAGGCGCTCAATTCACAGGAAAGGGCGAACAGCTCGGCGGTTTTCATCTCGAGGATCTTGAAGTAATCGTCGCGGGTGAAGTCGAAGTCCCGCCGGCGCTGCGTCTGGAGGATTTCGCCGGAGCAAACCGTCTTGGTAGCCATCGCCACGGCGCGGCAGACCTCGGGGGTGGGAAAGCTGGCGGCCAGTTCGAGGGCCTGGGCAAAGAGGCAATCGCCAAAGAGCACGGCAATATCGTTGCCCCAGTTTGCGGCCAGGGTGGGCCGGTTGCGGCGGATTTCGGCCTCGTCTATCACGTCGTCATGCACCAGCGTCGCCAGGTGGACCATTTCGATGATCACCGCCACGGTCACATGGTCGTCGTTGATCCCGCCCATGGCATTGGCCGTCAGCGCCACCAGGGCGGGGCGCAAATGCTTGCCTTGGCCGTTGAGGGCATAATCGGCGTAGGGGATGATGGCGGGATCGAAGGACTCGACCTGTTGCGTCAAGCGTTGCGCCACTGATTCCAGGAAAGGCTCGACCGGGCCGATGATCTGTTTCCAGGAAGAGGTCGAGTCTGACTTCAATGCCTCGGTCGTGGGCGCAGAAACCGTTTTGGTGTCAGCCGCAAACATGTGGGGCAAGCTTAAGGTTGGCATCAACCCAAGTCAAACCTGTTATGCTCTCGCCGTTATGCTCCGGCGACCCTCTTGGGGCGCAGACCTGCTTCCGGGCGCCTGCGGCAAGATTTCAGACCTTTTCCGGGACCACGAAGGGCTTGCAGTATTGGCGTGAGACCAGTTGGTTGGCCTTGGCGTTGTCCACGAAACGCTCCTTTCGGGGATTGAACCGGAGCGGCATTCCCAATTGGACGTTGTCTTTGGTCAAGTCCACGCCGTTGGCCTCCAAATGGCCGGCCATGCGGTCGTAGGCCTCCGCCAGGCCCTTGTTGGCCTGGAGGGCTTCCTTGATTTCGCCCGGTTGTTTGGGCGCCCCCAACCGATAGGAGATATTGCCGGTGTGAACCAGCCCCGCCGAGAGGTGGCCTTGCAGGATGTCGGCATGGAGGTCCTTGTAGTTGCGGCTGCGAATCGCGGCAAGCCAGTTGCCGTGGTGGCCTCCGGATTCGGCCGAGAGCCCGGTCGGGGTTTTCACATCCTCGGCGGCATCCTTCTTTTTCCTGCCGTCGAACCGGGTGATTACCTTGCCGTCATTATCATGAACTACGGCCTCGGTATAGCTGGGGATGACGACATAACCGTGCTCGCACTCGATGACGTTGCCAACGCCCACGCCTTTGTATTGGTCCATTTTCCATCCCTGGTTCTGCGACTCTTTGTCGCGCGGCAGGCCGCGCACCTCGAAGATCATCGGCCTGTCGTACCCGTGATAGACCACCAGGGTGTTGGGCGTCTCGGCGGAGTCTTTGTAGCCGAGGCGCCCGCCGGCGGCCATCGAGAAGGGCGCGATGGCCTGCTCACCCAAAAACCAGCGGCAGATGTCCACCTGGTGCGGGCCCTGGTTGCCGAAGTCGCCGTTGCCATAGGCCCAGAACCAGTGCCAGTCATAGTGTACCGGGCCGTTGCTGCCGTTGCGGCGGGGCGGCTCATGGGGCCCGGGGCCGCACCATAACTCATAATCGATATAGTCGGGCACTGGTTGCGGGCCGTCGACCAGCCCGATGCTCTTGCGCGCCTTGTAGCAGAAGCCCCGGGCCAGCACGATCTTGCCCAGGTTGCCCTGCCGGACGTATTGGACGGCTTCCTGAAGGCCCAACGAGGAGCGGCATTGGGTGCCGGTCTGGACGATCCGGCGGTACTTGCGGGCCGCCTCGACCATCTTGCGGCCCTCGAACAGGTTGTGACAGGCCGGCTTCTCCACGTAAACGTCCTTGCCGGCCTGGCAGGCCCAAACCGTGGCCAGGGCGTGCCAATGGTTGGGCACTGCGATGGAAACCGCATCCACTTCCTTGCTCTCGAGCAGCTTTCGGATATCCGTGTAGGCCGCAATGCCGCCGCCCAGGTCCTGGGCTTTCCTGTCCAGGACGTGCCGGTCCACGTCGCAAAGGGCCGCCAGGCGCACCCCTTTGAGCTGGCGCAGGCTGCTGATATGGCTGCCGCCCTGGCCATGAAAGCCAATCTGCCCGACGCGAATATCACTGTTCGCCCCGGCCACCCGGCCCCAGGAACGAGCATCGATGCTGAATGCGGCGGCGCCAAGGGCGGCCGTCTTGAGAAAATCCCGGCGTGTGAAGTTTTTCATATGTGCGGTTTGCGTTCAATGTCTTTTAGACAAAAGTCCCGCCCGGTTCAATATCTTTTAAGGGCCAACGTCGCCACACCACGGAGCGGCCCAGCCGGTCAATGCGCCAAGCGGGCTTGGAAGCCCGCGACACGGCAGATTTGGGAATCTGCGCTACACCCAAGCGTTTGCCGGGCACAGATGGTAGGCTATTCGCCGGCGAGCTCCTTCAACTTCTTGAGGCTGAGACAGGACCAACCGCGCAGACGGAACTCCGTAATTTGTTGCCGCAGCATGCGATAGAGCGCTGGATCGGTATTGGTCAACGACGGCGGGGCGTCCTTCTCCGCAAACTCGACTAAGGCGGCCAGTTCCTGCCAGCGCCGCTGCTTGAGATACACCGGGACTTGTTCCGGGTGAGCGAGCAAGTGGCGCGCAGTTAATTCTCGTTGACGGGCAGTGAGGGGCATCAGGAGTCGATTTCGTTTCCGCCCATGGCGCTGAGGCACACCAGGTTCTCCGTCGCTTTTTCCCGCGCCTGGCGCGGCATGGTGTTGACAGCTTGCTCGATGTCCTGCCGAGCAGGGCGGTATCTGGACATCAGAAAGGCGATATCCTCCAAATCCCTGGGTTCGGCCCTGAGGAGTTTTGCCGCAATCAAATTGGCAATGGGCGGGCGCTCCAAGCGCAGTGCGCCGAATTGCTCGATAGTCTCGGCGGTCTCAAATTTCCCCGTTTGGGCGAGGCCCGGCTCAACCAATTGAATGTACGGTGTGTCCGGCTCAAGGGTGGATTTCGGATCAAACAAGAGCCCCGCATCCTCGACGGCCCTGCTTAGCGACTGAAACTCGTAGCGGGATTTTGGTTTCCAAACGTCCAGGTCGATGGAGGTCCGTCCGGGTTGGCCGGCAAAAATCCCTGCCGCGCTGCCAACCAGCGTCAGTTGGGCGGTCGCGCCCTGCCGCCGCAAACTCTGATCGATCAGCGTCAGCTTTTCCAGCCATTCATCCCTGCCAAGGCCCTGTTGTTCCATGTTGTCTCGTTTGGTATGGTAACAAGCCCGCGCCGAGAGAGCAACATTGCGGAGTGCTACAGCTCGAACTCTTCGGCGGCACTAATGGTGACCGGCCCGAGCAGGCCGGAGTCCAGGAGGGTATCGGTCTTCTTCCACAGGCGCCAGGTGGAGAAGCAGATGCGTCCTGCAGGGCTGGGTTTGCCTGCCTGGAGCCACTGCGGCCAGGCCTTGAGGTTGCCCTCGGGATAGCGGTCGCTGTCTTCCGGCAACTGCTCGTCGCCGATCATGCGATTGGGCCAGAGATTGATGACGCGCACTTCGAGCTTGTTCTCGCCGGAGGAGACCGCATCGGTGATGTTCAGGCGGAAGGGCGGTTTCCAAAGCAGACCGAGGTCCTTGCCGTTGAGCTTGACTCGGGCCATGACCTCGACCCGGCCTAAATCCAGGAAGAGGCGCCTGCGCCCGGAGGGCATCCGAGGCGGCAGGCGAAATGTCTTGAAGTAAGTGGCGGCGCCTGAGAAGTACTTTATCCCGGCCTCGGGGCGGGCCGTCCAGGAGATCAAGCGGTCAAAGGTCGCCGCCTGGGGCGCGCCGAGGTTCGGAGCAAACCGGACTTCCCATGGGCCGCCGAGCTGGACAGGCGCGGGCAAGCCGGTGAGATTGCGTTCACGGCGTTTTCCGGCGGCGGTCCGGGCTTGATAAAATCCCGGTTCAAAGGCCAGCACGCGGATGCGCCCGGGCGACGCGCCGGCGACATCGGCCACGCGCTCGGGTTGGTCGAGGACGGGCTGCCTGAGATCGATGACTTCGGGGTCGGTGCCCCGCGTGGAGACATGTTCGCCGTTCCTCGTGTAGTCCAACTCGAGCGTTTTGACGACGAGCACGGCAGGGTCGTCGCCTTCGGCCATGCGGGCAACCTGGAAGCTGGTTTCGCCGGCGTCGGCCAGGCGCTGGACCCGGTCGCGCACGTCGCGGGTTCGTTTGGGGTCGGCGAGCACCCCATAGCGGGCCTTTTCCACCGTGATCTTCAAGACGTCCGCAGTGAGATAAATGGTAGTTGGGTCCGGGCCTCTTACGGAGTACTGCTTGCCACCGATGCTGTACTCCACCGTGAGGGTCTTGATGACATTCGGGGCGGGGTCATCGCCCTCAGCCATGGCGGAGACGGGGAAGCTGTATTGGCCTTGCTCGAGGAAGCGCCGCACTTTTTGGGCGACATCGCGGGTGCGATGGGGGTCGTTGGGAACGCCGTAAAGGGCGGTGCGCACCACCACTGGCAGCGGCGGCTCCGGCACAGTCGAGAAGAGCGGTTTGCCATTCCGGGCGAGACTGACGACGGGCTGGTCCCGGCCGGAGGCGGCCCGGAACACGACAAAGACCGAGCCGCTGGGCTCCAGTGTCAGGGCGACGGTGGTAAGGCCGTCGCGCTCTTGATAGAGCGGGGCGCGCTCACGGCGCCCGCTCTGGGGCCACCAGAGCTGGGGAGTTCTTCCGCTCACGCGGAAGGTAGCGGTGGTATTGACCCTGAGCGGAGCGGGATTGGCGACGAAATAGAGGTCGGCATCGCCGGCAATGCGATGGATGTGGCGGAGCGGCCGGTCACTGACAAAGTCGGGGGCGATGCCGGACCGGCGCAGCACTTTCTCGGGCTCAGTCTGCCAGACAACGCGTCCCTGGCCCAGGCGGCGCTCGGTGAGCCTGAGGCCGTCGCAATCGGCCCAGATGCGGGCCGCGAGCTCTTTGACTTCGGCATCGCACTGAGGGTAGCCGCTGAGGCTGGGGGAGCGTTGGGGCGGGCTGCCGACAATAGTGGCGCCGGCTTCGGCGAGGGCCTTGAGCTTCCGGAGCAACGCCGGGGTCATGGTCTGGGTTGCGGGCAAGACCAGGAGACGATAGCTCATACCGCCTGGCAGGACGAGGCGGCCATCCTGGACCGACATGCGTTGGAGGACAACATCGGCGGCGCATTCGTCCCAGTCGTAGCCCTGGCGCGGATGGTCGCCAAAGCCCTGGGGCGGCGTCTCGGCCTGCAAGTAGCAGAGGTCGGCTGCGTAGAGGCCCTGGCGGAGGAGGAACTGGCAGCGGGCCAGGTAGCGATGCCAGGCAGGGGTTTCTTCCCACCAGGTCTGCGTGCGCTCATAGTGCTGGCCCCAGGGTCCCATGGTCATGCCGGGCTGGCGCAGCTCAGGCCAGGGCTGGAGGGCGTAGCGGTGAACGACAAAGCGGTTGATGCCTTCGCAGAACGCACGGTCGCCGAGGGCCTTGATGGCGGCAGGGTGCTCGAGCCAGCGTTCCTGGTCTCCGGCCGTGAAGGCCTCGGCGCCGACGATTCGCCTGCCATACACGTGAGCGCAGCCGGCCATTCCCTTGCAGGTCTCCATGGCGCCGCTCGGGCTCCAGAACTCGCCCATAGGCTCGTCGGCCTCGCCCCCGTAAGGGATGAAATCGCACGGGCTGCCGTAGGCCTCGACCGTGAACCGCAAGCCGTTGGCATGGGCCAACTCCCGAGTGCGGGCGGCATAATTCTCGACTACCAACTCCGAGACCGTCTGGCGCAAATCCCGGAGAAAACGCTCGGAGACCTCAAGGCTCTCGACGACCCGGCTGGTGAAGACCGGCAGGAACGGGGACAAATCGTAGCCGCGACGCTTCTGGAACTCCTCGCGCATCCTGGGGGTCCAGTTCTGGGAACCGTTCTCCCAGCTATCGATGTGCGTGGCCACCAGGCCGGGTCCGGCGTTGCCGGGCTTGAGGTGGTTGTCCGCGGCCAACCGGTCCATCATGCCCGCGAAATTGGCCTCGATGCCCTCCCTCGAGAGCTTGTCGCACTCCAGCCCCCGTCCGGTCTTTGGGGCGGGGGCGTTTTCCACTCCCGTAGTGGTACGCCCGAACCGGAGGACGGTCCATTGACCCGGCGGCACATCCCAGGCCAGGCGGCCCGTGGCGTCCATTTTTGAGGTGAGCGTCACCATGGCGTTGCGATCGATGACCATCTCCGGGGGCAAGGTCTGGCGGGGGATGCCGCCGGCGTATCCGGTTTCGTACATGGCCTTGGCGCGAATGGCCGGGATGCGATAGGAACCGGGCGTGGGAAATGCAACGACCGCAACGTCCCGGTAAAAGCCCGCGACGGTTTCCGGCTGCCGCAGCGCCGCTTCCAGGCGCATCGGGCCGGCGAGGTTGGTTTCGCTGCAAACGAGCTTCTGCATGGATTGTTCGGGCTTGATCCAGGGGCCTCCGCTGCCGTTCCAGCCGGCATCATTGTTCATGTTCACCTCCAGTCCCAGGCGTCGCGCTTCTCCAACAACATGTTGGAACAGGGCGCGCCAGGAGGGGCCCATAAAGTCGGCCGGACCGACCGGGACGCCCTGGTCGACCTCCATGATGAGGACGCCGCCGATACCCACGCGCTGCATGGCCTGGAGGTCGGCGGTGATCCCGTTGCTGGAAATGTTCCCATTGAGCCAGAACCAATAAACCCACGGACGCGCCTCCGGCGGGGGTTTGTCAAAGCCTTGCTCGAGCGGGTCGGCGGCGGCGCGGGCCAGGGCCAGACCCAGGAGCGGGAGCAGGAAGGAAAAAGCGCGGATGCTGAATGCGGCGGCGCCAAGCCCGGCTCTCTGGAGAGAATCCCGGCGTGCAGGGTTTTTCATATCGTGAGATTTGAGTTCAATTTCTTTTAGACAGGAGTCCTTCCCGGTTCAATGAAGCAAAGGGCTCCTGCGCGTGAAAGAGCCTGCTCCAGAACCGGTGTGGAGGGGTGTATCGTTGTGAGGCGAAACGGCGAAACTCGGTGTAGAGTCTGTGGCGCGCCCAGGCGCCAAAGCCGATGTCGGTCGTGATTCCCAGGGCCAGCCACAAGGCGACGAGCCGGATTGGCACTGACTCGTACTGGCCGACGGGGGCGGCGAAGAGGAGGAGGATGAGCACGGCCAGGGCCATTCCCAGCCAGGGCAGCACCAGGATGCGGGCGATGCTGCCCATCACCGCCCGCTGAGGATTGCGCGCCGTCAGCGCCTGCCACATCCCCGTCCAATGCAACGCGGCCACGTCCGCCACGAGGCCAATCATCGCGGCGGCATAAACCGCGATGCACAACGCTCGCGACCCCTCTTCCAGGATGTCGGCGTCGGTCAACGTCGCCGGCAGAAAGACCAGGAAGGCTGCCAGTGTCACCGCAACCGGCCCCAGAAACTGGCGCTGCAAGGCCAGGAATTGGCCCCGCAGAATCTCGCGCACGCTCAACGGAGTGGACAGGAGCAGCTCGAGCGCGCCGGCCTGGCGGTCTTCGGCCAGTTGCCGGCCCGCCTCGGCCGCAACCCAGAGCTTGATGAGCATGTTCAAAAACAAGCAGGTGAGAAAGTACGTGAACGAGTTGAGCCATTGGCGGCTGTGGCTGGCCAGGCCCCAGGCCCAGATGCAGGCCACCAGCCCCAGCGCGGCCCAGACATACGCGGGCCGCATCCGGGGGCGCACGGCCAGCCAGAAATAGGCGTTTTCATCCAGCAAACGGGTCCGAAAGGCCTGGCGCTCGCCCGCCTCGCCGAAGCTCCACAGCCGCCACTGTTCGTCCCGGCGCCGGCCTCGGGCGGCTGCCGATTTGTCCTTCCATGAGCGGGGCGCCACCACGCTGGCGGTTATCAGGAAAACCCACCCCAGGGCGTAGAGGAGCGCGAACGACTCCCAGAAATACTTCCCGTGGCTCTTGTAAAGCGCGTCGAATGCAACCGCAAAAGTGAACCCGGGGCTGGGCAGCAACAGTGCCTGCGTGACGCGATTGGTCCAGCCGAAATAATCCAGCCACGCAGAGCAGAAGGGAAAGAAGGCAGCAAAGAGCAGCAGGACCAGGAGTGTGGCCAGAGCGGCCTTGCGCGCCGAACGGCTCATCGCCGAAACGCAGATGCCCAGCGTCAGCGAAAAGAACAGCGTATCGACAACCACCAGCGCCATGCGGCCAAACTCGCCCGCCGTCACCCCCCCCAGCAACATCGGCACGGCCAGCATCGGCACCATTGCCAGCACCCCGTAAGACGCATTGAGCGAAGTGGCCGCCAGCTTGCCGAGCACGACGTCATAGCCCCGCAGGTCCGTCAGGAACAACAAACCCAGCGTGCCGTCGCGCTTCTCCCGGCTCAGGCAATCGGCCGTGGACCATACGCCGCTGAACAGGCAATACAAGGCCGCGCTGCCGGTCATAATCCCGAAAAGCGTCGGCCCGATCTGCCCCGACGGTTGCTGCGCCATCGCCAGGAAGGACCAGACGCCGACCGTCAGCACGGCCGCCGCTGCGCTGGCACGACCCCAGAAGGTGCCGTGCCGGCGCGAAGCAACCCGCAGTTCGCGAGCAACTATGGGCAGAAAGGTCATAGTGCATCTCCTCACGCCTGCCGCCTCTGTATTACCGGCGGCCTGGCGGCGGGTGGCAAGGCTTGTCGGCGCAAGGTCGAAAGGAGTCGGCTGCGCGCCAAGGCGATGAAACCGACGCTGGCAGCCACGTTAAGCACCGCCGGCAAGCAGGTCATCAGGAGCGAGAGGTAAAAGGGCGTCATCGCGGAAACAGGAACCGTCGAGGTAACTGTGGTGGTCGTGCCGGGGGCGTTGGTAATGGTCACGGTCGCCGCTCGACCGGGCGCCCTCCCTGTCCTCGTCATTTGCGGTACGACGACCAGCATGACCATGGCGTACATCGTCACAAAGTAGAACACGAGGAATGGAATGACTTTGACAAAGAGAACGCTCTTGAGGGTGACAAGGCTGGCGTTCCTCGAGGTCATGCCCATCCACATGCCGAACCAGGCCAGCGCCGCCAGGCTGGCCGCCGTCGAGAGCGTCGAGGCGGCAGACGTTATCAGGGCGGCCACGCGCTTCCATTGGCCCGGCATACCGGCTCCCCAGGTCGTCCCAAAGGCCAGGCAGCCGCCAACAAACTCGACCAGCAACAGGAGCGCCACCGGGGGCCCGAACATTCGTGCCAGGGCGCGCCAGTGTCCCTGCACCACCTGACCCACGGCCAGGGGCGCGACCAGCAGCAGTTCGATCAGGCCGCTACGCCGCGCTTCGAGGTAAAAGCGGCCGGCCTGAGAAGCCATCCAAAGGTAGAGCCCCGCCACGAAAAGCCATGAGACCGGGCCCCAGGAGGCCCAGACGTAACGGGGTGTTTTCCACACCACGAAGGCCGCCAGCACACCCGCCACGATCAATGACACCGCCCACATCCCGACGGACTGCCACCGCTCGCGGCAGGAGAGCCAGAGGACTGGGTTGCGGTCGAGCAACTTCCGCCGCAAGGCCAGACGCCGCCGGGCGCTGCCGTACCTCCACCAGTAACTTCGCCTCGAGGCCCTGGGTCTGCGCCCCTTCTCTTGCCAGGAACGCGGCACGGCCAGGCACGCCAGGACCAGCATGCCCCAGCCAAGGGCATGGCTAATGCCCAGCGCCTGCCAATAGGGACTCCGGCCCCAGGCGCCTGCAAGTCTGAATACATACCCGGGGCTGGCCAAGCTCAGAACGGGCCTGAAAAGGCGCTTGTGGAGCTCGCTGTAGATGCCGTCGGCGACCGGCCCGCCCAGCACTAGCAATAACAGCACCAGGACCGTCGCGCCCAGCGCCTTCTGGGCGTCACGGCTCAGGGCCGAGACCATCAGGCCGGCGGCCAGCGAATAGAACAGGGCATTGAGCAGCGCCAGCGCCGTTTTCCAATACTGAGGACCCGAGACCGCTCCCATCAGGAACGTGACGGCCAGGACGGGAATGACCGACATCAAGGCATAAGTGACGCGCAACGAGGTGGCCAACAACTTCCCGCCTACCACGTCATAACCGCGCAGGTCCGTCAGGAACAGGAAGCCGAGCGTGCCTTCGCGTTTCTCTTCACTCAGGCAATCCGAGGTAAAAAACAGCCCGGCCGCCAGCGCCGCCAGCAGCGCCAGCCAGGTGAGCACATTGAAGAGCGCGTCGCCCATGGCCGATGCGCCAAAGGCGCCGAGCCGGCAGAGCATCATGATGCCGCCGCCAATGGCCATCCCCACCAAAGCGGAGGCCACCCGCAGCCAAAACGTGCTGCGTTTCCGCGCCGCAACACGAAGCTCGCGATCAATGATTGGCAGGAAGGTCATGCTCACCTTTGAACTGCGAACCGGCGGTGTTTGAGGTCCGAGTGCAGCCGCCAGGCCAGCAATCCCGCCGCCGCCGCCTGGACCGAAGTGAAGAGCCAGGGGATCAAGAGGTCCGACAGATAGCGCCGGGCGAAAGGGTCCAAAACTGCCAGGGTGAGGAATTGCTCCCATACTGAAAAGAATGCCGGCAGGGCCACTCCCACCAGCAAAGTCCAGAGGAAGGCGCTCAAGAACCCGCGTTTCACGAGCGAGAAATAGAGGCCAATGACCGGCAGGCTCAGGAACGTCCCCGCAAAGATGACAATGGACGGCCATTCACGGCCAGTTGTCATGTAAGTCGAGCAATAGAGCCAGAGGCCGAGCAGGAGGGCGCCTGCCGGCAGGAATTGGAACCAGAGCCCGCGCAGGCGGCCACCCAGGACCTGCCATTCCTTGAGGGGCGCTACCAGCAGCAGCTCGAGCATCCCGCTCTCGCGCTCGCGCCGGAAGCTCCCGGCGGCACTGACGGCCATGCTGCCTGCCAGGAGGCACGCCAGGAAACACTGCACGAGATGAAACACCCGCTGGTACAGGTCTAAGTTGGCCAGCACTGAGATGTATATCGAGACGACAACCGCAAACCAACTCCACATCACCAGCCGTCCGCTCCAGCTTCGCCGTTCCAACCAGCCCACCGGGTTTCTCTCGAGTTCCCAGCTCATCCAACGGCGGAAGACGCGCCGGAACAGGATCGGGGTGCAGAATTTCTTCTCGAGCCAGACGGTCCGGGGCGACGGAGGCGGCTCGCGCCAGAGGCTCTTTAGCCTGGAGGCGGCAAGGAGGAACAACATCCAAAGCGCCAGGACGGACAGCCCCGCGCTGATCCCGAGGGAGACGAGCGTCGGCCGATACAACCCCGGGAACCGTTGCCAGAAGTTGTTCGGACTCAGGACCAGCGCAGTCCCGGCCTCAAGGAGATTACCCGGGTTGCTGAGGACAGATAGGAGCCGGGGGGGCGGACCGGGTCCCATGATGCTAAAGACCAGGATAGAGACACCGCCGGTCCCCACGATGAAACCGAGGCAAAAAAAGAACGCCCAACAGCCCGCCTGCAGCAAGGCGCGGGCATGCACCTTGCTCTGCGCCGAGGCCACAAGACCGGCCGCCAGCGCCAGGCACATTGAGCTGAAATTCACCAGTATCGAAAACACCGCCTGCCGCCAGCCGACTCCTCCGGCGACAAACGGGATCGTCAGCACCGGCAGCGCGGCCAGCCACAAAGTGAACGCTGTCAAACCGTGCGCCAGAACCTTGGCCAATACAATATCCCCGGCCTTGAGCGGTGTCAGGAAGAGCAGGGGCAGCGTGCCGTCCCGCCGTTCGCGGCTGATGCAATCGGCGGCAGACAGGGGCACCAGGACCCAAATTGCCAGAAACAACGCGGCATGGAGGTAAGCGAAAACCGCGCCACCGTCGTTCCATCGAGCAACCGGGTTGACGGTGCACGCGCAGACCGCAAGGAGGGCCACCACCCCGTTGATCCGCAGGCTGTACGTGGAGGTCTGCCGCGCCGCCGCGCGCAACTCTCGCGCGATGACCGGCAGGACAGTCACAGCAGTGGTTCATTCCCGGCAACGACCGTCACCGGCTCGGCGGTCTCGAGGCCCGGCTCGGGCATTGCCTGGGGCGCAGTGGATTGGTGCGCGTGGTCGCGCAGGCCCCGTATCAGCTCGTCCCTGGCCCAGTTGGCCAGCGCCAGGTCAATCAGCACGCTGACGCCCAGCCAGCAGATGATGCTCTCGAAGGCCACACCGCCCCCCAGCCCGCGTATCAGGACCAGGCACGCCGCGGCCAGCCACGGTCCCAACATCACCCGCGCCAGCGTCCCAAAAACCGCGCGCCGATGCCCGGGGACTTTCACAGCCAGCCATAGCCCGACCAGGCTCAAGGCGTGGAAATCAAAGAACAGCAGCGCGGCGCCGCCGATGCCGGCCACCAAAAACAGCGGGCCGTCCGCATAGAAACTCCCGTTGGCCAGACTCACCACTGCCGGGCCGGACCCGAGCACCAGGCTCGTCACCATGACGAGAACGGCAGGCCCCGCAAACAGCGAGCCGAGCGCCCTTCTTTGCCCGGCAATGACCTCCGCCTCGGAGATCGGAGTTACCAGCAACGCCTCGATCGTGCCGCTGCGCCGCTCCTCGCTTAACCGGCGTGAGGCCTCGACCGTTACCAGGTACTTCAGGACCTGGTGCATGAGGTAAGCCGTCACGATGCTCACCGTGGCGAATACGGCCTGACTGCTTCCTCTCCGGGTCAAGCTGGCCAACATAAAAAAAGCCCAGACACAGAACAGCGGGACCAGGAGGCACCAGGCCGTCCATCGAGGAGTCAGGTCGCGGCCGGCCAGCCAGTAGAAAGGGTTCACGTCCAACAAGCCCCTGCGGAGCAAACGGTCGCCGGCGGAACCAAAGGCAAGGCCTCGCCATCCGCTGCCGCTCTCCACCCTTGCCGGTTCCCCGGTTTCCCGCCAGGCCCGCGGCGCATACAGGCTTGGAAAGAGAAGGGCGCCGCAGGCCAAAACGAGAATCGCGCAAAAGGAGGTCCAGAATGCCGGGGCGCTGTAATTGGCGTCCAGGCCGGCCCAAAAAAGGTATGGCGGGCTCAGCCCGAGCAAAACCCGCCACGCGCCGCCCTTGGCCCAGGATGACGCCAGCCACCCTAATTCGGGGGGTATGCCGGCGAGCAGGAACATAATCACCAGGGTCAAGGTCATCGTTTGCCGGCCCCGCAGCCACAACGCCGAGACGAGCATCCCAATGGACAACGAGAGAAAGAGCGTCGCCGCCAGCGCCAGGGCAATGCGCCAGAATTCACCTGCCGTGACGCTGCCCATGAGCAAGGGCAGGCCAACGAACGGCAAGACAGCCAGAAGCCCGTAAAACCCATGAACGGACGTGGCTATCAGTTTGCCCAGGACCACGTCGTAACCCTTGAGTTCAGTCAGGAAAAGCAAGCCCATGGTCCCTTCCCGCTTTTCTTCGCTCAAACAGTCTGCCGTGAGAAAGGCGCCGGCAAAAAGGCAGAAACCCAGGGCCAATCTCCCGCTGGCCCTGAAAAGAGACTGCCCCTGCCGCGAGGCGGGAAGCGAGCTTTGCCCAAACCACAGCAGGCACAGCCACATCCCCAGCATGGCCATTGCCAGCCAGAACCGCAGCCGATACGTCCCCCGCCGTCGCGCGGCCACTCGGAGTTCACGATGGACGATGGGCAACAGCATAGCCCGTCGTCATTGCGTCTCTCCGCGCGTGACCCGCATGAAGACCTCTTCGAGCCCGATTTCATCCTCGCGCAGGCCGATCAATTTGGCGCCGCCATGCACCAGGACGTCGGCCACGATGCTGTGGTCGGTGTCCAGGCTTGACAAAGTCACCTTGATCTCGCCGTCCTCCGCGCCGACTTCCGCGATTTCCGGACGCGTCCTCAGAAGCTCGATGGCCTGGGCCGTGTCGCTCGAAACACGCACCCAGACGACCCGTCCCTGGCCCATCTGGTCGCGGACGCCCTGGACGGGCCCGCTGTAGATGAGTTTGCCCTTTTCGATAATGGCGACCCGGTTGCAGAGGGTCTGGAGTTCGCTCAGGATGTGGGAGGAGATGATGATGGTCTTGCCCAGGCGCTGGAGTTCCTGGAGCACGGCCATCATCTCGATGCGCGCCCTCGGGTCCAATCCGCTGGCCGGCTCGTCCAACAACAGGAGCTGCGGGTCGTGGATCAATACCCGGGCCAGGCCCAACCGCTGCTGCATTCCCCGGCTCAGCGCTCCGATCAGCGAGCCCTTTTTTTCGCTCAAACCCACCAACTCGAGCACGTCGTTGACCGTCTTCTCCCGTTGCGCGGTGGGAATCTTGTAGCACGCCCCGAAGAAATCCAGGTACTCGGTCACCTCCATGTCTTTATAGACGCCAAAAAAATCCGGCATGTACCCGATCACATGGCGCACCGCGTCGGCGTCCTTGGCCACGTCGTGGCCCAGGACCTGCGCCCGCCCGGCCGAAGGCGCCAAAAACGTCGCCAGGATGCGCAAGGTGGTCGTCTTTCCGGCCCCGTTTGAGCCGATAAACCCGAACAGGTCCCCGTTGTTCACGGTCAGGTCCAGTCCGGACAGGGCGGCGATGTTGCCGTAGTAGCGCGTCAACCCAAAGGTCTGCACTGCCGGCGTTGGGGGAGGAGCGTTGTTAGTCATAGATTATCGAACCTCGGCGGCCGCCCGCCACAGGGTATTCTGGTGGAAGCGGCGCGGAGAGAACCGGTTCATGGCCTTGACCGGGGAATAGCCGGCAGCCCACGCGAAGAGCATCACTCCACCGTGCTCGACGACGGGACTGACGTCCAGGCCGGGCGGGCAGATGAACCGGGAAGACATGTCCGCGCCAAAACTCAACAAAGAGGGAAACGAGGCGGCAATGCTCGCATTCTGGACATCGTCGATGCGGGCGTTTTCTGTCGAACCGAAGGCCTGCCTCCGGGACTGGACTGCGCCGCGGAACCGGCCGCCGTAGCCGGAAAGGAAATCGGTCAACAGACGGCCTCCTTCCCGGGCCAGGTCGAATGTCCGGCTCTGTCTGGCCGCCAGGTCACCCAGCGCAAAGATGCGGTCCTCGATCACGATCTGGGCATTGCTCAACTTGTCGTCGCCCTGGTTGGCGACCGTGACCTTCCAGCCGCCCGGGGCCGTAGTGGCCGAAACAGCCAGGGGCGCCTCGCTCGGTTGCCACCAGTCGCTCACAAAGAGCTCGCTGATCCAGACCGGCACGAAGACCTCCGCTTTGAAGCTGTCGCCCTTTTGGAAAACGTTGGCCCTTTCGCCGGTCTGGCCGCCGCCCCACATGCCGGCGAATTCGTTGCGCAACGTGGCGTATTTCTGCTCGCTTTCCAGAATGTACCGCTGGTTGGCGGGAGAGTAAATGGAGGCGTAAGTGCGTCCGCGCAACTCGGCCTGGTCCCCGTTGAGCAGCACGTCCACCAGGTGCAGTTCGTTCCATTCAGACTCGCCGGCGCGCAACCTGTAGCCGATGAAATAGATCAACAGCGAGAAGAGCACGACATAGCAGGGAAACGTAATCCAGGTGAGCATCGGTTTGCGGATGCGCTTGAGCCAATACTGATCCAGCGGCCCGATGACGACCAGGTACACAATCAGCAACAGCAGCAGCCACTCCACGGGCAGCTTGTGCACCTGGCGGGAATCCAACATCGCCCCGAAAATGCCATCGCTGCTCATGCCGCCATAGCTGGGCGGTGGAGAGGGCCCGTACCATTCGGTCGGCACTTCCGTCAACTTCGCCCAAAAGGTGGGGAGGTTCTTCCACGAGCGAACCGGCTCCCGCTCAGGACTGAAGAGCAGCGCCGTGACTCGGCCCCGCCCGCGGACGGTCGTCACCACCAGCGGCACCTCTCCGGAGGAGAGCACGACTTGGCCGTTCAGCACGGTACCCTGAGCCACCAGCAGGTCGTTCGTCTCGAAGGCCGTGTCCACCGGCGTGTCGTCAAAAGCTGCCGACCCTCCGATGAGCTGGCCGGGTTGGTTGCGCTCGCTCAAGCTGGAGGAGCCGCCGGCCTGCCCCGCTGCCGGCCCTGGGAAGCGCTGGCCGGGTTGGTAGCGCCCGCGCAAGCTGGAGGAGCCGCCGGCCTGCGCCGCCGCCGGCCCTGCGAAGCGCTGGCCGGGTCGGTTGAGGCCCCGGGCGGCCAGGACGGCCCCCTTGAGTTTCCCGCCGGGCATTCCCCGGGGGCTTGTCAGCCACTCCTGAAGTTCCGGGTGCGGCTGGACCGTTAGCATTCCCTTGAGCTCGCACGGAAAGAGGCTCTTAAGCCACGGCGTAGAGGTGATGTCGGAAGGCTGCTCGACCCCCACGATCAAATGGCCGCCCGCGTTGAGCCAGCCGTAAAGGGCGTCGACCTGGTTGACCTTGAGCTCGCCCGCCTGCGACGAGTTCAAGTAGATCGATCCCATCCCCTCGAGCACAAGCGGGTTGTCCGGGAAAATGGAGGGCTGGAGCCGGGCCGATACCGGCTGCAGTTCCGAACCGGCCCGCTGTGACTGGAGCGGACGAAACATCGGCACCCCCGCGGGCGTGCGAGTCAAGGCCCCCAAAAGCGGCGTCTCCGAGGCAATCTTCCTTCGCGGTTGCAAGGCAAGCTGTTCGGCTCGCGTTCGCCCGCGCTCATCCAGCAGTTTCACGTCCCACGAACTCCAGGCCCGGCTGCTGGAAAACACCGGTATGAAAAGCCGCTTGAGCGTGCCGGTCGGCAACTCGACCGGCGCCTGCAGGACTTGGCCCTGGCGCTGGCCATAGCCTGAGGACGACACCTCGACCGCCCCTATGAACGAGGGTCCGTCATTCTTTATTTCGCACACCACGGGGAACCAACTCCCCTCCGGCACGATGCCATCGTAGCCCAAAAACACATCGAACCGCGGCGCCCCCCGGACCTCCCCTGCCCCTCCCATGCAGAACACCAACCCCAGCGCCAACCGCAGCGCGACAAGCCGCAACGCCCCCGCCCCTTTGCTGCTCGTTAAATCCTGCCCCACCGGCTGCGATTCTCCGCGCCGTTGCACTAAGCGTTTCCTCATGACTCCTCCTATAACCAGACCATTTCCATTTGGCAATGTTCAATCCGCCGTCGCCGGCGGCCGCGGCGGTTCTTTTTTGATCTATAGACCGTTGCCCCGCTCGATCCTCACGTTGAACGGAGAGCCGTATTCGGAGAAGCGGTCAAGGCGGCGGGCCATCTCGCTCGTGTAGTGACGACCGAGCCTGTCTCTGTGACGGGCGATCCATTCGGTGAGCTTTGTCGCGCCCAGCGGAGGAGCATCCACGTGCAACCGGCCTTCCATCAAGCCTCGAATCTCCTGGCGCGTGATAAGGACATCCCGCACCCACAGCCCGACGAGCCGGCAGCCCCAGTAGCCGAGCCTTGGCGGAACCTCGATGATGGGCCGTTTCAAGCCCAGGGCGTCCCGGATCGTCTCCACCAACCCGCGGTAGGTGAAGGTTTCCGGCCCGATTGCATTGACGATTTCATTTGAATCACCGCCCGCCTTCTCGACAGCGGCCGCCGCCAGGTCATCCACGTAGATCGGTTGGAGCCTGTAGTCCCCGGAGCCGAAGACCCCAAAGACAGGGAGGCGGCGCAACGACCAGGCGATATTATTGATCAGGACGTCCTCCTTTCCAAAGAGGACGGCCGGACGCAGGATGCAGTAGGATAACCCGAGGCCCTCAAGGGCTGACTCCAATTCGGCTTTGCCATGAAAATAGGGCAAGTCCGAATGGAGGTCCGGATTGGTAATGCTGACATGAACGATGCGTCCTACGCCCGCTTCTTTGGCCGCTTGGAACAGGATTTTGGTGTTGGCCACCGCTTCGTTGTGCGAGAAGAGCTTGCGGTTGAACCGGACCCAATAAGTATTAATCAGCGCGTCCACTCCCTCGAGCGATTCCCTCAATCGGCCGGGCTGGTCAAAATGAAAAGGGAAGGCCCGGACTTTGTCTCCGAACGGATTCTGCCGGCGCAAGGAGTTGGTCAGTGTCATCACACTGTGGCCCGCTTGAAGCAGACGCGCGGCGATGTAGCGGCCTGAGTAACCAAAGGCTCCGGTTACGGCGGTTTTCACGGGGATTCGCTTCTCGAGAGCGGGGTCATCCCTTGCAATTGAGGGCCTTTTTGAGGGCAGCGATGACCCGGCGCTGGACGGACAGGGGGTTGCCGGGGATGCGGGCGCCTGCGGCGGCGGGGTGGCCGCCGCCGCCAAACTGGGCGGCGATGTCATTGACGTTGACCTTCTCGCTCTTGGAGCGGAGGCTGATGCGCGTCAGGGTGGGGGTCAGTTCCTCGAAGACGCAGGCCACAACGACCGGGGCGATGGCGCGGATGTGGTCGATGAGCCCCTCCGAATCGCAGCTCTCGGCGCCCGTCCGGGCGAAGTCGGCTGTCTTGAGCCAGAAATAAGCGATCCGGTTCTGGCAGATAAGGTGGAAGTGGCTATAGACGTGCTTGAGGAGTTTGGCGCGCGAGACGGGGTAGGATTGGTAAACCTCGTCGCAGATCTTGGCCAGGTCGGCCCCGCGCCCCACCAGCTCGGCGGCCACTCGGAATGTTCCGGGGCGCGTCGAGGGATATTGGAACGAGCCGGTGTCGGTCGAAACCGCAGTGAAAAGGCAGTCGGCGATGGCCTTGGCAATGGGCCACTTGGCGACGCTCAGGAGCCGGAAGATGAGTTCACCGGTCGAGGGTTCGCGGGCGGAAACCCAGTTCAGGCCGCCGAAGCGAGTGTTGCTTTGGTGGTGATCGATGTTGATGAGGAGGCGGCGCTGGGCCACGCAGGGGACGACTGCGCCGAGGCGCTCGAGGCTGGCGGCATCGGTGGCAACGACGCAGTCGAATTCATATCCGGGCTTGGGTTTCTGCCAGAGGCGGCCCGGGTCGAGGAACTCGTATTTTTGGGGAATCGAGTCCTCGTTCCAGCAAAGGACTTGTTTGCCTTCGTTGCGCAGGGCCAGGGCCAGGCCCAGTTGCGAGCCGACGCAATCCCCATCCGGGCGGACATGGCCGGCCACACAGACGGTCTTGCTCTGGCGGAGGGCCTCAAGGATGCGGTCGAGGACCTTGGGATGGGGCTTCATTGAGCCGGCTGTTCCTTGGTTCCAGTTTCCGGGGGGGCCGGGGAAGTTCGCTCCAGCTCGTCTATGATCCCCATCACGCGGTTGCCCCGCGCGACCGAATCGTCCATGAGGAACTTGAGGGTGGGGGTGTATTTGAGGACGACGGCGCGTCCGACCAGGCCCTGAATGCGTTTGCGATGCCGGATGAGCAGCCAGAGGCCGCGCCGCTGTTGCTCAGGGCTGCCCAGGATGCTGACGAAGACGCTGGCCGAATGCAGGTCTCCGGCGACATCGACGTCGTTGACGGTGACCAGGCCGGCGTCGCTGACCTGGAACTCGCGGCGGATTACTTCGCCGATTTCGCGCTTGAGCAGTTCGCGCACCCGTTGAAGTCTCAGAAAAGACATGGGTCACAACTTCTGTGCTATCTTCTCCATGGCATAGCACTCGATATTATCGCCCGATTGGAACTGGCTGAAGCCTTCGATGCGGATGCCGCACTCCATGCCGGCGCGCACCTCGTTGACCTCGTCCTGGAAGCGGCGCAGGGACTGGGTGACGCCCTCGTAGATGATCTCCTTGCGCCGGCGGACGCGGACCTTGCCCTTGACGATGCGTCCGCCGGTCACCATGCACCCGGCCACGGGCGCGCCCTTGGACAACTCGAATATCTTGCGCACCTCGGCCACGCCCAGGGTCACGTCCTTGAGCAGAGGCTCCAGCAGCCCGGCCATGGCCTCTTTGACCTGGTCGATGAGCTCGTAAATAATCGCGTAAAGCTTGATCTGCACGCCTTCGTGCTTGGCCTTGTCCGCCACGCCGCTGTCGACCCGGGTGTGGAAGCCAAGGATGACTGCATCGGAAGCCGAGGCCAGGGCCACGTCGGATTCGGTGATGGTGCCCACGGCGCTGTGGATGATCTCGAGGGAGACCTTTTCGGATTCGATCTTCTCGAGGGCCTCGACGATGGCCTCGACGCTGCCTTGGGCATCGGCCTTGACGACAACCTTCAGGGCCTTGCTCGAGCTGGAGGCCAGTTGGGCAAAGAGGTTTTCCAGGGTGACTTTGGCTCGAGTGGTTTCCTGGCCCTGGGCCTTGGCATCCATGGCGCGCTCTTCGGCCAGTGCACGGGCCGCCTTTTCATCCTCGACGACGCTGAATTCGAGGCCGGCTTCAGGGACCCCGTTCAGGCCCAGGACCCGGACAGCAACCGATGGGCCGGCTTCTTTGAGGCGTTTGCCCTCCTCGCTGATGAGGGCGCGCACGCGACCGTAGTAGTGGCTGCAGATGATGATGCCGCCGACCCGGAGCGTGCCTTTGCGCACGAGCACCGTGGCGGTGGGGCCCCCGGGTTCCAGGCCCGATTCGATGACGTTGCCTTTGGCGCGGCGGTTGGGATTGGCCTTGAGCTCGAGCAGATCAGCCTGAAGCAGGATCATCTCGATCAGCTTATCGACGTTCTGCCGGGTGAGGGCGGAGACCTCGACGAAGATCGTATCCCCGCCCCAATCGTCAGGCACCAGGCCCTTGTCCTGCAACTGCTGGCGGACCCTCAGGGCGTTGGCGTTGGGATGATCCATCTTGTTGACGGCGACGATGATCGGGACTTTGGCGGCGCGGGCGTGGTTGAGGGCCTCCAAGGTCTGGGGCATGACGCCGTCGTTGGCGGCCACGACCAGCACAACGATGTCGGTGACGTTGGCGCCCCGGGCGCGCATCGAACTGAACGCCGCGTGGCCCGGGGTGTCCAGGAAGGTGATTTGCGCCAATTCCTTCTTCCGCTCGGGGTGCGGAAAGGAAATCGTGTAGGCCCCGATATGCTGGGTGATGCCCCCGGCTTCCCCAGCGGCGACGTTGGACTTGCGGATGACGTCCAGCAGAGTCGTCTTGCCGTGATCGACGTGGCCCATGATGGTTACCACCGGGGCGCGAGGGACCAGGTCGGCGGGTTTGTCTTCGACATCCAGTTCGACCTTCCTGAGCGGCGCATGGACAAGCCCGCTCCCGCGTTCCCGTTTCTCAACCTCGAACCGGCACCGGTACTTGGCGCAAATCTTCTGGGCGAGATCCTCGTCGATGGCCTGGTTGACGTTCCTGAAGATGCCCAATTCGATCAGGTCGGCAATAATCTTGAAGGGTTTCTGCTTGAGTTGCTCGGCCAGTTCGCGCACGACAATGGGCGGCTTGATCGAAATGACCTGGGCGTCGGCGGGCAGAACCACTTTGGGCGCCGCTTCGGCGCCTTTTGCCGCCGGCCCCTTCGGCGAGGCGGCCAACCGGGAGACGGCGCCGCCGCCAACACCTGCGCCGCGCACACCGCGCACATCGCCGCGCCTGGCAAGATCGGCCTTTTTCGGCTCGGTCGCTCGGGCGGGCATCTTGCCGCTGCCGGCCTTGTCCACCAGTTTGACGCCGGCTCGAGGCGGCAGGTGAATGAACCCTACCTTGTCTCCGATCTTTGGCGCGGGCGGAGGCTCGGGCGGGGGCGGCGCAAGCGGCGGAGGCGGCTCTTGCACTTTGGCGGCGAGCGGCTCCGGTTCAGCGGCCGGCAGTGAGGGCGGCAACTCACCCACGACGACAACCGGCTCGGGCGGCTTGGCCCCGGGGATGGGCCCTGCCGGCGGGGCAGGAGGCGGCGGCGGCGGCGGTTCCGGAACAGGCGGGGGCGGCGGCTCGAGCAGAGGGGGCGCCGGCTGGCCGGCGGGTCCCAACGCCTCCCGGCCCTCCGCCGGCGGCGGCGGAGCGGTAGTCACTGAAATGGTCTCCGGGGCCGGAACAGGGATGGGCGGGGGCGCCGGCGGAACGGCCGGTTCGAGCACCGGGGGAGGCTCGGGCGGGGGGGGCGGCTTCAGGAAGCGCGGATGAGTGGCCTTGAGTTGGTCTTCGAGGTACTCGGCGGTGATCTTATCCAGGGAGCTGGAAGCTACGCGAGCCAGTGTGATGCCCAGTTCTTTGGCCTTGGCCAGAACCTCCTTGTTCTCCAGGCCGAGCTTCTTTGAGATGTCGTAAATCCGAACGGGCATAAACCTCTGTCACTGCCGGCCTGTCACCCGGAAACCGGGGTCTCTCCCACCTTAAGGGTGCGCCGGGCCGCCTCGGCCCGCGCCGCCTCCATAATGGCGGCGGCCTGCTCGGCCAATTGCGGTATGTCGGCCAGGTCGCTTTGATCGGCTCCCAGGATATCTTCCAGCCGCGTCAAGCCATGATGAACCAGCACGTCGGCCTGCTCCCGGGTAATGCCGGGGATGGCCGCCAGCAATTCCACGGCTTCCGCCACTTTCTCCTCGAAACCCATTGTGACGACGACTTCAGGCTCGATGTCAACCTGCCATCCGGTCAGCTTGGAGGTGAGGCGGGCGTTCTGGCCGCGTTTGCCGATGGCCAGCGAAAGCTGGTCTTCGCTCACGGTAATTTGCACGCGCTTGTTCGCCTCGTCCACGTTGAATGCCTTGAGCTTGGCCGGCGCCAGGGCGTTGGTGATGAAAGCCCTGACGTTGGGGTCCCAGCGAATAATGTCCACTTTCTCATTGTTGAGTTCGCGGACGATGTTCTTGACGCGCTGGCCGCGCAAGCCGACGCAGGCGCCGACCGGGTCAACTTTGTCATCGCGCGTCCAGACGGCCAGCTTGGTGCGGAAGCCGGGTTCCCGGGCGATGCCCTTGATTTCGATCGTGCCATCGTTGATTTCGGAGACCTCCAGTTGGAAGAGCTTGACGACGAAGCGGGGGTCGGAGCGGGAGAGAATGATCTCCGGGCCGTGAATCCCCTGCTCGACCGCTTTGACATAGCAGCGGAGGCGCTCCCCGGGCTGGTACTCCTCGGTGGGGACGCGTTCGCGGTTGGGGAGCAGGGCCTCGTACTTGCCCAGATCGACAATGACATCGGAACGGTCGAACCGCCGGACGGTGCCGCTGATGATATCACCGACGCGGTCTTTGAACTCGGTGAAGATGAGTTGCTTTTCCGCCCGGCGGATATGCTGCATCAGGGCCTGTTTGGCATATTGGGCGGCGATGCGTCCGAAGCCGATGGGGGTGACCTCGACCTCAAGCTCTTCTCCGGCCTGGGCCTCGGGCTTAAGCCGGTGGGCGTCGAAGAGGGAAATCTGGTCGTGCTTTGACATCACCTTTTCGGAGACCACCAGTTTGGCAAAGGCCCGGATGTCACCCGATTTCTGGTCGATGGCCACGCGCAGTTCGCGCGCCGGACCGACGGCTTTTTTGGCCGCCGACAACAGGGCCTCCTGTACAGCGCCAACCAGGACATCGCGATTGATGCCCTTCTCACGCTCCCAGAATTCCAACACTGCTAAAAACTCGGCGTTCATACATTTCCTGCCCCGGCCCTCGTGGGGAACAAAAAAGTCGGCAGATCATACTCTTCCGACTTTGGCGCGCTGGAAGGCCAGCAATATACCGTTCTTTAAAGAACTTAGGGTTTAAGGCAATAAGAGTCAAGCCCCATCTGACCGGTTTTTCGACGGGTTCTTGCAGGTCGTGAAATTGCTTTACAACTCGCCCTGTCTTGTCTCAAGCTCGGCGGCATGATACAGCCGCTGGCGCTTATTTTCTATGAGAACCTACTGCCGGGCAGCCAGGTTGTCAACCGGCTCCAGGACTTGAGCTATCGTGTCCAGGTCATCGCCGACGCGGCGGCGTTGGTGACAAGCGCCGAGCAGTCCAAGCCAATGCTCGTCCTGGCCGACTTGAACTGCACGAAAACCGACATCTGCGGCGCCCTGGCCCGGCTCAGACACCACGAGACCACCAGGCACATCCCCGTCATCGGCTTCGGCGCAGACGACAAGAAGGACCTCCAGTCCGCCGCCCTCGCCGCCGGGGTCACCCTGGTGGTCAGCGAGGCCGCCATCCTCCAGCACTTGCCCGAGTGCCTCGACCAGGCCCTGCAGGTCGAATAGACTCACCGGCTATGGTTGAGGCCGAGCCGGTATCCAGTTTATATGCGCACGTCCCCTTCTGCGCGCAGAAGTGCGGCTACTGCGCGTTTTACTCGGAGCCACCCAGCGGCGAGCTGATGGGCCGCTACGTGAGGGCCCTCATTGGAGAATTGGAGTGGGTGGCCGCCGACCTCCGGCCGCAAACGGTTTTCTTTGGCGGGGGGACCCCTACGCTGCTCGACCTTCCTCAATGGGAGCAAATCCTCAACGCAATGGAGCGGCTGGGACTGCTGGGCGCCGCCGAGTGGACCGTCGAGTGCAATCCCGCCAGCCTTTCACTGGACAAAGCCCGGTTGCTGCGCTCGGCCGGGGTCAACCGGGTGTCCATGGGCGTGCAATCTCTGGACCAGGCACTGCTCGAGCGCCTTGGCCGGATTCACTCCCGCGCGATGGTTTTCAACTCCTTCGATCTTCTTCGCCAGGCGGGCTTTGAGAACGTGAACCTGGACCTCATGTTCGCCATTCCCGGCCAAACCCTCGAGGTCTGGCGCCAGACCCTCAAGGAGGCGGTTGCCATGGGCAGCGAGCACCTTTCCAGCTACGAAGTCACCTACGAGGAGGACACTCCGCTCTACCGGCAATTGCAGGCGGGCCGATTTGCCCTGGACGAAGACCTGGCGTGCGCCATGCACGAGGAACTGATCGCGCGCGCCGCCGATGCCGGTTTTGAACGGTACGAAATCGCCAATTTCGCCCGTCGCTCTCTGGCCTGCCAACACAACATCAACTACTGGCGCGCCGGCTCTTTTCGCGGCGTGGGCCCCGGCGCGACCAGTTATGTGAGGGGCGCCCGGACCAGGAACTGGTCCAACACTCGGCTTTACTGCGACCGGATCGAGGCGGGCAAGCCGCCGGTTGAATCGCGCGAAGAACTGGCGCCGCTGGCGCGGGCGGGCGAGGCGGCCGCCTTTGGCCTGCGCATGGTGGCGGGGTGGCCCTTCGATGAGTTCCAGCGCAGGACAGGCTACGACTTGCGCGGGGAATGGGCCGCAGATATGGGCCGCCTGGTCCGGCAGGGCTGGGGCCGCCTCAGCCCGGATCGCTTTCAGCTCACCCGGGCCGGCCTGCGCTTCGCCGATGCCGCCGCGCAATGGTTTCTGCGGTAGCGGCGAGCCAATGTTCGCCGCTGGCCTTATTCGGCGGGAATCCCCGCCGGACGCACGCTGTCTTTGATGCGTTTGACGTGGCCGCGTCCCATGCCCTTGACCTCGCAGCCCAGTTCGAAGTAGCGCCGGATCTGGCGGTCATCGAGGATGCAAAAGCAGTCTATGACGGCGCACGGTTTGCCCACGCTCTGAACGACCTCGTCCGGGTCCAGTTTCAGGTAAGGGGCATGGCGCACGGCCAAGACCACGGCATCGACTCCCTTGAGGGCGCGGGTGATGTCATGCTCGATGCGCAGGTTTTTCAACTGCTCCTGGCGATGGAAGAAGCGGGACAGGCTGTGGCCCGGATGCGGGTAGGTGTCCTGGGCCTCGAATTCCCACCAATGGTCCAGGTAAGGGTCATGGACCTTCACGTTGGCGCCCATCTCGGTGAGTTTGCGCACCATGACTTCGGAGCCGCTGTAGCGGGTGTCGCCCACGTCCTCACGGTAGGCGGCTCCCAGCAGCAGGATGTCCGAGGCGGCCAGTGGTTTGCCCATGTTCCTAAGGGCATCCCGCACCAACTGCGGCGCGTGCAGGCAACGCGTATCGTTGATGTCCACCGCCATCGGCGTGATGCGGAAGATGTCGTCGTCCCAGCCGAAAATATGCTTGTAGGCCCACATCCCCAGGCCGCCGTCTTTGGGCAGGCAGTAGCCGCCGATGCCCGGGCCCGGGAACATGATGTTGGAATGGGTCGGCCGGACTTTGATGGCCTCGATGACCTTTTTCAGGTCCACCCCGTTGCGTTCGGCGAAGAGCGACCATTCGTCCATGAAGGCCAGGAGGCTTGCGCGGAAGCTGTTCTCGACGATCTTGGCGGTTTCCGATTCAATAGGCCGATCCAGGACCGTCAGGGGGTACTTAGCCACGTTGAGGACCTCGGAGAGGAACTTCACGACCCGGGCGCGCGCGGCGGGGTTGATGCCGCTGCAGACGCGCCAGAAATCGCGGATCGAGGCCACGTAGTTCCGGCCGGGCATCACCCGTTCGTAACTGTGCGCCAGCAGCGGCTCCTCTTTAATGCCGCGCCGCTCGAAAATCTTCTTCATGATCGGGTAGGCGACCTGCTCGGTCGTGCCGGGGGCGACGGTGGTCTCGATCAAGACCAGGGCCTGAGGGGGGATGTACTCGGCGATCTTGGCCATCGATGCCTCCAGCGCGGCCATGTCCGCCGAACCTGTGCGGACGTTGCCCAGCGACTCTTTCAAATAGTCGCACTGCACGTCCACCACCACTACGTCGGCCAGTTTAAGGGCCTCTTCCGTATAGGTCGCGACCAACGTCTTTTTCTCTTTGGCGCAACGTGAGATCAACTGGTCCACCTCGGGGTCTTCCGCCTTGACCGGCGAGATGCCCTGGTTGAGCAGCGGTATCTTCCAGAAGCTGCGCGTGCTGGGCCGCTGCATCCCGATCACGAACTTGCCCGGCTTGCCGTTCTTGTCTGTCGAGTCGGCCACCACCGCCGCCATCACGGCGCCCACGAACCCAAGCCCAACGACCACCACCACCTCCCGGCCCTGGCGCCGGTTCTCTTCCGCCAACTTCTCCAACCGCCGATATTCCTTCTTGTAGTCGGCGCTGGCCGGGAGCGTGAACACCTCCCCTGTGGGACTGATCGATACGGGTTCTTTGGGCTTTCCAGTTACAGATTTTGATTGCATGGGGACTCTGATACCGCAGCGGCCCCTTCAAGGCAAGCCCGTAGGCGCTGAATTTGTAAGGTGTCAGCGGAGGCGCACTGGGGCCTGCTCCTTACACGGGTCTGCGATGGCGTGTGCGCGACCCCTTCTCGAAATCCCAAGCTCGCTACGGTCAGGCCATTCATCCCGGAGGGATGAAACTGGAGTTTGCACGTTTTCGCCGGCTTTTTCCCGGGTTCGCGCTGGTTGCCCGGGGCTCATCGCGGAGCGATGTCTTGAAGGTAGCCGTGTGGCTTCAGCCCACGGGTGGCGCGCCCCGAATCAGTATTGCGTC
>Ga0181533_1000175_pt1 | contig 82119 bp, 88 predicted proteins | sample PEATcosm2014_Bin_45_FD_119772 | JGI IMG/M metagenome (GOLD analysis project Ga0181533, IMG submission 119772) | Peatland microbial communities from MTU Mesocosm Facility, Houghton, MI, USA - PEATcosm2014_Bin11_60_metaG | ecosystem: Environmental > Terrestrial > Soil > Wetlands > Peat | place... | reverse complement strand
TGGGCATAATTTGGACAGCATCCGCAAGAACCTGAATTTCAAAGTTGGGATTTGTCCGTCCAAAAGCCTTATTTTATGAGGAAGGCTCGTATGAATTTAATTTATCTTGGACAGCACTGGTATTTCTTATAGAATAACAATATGGTTAAATTGAATAAACTTGCAGAATATCTGGATCATTATCTCGCTATTGATGAAATAGAAGATGACTGTTGGAATGGATTGCAGATTGAAGGCAGTCCGGATGTTAATAAAGTCGTGTTTGCTGTAGATGCAAGTATTGATGCATTCAAAAAAGCAGCGGACAGCGGAGCTAACTTAATTATTGTCCATCACGGTCATTTCTGGAAGTCATACAATCCATCGCTAGTTCAGTGGAGCAAAAAGAGAATCGATGAACTGATTGAAATGAAGATTTCATTATATGCATGTCATCTGCCACTTGACAGACATAAAAAAGTTGGCAACAATGCTCAGTTACTCAAGTTGCTTGGTGCAAGTATTAAAAGTGAATTTCGACAGGTGGATGGAAAGAATATAGGATGGATAGGTGAGGCAAGACAACCCTTATCAATTCAAGAGGTCAACAATATACTCTCCCGCCAGTTAAAAGCGAATTGTATAGTTCTTCCATTTGGTAAAAAAGTGATCAAGACAATTGCTGTATGTAGCGGGAGTGGTGGCTATGATGGTTTTTATGAGGCAATGTTAAGGAGGGTAGATTTATATATAACCGGAGACACTATTGAAATTTATTCAACCGCCAAAGATGCGGAGATGAATATTGTTTTTGCTGGGCATTATGCAACAGAAACGATTGGCTTGAAAGCTCTTTCGGAAATTGTCAGAAGAGTTTTCAGGGTCGAAATAATTTTTATAGATAGATAGCCGAATTGTTAATATTATTCATCATAACGCACCCCATAGAGGTAGTGCCAACCCCCACAATGGTTTAAGCTTATATGCAGTATTTGTTATAAAGCTCACGTCGGACAGGACAGAGACAGTAATAACCATCACCATATGGCATAAGGTAATTGCAATACTTCCTGTCAGGCTTTTTATTTATCTCAAGAAAATATCCCAATCTTCCGCTGATGGAACAGGGCTTCCAGCCGTCATCATTCAGACATTGGAAATCATTCCAGCATCTTGTTGTCGCTATTTTAGCTTCCTCGCTGACAGCATTTGCCATATCGTTTCTCTTTTCCTTTTGATAAAATTCGCCGAGTGGAAAATCTGGCACTGTGATTCAAATGCGATTTAGCCCTATCAAAATCTCCCGTAATCTATTGAAAATGCAAGGTGTCATCTATCCAGTTAAAAGCTTACTACTAGTAGTTATCCGACCTCCAAATACACAAAAAAGTGGTGCTTGCTTCCCCTCATATCTCAGCAGTTTATACAGTTTGAGACATACAGCTTAAGACTTTTAAGTCTGCAACCTACGTCCTACTCCTTTACATCCTTTCGCTGAGTCCGAGAAGAGCAAGACCACCACTTTTGGTAAGCCGCTCTTTAACTCATTTATACGCCTATTTAGGGTAATTGTCAAGCATTGTTTCCTTACTATTATTCTTTCAACCAATCTTCAACGATTTCCTGTTGTAACCTGCTGTATTATATCGAATGTTAGTTGCGAGGAGTACAGGAAGCAGTAGAGTAATCTATTACCCTTCAAAAGAAGAGGGGCGCACGCTTTCCCCCCCAAGACTTAATCATCGGATATGTTTTGTGCCGCCTCGGCCGGTTTCAATTGCAGCAGACACGGCTGGCGCTGACAAAACCGGACCTGGGGCTGGAATGGCTGTCCAAGGTATGCAAGCTGGTTTTACTCAGCAACTGGATAAGCTCAATGCTTTCCTAACCGCTCAAAAATAAAGACGCTTACCATATCCCCTCAGAGAGTTTTCAGCGGCATAGTTTTTGCGGGTGTTGATGCTGATTATTATTTGGTCACATGCTCCCACAATCCAGGACCATTCATTGGTAGAGCCTTTCGAATAGATCATGTCTGCATATCTTATGATATCTCCAGCCTTCTCATTGATATAAACGACGTCAGTTGCCGCTCTGATCCTCTCCCCATGCTCAACAATGCGTCTCTTCGCCTCAGGGTTGAGGAACCCAGGATCGTTTTCTAATGAGATATTAAGGATGCTATCTACTGAGTTTAAGATAAGATCATGATCAAGCCGGTAATCACTTTGCATAGTGTCTCCTCCTTATGTCTTTACCTTTTTGCGACATTTCGACGATATCCATCACTTCCGAAACTCTATCCATAGCTATTTCTTCCCGAAGGACACTTGAACTCACCGGGAACAGCCTCAATATTTTCATAGTTGTCTGCGCTATCGGTTACAAGTCTTCTATTTTCGAGATTTAGCAGGAACGCCAACTCTTTTGCGTGTGAGCGATCTGTGAAGAGTGCTTCCAAGTAGACGTTGCTGTCCCTGATCAATTCCAATTCTCGTATGGGATGATTACCAAATCGAAATTGACGGCTACCACGCACTGTCCGGGGGATTCGGTAAACACCGTATGTCCTTGGATTCGTATAGTTCCCCTCAACGCTTACGGTAGATGGTCCGACCGATAGCGCCATAAGTTCTTTTTTGCGTGCATCGTTCATATTGGTCCTTCCCGCGCATCACAATTCCGGGGAAACCTTACGTTGACCCCAAAAAAAAATAGCCCGGAGGTAAAAGTCACCGTGGCCATTCTCATTTGCCTTAAAAAACCTATAATCATTCTGGTATTAGAATGGCATTAAGGATAATAAATAGCAACCAACGCTTTTTGTCAGCGCCTGATTCTCATGCATGTTTATATCTCCTTTGTCTTGCGAAGCGTAAAATGGCATCTATCATCTTGGCCTGTTTGGCTCACCGCGTGCGTTTAGGAGGTGGTTCATTAATGAGCCCCCAGAAAATGCCCGTCTGCTTGACTGCCTAGATAAACTGGTGAAAGTCCAGAGGTTTCACAACATATCCATTGGAGCCCAGCTTATACCCATCGAGGTCCAAAGGATCTAACCCTCTGTCTTGTTTTTTGTGGGGGTTCTCCAAAAAAGTATGAGAAAGGGAATTTCAATAAAAAGGTCGTGTCGCTTTGACATTAGGTATATAAGAGCTAAAATTTGCTAATTTGGAATATTTGTAATAAAGTAGGGGAATGAAAAGACTAACACCTGAAGAGACATTCGAAATGAAGTCTACAAAATTAGTGAGAGATATTTGGAGAAAGGAATTGAATCGGGCGGACAAGTTAACTTTATATTGGCAAGAAAATAAATATGGGAAACCTACGATTATGACAATAAAAACCATCAAAAACAGATTCTTTGAAATTCATAAAAGTCGGTTTGAGGATTATTTTAATGCCGGCAAAGAAAAAACAAAAAAAGAAGTTGCTTCGGCATATATTAAAAACGTCTTGGAACAATTGACATAAAATTATCCGGCTCTTTCTGGTGATTGCCTCCTCAGCCCTTATGGCCCCATCCACTCCCGTAGATTCGAACCTCTGGCCCCAGGTTTAGGAAGCCGTGAGCCAGGCCAGGGCCCCCAGGCCCGCCGCGCGGCCGCTCGCGAAACACGCGGTCAGCAGATAGCCCCCTGTCGGCGCCTCCCAGTCCAGCATCTCACCGGCGCAGAAAACACCCGGCATGGAGCGGATCATCAATCTCTCATCGAGCGCCTCGAAGGCGACGCCGCCCGCGCTGCTTATAGCTTCCTCGAGAGGGCGCGGCGCGATTAGCGTGACAGGCAGCGCCTTGATGGCCGCCGCAAGCCGAACGGGGTCGGTGAAGTCTTCCTCGGTCGCCAATTCGCGGAGCAGGACCGCCTTTACACCTTTAATGCCGGCCCTTCGCAGGTGGTTGGACATCGACATGGGACCCCTCGGCCTCGACAGTTCTTCCACGAGGCGCCGCAGTTCCCTGCCGGGCGCCAGATCGAGATAAATGACCGCGCTGCCCGTTGCTTCGATCTCGTCTCTCAGGCGAGCGGACAACGCGTAGATCAAACTGCCCTCAACACCGGCAGCCGTAACAATGAATTCGCCCTGCCTGCGAAGCTCGACACCCTCCCTGTCCCTGAAAACTATGACCACCGGCTTCAGGGGGTGTCCGGCAAAACGCGTGCGAAAGTGCTCGCTCCAGTGGACGTCGAAGCCGCAGTTTGAAGGCCGCAACGCAGCTACGGGAACACCACGCCGTTCGAGCAGAGGCGCCCACGCCCCGTCAGAGCCGAGCCGGGACCAACTGCCGCCGCCCAGGGCAAGCACAATGGCGTCGGAGCGCACCGACAGTGTCCCCTGCGGAGCTTCAAAGCGGAGACCGCCGTCCTCATCCCAGCCGCGCCACCTGTGCCGGGTGTGGAAGTTCACGCCGGCTCCGCGCAAGCGTCGCAGCCATGCCCGCAGCAGGGGCGTCGCCTTCATCTCCGAGGGAAAGATGCGTCCCGAAGTGCCCACAAAGGTGTCTATGCCGAGTCCGGCTGCCCACTCACACAGGGCTTCAGGCCCGAAGGCGTCAAGCAGCGGTTCGATCCGGGCCCGGCGCGGGCCGTACCGCGAAAGGAACAGCTCGTACGGCTCGGAATGTGTCAGGTTCAAGCCGCCCTTGCCGGCCCTCAAAAACTTGCGCCCCACCGAAGGCATCGAGTCGTAAAGATCGACCCTCGCGCCGCCCAGGATCAGGACCTCCGCAGCCATGAGTCCGGCTGGGCCGCCGCCTACGACCGCGACCGATCTGGCGTCAACGCCATCCGGCTCTGGGGAAAAAGGGGCAGGTCTTGGGATATCAGTCTTCATATTCCGCTTCTTTTACCGCCGTGCTGACATTAGTATAGTAGATTCCCGGAAAGTCGGCAATCTCTTGGACATCTCTTGGACGCGGCACGATACGAAGACGCCTTCATAAAACCTTCCGCATCGCGAGCCGACGAGGGTAATCTCATTTACCACAATAGGGGCCGGATTAATTGTCAGGCCTCCTGCATAAGTGCTCCTCAGCACAGGAGTCCCTCTCGGCTTCACGCAAGAGAGCCCCAGGTCAAAGGCTGAAGGGTTGCCCGAGGCAATTCCTTTGTCATCTCAATAACTCCCCCGATTATGCTTTCCAGCGAACTCTCGCATTTTTAATGCTATAATTTTAGGGGGAGTCCCGTGGTCAACTGCATTATTTGGATGTAAACTATTAGTATGAGTGACGGAAAGAAAAAAAAGGCATTTGCCGAACAATTGGCCCACGAAATAGACCGAAACAAGGATGCCATAGCCGAAATCTTCAATAGAAGCAAAGTCGGCAAATGCGGCGGCATGTGCAAGGGTTTTAAGGAAGAGGACCTGCACAACTTATGTGAATACTGTTTCCGGGCGCTCGAAGAAGAATCGGAAGAAATGTTTTCTGTCTCACCCAAGCTTCGGTTGCTTGGCGATGCGATGAACAACAAAAGTTCGGGGGTTTTATATGGGACTTTTTATGAGCGACACTGAGAAGTGCAGGCACGACGGGATCTGTGTTGCTGAATGCCCGATGCGTATTCTCGAAGCGACTGAACACCCTGGGATAAATTAGTCAATACCGAGCCATAAGGTCGGGGTGCTGACCAAAGATATAGTTACAGGGGCGGAACAAATGGGCACTTGCGCGTTAAAACAATCCATTGAAGAAATTTTTTCTGCTGCAGGTATCTCCATATTCCCAAAGGCCGAGAAGGTAAAGCACATCATGGATGCGGTAGTTGAGATTGGTGAGGGAGCTGAAATGAGATATTCTGAGACACACTATCACGGGCTGTATGGGGGGATAGAGGTTGTTCCGAAATCTGTTGTGAAAGTGGACAAGAACGGCAGATATTTCACAGATTTTACGTTGACCACGGGACGAGTCGGGAAACTCGACATAGATTATTCTGTTGAAGCTGGAGAAAATGCAGTAACTGAACTCACCGCAAGAGTATTCGGTCATGCGAATGATTATATAAAGATAAAAGAAAAAGTTATCCTTGCAGGGGAAAATTCAAGAGGCTTGATAAAGACAAGGGTTGCTCTTGAAGATGAGGCTGAAGCAGAGGTGACAGGCATCACTGAGGGAAATGCAGCTGGTGCAAGGGGTCATGTGGACTGCATGGAAATCGTCAAGGATAACGCTGTAGCAAAGGCAATCCCTATTGTGACAGTCACAAATCAGCTTGCAAAGGTGACCCATGAGGCTGCCATAGGGAGCGTTGACAAACGCCAGATGGAGACACTTATGGCGCATGGACTGACTCCGGAGGAGGCGGTAGATGTGATTGTAAAAGGCATACTGAAATAATCCTCTCTTTAACATTCGGTTGGTTCAAAGACAAATCCATCCCCGTCCGGAAGTTCGGGACTAACTCTCTTAAGATCATTTTTACAGCTTCGATCTCCAATCTCAGGGAGTCTACCGATTCCTCCAGTTCAAGTCTCACTTGCCCCTCGGCTTCATACCCGGAGTCCTTTATAGTCCATGAAAGCCTTTTTGCATCCCTTTCAACAGATGACCATGAAAGAATCTCGCACCTGAATCCTTCCAGGAAGGGGGCAACGTCATAATGCACCTCAGAAAAAGGCCTTGTTTAAAACCGCCCGAAATAAGCGCTGCATTACAAGAGCACTTCATCCACTTTTATTTTTCAGATACAATTCAGCTAAGGACGAAAATTTGGAGCTCCATGATTCTAAAATACAATCCCGGCATATCCCACTGCCATCCGGAATTCGCCTTCGGGCATCACGTCATAACTTGTAGTGTATTCGAGGAGGTACCCCTTGTCGGCCCCCATGGCCCTTGCCGCTGCTACTGTTGCAGCTAGCGCACCCGGACCGCATGCATTGCCGTTCCTTTCAGCCTCTTCCCTGATTTCTGCGTATTTCATATTCAGGGCAAGCTCTATCATCCTGCGGTCGTTCTCCCTCATTAGTCTTTTAGCTTTGTCCCCATGACCGAAAGGCGTAAAACCATAAGCGGCCCCGTAATGAGTGAGGTCGGTCGTTCCGACAACAACTATTTTCTTGCCGATTCCAGATACGGCCTCACCGATCTTCCGCCCTGTCACGTGTGAATCATCAGGGGGGATTGCAACAGGCACGATCTTCGCGTCAGGACAAAGATATTTTATGAAAGGCGCCTGGACCTCTATGGAGTGTTCACCTTCATGTGCAGCAGCGTCCTCCAAAATGCATATGCCAGGAAACTCAAGCAATCTTTCGGCAACCTATTCATCGATCTTCACTTCGCCCAATGGCGTTTCCCAGGAACCGCGTGCGTAGAGTGAATTTCCCGTCGGTCCCAACGTATGGACAGCGCCTAACAGTATGAAAGTGTCAGGGTCCATCTTCACGCTAATGCATTTAAAGACCTTTGCGGCAACAGCGCCGGAAAATATCCATCCCGCATGCGGCACTATACCGCCCACAGCTTTCATGGCCCCGCCCGGGACTTCATATCCTTTTAGGAACTTCTCTATCTGAGCCTTGCAATCTCCCAAACAGAATAAAATGAGGTATGAATCCGGATATGAATGTGTTCAATCCCTTTCTGCTGACGGTAATACCCATTATGGTCGCGATTGACGCTCCTGGCGTGTTGCCTATATATCTTGCATCGAAGACGCACGGGAACTCGCTTTTGATTGATTTATCAATGGCTAAAAAAATTGCAAAAAAGGGTTTGATGCCGTAGAAAAATACTGCGAGCGCCTTTTCAAGAGATTATGCGCTCAGATATTCTTAGGGCTCGCCAATACCCTTAAGCGCCAGATGGGCAATTAAAAGCCTCAATATATCGGAAGTCCCTTCCCCGATTGTGAGCAATCTGGCATCCCTCCAATGCCTGTGCACATCGGACCCGTCCGTGTATCCGTAGCCCCCGTGAATCTGTATCGCGCGGTCGCATACTCTTAACGCCATCTCGGATGAGAAGAGCTTGGCCTGCGAGACTTCTGATGCAATGGGTCCACCTTTCTCCTTAAGGTCCGCAGCGTAATAGGTGAGCAGCCTGGCGGCGTTTATTTCTGTCACCATATCGGCCAGCTTCTCCTGAATCAGCTGAAAATTTGCGATGCTCCTGCCAAAGGCCTCTCTTTTTTTGCTATAGGAAAGAGCTTTTTCATATGCTGCCTGAGCTATCCCCACAGCTATTGCCGCGATTGACAACCTCCCGGCATTGAGGATATGTTTCGCATATTCCAGCCCGTTCCCCTCCTCGCCCAGGATATTCTCCTTTGCAACGGCGCAGTCTTTAAGACTGACGGATGACAACTTATTGCCCCTGAACCCGAGCTTGGGAATGATACCCGTCACATTAAATCCCGGCGTTTCCCTTGCGACAATAAAAGCCGAGATGCCTTTGTCTGTCCTCGCAAAAACGAGGACAAAATCGGCTTCCCCGGGATTTGTGATCAACGTTTTGCTTCCGTTGAGAATATACTTGTCTCCGGAGAGAACTGCACGAGTTTGGATCGCTTTGGCATCGGAACCGCAACAGGGTTCTGTAAGAGCAAAGGCTATGAGTTTTCTTCCTTCCACGAGGCCCTGCTTTAAAAGGAACTCGTCCTTTTGACGATCATCTCCGATAAGTCTTATGCCCTCACAGACCATGTTCTGAACGTCCACCTGCAGGGCGGTATTTGCACAGGCCCTGGCTATCATTTCAAGGGCCGCGATGTATACGGGACAAGGGAGTCCCAACCCACCTAACGCCTGGGGAAAGGGAATCGCCATAACTCCTTTCCTGAACAATTTATCCAGATTGTGCCTTGGAAATATCTCCTCCTGGTCCGTCCTTTTTGCATCAGGAAGAATTTCTTTTTCCACGAAGGTCCCTATCGACTCAAGCCTTGAGTCATATTCTTTGGACCCTGGAAAAAGCATCCCTATGATATTCTTTTGTTCATTAAGGTAAAACACTCTTCACCTCCAAAGTATCATAGTGGTCCGCTGTTATGCCGGGACAAAATAGATATCTGTGGGTCTGAATTTACAGTTCCTTAAAAACCTTGCTTTCACAGCCATCCCGATCCTTACCTCGACGGGCTCAACACCCACAAGCCTCGAAAGAAACAGGGTATTCACTCTGTCAAACTCCACGAGGATTAGGGTGTACGGTGTCTCCTTCAGGAACTCCTCTCCCCCGAAGTAACAGGTAGTGAAAGTGTGGACCGTCCCCTTCAGCGGTAGTTCAAACCACTCTGTCTTCGCCCCGCAATTCATGCAGTGCCCCCGCGGGGTGGCATAGGTATAGCCACAGCCGGCGCACCTGCTGCCGAGGAGTTTCTTTTTTGTCAATCCGGCGAAGAACGGAGAGTCCTGTGCATATGAATGTATATAGTCGATCTCGTAGTGGTGCTTGATGATAATAGGGTCTATATTGAAGAGGACCGTCCCTTCCTCGGTCTCAGGAAGTCTGATATCCTTTTTCATCGTGCACTCTCCATGATTGTGACCGTAATGTATGTTCCAGTCCCGGCATGGCTATGGATGAGCCCTCTCCTGGCATCCGGTACCTGCAGCGTGCCTGTCTTAAGGTGCTTCCCGACCGTCCCCTGGAGTTGCCAGAAGGCGAAGACCGCCTGCATCAGGCCAGTAGCGCCTACAGGATGGCCGCACGCGAGGAGACCGCCGGAGGGGTTTACAGGGACATGCTTCCAGTGCGCCGAATTGAATTTGAGACCGTAATCAAGATCCGGCATAAAGGGGGCCCCGGCTTCGACGAAACTCCCTCCCTCTCCATAGCGGCAGAGCCCCAAATCCTCGTATGTCTGGATTTCCGATGAAGTGTAGGCGTCATGGAGTTCGACGAAGTCCAGTTCATCCGAAGGGTTGTTTATCCCCGCCATCCTGTAAGCGAGCTTTGCCGCCATCCTCCCTCCCCTGAATGAATGGACTCCGGGGTACTTAAGGTCACGGTAATCCCCTTCGGACTCGTGGGGGAGGAGAATTACCTTTCCGTGGGGACGGTCCGCCATCCTCATGGCGTCTGAGCCGCAGCCGACCCCTGTGACCCTGACAGGACGGTGGCAGAGCCTCTCTGCGAAATCTTCAGAGGCGAGTATCGCCACCGCGGCGCCATCGGACATTGTGCAGCAGTCGAGGATGGTAAGAGGCGTAGCCACCATAGGAGAAGACCGTACCTCCTCGATCGACAGTTTCCCCGGTCTCTGGGCGTACGGGTTATGGAGGGCGTTGGCATGGTTCTTTATAGCTACCATCGCCATCTGCTCGACCGTTGTTCCGAATTCGAACATGTGACGCTGCACCATCATTGCGTAGTAGCCGGTGTAGAAACCACCGACCGGGTAGTCGAAGTTAGTGTCAGAGGCTTGTGCTATAAACTCGTTCCCCTTCCAGGTGTTGACCCGGCTCATGGTCTCGAATCCCATAGCGACGCATACCTCCATCCGACCCGAAGCGACAGCTTCCCAGGCGGACTGGAAACAGAGTCCGCCGGTGGCCCCTCCGCCTTCCACCCTTTTAGAAGGCTTAGGGCAAAGCCCCAGGTAGTCCTGGACCATAGCTCCGGCTTTCAGCTGGCGAGTAAAGTGGTCGGAGAAGTAGGAGCAGACGCTCCCATCGATCATTTCCCTGCCGAGTCCGGGCACATCGGCCATGGCATAATCAAAGGCCTCCTTCACCATGAGCCGGAAATCCTTTTCCGGGTGGGCCTTGGCAAACTTAGTGATACCGCCTGATATCATGTAGACCGGTCGCATCGCAGCACCCCCCGTATCGAACCTAAAAATATGATACCACTAAATCCGGTATTGTCAAAGTGTTGGGACCCCGACCCGAGGGTGTGGGTCATTGATGTGGGCGCGCCAAGACGTCATTCCGATGCTTAAGGCGCCTACTGTTGGCTTGTCCGGAATCTAGTAGTGAGTAGTGAATAGTGAATAGTGAATAGTAAGTAGTGACTGGCTGCTTTATATTTTTTCTACTCACTACTCACTACTTACTACTCGTTGTTAGATGACGCGGGCCCGAATCCCGATAATCGACTCCAAAAGGTCCGAACATATTCTTTCCGTGCTAAGATGTAGTTATACGGAAATCTGTAACAACCCTGCTTCGCATTGTGGGAGGAAAACATGCAGAGGGATTTTGTCTGGAATCCTAGTGAAGATTATATAAAAAAGAGCAGATTAAAACGATTCATGGATAGCCATGGAATAAAGGATTTTAATGAGCTCATCGTAAAATCCACCGCCGATATCGAATGGTTCTGGAACTCAGTCATGGAAGATCTGGAAATAGAATTCTACATGCCCTTTGACAAGGTTCTGGATGTTTCCGGCGGCATCCGGTTTCCGCATTGGTGTGTGAATGGAAAGATGAATATCATCCATAACATGCTCGACAAATACATCGGCACACCCACTCAGAATCGGACTGCGGTCAGGTACGAATCTGAGGACGGGGCCGTGACACTGATGTCTTACAGGGACCTCTGGATGGAAGTCAATAGGATGGCAAATACATTGAGGGAGCTCGGTTTCAAGAAAGGCGACATCATTGCTCTGTACATGCCCATGATACCGCAGGTAGTCATCGCTTTCTGTGCAATCATCAAAATAGGAGGGATTGTCCTTCCCCTGTTTTCAGGGTACGGACCTGAGGCGATATCGGTAAGGATCAAAGATACCATGGCTGCGGGGGTGGTCACATCTGACGGCGCGGTCAGAAAGGGGAAGAAGTTCCTCATGAAGCCGATACTCGATGATGCTATCAAAGAGAGTCCGTCTATTAAAAAGGTAATCATATATAAGAATATAGATGAGGATGTTCCTTTCAATGAAAGAGATGTTTTCTGGGATGAGGTCGTAAAGGGAAAATCCCACATTTGCGAAACAGAGCATACCGATGCGGAAGATACACTCATGCTTTTATATACGAGCGGCACGACAGGCAAGCCGAAAGGGGCTGTCCATACTCACTGCGGGTTCCCCCTGAAGAGCGCCCAGGACATGGCCCATGGCATGGATATCCATGAGTCGGATACGATGTTCTGGCTAACCGATTTGGGCTGGATGATGGGGCCCTGGCAGATATTCGGGACACTTGTCCTCGGAGCCACCATGATGCTCTTCGACGGCTCTCCCGATTATCCGGACATGGGACGCATCTGGTCCATTGTGGAGAGAAACGGGGTTACCTGTCTCGGCATTACCCCCTCGCTTATACGGATGCTGATGGCGCATGGGACCGGACCGGTACTGAGATATGATCTGTCATCGTTAAGAACCTTCGGCTCGACCGGGGAACCATGGGATGGAGAAAGCTGGATGTGGCTCTTTAAAGAAGTGGGGAAAGAAAAAATTCCGATCATCAATTATTCCGGAGGGACAGAGATCAGCGGCGGAATCCTCATGGGGAATGTCCTGACACCTTTAAAACCGACAGCCTTTTCAGGACCGGCGCCAGGCATGGCTGCTGATGTCGTCGACGATAACGGCAATTCGATAAGGGAAGAGGTAGGAGAACTTGTTGTGAGAAAACCATGGATAGGAATGACACGTGGGTTTTACAAAGATCCGGAGAGATATATAAAAACATATTGGTCAAGGCTTCCCGAGGTGTGGGTGCATGGTGATTTTGCCATTCGAGACAGCGATGACCTCTGGTATATTCTCGGAAGGTCCGATGATACCATCAAAATCGCGGGTAAACGGGTTGGACCTGCTGAAGTCGAAAGCGTTGTCATGGAACATCCTGATGTCATGGAATCTGCAGCGATAGGGGTCCCTGACCCTGTTAAAGGTCAGGCGATTGTAGTATTCTGCGTCCTGAGACCGAATCAGGAAAAAAACAAGGAATTCGAAAATGAAATAAAAAAACTTATAGGAGAGAAGCTCGGGAAACCCTTTATGCCAAAAGAGGTCTATCCGGTTGATGGCTTGCCAAGGACAAGAAATGGAAAGATCATGAGGAGAGTGATAAAAAGCGCTTATCTCGGAGAGAACTCAGGTGATCTGAGCTCACTCCTCAACCCTGAAGCTGTGGAAGAGATTAAAACTATCGGTCGGAGTATTACATTGTGAAACCCTCTATTCCGTTAGCGGACACTTAATTGACAGGGGCTGGATAGGGCCCTTCCTGAACAGTTTTCATTATCCTCCCGGCGAACTCTGCCCCCGGAATATCCGGATTGTAGCAGACGATTACAGAAGCTGCACTCGGATTGACTCGAATACTCCTGACGTTCTCGACCGATCCCAAAAGGGACTGCAAACGGTCCGCATAAGCTTCATCCGTTTTCAGGCGTGCAACCCCAAAACGAATGCGTCCCCGCGTCTGGTGTAGGATTCTGATTAGATTTGACTGCCTCGGGGATGTCAGGGCATAATTTCCTATGAGCCCTGCTTTTCTGCGCTCCACGATAGAAACGCGAAAACCCTCCCCGCTTTCCAGGTATGAAAGTGTGTCCACAAGGAGATTCTGCAAGACTGCGAGGCGTTCGCGTCCCTCCAGGGACTCGGCCCGTTCAGCCCCGTCAATAGCTGCAAGAGAGGCGCGGACAGCCCTGCTCTTGTATAACGGAGCTTGTTTGATTTGTTCGTCACCAATCTCCTCTTCGAACTGAAACAGTGGTATAGATTCGAATACGGGGAGTACGGCTGTTACCTCTCCTATACGCCGAACCACAGCCTGGCCCAGAGAAACTCTCTCGTCAATGCTGAAGCGGAAGGCATCCCCCGGAAATTTGGTCCGACTTTCGAGGGTTTCAGCTATCTGCCGGTTCAGTTCTATCACTACGGGGTCTTTAGTGTAAGGGCCATAGCGGTAAGTACTGTGTACCCACCCAAAATACTGACTCATGCGGTAAAGGATTTCAATCGCAGCCGGCGATCCTAATTCATAGTGGTCCGGGTACTGCTTCTTATAAAAAGCCAGTTCGTCTTCCTCGAGAATGCTGTAAAGCCGGGACTGTAGTTCTTCCATGGCAAGCATAAAAGAATTCACGAACAGGGCAGCCTCCTGGTCTCGCTTGAGCTGCCTTTCCTTTTGCTGTTCGCCGCTCCAGGTCAGGACAGACCAGACTACTGCAGCTACTCCCGATATGACTGAAAGAAATTGTCCCGCATTCATGCGTATCCTCCACTTTTTAATAAGGTATTGTGTTCAATATTTTATAGCATATTAAGCGAGGACTTGCAATCTTATGCTGCTAAGAACATTTTATTGATTCCTGTCCTGACTTCGGTTAGAATCAGTGTATGAAAAGCAAAGTCCCAGCTTCTGCTGTCCCATACCATAGCCTTGAATCAATAATCAGCAAGCTGCAGCTTAAAGAGTCTGAATTTCTTATTCTCCATCAGCATCGTGACATCTTTACAAGCAGGCGGGATGACTTCGCAGCTTTTTTCTACAAGTCTTTTTCCGAATTGCCCGAAACACAAATATTGCTTGAGCGCTTCGGCAAGCCTGATTCCCTGATGCGAACATGGAGCGGGTGGTTTGAAAGGATTTTCACCGAAAAGATAGATTCTGGGTTTATCAGCTATCTTTGGCGCATAGGGTTGAAACACGTAGAGATAAACCTTGATCAACGCTTCTCAAGTCTGGGCTTTTCCCTTATCAGGCAATTTATCCATCAAATAACACGCGAGAATTTTCCGCCCCATATTGCGGTAGATATCATGCTCGCAGTGGACAAACTTGTAGATTTCTGTGTTTTTTTGGAAACCAGTGCCTACATAGATGCGACAATCCGTTGTGATATGGAAATACTCAGAGGAGTCGCTGATAAAATCCGGAATCCTGTGACTATAATAGGCGGTAATCTTCGAAGGCTTCAGCGGAAACTGGATCCTGAGGATCCGCTCTTCAAGGACTATGACTTTCTTATCTCTTATGCCGTACGTTTCGAAGAAATGGTTGCAGACATAAACACCTATATGAGCATATTTCAGAGGGAAACAAGCTTTGAACGGTGTATGTTAGATACAATAATGGACAACATGATCAGTGATCTCTCGAACCAAAAAAAACTCGAAGGGGTCAAGGTAGAGGTAAATATAAGTCCAACAGCCAGGTTCGTATTGGGCGACCCTATAGAGCTCCGTTATCTGTTTTACCACTTAATAGAAAACGCCGCAGAGGCCGCCTGTGCGGCACAAGAACCTTTTGTGAGGATAAGTTCCATGTCGCCTGAAAACATACCTCATGCAGTTAAGGTAGAGGTGTTCAACAATGGCGATGTCATTAATCTGGCTAACATTGCCAACATCCTCACCCCTTTTTTTTCCACTAAATCCAGTGGCTCAGGATTGGGGCTTTCCATAGCAAAGCTTGCCGCACGCAAAAACTTTGGCCAGATGGATTTCGAGCCACTTCCCCTATCCGGGACAAAAGTTTGCATAACGCTGCAAAGCGCTGAATAGCGCCGGGCACGCTCATGCCGTTGTATCCGGGAAGCATTAATGCTGAGGCGCTTATTCTTAGCGGATTGGGTGGTATCCTCCCGCGACCCCCTTTTGGGAAAGTACAATCTGCCAAACCTGCAAACAGCGTGCGCGGAATGAACCTGCACAGCTCAACAGATAGTATTTCCACATGCGATAAAACCGGTCCGAGTACTGACTTTGCAATTTATCCCAACTCCTGTTAAAGTTGTTGAACCATGAAGTAAGGGTAGGATCGTAATAAACGCCAAAATTGTGCAGATCTTCTATCATGAATATTTTTTCTATTGCAGCGCTGATCTGCTTTAGAGAGGGGATGAGCGAGTTGGGAAAGATATATTTATCACACCAGGGTTCCATCGCGACCTTGGAGCGGCTTTCGCCAATAGTATGCAGCAGGAAAAGCCCGTTATCGCTCAGGCACTTACCGACAGTTTCGATATAAGTACGGTAATTCTTGTATCCGACGTGTTCGAACATTCCGACAGAAACAATATGATTAAACTTTTCATCAAGCTCACGATAGTCCTGCAGCCTGATTTCGACAGGCAGCCCTGCACACCTCTCTTTTGCAACGACTGCCTGTTTTTCCGAAACCGTTATACCGACCGCTTTGACGCCGTATTTATCCGCCGCATATTTTACTAAACTCCCCCATCCGCAGCCTATGTCCAGAATTCTGTCGCCTGGTTGCAGATCGAGTTTCCTGCATATGAGGTCGAGTTTGGCTTCCTGCGATTCGTCGAGATTGTTTGCGTCTTTCCAGTATCCACAGCTGTAGGTCATCCTCTTGTCGAGCATATTCTCATAGAGATCATTTCCGATATCATAATGCCTTTCACCGATCTGAAAGGCCCTTGCTTTGCTGTTCACGTTAAGAAGAGCTGCCCGAAGGACCAATTTCCAGTTCTGCTTGACCTTGTCCTCGACATTGGAGCACATAAGCCTGCAGAAAAAATCATCGAGACTTTCGCAGTCCCACCATCCCTCCATGTATGATTCTCCAAACCCCAGGCTGCCCTCGGCGGTAACCCGTTTATAGAACCTGTCGTCTTTGATATGGATGTCAAATGTATTGGTGCCGTTGATTGAGATACCTGCACCGGAAAATATTTCTTCAATGGATTGTTTTAATGCGCAAGTGCCCATTTGTTCCGTTCATGTAACCATATCTTCGGTTATCACTCCTAAAAATGTTCACAAACAGGGTCTTTAACTGCCGATATTCAGTCAACCTTAATGAAGCCGCCCTAAAAATAGTTTAGCAAATTTATTTATGAAGTCAAACAAATTGTACTGGTTCTGTTGCACTGGTTCGGTAGAAAGGCTGTACAAAAGCTTGACAGCCATTACTATACGTGATATAGAGACGATATGGGCATCTAGGCTTATGATCTGATAGCTTGCGCATTATTGGCATTATATCTCATGGCGGCTGCGGTATTTGCAGAGTCGGGCATTAAACTTCCTGTTGGGGGTCCCTGGGTCAAGTAATGCAAAAAAGAGCAAACTTGGCCCTTCGGGCCGGCAAAGAGAACATTGAAGAAGATACTCCTGATTGGGGTGGAACGATTTAATCCAGGGTATTTCGCCTTAGTGATGGCGACGGGCATCGTTTCCATTGCGGCCTTTTTTTTGAATATGAAGGGAATAGCATGGTCTCTATTTCAGCTCAACAAACTTTCTTATGCAATTTTAATTGCCCTCTGGATTGCTCGCCTCTTTTGGTTTTACGCCCTTTTTGTACGAGACATTACCGCTTTTGATCGAGGGCCTGCCCTCTTTACGATCGTGGCAGGGACGTGTATCACAGGGAGCGCGTTCGTAATTTTTTCGGGAAACTTCACGGCTGGACTTTCCTTGTGGATGGCTGGAACTGTCTTATGGTTCATACTTTTATACCTATTTTTTACAAGAGTCATAGTCGGAAAAACTGACTCCCCTTTTACAGAAAAGTTCGACGAAGGGTGGCTCATTTATGCAGTCGGCACTCAGTCTGTTTCGCTTCTCAGCGCCTTGCTCGCCCCCGGATACCCGGCCCAACAGGAAACGCTCCTTCTCTTTGCGCTGCTGATGTATCTGTTGGGGGGCGGGCTTTATCTCTTGCTCATAGTCTTAATCCTTTACCGCCTCTTATTTTTTTCGTTGCCCGTTGAAAAGCTTACCCCTCTTTACTGGATTAGTATGGGCGCCGGCGCCATTACGACCCTGTCCGGGGCAACACTCCTTTCGAACAGCGAGAGATGGATATTGATTAAAGATATGATGCCCTTTTTGAGCGGTTTGACACTTTCCTCCTGGGCCTTCACTTCATGGTGGATTCCTCTGTTGACCGCCCTTTACATGTGGCGTTATGCCCACATGCGTTTTCCCGTAGCTTATAATGTGCAGTACTGGTGCATGGTGTTTCCGCTTGGCATGTACGCATGTTGTACACTACAGGTTGGAACTGTAACGGGACTAAGGGCCTTCACTTACATCTCAGTAGTCTTCTTCTACATAGCCCTTACAGTCTGGGCCGCGACTTTCTTCGGGTTGCTGCGAGGAGTTTTAAGAATTGTTTTGAGGAATAGATGAGACCTGCGAGTGTAACTCCGGTAAGATGGACACGTGCATGATTTGGAGTATACTTTCATAGGGTGTTGCGGAAGAATACGCTATTCGTTTTTTTCAAGCGTAGTTGATTATGAACTGTTGCAGGCAGCAGGAAATATTCTTTACAGTGTTGGCGATAGTCGGCGCCTTAACGCTTCTTTGTTTAGCGGTTTTTTTTAAATACCTGAGGAAGACCGGCGGCCATCCAGTCAGAGGCGAGGGTAGAAGCGGCGAACTTTAAACTATTGGACTGACTCGCCCCCTGTGACGCTCATTTCGACATCACAGGCGCCGCAGCGTACGAAGAAAGGCTTCGATCTCATCCAGTTCTTTATCGCTGAAGTAGCTGTGGTCGGACTTCCCATATAGGAGGCCATGCTTAAAAGCCTCATGCCGCGGCGGGAGGAGACCCGGGAGGAAGAGACATGCCGGAAATACACGTCAAGGAAAGCATTACCATAAACCGTAAGGCCAGCGACATATACAGATTTTGGCGGCATTTGGAGAACCTTCCCAGCTTTATCGACCATCTGGTCTCGGTAGAGGACTTGGGGGACGGGCATCACAGCTGGACAATAAAGACACCGGTAGGCCATATGAACTGGAAGTCAGAAATCATCGAGGACAAGGAAAACGAGAGTTTACGGTGGCGTTCAATGCCGAACTCAAGCGTAGAAAACAGCGGATCACTGAACCTGCTGGAGAAGGAGGGAGGCGGCGCCACCAAGGCGACGGTGGAACTCCGCTATAAACCCCCCGGGAATCATGACTCATTTTTGACCGTCAAAATTCTTGAAGTCATAACCGACTTTCAGATTAAAGAGGGCCTGAAAAACCTCAAGAACATTATGGAATCGGAGGCCACCTGAGGGGGCCGGCAACTTAACAAACTCGGAAAGGACATAGAATCATGGTTCATTCTTATCCGCATAATTTAATAGAGATACTTCTCGAAAAATGGGATGCCGGCCAAGCCGGACTTGATTCAAGCATTGCAACAATAGGCGTTAAATTTGACCAGTTGCCGGACTCTGCGGTGTTAGAGGGGCTTATTTCCACGTGTTACCAAACCAGCATAATGCTGGAAGAGGAGAGGCCTTTACGGTTCAGGCTTATTTTACGAGACCCGGAAAAACTTGCAGCAGAAGATGGGCCACCCGATGGCCTGCATAGGCTTATTTTTAGTGAGCCTCGCCCCTTCAACGAATATGAGTTGCGAAAATTAGCGCCCGCTGTCGATTATTACCGTTCACTGATCGGTATTGAAGTAAATGCCGGCGGAGAACTGGAAATTTGGGGGTTAATGCACTCGGGCTTGCGCTGGATACAGGCAATAAGGGGAGGCGGTATGGAATATGCGCCACTGCCTGAATCGCTTGTTTTGTATGTTACCGGTCCCGGGAACATTGTAGTTTGCAAAGGCTCTGCAATGATAGCTATGCTGAATAGCGGGAAGATTTTCACTCCCGCTAAGAGTGTATTAAACTCACGTTGGTTTAGTGATCGTCTTACCGAGGGATACAAAGAACTCTGGAATCTCCATGAGGCTGCACGTTTAAAAGCGGAGGGACATTGGGCTTTGCTGGAACGGAACTTTCCGAACATGATTGCCCAGGAGGTCATCAAACGGATAATCAGCACAGTACGCAATTCTCACCACGGTGGCACGATACTTTCTCTGTCCCCAAAGTGGGCGTCGGAGGTTTGCGGTGACAATCGTTACTTGAATATTAAATACCAGTTCAGAGAGGAAGAGCCACGGAGCAGGCTTCGCACACTGCTCATTAAACTCATGAACACTCTTGCAGAAAGTTATGGAGAATTAACGCCGACCAATCGGACTGTGGGCTGGAAAGAGTATGTTGCGAGTAAAAATGACGTCCTTGCACAGCTCGATGAAGCCGTCCTGGAATACGCGCATTTCATTGCAGGCCTGACTGCTGTTGACGGGGCTGTCATACTATCGCAAAGACACGAACTCATTGGTTTCGGGGGAGTGATACTGGAATCTTTGAATAAGGTGAATATTGTTGCGCGATCATTGGATTCTGAGGGTGATAGCACGGCATTGGAACCGGTAGATGGTGTAGGTATGCGGCACAGAGCTGTTTATCACCTGTGTAATGAGCTGCATGATACCGTGGCAATGGTTATCTCCCAGGATGGAGATGTGGATGTCGTAAAGTGGAAAACTGGTATTGTCACATGTTGGAACGTCTTACCATATCCACATTTTACCGAAACTTCTGACATCTCTGGGTAGGCATTGACATTGATTTTTGACCGTGATAGCATAGCGCATTGGACATGGTAAAGAGGTAAGAACTGCAAGAGCGTGACGAAACGCGGTAAGGAGTTGAACTTATGGCAAGGAACTTCATAAGAAACCTTCTGGTCGTACTCGTTGTTTTCCTTTTGGCGCCACTGTCAACTCAGGCTGAAGAAAGCGGGCCTCCAGCCTCTGATTACACATTTACAGACCAGGAACTCGACAACCTGCTTGCCCCTATTGGGCTTTACCCCGACCCTCTGCTCGCCCAGATACTGCCGGCCTCGACATATCCGTCCGAGGTGTCTGATGAAGCGGCATGGCTAAGAGGCGGCGGGAACATATCGTCGATAGATGAACAGAATTGGGCCGAGAGTGTCAGGGCAATAGCCCGCTATCCGGATGTTCTTTACATGATGGCCGATAATATCGATTGGACCGCCAATCTGGGTGATGCCTTTATGAACCAGCCTGGAGATGTGACTAATTCTATCCAGCGGCTAAGGTTGCAGGCCCGGCAGACCGGTAATCTTGTGAGCACCCCTCAGCAAGAGGTCATAGTAGATGGAAACTATATACAGATAGATCCGGCACAACCTCAATATATATATGTGCCCGTGTACGACCCTCAATATGTTTATAGCCAAACATGGACACCTGGGATGACGCCTTTCATCACTTTTGGAGGAGGGTTGGTCATCGGGGACTGGCTGAACATGGATTTCGACTGGCACACACATCATATTTTTTATCACGGATGGCGCCGGCCCGGCTGGGTCAACCGTTCAAGCCCCTATGTATATATAACAAATGGGTACATTAATAGAAGCAGGCCTTACATAAATCAGACATGGCAGCATGATCCGGTGCATGGCGACCCTGACAGGTTCAGGGCAATGCATGGCATCACTGCGCCTGGCAGGAACAGGCCTCCGTCCGAAGTCAGAGGCAGGGGGACAACCACACCAGCCGCCACCTCGGGAAGTATGTTCGGGATAGCCGTAACGAGGGGGGGCAATGTGATAACGTTCAGCAATCGGGGAAAGAAAAGCCTGGGGACCTCTCAGCAAGTCTATGTACCGACGCCTGCAGCGGTAAACAAACGGCCTGAAACACCGGCGCCGACTTTTGGCGGAGGCTTTACTCAGCCTCATCATGCTGCCGGTTCCGTTACAGAAACTCCGCAGCCGCCAAAAGTGCCTTCAGGCGCCTTCGGCGGTTACAGAGGGGCGCCTGAAACTGCTGCAGAAAGCTCGAGAGGCCGGGCCAGCCGCCAGAGCGGGGAAGGATTTCACCCTCCCTCTGCCGGCATTCAGGGCGCGCGCACCGCCCCTGCAAGCAGAAGCAATGCTCCGTCGGGTGGGCAGTCCCGCGGCGATAACAGGAAACGGTAGAGGAATAAATTGATTACGGAAAGGAAAAATACCATGAAGACAATTCAAAAATGCATATTTCGTTCGCGGGGTATGGTTTTAATCGCTGTGCTTTTGATGGCCGCAACCTTACTTTTTATTAATGCCGGGGCAGCGTCGCAGAAAGACTTTTCATCTCCTGAAGACGCATTGAAGGCCCTCGTTGAGGCTGTGCAAGCAAAAGACAGGCCTGCATTGGATGAGATATTTGGCCCTGCCGCTAAGGAATTGCGCTCACGTGATGAGGTGCAGGCCGCCGCTGAATTCGAAGAATTCGTCAAACACCTGGCAGAGAAAACCACTCTCGTGAAAGAGAGTGATTCAAAAGTAATTCTTCATGTGGGCAATGAAAACTGGCCTTTTCCGATTCCAATTGTTAGAAGAGACAACGGATGGTTCTTTGATACCGAGGCCGGCAAGGAAGAAATCCTTAACAGGCGGATAGGCGAAGACGAACTTACTGCAATACTGGTCTGCCGCACATATGTGAAAGCACAGCGCGAGTATGCCCTGAAAGACTGGAACGGCAACGGGATACTCGCTTATGCGCAGAAACTGAGAAGCGACCCTGGCAAAAAAAATGGCCTCTTCTGGAGGGCTGCGGCCGGCGAAGAATTGAGCCCGCTGGGTGAATTCATAGCGAAGGCGAGGATGGAAGGCTACAAAAAGGGAAAATCTCTCTTCACGGAACAGCCGACTCCATTTCATGGCTATTACTTCAGGATACTGAAAGGCCAGGGGAAGAATGCTCCCGGAGGCGCATACAATTACATTATTAACGGCAATATGGTCGGTGGCTTTGCCCTGGTGGCGTTTCCATCGGATTGGGGCAAATCAGGAGTAATGACCTTTATTGTCAATCAGCAGGGAAAGGTCTTCGAGAAAAACCTCGGACTGAACACGATTAAGATCGCCAGGAAGATGATGTCCTACAATCCGGACAAGACGTGGAAGCCTGTTTCTGAGAAACAATGAAATTGAACCGTCTCTCCTTTCAGGTCTTCTCACTTTTTCCCTGATTCCAGGGAAGACACCTTGCTGAGACGACGCAGATGCCGTTCTGCCTGGCTGAACTCGGCTGTGAGGAACGTTTGGACAAGGTCCCAGGCCACCGCTGGTCCGACTGTCCGTCCACCGATACATAGGACATTCATGTGATCGTCCTCGACACCTTGCCTTGCCGAGAAATGGTCTTCAACCACCGCAGCGCGGACGCCCGGGACCTTGTTGGCGCAAACCGACGCGCCAACTCCACTGCCGCAGACCGCCAGACCCCGCTCCACCTTACCGGCGGCAACGGCCTGGGCGAGCGGGATGACGAAATCTGGATAGTCATCAGCCGGGTTCAGACAGTGAGCGCCGAAATCGACCACCTCATACCCTGCTGCGCTGAGCTTAGATACCAGATCCTCCTTCAAACCAAACCCACCGTGGTCCGTGGCTATTCCTATTCGCATGTTCTCTCCTTTTCTTGGTCAGCGGTACCGTTCATTCCGTGGCTCCGCCTGCCGCGCGGTCTGCAAGCACCAACGCGTCATCGTGACGAATCCTCCCAGCCGGAATCGTCACATCTCCATTGCGGAGTCGGACAAGCATTCCGACCTTCTCGCTACCAGTCACCAGCCACACGATGCGCCGGGAACGGTTGAGCATCGGATAGGTCAATGTCATCCGGAGTCTCCCCTGGTAGACACCGGTCAGAGCGACATCGGCGTCGGTTACTTCGAGGACCGGGTCCCCGGGTACCAGAGAGGCGGTGTGGCCATCAGGTCCGAGGCCCAGGTGTACGAGGTCAAGCACCGGCGGAGAGCCGGCGATGTCGCGGAGCGTAAGAGCATACTTCGCGGCAGCGGCCTCCAGATCAGGCGACTCCACCGGCATGGCATAGATATGGTCCGGTATCATCGGGGCATGCTCAAGGAGACTTTCAAGCAAGTGGGTAAGGTTTCGATCCGGGTGCCCCGCGGGAACCACGCGCTCGTCCACCTGTACCACATGTACGTCCCCCCAAGGGACCTCTTCGTTAGCAAGTGCACGCAACATAAGCCACGGGGTGCGGCCGCCGCTGACGGCCATGATGAAGCGGCCGCGAGCGGCTACGGCAGCCCTCGCCTCACCGGCGATTATTGAGGCAGCCTCCCGGGCGGCCGAGGCGGCATCGGCCAGAATTTTAATCTTCATGGTGGTCCCTATCCTGTAACGACCGGGTTGTGCCAGCCTCCGTCGGGTGTGACCCTCTGGTCGACCTCGCCGGGCCCCCACGTATTTGGCTCGTATTCGAAGACCGGAGTAACCTCCTTCAGCGCCGGATCGACTATCCGCCACGCCTCTTCCACATAGTCCTCACGGGCAAACAGGGTGGCGTCTCCCTCCAGAGCATCCCCGAGAACTTTTTCGTAGGCATCCATCTCCTCTGCGCCTGGCTGTTGGCTCCCCATAATCTCTACGGACTGGCCAGCGGTCTTTTCTCCGGCGGACCCGAAATTGAGGCAGAAGGCAGTGGAGGTGTCGGGATTTATCCGAAACCGGAAGTAATTCGATTTAAGATCGAGGTCGTGGTACATAGTAGGAGGTTGGTGCAGGCGGACGACCATTTCCGTGCACGTCACAGGTAGACACTTCCCCGCCCGTATGTAGAAAGGGACCCCTTGCCAGCGCCAGGAATCGATCTCCAGCCGCAGCGCAGCAAAGGTTTCCACTTTGGAATCCGGCGCCACGCCTTTCTCATTCCGATAGCCGCGGAACTGCCCCCTGACAAGGTCCTTTGCATCCAACGGAGGGATAGCCTTCAGAACCTTCACCTTTTCATCGCGCATCGATTCACTGTCGGTCCTGACCGGCGCTTCCATGGTCAGGTTTGCCAGGACCTGGAAGAGATGATTCTGGACTACGTCGCGGACCGCGCCAGTCCCATCATAGAAGGCTCCGCGGCCCTGGACTCCGAAGTTTTCCGCCATTGTGATCTGAACGCTTTCGACATAGTTTCGGTTCCATATAGGCTCGAGGAACGCATTCGCAAAGCGGAAGAAGACCATGTTATGCACCGGTCGCTTGCCGAGGTAATGGTCGATTCGAAAGATTGCCTTCTCAGTAAAGCACCCGAGCAGGATCCGATTGAGCTCCTGCGCCGAGGCGAGGTCGTGGCCGAAGGGCTTTTCGATGATGACGCGTGCCCCGTCGGGGCAACCCGGCTTGGTCAGCTGTTCCACAACCAGCTCGAACAGCACCGGCGGGATGGCAAGATAGAACGCCGGCCTCTGGGCGGGGCCGAGCTCTTTTCTGAGCGCCTGATAGGTCTCCGGATCTCTGTAGTCGCCGGCAACAAAACGCAACAGGCCGCACAGCTTGTCAAAGGCCCCGGGATCGAGTCCTCCGTGGTCCTCGATGCTGTTGCGCGCCCTTGCCTTGAGCTGGTCAAGGCTCCAGTTGGCCTTGGCCACGCCGATGACAGGCACGTTGAGGTGGTCGCGCTTGATCATTGCATGGAGCGACGGGAATATCTTCTTGTAGGCCAGATCTCCCGTGGCCCCGAAAAAGACCAGGGCATCCGAATGGGAATTACTCATTGCTTTGACAGGGCCGGCTTCACGTTCTTCATGCCCCCCCCTTGAGTTGCCTGTAACGACGTATGAGCGCGTTAGTTGAGCCGTCATGGTCGAGCTTGGGCTCTTCCTTGCTTTCGAGTTCCGGGATGATGCGCTGGGCCAGCGCCTTGCCAAGCTCCACACCCCACTGGTCGAATGAGTCGATGTTCCAGATGGCGCCTTGGGTAAAAACGGAGTGCTCGTACAGGGCGACAAGTTTGCCGAGCGTTTCCGGAGTGAGCCGCTTGGCCAGGATCGTGTTGGACGGGCGGTTGCCCTCAAAGACCCGATGGGGCACAAGCCAATCCGGCGTGCCCTCGTCCTTGACCTGCCCGGGCGTCTTGCCGAAGGCAAGCGCCGCGGTCTGGGCGAAGACATTCGCCAGAAGCATGTCGTGGTGCCTGCCAACGGGGTTGAGCGCCTCGACGAACGCGATGAAGTCGCACGGAATGAGCCTGGTCCCCTGATGGATCAACTGGTAGAAGGAGTGCTGGCCGTTGGTACCAGGTTCGCCCCAGTAGATGGCGCCGGTGTCGTAGCCGACCTCGGTCCCGTCGAGAGTGACGTGCTTGCCGTTGCTCTCCATGGTCAACTGCTGCAGATAAGCCGGGAAACGCTTCAGATACTGTTCGTATGGCAGGACCGCAACGGTTTGAGCGCCGAAGAAGTTGTTGTACCACACAGCCAGGAGGCCCATGAGCACAGGCAGGTTGCGCTGAAACGGAGCGGTGCGGAAGTGCTCGTCCATTAGGTGGAAGCCCTCGAGCATGGAGCGGAAGTTATCAGGGCCTATGGCAAGCATCGTCGAGAGGCCAATGGCCGAGTCCATGGAGTAGCGGCCGCCGACCCAGTCCCAGAACCCGAACATGTTGGCGGTGTCGATGCCGAACTTCGCCACTTCTGCAGCGTTCGTCGAAACGGCGACAAAATGCCTGGCCACCGACTTCTCGTCTCCCCCCAGCCCCCTGAGCGACCAGGCGCGGGCCGTGTGGGCGTTCGTCATCGTCTCAAGCGTCGTGAAAGTCTTCGACGAGATGATGAAGAGGGTCTCCGCCGGGTCGAGGTCCCGGACTGCCTCCGCGAAGTCGGTACCGTCGAGGTTAGAGACGAACCGGAACATCATGACGCGGTCGCAGTAGTACCTGAGCGCTTCGTAGGCCATGACCGGCCCGAGGTCGGAGCCGCCGATGCCGATGTTGATGACGTTGCGTATACGCTTGCCGGTGTGGCCTTTCCACGCGCCGCTCCTGACGCGGTTGGAAAAGTCCGCCATCCGGTCGAGCACGGCGTGGACATGGAGCACCACGTTGTCGTTGTCAACGAGGATGGAGGTCCCAGCCGGAGCGCGCAGGGCCACGTGCAGCACGGCCCGCTCCTCCGTAACGTTGATCTTTTCACCCCGGAACATGGCGTCGATCCGTGCCCTCAGGCCCGATTCTTCGGCCAGGCGCAGGAGGAGTTTGAGAGTCTCGTCGGTGATACGGTTTTTCGAGTAATCCAGGTAGAGGCCAACGGCCTCGGCCGTCATTCGCTCCGCCCGATTTGAGTCATCTGAGAAGAGCTCACGCATATGCAACTCCCGGGCTTCCTTATGGTGAGCTTCGAGGGCTTTCCATACCGGCAGTTCGTTGACTGCTTTGACGCGCTTTTTCAATTTCGTTATCCCTTATCCTTTCTCTATTCTTTCGGTTCTTCCTGGACTAATCAGAGCCCTACGGCACAGACATTGGCTTTTTCTTCATTGAGCATCCAGGGTCAGCTTATGCAGCCGGTGTTAGTTCTGAGCCAAACCGCGAAAGACTCCATAAACTTGCGCAACAAGTCCCGTGTACTCTCACTTGACATCTTACCTTCAGGGTCGAAGAGATTGGCTGCGCCTCCAATATAAGCTTCCGGTTGTTGCATGGCTGGCACGTCCAGGAAAACCAGAGATTGTCGAAGATGATGATTCGCCCCGAAACCTCCGATCGAACCGGGCGAAACACTAACTATCGCCCCGGGTTTTCCGCTCCATACGTTTTGACCGTATGGTCTTGACCCGACATCTATTGCGTTTTTCAGGACCGCGGGCACTGAACGATTGTACTCGGGCGTCACAAATAAAACTCCGTCATACTCTTTGATTCGCTTTCTGAATGTGGTCCAGGCAGCGGGAGGATTCCCGTCGTCATCACCATCCTGGTTGTAGATCGGCAGATCACCGATTTCGATGAATTCCAGTTTCAACGACTCCGGCGCGAGCGCTGCCAATGTCTTTGCCGTCTTCCGGCTGAATGATTCTCTTCTAAGGCTGCCCACTAAGACTGCGACCTTCATCGTTTTCCTCCTTTTGATTGTTTGAGTCACGGTGCTTCCCGCTTATCGTCGTCCATGGGAAGCATTGACCGGATATGGATTTACCACTGTCCGAAGTCGAAAAAACCGCCAATGCAACGATGTCCCCCGGATCAATCGGCGCGTAGTAAAATGGAGGATTTGCACTTGATCTTTGCCTCAAATCCATTTTCCTTCCCTCTTGAGATGTTTGTCAAAAGATATCCCTTAATCAAAAGCATATCAGATGATGATGCGCTGTCAAGTGACCCTGCCGGCATTAAGACGGGAGAATCCACGCTCATTTTATCACATCTGCGCGGGCTATGGACCGTATCATGAATGGAAGCGTTGTGAGGCAATGGGGCGTATGGCTCTGTCAAAATATGGCTCGAAAACCTGGTTAGGTCTGTTCGTCGAGTTCTTTGAGAACCCTGCCATCTTTAGTTCTCCATTTCAGTTTAGGGCCTTCCAACAATACCGACCATCCGAATATAACAACTTAATCCCTCTTCCTGCACGAGATATTCATCAAGCTGTGAGACGCGCAATTTCTCTCGCATGTAATATTTCCCTTTCTCTCATCAATCTGATATCTTCTGCCGAAAGGGTAAGGACAGCAATAGTTTTTCCTTCCGCCGTAATAAACTCAACTTCATAGGCACTACCGTCACCATAGCAATGTACAACCGCGCCTATATCGCCTTCGGTTAATCCATACTCCTTAACGTCATGCGTGAGCACTACCGTATCCAATTCTTTAATCATTTTGCACCTCTCTTACACAGTGTTCATAGCGGATATGCGGTCACAAAGCGCGGGCGCTCCTGACCCTTATCTATTATCCATATAGTTCGCATTTTAATAACAAGTCCAACTGGTGTCGACATATCGCCATCTATGACATATTTTACTCCATGTGGGGTCGTAATTACTTCCACCGCATCTTTTGTGCGGGCAATCTCCAGCAGCCCCTTTTTTAGCATTTGAACATTTGCTTCATCAAATCCTACCGATCGCAATAATTTTGCTTTTGCCTTTCCGACAGAATGAGTTTCAGAAAGGAGATAGTCTATGAGCTTGGCTAACGGCACATAAGCGTTTTCACTATTTGAGAGTTTCATGACAGCCTGATTTTACCATGATTAACGTTGCTATTGTAGATTCTGTTCACGGTTTGTTCACGGTACTTTTCTACATTATATTCTGATAAGCTATTGATATTAAATGGACAGTTAAACTGAGTGGGTGAGATTCGAACTCAACCTGACCAGCGCAACTATTTGGTTTGTGGGCGCTTACTGAACGAGTTCTGAACGTGTGGCATTTTTCTGGTCGCCAGAACAGATTTTTTTTGAGCATAAAAAAGTTGCCGCGAGGTCACCTAATTCAGTTATCGGCAGAGTTCCCCTCAAAGTTACCCAAAAATAAATGTCACGTATGCTCCAATGTTCGAAATACCTGCTTATATTCTTTCCGTGCTAAGATTTAATTATACAGCGAATAATAAAAAGCCCTTCCCTATGAAAGGAGAATGTGATGAAGGTTTTTGAGATCAAAGACATTTTTGGCATCGATAACCTGGCGCTTGTCGATAGGCCGCAGCCCTCGCCCGGTCATGGACAGATACTTGTGAAGGTCCGCGCAGTATCTCTCAATTATCGCGATCTTCTGGTTGTGAAAGGCCTTTACAATCCGAAGCTCCCTTTACCCCTTATCCCTTTCTCAGACGGAGCAGGAGATGTTGTCGCTTTAGGTGATGGCGTCTCACGTGTAAAGGCGGGTGATCGGGTTACATCTATCTTCATGCAAACCTGGCTGGGAGGTGAACTGACGGACTCCAAGGCGAGGTCGGCCTTAGGCGGGGGAATCGACGGTATGCTGGCTGAGTACGTGGTCCTTCACGAAGATGGTGTCGTACACATCCCCGATCACCTCTCCTATGAAGAGGCTGCCACGCTCCCGTGCGCGGCCGTTACAGCCTGGCACGCCGTGATTGAGACGGGACTGAAATTGGGAGAAAGCGTACTTGTGCTCGGTACCGGCGGGGTCTCTCTCTTTGCGCTCCAGTTCGCCAGGCTTGCCGGGGCCAAGGTGATCGTCACGTCCGGCAGTGATGAAAAACTGATGAGGGCACGGCAACTTGGGGCTGAGAGTTGCATTAACTATAAGAAGGTACCCGAGTGGGACCTGAAGGTAAGGGAGCTTACTGGGGGAACGGGAGTGGATCTTGTAGTAGAGGTAGGAGGCGCCGGTACCCTGCCGCGATCACTCAAAGCGGTCCGGGCAGGAGGACGAATCAGTTTGATCGGTGTCTTGACTGGAACAGCCAGAGAGATAAATCCTCTCCCGATCATCATGAAAAATATTCGGGTAGAGGGGATATTGGTCGGCCCGCGTGAGATCTTCGAGTCGATGAACCGGGCCATCAGTCTGCACAACCTGCACCCGGTGGTGGACCGTATCTTCTCCTTCGAGGAGACCGGTCAGGCACTCCATCACATGGAGAGCGGTGCACATTTCGGCAAGATCTGTATCAGGATAGCCTGAGAATTTTTAATTTCAGATTGGTTACTATGTTCGGCGTATTCCCTGGCAGAGAGGAATTCGCTTAACTAAGTACTCCTTTTCATAAATACGGTTGCATGCGAGCGCCGCTGCATCCTCTCCAGCTTCGTTGCACTCCTTCGCCGTACACAAGGGTACGCCTCAGTCGTGCGCCTCGCTGGCGCGGCGCATCGACGCTCTCGATACGACACCGTATTTATGAAAAGGAGTACTAAGGCCTCAAGTTGCCGATTCAAAAAGGGCGGGCTCTTGGCCTCTTGCGCCAAGAGCATCCTTAATGATGGATCATCCCGCCATCAACCATTTCGAGTGTTCTATGACACTTTCTGGACAAGGACTCATTATGAGTAACAACAATGAAGGTGACACCGCTCTTGGCGTTCACATCCATTAAAATCCTGAAAAGGTCCTCCCCCGTAGCGGTGTCGAGATTGCCGGTCGGCTCATCGGCAAGCACCACACTTGGCTCAAGCAGGAGTGCCCTTGCAACCGCCACCCGCTGCTGTTCGCCTCCTGACAGTTCCCCGGGTTTATGGAGCCGCCGGGCATAAACGCCGAGATCGTCCAAGATCCGCTCAGCCCGTTCCCGGACTTGTCCGGTCCCATAGGCCGGTCTGCTGCCGCGCTGCATAAGCAAGCCGGGCATCATAACATTTTCCAGGGCATTAAACTCCGGCAGAAGATAGTGGAACTGGAACACAAACCCTATAGCGCTATTCCGGAACGCGGCAAGCTGTCCGTTGCCAAGTGCGAAGGGGTCAAGAACGTCTCCTTTAATATTATAAACAACGGTACCTTCCGTGGGCCGGTCAAGAGTTCCCATGATGTGGAGAAACGTGCTTTTGCCCACTCCGGAAACACCCACAATACTGACAATTTCTCCCGCCTGGAAAACAGCGTCTATGCCTCTTAATACCTTTAATTCTCCCGCAGGAGTATAAAACGACTTTTTGAGCCCTTTGACAGCTATCAGTTCATGCATCGTCCGGCTACCCCTTTTTCAGTGACCTGATCTTTTCGAGGATGCTGTCCCACAGCGTATGCCGCGAATTTCGAGCCATCTCATTTCCGTCCTCTTTGCCGCCTCCGGTTTCCGTATCTTTTATGTCTTCTTTTGAAGTGTCGGGTGAGGCCCCTTTACGTTTTTTCCCGAGCTGTTTGTCGCTTGCAGAATCTCCTGCCTTCTCATCACTGCCGGTCAATTTTTTTATAGTTTCAGCAGCTTTGTCCTTTTCCCTCTTTATCACATCGGCCCTTTCACCCAGTTTTTCCCCGCTATCCTTTATCGCGCTTCCGGTCTTTTCGCCAAACCATCTGAATTTGTCACCACCGCTCCAAAGGGCGACCGCAAAAAAAACAATCAGCGCAGTCACAAGAAAACAAACAACTCTCTTAATAAGTTTGCACATCACTCATACCTCAAGGGTTCTGCAGGGTCCAATTTTGCAGCATAGTACGACGGATAGAGCGTGGAAAGGAAACTGATCGTAACGGCTGACGCGGAAACAACCAGAAAATCGACAAGCTTCATCTTTACCGGCAGCTTGCTCAGATAGTATACATCTGCCGGGAGTTTTATCAACTCGTAATCGTTAAGCAACCTGCCGAGGATATAACCGCCTGATACGCCCAACAGGGTGCCGACAAGACCGATAAGCAGCCCCTGAAGCATGAATATCGCCATTATGCCCTGATGAGTAGCTCCCATGGTCTTCAGTATGGCTATCTCCTTCTGCTTTTCCATAACACTCATCATGAGCGTGCTGACAATATTAAAAGACGCGACCAGGACGATAAGGATCAATATGATAAACATCGCAAATTTCTCGAGATTCAAGGCCGAAAACAGGTTCCGGTTCATCTGCATCCAGTCCCTGACATAGTAAGGGAAACCAAGCATTGCGTCCACAGATTTGCGGACTTCCGGGGCCTTGTAAACATCATCCAGACGCAGTTCGATGCCGGAGATGGAATCTCCAAGGCCGAAGAAATTCCGGGCATCCTTCATATCGGTCAGGACAAGGCTCGAATCATACTCAAACATGCCCATCTCAAAAATAGCTGCGACCCTGAACTTCTTTACTTTAGGCAGCATTCCGAGCGGTCCCATCTCACCTTCAGGAGAAACAATATTGACACTATCACCAGCAGTCACCCCGAGCATTGAGGATAGTTCGCTGCCGATAATGATCCCTGGCGCCCCATCTTTTTCCACGAGATCCGAGGCGCTTCCGGAGACGATATGCTTCAAAATGTCTGTTGTACCGTATTCGGAAACAGGATCTATTCCCCTCAAAAAAACGCCGTGGGCCCTCTTGCCGCTCGTTACCATCACCTGGCCGATGACAAAAGGTGAAACTGAGACTACGTGCGGCTCCTGCCGGAGTTTTGCGATCAGCGGGGCGTAATTATCTATAGAGCCGCGGTAACTCTCGACTATGGCATGAGCATTGGCGCCCAGAATTTTTTTCTGGAGGTCCTCACGGAAGCCGCTCATGACCGACAACACGACCAGGAGCGCCATGACTCCCACGGCAACCCCGCTGATGGATATAATGGTATTAAAAGAAACGCCCCTGTTTTGTCTCTTGGATTTCAGGTACCGTAAGGCGATGAAGAGCGGATAAGGAAGGTTCATAAGAACTACAGATAAAAAATAATAAGTAAAAAGCAAAAAACACTAAAACGAAAACAAATATCCAAACTTCTCATTTTTTGATCCTCACTTTTTACTTTTTTTTATTGTTCCGGTTTCAACTGCGGAAAAAGAATAACATCCCTGATAGACTGTGACCCGGTCAGAAGCATTACAAGCCGGTCTACGCCGATACCCTCTCCTGCAGCCGGAGGCATTGCATATTCCAGTGCCCGTACAAAATCCTCGTCCATCCAGTGGGCCTCTTCGTCACCTTCCTGTTTTGCCTTCACCTGGTTTAAAAACCGCTCTCTCTGATCAATGGGGTCGTTCAACTCGGAAAAGGCGTTCGCAATCTCCCGCGCCGCAATAAAAAGCTCAAACCGTTCCACAAGTCCGGAGTTGTCAGTCTTCCGCTTGGCTAACGGAGAGAGTTCAACAGGATAATCGGTGATAAATACAGGCTGTATTAATTCAGGTTCCACAAACTCTTTGAAAATCTCATCAAGCACCTTACTATAAGAGGCATTATTCGGAATATCAAGCTTCTTTGACCGCGCCCAATCCCTGATCTTTTCATGGTTTGTGATGACTTCATCAGGCACACCTTTTTGTTTGAGCGCTTCAAGCATGGGAATCCTGGGCCACGGCGGCGTCAAATCGATCACGCCATCTCCATAAGGGATTTTTAAAGTTCCCACCGCCTTATTCGCCACATATGAGAAAAACTCCTCGGTAAAGGACATCAGATATGTGTAATCCTTATATGCCATATAAAATTCCAGCATTGTAAATTCGGGATTATGCCTGGTCGATATGCCTTCATTCCTGAAATTTTTGTTCAGCTCAAAGACGTTCTCATATCCGCCCACGAGCAGGCGTTTAAGGTAAAGCTCGGGAGCTATCCTCAGATAGAGGTCGAGATCGAGAGCGTTATGATGGGTGCTGAAAGGCCGGGCCGCTGCACCCCCCGGTATCTGGTGCATCATCGGCGTTTCGACCTCAATAAAGCCTCTTGCTTCGAGAAAGTCTCTGATGGCCTTTATAATGACGCTGCGCCTGGCAAAGACATCCTTTACCTCCGGATTGACAATAAGATCTATATAGCGTTGACGGTAGCGTATCTCTACATCCTTCAACCCGTGCCATTTTTCAGGAAGAGGCCTGAGTGACTTGCTCAAAAGAACAATGTTTGTTACCTGTATGGTGAGCTCTTCTGTTTTAGTCCTGAATATCCTTCCTGAAACTCCTACGATATCACCGATATCGAGTTTTTTTACAAGAGCATACTGCTCATTGAGCACGTCTTTCTTAAGATAAACCTGAATCTTTCCGGTGGAGTCCTGGATATGAGCGAAACAGGCCTTTCCAAAATCCCGCATTGCCACTATCCTGCCTGCAACAGAGGTGTTGACGACTTCTGTTTCGAGATGCTCCTTCGTAGCATCACGGTATGCGGATTTTAAATCTTCAGCATGGGATTCGGGATCGAATTTCCCTTCATACGGTTCGATGCCGCTTGCCCGCAATTCGGCCAGCTTTTTAAGGCGCTGTTCTATCAGATCGTTTATTTCTTCCATAAGCTTTTGATTATACTCATCGTTAGCGTAGTGCGTCAAGCGTCAATCGTCGTGCGCCAAAAATAGCAGTTTTTTTGTTTTGCCTCTTGCTCTTGACGCTCGAGGCACTACGCTTAACCCCGGACGCTTTTTGTTGCTTGACGCTTGACGCTCTTTTTGTATAGAGTATACGAATGCGTAAGCCATGTATAGCTGCCAACTGGAAGATGAATAAGACCGGCTCCGAAACCCGGGCGTTCCTGAACGAATTCATTCCGCTCGTTCAGGATGCATCTAACGTCGACATTGTTGTCGCACCGCCTTTCACCTCCATTTACGCTGCTGCGGAACTCCTGGCAAACACTTCCATACACCTTGCCGCACAGGACTTGTTCTATGAGGAGAAAGGCGCGTATACCGGCGAAATCTCTCCATCCATGCTTACTGATTCCGGGTGCAGCCATGTTATTGTCGGCCATTCGGAAAGGCGCCAGTATTTCAAAGAAACTGATGATATCCTTAACCGGAAGACAAAGATTGCGAGAAAACATGACCTGAACGTAATCTTTTGTATAGGCGAGTCCCTTGATGAACGTGAGGCCGGGAAGACATTCGACGTCCTGGACCGGCAAATCTGCGAAGGGCTGAAAGATGTCCCAGCAGTGAGCATTATAGTTGCCTATGAGCCGATTTGGGCGATCGGTACCGGCAAGACCGCAACAACGGAACAGGCACAGGATGCCCATCATTACATACGCGAAAGACTCGCCGCCCTCTATGGAGGGGCCGCAGGGGAGATCAGAATCCTTTATGGAGGCAGCGTAACAGCTGACAATGTCGACGCGCTTATGACCTGTGCCGATGTTGACGGCGCCCTTGTCGGCGGCGCGAGCCTGAAAGCCGACAGCTTTTCGAGAATCGTAAAATTCAGTAAGAAGTAAGTAGTAAGCAGTTAAAGATAAAAAAACAAAAAGAAAAAATAATGCAGTGGATAGGCAGTTTAGCAGTATAAAGCTTTATACTTGATTTCTAGTGTTTGTCTTTTTCTGCTTAGTGCTTACTGCCTACTTATTTTTTAGGAGGTTTTATGACTACATTATTGGTAATCATCCACGTTATTTGCTGCCTTTTTTTGATTTCCATAGTCTTACTGCAGAGCGGCAAAGGCGCGGAAATGGGCGCGGCATTCGGCGGTTCAAGCCAGACGATTTTTGGCAGCAGGGGGGCTTCCACTTTCCTTAACAAGCTCACAACGGCTTCTGCGATTGTATTTATGCTGTCATCACTGATATTGTCCATGGTGGCGAACAAACATGCGTCCGTCATCAAGGAAGGCCCGGCCGGTCAACAGAGAAGGGCTGCTCCTCAACGACTACCACAGCAGCCAGTATCGCAGCAACCAATGCCACAGCAGTCATTGCCGCAACAACCGGCTAAGTGAAACGCAAATCGCGAGACGTGAATAGTGAATAGTGAATAGTGAAAGAATAAAAAAGAAAGTAGCCTTTCGTTCTTCTCACGATTCACGATTCACGATTCACGATTCACGTTTTTTGTCTTTGCTGTTCACGCTTCACGTTTTGCTTTTCACGTTTTTACCAGGCTGTTCCCGTGAACCCGATATCAAGAGCCCTAATACGATTACAATGGGTTTGGGAGCTGATGCCAAACGGCTGATCCCCTTTCTTGCCTCGGACAGCGCATCAGGAGAAATAAGCGCGCTTATTTATCATGGCCTGGTAAAATATGACAAGAATATTCGTCTTACCGGTGACCTTGCCAAATCATGGGAAGTAAGCCGTGACGGCCTGCGGCTAACCTTTCACCTTCACAAGGGCGTCCGTTGGCAGGATGGGGTGGAACTCACTGCTGATGACGTTATTTTCACATACAGCAAAGTCATCGATCCCAAAGTGCCAACGCCTTACAGCAGCAACTACGGGCCTGTAAGGAGTGTTCAGGCACTCGATAAGTATACGGTGCAAGTCATTTATAAGGAACCTTTTGCCCCTGCACTTGAATCCTGGGCCATGGGGGTAGTGCCGAAACACCTGCTTGAGGGAAAGGACCTTTCATCAACTGAAGTAAACCGTAACCCGGTCGGAAACGGGCCTTACAGATTTGCCGAATGGGTGACCGGACAAAAAATCGTCCTCAACGCCTTCGACAACTATTTCGAGGGGAGACCGAATATCGACAAAGTTATATATCGCATAATCCCCGATGCTGCAACAATGTTCCTGGAGCTGAAATTCGGCGGCATTGATTACATGGGATTGACCCCTCCTCAATACAAGCTCCAGGCAAATTCCCATTTCTTCAATAAATATTTCCAAAAATTCAGGTACCCATCTTTCGGATACACCTATATGGGATACAATCTCCTTAATCCCCTTTTCAGCGATAAGCGCGTCAGGCAGGCAATAGCGCATGCCCTTAACAAAAAAGAGATTATAGCCGGGGTCCTCCTGGGATACGGCACTCCCTGTACCGGCCCATTCCCCCCCGAATCATGGGCCTATAATCCAGCTGTCAAAGATTATGACTACAACCCGGCAAAGGCACTTGCCATGCTTGCTGAAGCGGGATGGAAGATGAATTCCTCAGGCCTGCTTGAGAAAGACGGCAGAACCTTTTCTTTCACTGTTCTCGTAAACCAGGGGAACGATGAGAGGATCAAAGTCGCCGAGATACTGAAAGAACAACTCAAACGGGTCGGCATAGAAATAAAAATTAAAGTACTTGAGTGGCAGGCGCTGCTCCATGATTTTATTGATAAAAAACGTTTCGAAGCTGTTATTATGGGCTGGGCACTCTCACGCGACCCTGATATTTACGAGATCTGGCATTCATCAAAAACCAAAGAAGGTGAATTCAATTTCATCTCCTACAAAAACGATACTGTAGACCGGCTGCTGATCGAAGGCAGGCGCACCTTCCCTTTGGAGAAGCGTAAAATGATTTACCACAGGATCCACGAGATCCTTGCTGAAGAACAGCCATGTGCATTCCTCTATGTTCCCGACGCCCTTCCTGTCCTGAACAAACGCTTCAAAGGAGTGGTAAAAGCCCCGATAGGCATCGACTACGATTTCATCCACTGGTATGTGCCCCAAAATAGGGCTGAGTGGTATCAGTAGCCGCGATTCTCTCCCTCATTATCATCCAACGGAAAATTAACGATGGTGATAATATCATCGGGTCCGCATGTCTTACCTATGCAAGCTATCGCGCCAAGATATCTGGAGACCTGAAAAAAATCCCCTTGGCCTTTATAGATACCTGACATCACAATAATTTTTGCTTCCGGATATTCTTTCTTGATCTCGCGTATAGTTTCCAGTTCGTCTTTTCCAGGAATATATGTGTCAGTAACAATAATGTCTGCGGCAGTTCTACGGCAAGACGCTTCGCCTTCCTTGCCGTCACAGGCTACGGAGACTTCATAATTCATACCTTCGAAAATCTCCTTCAGAGCATCTCTTAAAGATATGTCGTCGTCAATAATGAGGATGTTTTTTGCCAATGTTCCTCCGTGCGGGCCATTTTAAGTTCGAACAGCGCATAACGGAATCCAATAGTTTCTTCCGTTTACCATATATATATAACAAAATTTGTCATAGCGAAAACAATTACCCGAAAGTAGTATATCCGGCTGTTATCCAATAATATAGAACTCGATAAAAAACAGTTTCCGCTTGTCCTTTGCAGAAATAGAAATATACCGTGGGATTCGGTATACTTAGTACTTATGCGAACACCCATGATCGAAGTCAAAAACCTTACCAAAAAATTCGGCGCAGTAACCGCTGTTGACGGGATATCTTTTGAGGTGGAAAAAGGCTCCATCTTTGGTTTCCTGGGCCCCAATGGCGCCGGAAAGACCACGACCATAAACATACTTTGCACTCTTCTTTCCCCAAGCTCGGGCAGCGCCCTGATCGGTGGGCAAGACTGCGTGAAAGACTCCGCAGAAGTACGAAAAAAGATAGGTATTGTATTCCAGGACAATACTCTGGACAAGGAACTCACTGCGTACGAGAACCTGCTCTTTCACTCCTATCTCTACAGTGTGCCGAAAGTCGGACGCAAAAAGAAGATAGAAGATGCGTTGCTTTTTGTAGGATTGATCGGCAGGAAGAACGACCCGGTTAAAAAGTTCTCGGGGGGAATGAAGAGGCGGCTGGAAGTTGCCCGAAGCATTATTCATCAGCCTAAAATATTGTTCCTCGACGAACCGACGCTGGGCCTTGACCCGCAGAGCAGGACAAATCTGTGGGAATTCATATCTAAGCTGCCGGAAGAGCATGAAATCACCATATTCATGACCACCCACTACATGGAAGAGGCTGAGATATGCGACAGGATCGCTATTATCGATAAGGGGAAGATTATCGCCCAAGGCTCGCCCGAAGAGCTGAAAGAAATGGTAGGCGGGGACGTCATTTACCTCAAAACCCATGACAATGCGCGTGCACTTCAGGAGGTACGAACTCTGCTCCATCTCGATGCCGGAGAGAGCAACGGTGAAGTCTACATTCATATTCCGGGGAACGGCGATGCGTTCATTCCAAAACTGATCAGCGCACTCAATGACAGCGTAATTTCTGTGCGTCTGCAGAGGCCTGCACTGAATGATGTTTTTTTGAAACTCACTGGTAAAGATATCCGGCCTGAAACGGTTTCAGGCAGTAGTGAAATCAGGGACGCCGTTAGGTCGTACAGGAGAAAGTTTAACAAATGATACAGTCTGACCTGAACGCAATTTATGTAGTTGTGGCAAGGGAACTCATAAAATTTGTCAGGGAGAGAGGCAGGCTCATTTCAACGCTCGTCCGCCCTCTGATATGGCTCTTTCTCGTCGGAGGCGGGATGTCCCGCGTTGTTTCTCCGACTATGGGGGTCCCTTATATGCAGTTCATCTTTCCCGGAATTATTGGGATGACCATCCTCTTCAGCTCCATTTTCTCCTCTATATCCATAATTTGGGACAAGGAATTCGGGTTCATGAAAGAGATGCTCGCTGCGCCGGTATCGAGGTTCTCCATAGTGGTGGGAAAAGCACTCAGCGGCACCGCGGTTTCTACCATCCAGGCCCTTCTCATCGTGCTGCTTTTCCCGCTGCTCGGCCTCAAACTCGGCCTCTCACAAATAATACTGGTACTGTGTATTTCAATGCTGCTGGCGTTCTGCCTCTCGTCATTGGGCATTCTCATTGCCAGCTTTTACGAAAGCTTTGAAAGTTTCAGCGTCATAATGAATTTCATTGTCATGCCCATGTTCTTTTTGTCCGGGGCAATGTATCCGGTGAAATTGCTCCCTCACGTGCTCGGCATATTTACAAGAATTAATCCCTTGACATACGGTATAGACGCGCTGAAATACATGGTTTTTCCCCGGAGCACACTTATAGCTCACGATTTTCCGCTAGGTCTCGATATTGCGGTTATTGCCTCTTCCTCAATCGTTCTTGTTATAATAGCCGGCAATGTCTTCGAAAGGCGGAAATAATTCATGAATATGCATGCCGTTTGCGCTTTCAGTCCTGAGGGTGGAGTCGATGAAGAATTCGGGACAGCGATAAAAATCCTCTTTGATGCGTCCTCAGACAAATTCCTTGACGTCGAATCACTTTTTTCCTTCGTTCATGGAGTGGCGAAAAATATAGAAATGCTTTTTAGTTCTTGACAAGAAAGTGCATATATGTTATTAATTCAGAAGGTAAGATTATGCCCCTAATTTTTTGGTGGTCAAGAATTTTGGAAGGAGGTGACAAATTTGAAAAAGGTTTTAGCTTTAATTCTCTCTTTATTGCTTGTTGTAGCATTTACCTTTGCTGTAAGCTGCAAGAAGGCTGAAGAGCCAGCACCGGCGCCAGCGCCAGCACCGGCCCCAGCACCAGCACCCGGAGCACCCGGAGCACCTGGACAGCCTGGAGCACCCGGACAGCCTGGAGCACCCGGAGCACCTGGACAGCCTGGAGCACCCGGAACACCTGCAGAAGCTCCTAATAAGTAGTCTATTTTATAAAAACACCATGAGGGATTAAACTCCCCTCATGGTGTTGCTTTTTTGTCCAAAAAACTGTTATATTTATAATACTTGTAAGAAGTACTCTATTAAAAGTGGGCAGTCCCACTTTTTTTTTTGACTTGAGCAAGTCTGATGGCACAAGTGGTGGGTTATGGAAACAGATACGATAAAAAATAAAGTGCACCAACTGGCCTGTAATGCTGCTGACAGCGAGGGTCTGGAGGTCGTCAGCACCCAGATACTGGGCAGCGGAAAACGGCTTTTACTGAGAGTGTTCGTAGACAAAACCGGTGGAGTGACTATCGGGGATTGTGAAAGGATGAGCAGGAGCCTTGAAGCGCTTCTTGACGTTGAGGACCCTATAAAAGGACCTTATGTACTTGAAGTATCGTCTCCGGGCATTGACAGACCTCTGATAACACAAAGGGATTTTGAGAATAATATCGGCAGGCTGGCGAGGATCGTTACGTCCGAAAAAATAGATGGACAGACTTTCTTCATAGGAAGAATCGTCGATGTCGGAGAAGGCTGGGTAAGGATAAAAATAGAAACTAAAAGCGGAGAAAAGGACATGTTTATCCCATCCGCTAATATCTCAAAGGCACAACTGGAAATAGAGATGAAAAAAAGCAATCCGAAGGATTTTTAAATAAATATAACCAGAGGGATACGCCATGACAAAAGAACTATGTTCTGTAATAGATCAGATCAGCAGGGAGAAAGGTATCTCCCGTGAAGCACTCGTCAAAGTCCTTGAAGCGGCGTTGCTGTCCGCTGCCAGAAAGAAATACGGCGGCAGGACCAATATCAACCTGAGAATAGATACCAAAACCTGCGACATCCAGGTATATGAGACCAAAAAAGTGGCCGAAATAATCACCAACAAGGATGAAGAAATAAGCGAGGGGGAGGCTTCAAAAACATTTCCTGATGTAAAAATCGGAGACGAAATTGAACTGCCTATCCAGCTACAGGATTTCGGGAGGATAGCTGCCCAGACCGCAAAGCAGGTGCTGTTTCAAAGAGTAAGGGAAGCCGAACGGGACATTATTTTTGATGAATTCAAGGACAAGTCCGGTCAAATAATCAGCGGCACGGTATTGAGAAAAGAAAGAAACGTTTACTATATTACTCTCGGCAAAGCAGAGGCGGTAATGCTCCAGCGCGAGGCCCTTCCCAGCGAGACCTTAAAAAGGGGAGACATGATAAAAGCATACCTCTCGGAAGTGCGCCAGAGTGCGAAAGGCCCGGCAATTATGCTTTCGAGGACCGATCCCAACTTTATCGTGGGCCTTTTTAAAATGGAAGTGCCTGAAATAAACGATGGGGTTGTTGTCATAAAGGGCATAGCCAGGGAACCGGGAGACAGGACAAAAATAGCGGTGTTTTCTAAAGACAGCTCCATAGACGCCGTCGGAGCCTGCGTTGGAATGAAAGGGACCAGGGTGCAATCAATTGTGAGGGAACTGAGAGGGGAGAGGATCGACATTATCCCCTGGAGCGAGGACCCGCGCATATTCATCGCAAGGGCTCTTACTCCTGCAACGGTGGACAGGGTCGGCATAAATGATGACGAGAAAACTGCCATGGTCATAGCTGATGACCATCAACTATCGCTGGCCATAGGTAAACGCGGGCAAAATATAAAGCTTGCGACAAAGCTGACCGGATGGGAGATAGAAATATTAAGTGAATCAGATTACGCAAAAATAAAATTGGAAGAAACGGACAAATCCCTCGATAAAGCCTTGTTAGAGACAAAGCACTTAGAGACAAAGCACTTAAAGAGTAATGGGTTGTGATCTTGCATCTCCGGTCCAATACTTAAAAGGGGTCGGGCCCCAAAGGGCCCGGCTTCTTACTCGCCTCGGAATTAACACCATCAGAGACGCGCTCTTTCACCTCCCTTCCCGGTACGAGGACAGAAGTTCTTTAATAAAGATCGCCGAACTTGCGCACCATCAGCTGGATACCGGGTCAAATACCATATCTGGAAAGGTAGTCAGCTCAGAAATCATCACGCCGAACCCAAGAAGGCCGAGACTGCGGTTGTTCGAACTGGTCATTGCCGACAGCAGCGGTGCTTTGAAGGCAAAATGGTTTAACCAGGCATACCTGAAAAAACTTTTCAAGCCGGGCCAGGAAGTAGTTTTGTACGGAATAGTTAAACGAAATTATTGGGGTTCGGCTTTCGAGATGACCAACCCGGAATATGAAATCATCGATGATGGTGATGATGACCCTGTCCCCTCACCGGGCGAACAAATACATACCGGGCGTATTGTGCCTGTTTACCGCTTAACTGAAGGACTCTCTCAAAAACAGCTGAGAAACATCATGTATGCGATAGTTAACAGCGCTGTCCAGTCCGTACAGGACACCATCCCGCAGGAGATCATCACCCGGCACAATCTGCCCGGCCTGCGCGAAAGCCTCGTAAATATTCATTTTCCGGAAGCCACCGTTTCCATTGGCATGCTTAACAGCGGAACAAGCCCTTACCATCAGCGTCTTTCTTTTGATGAGCTATTTACTTTTCAGGCCGGCCTTGCGATCATAAAAAAGGGCGAACTGCTCGAAAAGGGCATTGCATTCCTTCCGGACGGAAGACTGGCCGGCTGTTTGCGCGGCGCTCTGCCTTTTACTCTTACCAGGGCACAGGAGCGCGTTTTGGGCGATATACTCAATGATATGAAATCGCACTTCCCAATGAACCGTCTCATTCAGGGTGACGTAGGCTCGGGCAAAACTATCGTAGCACTTTTTGCAATGCTTGCCGCTGTAGAGTCCGGCTACCAGGCAGCACTGATGGCGCCGACCGAAATACTCGCCGAACAGCATTACCTGAATATTCATACGCTTGTCGAAAACCTGGGATTGAAAATCCAGCTCCTGACCGGAAGCAAAAAGAATAAAAACATTGAAAACATTTCATCCGGAGATGCCAATATTGTGATCGGCACACATGCATTGATACAGGAAGGGGTATCCTTCAAAAATCTGGGGCTTATCGTCATAGATGAACAGCATCGTTTCGGGGTAATGCAACGGGCGACACTCAAGAAAAAGGGGACAGACCCCGACACTCTGATAATGACTGCAACACCTATCCCCAGGACGCTGGCCCTTACCCTTTACGGAGACCTTGACTACTCGATCATAGATGAACTCCCGCCGAACCGGAGCCCTGTCATCACGCGGCTGCTTTCCGAGAAACAGAAAGAATATATTTATCAACTCATAGAGGAACAAGTTAAAAAGGGAAGGCAGGCTTATATTGTTTATCCTGTTATCGAGGAATCGGACAAAACTAACCTGAAGGCAGCTATCACAGGCATGGAGGCGTTAGGGGTAAAGTTCCCCGAGTTCAAAATCGGACTCCTTCACGGCAGAATGAAGCCCGCGGAGAGAGAGGAAGTGATGAGGGAGTTTAAAAACGGAGCGCTGCAGATACTCGTTTCAACAACAGTTATCGAGGTCGGCGTGGATGTGCCGAATGCGACACTCATGGTCATAATACATGCCGAGCGGTTTGGCCTTGCACAGCTCCACCAGCTTCGCGGGCGCGTGGGAAGGGGTAGCGTGCAGTCGCACTGCATCCTACTGCACTACGGGGCGGCTGAAGATGCCAGGAGAAGGCTTGCGGTGATGGTAGGGACTAATGATGGGTTTAAAATAGCAGAGGAAGACCTTGCCATAAGAGGTCCTGGCGAGTTCTTTGGGACAAAGCAGTCCGGATTGCCTGATCTGAAAGTCGCAGATATTGTAAGAGATGCGAGACTGCTGGAAGCAGCACGAAAGGACGCTTTCGGGCTCATCGAGAAAGACCCTCAGCTTCAACGATATCCACAACTCAGGCGTTCTATCGAGGACTTCTGGGGAAGAAAGCTGGAACTGTTCAAGACAGCGTGAAGTAAGATAGAAAAAGACAGGTAGAGGTAAAGGTAGAGGTAAGGAAATAATTCTTTGCTGCCTTTCACTTTACCTTTACCTTTGCCTCTACCTGTCTTTATTATGGTAAACTTGTTAGTAACAAATCGTTAGGTCGAAAAAAATAACAGGAGGCGGCTATAATGGGAAAATGCGAATGCGGTGAAGAGACAGATTGGCAGGAGATCGGCAGCACATGGATTTGCGTTACATGCCGGGGTGAAGAAATAGAAAAGGCTGTGAAGGAGTTAAAAGATGGATTGCAAAAGATGGAACAGGCAGAGCGAAGTATGTATAAGATGAAGGTGGATACACTCTCCATTCCTGTCTTGCTTGATAACCTGAAGAAAGAAATAAACAAGATTAAAGCTGAATAACAGGAGGTTCGCCATAAAATGGATACGCCGGGGAGCACGGCAGATGGTAAAATCACGGCGGAGGCGTTATGCTAAGCAGAGTAAAAAAAGATTTTGAAAGCGGTTTAAAAAAAGTGAAATGGTTTGCCACACTGCTCTCTGAAAGGGTGCGGATCGAGATCACAATTTTTAAACTTCTTTACAAATCCGAAGAATTGAAGAAAAAGCGGGATGAACTGCTAAGACAGATAGGCGAGGAAGTATACGAGATGAGAGAGAGGGGAAAGAACGTTTACAGCAACAAAGAGGTCCTCGCCGCAATCAAATCCCTGGAATCAATCGAGCCTGAAATCAGGGAAACACTCGAAAAGGCTTCTGATTTTAGCAAACTCGACGCATGAGTCATACACAAATTATATTCTTTGTCCTCGGTCTGCTCATAGGCTCGTTTCTCAACGTTTGCATCTACCGGATTCCCCGGTCACTCTCGATTGTGAGCCCTCCCTCCGCATGCCCCGGTTGCAATGCGCCGGTCAGGCCGTGGGACAATATCCCCCTGGCGAGCTATATACTACTGGGAGGAAAATGCAGAAACTGCAGAGGGCCGATCTCCTTACGTTATCCCCTCGTCGAACTGCTCAACGGGGTGTTGTACTGGTCTGTCGTGACCTCCTTCGGTATAGGCTGGCATGTGCCGTTCATTTGTGCGCTTGTATCTTCGCTGGTGGTAATAACGTTTATCGACCTTGATTTTCAAATCATACCTGATTCCATTACCCTGCCCGGCATTGTCATCGGTCTTCTGTCGGCATCTTTTATGCTGCCTGACCCGTTCAGCGTTCATCGATTAGCCTTTAGCCTTGAGCCTTCAGCCCTCAACCTTCCAATTGTCGGCTTTATGAATGCCCTTGCCGGCCTGCTGCTCGGCGGCGGCCTGTTCTATCTGATTGCCCTCTTAAGCCGGGGGGGTATGGGAGGCGGTGATATCAAGATGATGGCAATGGTAGGCGCGTTCATGGGGTGGAAGGCAATTTTACTTACCACGTTCATCGGCAGCCTTAGCGGTTCTCTGGTGGGTATCTTTCTCATGGTCGCAAAAGGAAAGGGCAGGAAATCCAAGATACCTTTCGGACCGTTTCTTGCGCTCGGAGCGCTCGCGACATTGTTCTCCGGCAACGTGATATTGCAATGGTATTTTCTACAGTAAATAGAGTATACTAAATACAGTCTGAAACCCACCGGATTTTTTTCTTCAGTAAATTAATAATTCACTGGAACAGCGTTGGTTGCCGATTTATAGCATCAGACAAATACGAATTTTGTGAGGACAGAATGGAATATAATAATTTGAGGAATATTGCGATAATTGCACACGTTGACCATGGCAAGACCACCCTTGTCGACGGCATGCTCAGGCAGGCGGGGATATTCCGCGCGAATGAGAGGGTGCAGGAAAGGGTTATGGACAATATAGACCTCGAACGCGAGCGCGGCATTACAATAATGGCAAAAAACACCGCTGTGGCATATAACGGCACAAAAATAAATATCGTCGATACTCCGGGCCACGCTGATTTCGGAGGCGAAGTAGAAAGGACGCTCAAAATGGTAGACGGCGTGCTGCTCCTTGTCGATGCCTCTGAAGGTCCGCTGCCTCAAACACGCTTTGTCCTTAAGAAGGCCCTCGAACTCAATCTGCCGCCTATACTGGTCATTAACAAGATCGACCGTCCTGACGCCAGGATACAGGGCGTGCTAAACGAGGTGTATGACCTTTTCATCGATCTTGACGCGAGCGAAAAGCAGCTCGAATTTCCCATAGTCTACACTAATGCAAAAAAAGGCACGGCCCAACTCGATATGCTTGGCGAGGGGGAAAACCTTATGCCGCTTTTTGATCTGATCCTCAGTACAATACCGGCGCCCGAGGGCGATCCGCTTGCCGTCTTGCAACTCCTTGTTACGAATATCGACTACAATGATTATGTCGGAAGACTTGCAATCGGGCGTGTATTTTCAGGCACCGTCAGGGTTGGAGATTATGTTGCGATGGTCAACAGCAGCGAGGCGATAATCAGGACCAAAGTGACCTCACTCTACACCTTTCAGGGTCTTGACCGCGCGGATGCAAAAGAGGCGGCGGTGGGCGAGATTGTAGCTCTTGCCGGCATCGAAGGGATTAATATCGGAGACACCATCACCAGCATAGAGACCCCGAAGCCGCTGCCGAGGATAACAGTTGATGAGCCTACCATATCCATGGTCTTTTCAGTTAACACCTCGCCCTTCGGCGGCAGGGATGGTAAATACGTCACATCGAGAAATCTCAGGGACCGCCTTGAAAAAGAATTGCTCTACAATGTGGCGATAAAAGTCAATTTCGAGGCAGCCGATTCCTTCAAGGTCATGGGACGCGGTGAATTGCAGCTTGCCATCCTTATCGAAATGATGCGGCGTGAGGGCTATGAGCTTTCCGTATCTATGCCCGAGACCATAACCAAAATGATCAATGGCGTCCTGCACGAACCCGTGGAACTGCTGGTTATCGACGTGCCTGAAGAATTTGTCGGTGTCGTGACACAGCAGGTGGGCATGAGAAAAGGAAGGATGCAGAAGATGCAGAACAACGGCCACGGCAGGGTGCGGCTGGAATTCAGGATACCCTCCAGGGGACTCATCGGGTTCCGCTCTCAATTCCTCACCGACACGAAAGGTACGGGACTCCTGAATCATCTCTTCGATGGGTATGAGCCATGGCACGGCCATCTTTCAAAAAGACAAACAGGCGCCCTTGTAGCGGACAGGGCCGGAAAATCTACTACCTATGCCCTATTTCATCTCCAGCCCAGGGGAACGCTCTTTATCACCGAAAACACTGCTGTTTACGAGGGGATGATGATTGGAGAAAATGCCCGTGAAAGCGATCTGGATGTAAATGTCACAAAAGAGAAAAAACTCACTAACATGCGTGCTTCAAGCGCTGATGATACGATCCAGTTGATCCCCCCACGTGTGCTGAATCTCGAACAGGCCCTCGAATTTATAAAAGAAGACGAACTGGTGGAGGTCACTCCTCTGGCCGTCAGGCTGAGGAAAAAAGTCCTGGAGGCCCAAAAAAGGCCCAAGCCCGATCGCGGATAAACGTACTGGCTGCAGTGTTCTGCGTACCAAGTTAAAAGATAAAAGATTATGCGGCGCAAAAAGCATAAGAAAAAATGGCCCTACATACTTTTTTCCCTTTTCTTTTCCGCAATGCTGGCGAGTATTGCGTATTATTTCTTCTTCCCTGATGTAGCTGCGCTCAAGAAAGGTATTATCAAGAAGACCTCCTTCATGGAGTACCGGGAAAGAGAATGGCAGCGGGAGGGAAAGAAAATAAAAATACGCCGAGTCTGGACACCGCTTTCCAAAGTATCTCCCTTCCTGATAAAAGCCGTGCTCATTGCGGAGGATGATAAATTCTGGACGCATGAAGGCTTTGATTTTGAAGCGATGGAAAAAGCTGCGGAAAAGGACATCAGGGAAAAAAAATTCAAGTTCGGAGCGAGCACTATAAGCCAGCAGCTCGCCAAAAATCTCTACCTCTCCCCCTCAAAAAATCCATTGCGAAAGGTGAAAGAGGCGATCCTTACCTGGAGGATGGAGAAAAAACTCACAAAGCGGCGGATATTGGAACTCTACCTGAATGTTGCAGAGTGGGGAGAGGGGATATTCGGCATCGAAGCTGCATCAAGGGCCTATTACGGCAAGACTGCATCTGCGCTAGATCCGGAAGAGGCCGCACGGCTTGCCTCCGTGCTGCCAAACCCGATAAAATATAATCCTCTCGGAACGTCACGCTACGTCGCAAACCGGTCGCGGATCATCTACAATATCATGGTGAAAAGGGGCATCGTCATCCCCCAGTATGAGGAAGTCATGACAGCTCCGCCTGAAAAAGAGACTGCTGATGAAACACCCTCAGCCCCGGCCCATTCGGACGAACCAATCTCGCCGTCAATCAGCCCGCAACAGCATCAAGCAAATGAGTTGCAAAAAAATCTGGATTGATCTTACCTACTGCAGGACCGGGGAATACCTCTCTATCCATTTAACCAATTGGATGTATCTTCTGCTGGATGTGTCTTCTGCCACCTTGCCTCGCCCCACATCCCTGACGCACGCACCCTTGAACTTGCGGTCTTGACAAGGTAGGTATATTTTGTTATGAATAATATGTGAATAGAAACAAGACTTATCTGCCTGAATCTAAAAAGGGTAATAGCAACGAGAATCTGTAAATAAGTAACTATTTTCCATTTCCTGCAGCACGAATCGCCTCGTTACTAGGGCACAATCTGCATTACTGTTGAGGAGAAATAATGGACTACGTCAATCTCGGGAAGACCGGCCTCAAAGTCTCCCGCATATGTCTTGGCTGCATGACCTATGGAACTCCTGCCACAGGCGAACTCAAACCCAGCAGCCACGCCTGGGCCCTTAGTGAAGAGGAAAGCCAGCCCTTCCTACGCCAGGCCCTCGAACTCGGGATCAATTTTTTTGAAACTGCCAATGTTTATTCGCGTGGCGACAGCGAAAAAGTTCTCGGGCGATTCCTGAAAGCAAACTCCCGCCGCGAAGCCGCCTTGCAATGAGCTCACTATACTTCGAAATCTTTCAAATGGACCTTCCCCCTCCCCTTGAACAAATGCAACCTCCTGATGGAACCCCTGCGTCAGATGGGATCGGCAGCTAAAAATGAAATAGCAGTCACCAGGGAAGTCAAGCAGTATACAATTGCGTAATATTTCAATAACCATTTGAAACATATAAACGTACATGGTGGTGGCTGCAGGAATACAGGTGTGATGGTTATTGAGTATGTGACACTTTCGGAAATCGTTCTTTATAAATAAGCGGATGAACAAATATCTCCCATGCCCGGCTAAACTTTCTTGCCATGCTGTCGGGAACAATATAGCAAAGTTTACAGTAGATATGAACTGAATTCAGATGGTGTTGTAACTTGTGATGAAAAGTTGTTGTAAGCATGACCTTCACCTCACCCCGACTGTCAGGAACTTTCCTTTTCCTTTTTTTCCCCGCAAGCTATGCTTCAGACGGCCTCCATCCGAAGAAGGCAAGGCGTCTTGCGATATTCCATACCTTGCCGAGCGTTTTTCCTCCGATCATAACGATTATTGCTGCTACCGACATGAACGGCAGGAAAATAACATAACCCAATCCTACTACCGGCCCAAGCAGCAGGGTACCCGCCCTGTTACCAACTGTTGCGTCCTCCCTGTATGTAAGCATTTTCATTCACCTCCTCTTCTTTGAACTCCCTTCCTGATTAAAGAATAGCAAACCAACAGCAGGGGGCACAATTGGTAAAACATCCTATTTGGACAACATATTTGTATTAGTTCTTTAGATAAATGAGAGGAAAGGGAGATAAAGGCATAACCGGGGCGGGGAGCCGAATTCCGGGGACACCATACTCAATTCCCAGTGGGATAACTATAGTTAAGACAAATTAAGTATGGCGTCCCCGGAACTCCTCGCCCACCAATTTCCATTGATTCGGACAATAACGCTGGTACCGATAACTGTCCCCATTCACGGCTGCGGCTAACAACTGGATATAAAAATACCTTGCTTTGACGGAATGCTTTATAGTATCTTCTAACCTCTGTTATTAACGTCCCTTTTTTTTACCCTGCATTTGGTTGCCCATCGCCTGCGAGGACCGAGGAAACAACATCCTCTTCCCGTAAGCCATCGGCAATCACCGGCAATGCGACCGGCATGGAGTTTGTATTTGTCAAAAGCGGCTATTACCGAATGGGGGATACCTTCGGGGACGGCGGCAGATGATTTGTGATATTCTCAGTACCCGTTTGTTTATCGACGCTCTTCGTCTGATAACATTGAAGTCCAAATAAAGGAGGTCTGTATATGACAAAAAAAATCTTCGCGGTGTCTGTAAGTATCATCGTTTCTGTTCTTTTGGCCAAGTCTTCGTTGGCGGCCGACCCTGGTGCTCTCAAAAACTTTTCGGCTGATATTCAGACGACCACTACTAAAGGAAACTTTACGTCTACGTCAAAAATTATTTCAAAAGATGGAAAACAGAGAATCGAGCATAGCGCCAGGGGGAGAGAAACGGTTAACATCCTCAGACCTGATAAGAAGGTGGTATGGATGCTAATGCCTGACAGAAAGACATATATGGAGATGCCCCTTGATGCCAGAAATCAGGATATTTTATCAAAGATGCATGACCCCACGATAAAAACAGATAAGGAGTTTTTGGGTAATGAGATCGTCGATGGCCACCCCGCCAGGAAATATCATGTGACTACAATCAGGGATGGGAAAAAAGAAACTTCCGGCTTCATTTGGGAGGCTTCTGACCTGAATAATTTTCCGGTGAAATATCAGAATGAAGATAAAACAGTCACTATCGTTTGGAAGAATATCAAGTTTGAGAAGGCTCCCGACTCCTTTTTCGAGATTCCTGCAGGGTACAAGAAAATGGAGATGCCTATGAGAGGCATGGATAACCCTGGAATGCCTGGAAGATAGTAGTCCTCAAACGTTGTGATGGAAGCGGTATGGATAGACGGAATAATCATTCCGCAGCTGCTCAGCGGAATAACACTTAAACTTAATACCAGGGTATTTTAACATTGGCAGGATTGGTTATAATATGATAATGAAGAAAACCGCAATCATCGATATAGACAATACCTTGTGGCAGTTTTGTGATGCCTTTTACGAGGAACTGACTAAGATCAACGAGAACTTTCCGACTCCGGAAAACTGGACAAACTGGGACATTTGGGATGGATATTGTACCGAGCAGGAGTTCTATAAGGCAGTAAATACCATCCATCTGAACCAGAACAGCGATAAGTTTCAGCCTTATCCCGAAGCCAAAGGCTTCCTTTCTGCGTTGAAAAAAAATGACTACCACATCACCATTGCAAGTCATCGCTCTCCTGAGTATATGAGCCAGACCGAGAGCTGGTTGAAGAGACATGGGCTGGTTTATGATGACATCCACCTCTCCTATCATAAGACCAGCTTATTTGATAATGGCACTGATGTGGTGGTGGACGATGCTCCGCAGGTACTGGAAAAAGCTGTGGAGAGTGGAGCGTTAGCGACTGGTCTATTATTCCCATGGAACCGTGCCTATAGTGATAATGGGTTCAGGCTGTGCAGTAACCTTAATGAGATACTGGACGGTATCCTGAAGAGCCACCTGAAAGAAACAGGTCGCTTTAATTTCTTCTGACGACCGGAGGAAACACAAGATGATGAACACTCGCAAAGAAACCGACAGCCTCGGGGAAGTAGCCGTTCCTGCCGACAAGCTCTGGGGTGCGGAGACTCAGCGCTCCCTTGAGCATTTCAGCATCGGCACGGATTTGATACCGCGGGAGATGATCACCGCCTATGCGACACTTAAGAAAGCCGCCGCCATCGCCAACCATGCCGGCCAGCGGCTCGCTGAGGCGCCCTTCAAGCTGATCGTGCAGGTTTGTGACGAGATCCTCGCCGGCCGGCATCACGACATGTTTCCGCTGCATGTGTGGATGTCGGGCAGCGGCACCCAGTTCAACATGAACGTGAACGAAGTGATTTCCAATCGCTGCTGCCAGCTTGCCGGCACGCCGCTTGGGAGCAAGACTCCGGTCCACCCCAACGATCACGTCAATATGGCACAGTCCACCAACGACTCGTTTCCCTCTGCCATGTATATTGCGGCAGCGGTCAATGTGAAGCAGAAGCTGCTCCCTGCGGTGCAGGCGCTGCACGATGCGATCGCGGCGAAGGTTGAGGAGTGGAACGACATTATCAAGATCGGTCGGACCCACATGCAGGATGCAACGCCGCTGACGCTCGGCCAGGAATGGTCGGGGTATGCGGGTATGCTCGCGGACAATATCGAGCGGATAGAGGATGCCCTGAAAGGTGTATACCGCCTCTCGCTCGGTGGCACGGCTGTGGGCACCGGTATCAACTCGGCGCCCGGCTTTGCCGAAGCGGCTGCTGCCGAAATAGCCGATCTCATGGGTCTGCCTTTCGTCAGCGCGCCGAACAAGTTCACGGTGCAGGGCGCCCACGACGCCCTGGTACAGCTTTCCGGCACTCTGCGCACACTTGCCGTGTCACTATACAAGATCGCCAACGATATCCGGTTAATGTCCTGCGGCCCGCGGGCCGGCTTCGCCGAGTTGGTGGTCCCGGAGAACGAGCCGGGCTCGTCGATGATGCCGGGCAAGGTGAACCCGACCCAGGCCGAGGCGCTGACGATGATCGCCGTGCAGGTGATGGCTAACGACGTGGCTGTGGGCTTCGGCGGCGCCGGCGGCTACCTCGAGATGAACGTCTACAAGCCTCTGATGATTTTCAACGTTACCCACTCAATCACGATCATGACCGACGGGTGCACAAACTTCCGCAAGTTCCTGATCGAGGGGACGAAGCCGAATCTAAAGAAAATCAAGGAGTATGTGGACCGGTCCCTGATGCTCGTGACAGCGCTCTCGCCGGTCATTGGCTACGACAAAGCTTCAAGAATTGCGCATTACGCGATGGACAATGACCTAACGCTGAAGGCCGCTGCATTGAAACTCGGCTTTGTAACTGAGCAAGAGTTTGACCGCGTTGTCGATGCCGCGAAGATGGTCAAGCCCTACGTGGCCGGAAACACTGGTGGGTAAAACGACGCTTGTCCGTTAAATTACTTGGTGGTAGCCAGTACCCCGGGCCGGGGTCATCGCAGCCTCTGCTTTTGTGCTTGTCGGAGGCATTTTTTATCTAACTAAATATGGAACAGACTTTCTCGAATACAAAATCTTTTCAGGTGAACCTGCGGATTTGCGAAGCGTTTATGGAATAGCAGCGGATGCGTTCTCCTTAAGAAGTCGCGGCATAATTCAGTTGGGTCTCCTACTCCTGATGTTTACACCGGTTGCATGGGTCGAGTTTCTTCTGGTTGCTTTCGCAAAAGAAAAGGACCGCACATATGTTATTGTCACCACGATTGTTCTGGCAGCGCTTCTGTTCAGTCTTGTTGGAAAATATCTGTACAGCTAACCCAATACGCATGGGGGCGGCGGCGCTCACGGGTGTGCCAGCTGTTGCTCGACGAAGACCTTCATCAACCCAAGCGCATGGTCCAAGTTCGGACCGACCATATTGACGAAATTGTGGGGAGCTCCAGGCAACAGCTCCAGCTGAATTTTGCCGCCCGCAGCACGATATGAAGCAACGAATCGCTGCTGAATCTCCGGCGACACGTTCTTGTCTGCTACAACGCCATTCTCGTCCGCGCTCCCTTGGAACAACAGAACCGGTGGCAACGGGACCGACTCATGCCTGTCCAAGATTAGCTGCGGATTGCCGTCCTGAATGCTCCCGGGCGGTGAAAAATAAACATCCGTACCCTTAACCGGTACATCGTTGCCGACTTGCTTAGCGTAAGCCAGTCGGGCAATCGGGTCTGAAATCGGGTAGCCGACGATAAGGTAGTCGGGACTTGCGCCGTCCGGTGAGACACCTGCCAACGACAGCACTGCGTATCGAGGGTCAGCCGGGAGCATGGCATTCAGTAAGACCAGATGCCCACCTGACGAAGAGCCGAACGCACCGATGATTCGTGGAGAGGCGTTGAAATTCGAAGCATTGGCTCGAAGCCAGCGAAGCGCGAAATTAACATCCGCAACGGAGTCAGGGTAGTGGTGTTGGACATCCTGGCGAAAATCGATGGTGACAACCACCATGCCCATCGCGGCGAGTGCCCTATCCATGAGTTCGTGTTCATCTCGACGAACGTCATACACCCAGACCCCACCATGAACATCCAGGATTGCAGGAAAAGGTCCTGGACCCTCGGGCTGGTAGACGGTTGCCTGGAACGTCCTCCCATCTACCTTTAGATAGTCGACATCTTGCGTATGGACGGCAACCGGCTCACTCGCCAAACGAAGTGCTTGTGGACTGCCCGCTACTGACGACTGAGGCGCTGACAGTGGCTGGACGGTCACTGGCCACGCCCGTCCAAGGTCAAGACCATTGACAGAGACCCCCACAGAGTTTCACCTGAAAAAATAATACCGAACGCTCGAATGTCATCTCCTTTGAATTCTTGTTATCAGCTATTAAAACGGAGAGGCAGGGATTCGAACCCTGGGTGAGATATAATCCCACAACGGTTTTCGAGACCTTTTTTCCCCTTTTTAGCCCTCGACCGTAACTACTTGAAAATATGATTAATAACATTATTTATCAATAGTATACCATATTTTTTTGTTGTTGCGTATGGTTGCTCTTGATTGCACATTATTGGAGATAATGGTTACAAAATGGTTACAGTTTTATCAGAAATAGCGGCAATCTGACAAAAGTATAAAACTCATACTAAAAGGAGAGTAAAAAATGAACTGAGTAAAATCAATATGAAGAAAAAGCCAACTGAATAAAATCAATCTAATCCAGGGGATGGGGCTATTGCTCTATCCCCTATTAACTATGAAATCCTTGACAGAGAAGAACGATACACTCTGCAATTTAATCTGACTATTCGTAATCAGCAGGTCGACGGTTCGAGTCCGTTTCCCGGCTTCTTTAACAAACCAGGCATTTCCGAGGGTTAACCTCTGGAAATGCCTGGTTAGTTGGTTTTTGGAAAAATAGGGAAAAATGGCGGAAAATAACCCCATTTTGCACCCAAAATGCACCCAGTTCCAGCAATGTTTTGCTGATAGCTGATAAGAGATAGCATTTCTATCCCGTACGCTTTCGGATCATAGCTTCAGCCTCGTTCAGGTGGCCTTTAGTTTCTTTCATATATCGCGTAGTCTGTGCCTGTTCGAAAATTTTGAGAGCCTCATGATAGGCCAACACTGCCTCTTCCAGCCGTTTGGTGCCAGCTTCACGTTCACCAATCCTTTGGAGCGCGATGCCGAGGTTGTTCTGTGTCATTGCCCACTGGATCGGCACACGTTCCTGAGTAAGCTCTTTGAGCGCCTCACGGCAGGCCAACACTGCCTCTTCCAGCCGTTTGGTGCCCTCTTCACGTTCACCAAGCATTCGGAGCGAGTTACCGAGGTTGTTCTGTGCCATTGCCCACTGGATCGGCACATGTTCCTGAGTAAGCTCTTTGAGCGCCTCACGGTAGGCCAACACTGCCTCTTCTATCCGTTTGGTGTCGGCATCACGTTCACCAATTCTTTTGAGCGAGATGCCGAGGTTGTTCTGTGTCATTGCCCACTGGATCGGCACATGTTCCTGAGTAAGCTCTTTAAGCGCCTCACGGTAGGCCAACACCGCCTCTTCCAGCCGTTTGGTGCCGTTTTCACGTTCGCCAAGCCCCTGGAGCGCATTCCCGAGGTTGTTTTGTGCCATCGCCCAATCAAACGGCTCACGTTCTCGCCTAAGCTCTTTGAGCGCCTCCTGGCAAACCAATACTGCCTCTTCCAGCCGTTTGGTGCCCTCTTCACGTTCACCAAGCCTTTCAAGTGCGCCGCCGAGGTTGGTTTGTGTCGTTGCCCAATCAAGCGGCACACGCTCCCGTGTGCGTTCTTTGAGCGCTTCTCTGTACGCTAATACTGCATCTTCCAGCCGTTTGGTGCCAGCTTCACGTTCTCCAAGCCTTTGTAGTGCGTTGCCGAGGTTGGTTTGTGTCGTCGCCCAATCAAGCGGCACACGCTCCCGTGTACGTTCTTTGAGCGCTTCGCTGTACGCCAATACTGCATCTTCCAGCCGTTTGGTGCCCTCTTCACGTTCACCAAGCCTTTCAAGCGCGCCGCCGAGGTTGTTTTGTGTTGCTGCCCAATCAAGCGGCACACGATCCCGTGTGCGTTCTTTGAGCGCTTCTCTGTAAGCTAATACTGCCGCTTCTAGACTTTTGGTGCCAGCTTCACGTTCGCCAAGAATTGTAAGCGCGTTGCCGAGGTTGTTCTGTGTCGCTGCCCACTGATGGGGCATGCGTCCCTTTGTGTATACTTTGAATGTCTCACGGTAGGCCAACAGTGCCTCTTCCAAAGGTTCCGACTTGCCACTTTGCTCACCAAGCACAAAGAGTGAATTAGCCAAAATAAAATTTGTAATAGTACGTTCTTCTACTCCCCACTCAGGACGTCCAGCACTAGCTTCCAGAAGTTTTCGCACCTTCGAGATAAATGTAGGTAACTGATCGGCCACATAATGACTCCCACTCGTGTCAAACTGAGCATAACTAGCAACGACCTGCAATTGCAGAATTTCAGCTAAGTCAGACCAGAATAATATCGGCAGTTGCAGTTGTGTTTCAGGAATAGGAGCATCATAGCGTGAGGGCTTTCTCTTTTGCCCATCAGACATGGTCCAGTAGATTTTAGGCACAGTGGTGCTGCCATGGCGTAAAACAGTTCCCCATATGAGCACCGTGGCCCCACTTTCTTTCAAATAAATACGCGCGCTTTCATGTCCTTCTTTTTCTAGTATTTCGGGAACTGATCCCTCCAGAGAGATTGTCCTATCTAAGGTAAGGACCTGAACACCCTCGAACTCCTTCAATGCCTCCACTATGAGGCGTTCCTGGTCACAATTGGTATCGTCCTCTAGATGTGCGACGAGAATCGAAAAGCGGTTCGGATCAGCTTTGGGAACTCCCTTATGTATAAGGAGCTCAACTCCAGGCGCTGTTCTTAAATTATTCCAGTTAGTATAAGTATAAACACCAACGGAAAGACATGCACCAACCACAGCAAGTATGATACCACCCTTGATCCCCCATTTTTTTGTTACCCATCCCCAGAAAAAATCATAAATTTTTTTCGGTTTTTCATCGATAGTCACCTGTTGGCTCCTATGGCATAGCCTCTGTTAAAATGCTACAACATCAGCTTACCTATTAATACCACCCAAACAAACCTCTTGGCCTGCAACAATTTTGCCTGGATGGTCAGCGAATCTATTTTGAACACAGTAGAAATATCCTCGCTGAATTCACATCAAAAGCGGCATTTTCAGGGTTGTAATAAAGAGATTCAACATCAAGGTTATTCGCAATTTCTTTTCCCTTGCGATCGAAGATATTTACGCTCCTACCATGGATCTCCTCTGCCTTCAGGCGTTGCGATTGATCGTTCTCCATACGGTTTCCTTGGCTAATAATCATTATATCTACGAGCCGAATGATTATTGCAACAAACATAAATATTATTACAGCATTTAATATTATCCTTCTTCTCTTTATATCATTTTTAATTTGCATTCGTAAAAGATTGTTTCAAGACTTCTATTTCCTCTTCAGTAACTGTCCCAAACATTTTAACATGCCCGCAATAAGTCATTGTAATTAAATTTGTAAAGGAGCATTTATGCCGATAACCGATTTGTAATTTTTAAACAAGTTCCAGCACTTTTATAAAGCAGCCACCCAGGAGGTCCCTGTTGACGATTGGCCTGCCTCCTTTAAACCGATCCAGAAGGAAACAATTGCCTGTTCTGGAAATAATTCAATAACTGCCGACTAAGAAGTATACTTGGAAAAGCGCTGGCAACATGCAATGAGGTAAGAAAAAGTCCCCCAAAAAACAACAGGATTATAGTTCACATATTTGGATATTATCAGACCTTTTCCTCTATTAACCCTTTATTTTGAAAGTAAAATATAGTCTGGGGGTGAAACACCCCGACAAGAAATGTTCCGGCTCTTTCTCGATAATATAATGTCAGCGAGGCAATTTTGGCATGGAAACTTTATTCATTCAAGGCCCCGGTGTTTTTGCCAGTATTTAAATACCCCCCTCCAAGCCAAAGTTGCGTTTGTCGCCACAATGACCGCCTGTCCGTGATTACCTCATGATGTTTATTCAGATTGGCGAGACGTACAAATATCGACCATTCGAGTGATGGACTCGTCATTTTGACACGAAAAAGGAAAAACAGGTAGGGCTCCTTTTTTGTTAGAAAAATGACAAAGGAGAAAAAACAGGTTATTCCACAATCACAGTAGGCACGACTGGAAATCGGAGGTTAGCGCCATCTAACTTCTTGATTTAATGGTTTGTTTTATTGATGGAGTATGCATTTGGTATGCGTCTTAAAGAATGACTAATAAAAGCCACCGTTTGAAAATGCTCGTATATTGTCCCAGGAGTTTACACATTTTACAATCATTACTGTCCCAGACTTAAATAAAAAACCGCCAGATCCCGATAAAAAAAACTGGGAATGCCCACGGCTGTTGGCGGCCTCTGTAGCGCACACGGCAGAGCAGTTGATTCGTAATCAGCAGGTCGACGGTTCGAGTCCGTTTCCCGGCTTCTCTAAAAAGGTATTTCCGAGGTTAACCTCTGGAAATACCTTTTTAGTTGGTTCCGGAAAATAATGGAAAATGGCGGAAAATAACCCCATCTTGCACCCAAAATGCACCCAGTTCCCTTAATTGAACTCATCAAAACTGCAGGTAGTAATACAAAGGTCAAAAATAAGTCCTCTCAAGAAAAGTCATCAAACGTATAATCGAGGCCTATGTTTATCATTTTTCCCCTCCTCATAGATCCTTTACCATGCGACCTATTACTGCCAGGACTACGACATTTATAACGAAGATCAGCGGGTAGGCGATTAATCGACCACCGCTTTTCCGGATGTCAGGCTGCATGTGAAGGGAGGATATTGTCTTTGCAATAAAATTGCCGTAAAACAGACCTGCCAGCACAAAGGCCACATGCTTATAAGCGACGTCTAACAGAAACGATATTCCTAGGATAAGGAGACAAAAGAGGGGCATGACATAAGGCGCTAGGAGGACAATAAAGTTGCTTTTCGTTGTATATGCCGTACCTCCTTGGGCGTTTACTTCCATCGCAACAGGCGCTCCCCCAAACACACCGGCCACAGCAATATGGACCAGTTCGTGTTGTAAGGTATGAAGGAATTCGAGCCACTTATTGACGATAGGCAACTTGCCGGCCGTAAACAGCGCTACTATTCCCAGGAAAAAGTACATCATACCCTTGTGATTAAAGAGGCGATTCATGGCAGCCTTTATGTCACCCCTTAAATGCCCTCTGATAGCGATCTTTTGTTTAACTGTGTTTATTGGCACAGCAAAATTCAGGTTCTGGGCAGGGGGCTCAGCTTCTTCTGCTTCTAATGTCGCAGTGGCAATGCCAATTACCTCTCCATCTTTATTGAAGACAGGACCGCCGCTGCTCCCAGGTGAAACCGGAGCAGTGAATTGGATATATTTCCGCTCTGAGTAGTCAAGCCACCGAACTCCGCTCACTATACCATCAGACAATGTTTTTTCGAGGCCCAAAGGGCTTCCAATTACGAAGACCCTTTCACCTATCGCAATTTTTTGGGAATCTCCTAGTACGACAACCGGCATATTTCGTTGTGTCGACTCAATCTTTAAGATTGCGATATCATTGGCTGCATTTCTATAATTGACCTTAGCTTTATACAGCTTGTCGATGAATCTTATCTTAACGGCCTTAGCAAAATTAACAACGTGATTATTCGTAACCACTATTCCACTGCTTCTGACTATGAACCCGCTGCCCAGACCGATTTTTGCCCCATACCTGTCGTAGGTGTATATCGTTACAACAGCCTTATGGTTTTCTTTGAATATCCTGTCGGCATCTGCAAAAGAGATTGCTGGACACCCTATGGATATCAAAATTACAATAAGTGTCGTTCTTCGAATATAAGTCATCTTAAATCTACTCCTTATAATGGGAAAAATAATAGTTCAATATCTTGGCTACAATGGGCGAACATTGGTTAGCGGCGAGCAACCTGGAATCCTCAACCACAACTGCAAATGACACCGGATTCTTTTTACCTTTAAAATAGGCAAAGCCAGCCATCGAAGTTATGTTAATCTTTTTGCCTTTTTTCAAGTCTTTCTCTGCCGTTCCAGTTTTTAGCCCCACCACGCCTTGTTTTAAGAAATTACTCAATTTCCTGCCAGTGCCCTTTTTGACGACACCCACCATCATTTGTTGAAGTGAAAGAGCGGAGCTCTTACTGATAATGTCTCGCTGCTCTGACTTTTCCCCTTTGACGGATACGGGTCCCTGCATGCGGCCATCGTTAATAATAGTGCCTGCAAGTAATGATTCTTGAAGTGGGCTGACTAGTACTGGCCCCTGTCCGATGATTGAAAATGCATAATCAATTTTCTTCAACGTCGCGGGGAGTTCTCGTGACATGAATTGATTTGATGTCCTGGCGAAATCATTCACTGATACTTCGGTCAGACCTCTATGCAAAAAATAGCAATTGTCAGAGTAGGCATAGGCATCCGCCAATGAGTTTATGCGGGTACCGGGATGATTACATTTAAACTTTTTGTCTCCAACAGTGTATGATACTGGACTGACGTAGGTTATTTCCTTCTTGCCTAAGAGGTTTAATGCAACAATCGTTTTCCATAGAGATCCTGGATTATAAAACCCCTTGGTAGCCCTGTTTAATAGAGGAGCATCTCCTCTTTTTTGGAGTTCCTTCCAGTCTTTTTTATTTGGATCAAAATTAGGATGGCTAATGAGAGACAATATTTCCCCGGTAGTTGGATCAAGCACAACTATTGCTCCAACAAGACCGCCTAAAGCCTCATCACAGACTTTCTGCAAACCGATGTCGATTGTTACCTTAAGAGGCGCTTTATCTTCCCCGCTTCCCCCGAAGTAATACAGACTTGCCCGATTATTGTCGATCAGCCTTTGAGAATAATCGCCTTCTATACCTGACATTCCTAGTCTTGGGTCATAAAAGCCGATAAAATGACTGGTGATTCGTCCGAACCGGTATTTTCGCTCTGTGCCATTGCCAACAACTAAAGCTATCCCGTTTCTGCCCACTATGTTAGCCCTGGGATCTTTATAATTACGGATATTGTGCTCACTGCTGTAAACCTTTTCCCTAGAAAGGGGAAAACTGATAAATTTAATTATGAAGACAATACTGCATGCAAGAAAAAAGAAGAAGATGCATAACTTTGCCTTATTCACCCTTCTTTACCTCCGCGTCTTCGGTTTTTCCGTTCATAAGAGTCATTATGGTTCCTACTGTAAGAAATGATATTAGGTAAGCACTCCCGCCGAGACTAATGAAGGGGAGTGGTAAGCCACTCAGGACGAACAGCCCAAGGTTCGCACTTATATGGAAAAAAGCTTGGACTACTATGGTGAGCGGAAGACCAAGCAGTAGTATGCCCCTGAAATCGGGTTTAATAGTACGTAACAAGTAGACCTCTTTCAAAATGAGCAGATATCCAGCGGTTATAAGGACAAGCCCTATGACCCCCCATTCCTCGCCGACCGCCACGAGCACATAATCGCTGGCAATTTTTGTCATTTTCGGATAACCGTTCGTGATTCCGGTACCAAATATGCCCGATCCGTGAAATGCACTATATGCCTTAAAGGGTTGCATACCGGCCTGTGATATATATTCCTGCCAGTTAAGCCAGGCATGAAATACCCGCTCTTTCATTCGTGCGCTAACTACGGTAATGCCAAAAACCCCGATCACTGCCGTAAGCCCTCCCAGCGGAATGAAGTACCATCGCTTGCTTATAAGGGAGATGAGAACTGTAAAGGTCAGAAATAGAAGAAGTGCTGTCCCCATTTCAGTAAGCATCGGTACAAGGAAGAACACGCAAATGAGCCCGAAGAGTATGATGACCTCTTTTATCATCTGGCGAACCGGATAAAACGAGAGTACCATAGCCATTCCAGTTCGCGAAAGGTATTTTGAAAGAAATAGGATGAAACAGAATTTGTATACGATTTCAGTAGGCTGAAGACTTCCGCTGAGCAAAGTCGGCGCTCCACTACCGCTAATCTTTTTTGCAACAAATAGCAAGACAAGCAGAAGGACTGACACCGCGCCCCAAAACAGGGCGTCTGTTTTTTCTTCGATTATACTAAGTAATTTGTTCAGATATCCGGTGGCGATAAGGGTGCTGACAACCGCCATGGAAATCACTATATATATGAACTGACTCACCGCGATTGGTAGCCCGCGTTCACCACCGATAAACCTGGCCAATAGGCCTTTTTCGATATACAGGTTAAGACGATATTGAGTCACAAGCCCGGCCACCGCGGAGATCATTGCTGAAAGAAGAAAGAGATTAAGTGGCCCTGAATAACCGAATCTTTTGAATACTCCTAAAATAAGCCAAAGAACCGGACAAAAAAGACAGAGCACAATAAAGTCGAAAAAGTTGCCGTCATTTCTTGAAAAAATCAGGACTAGTGGAAGTAGATAACCGATACAGATCCATCCGGTCATCTTGATCACTGCACTCTCATTCTGCCATGAAATCCTATGCCTGTAAAGGCTGGTTAACACACCGGCATAAATGGTAAGGATGGTAGCCGTAACAATCCGTGCTATCAACATTAGGCTTTTCCTCCAATACTGTTATTGTTGTCACTTTTCTCTGTGACCTCGTCCACAAATTCTGCTTCACAAATAACACTTCCTGCATGAACGTCACTATCCTCGATCACGTCAAGCATTATTTCTGTATCCCCTTTGCTTTGGAAAAAGGTATTCTCTATATGCTCGGTAGCCGTCCGCTTTAGCTCCTTCAAGTAAGTGCTCATGAATTTGCTATAGGCCCTCAGGTCTGTTGGATTCATTCTTACCATTACCCTATTAGGCGCGTAAATAGTGCGTGAGAAAACCCGAGATCCTTCATCGATTGCGCGGCAGACGGCTTTTTCAACTTCGATAGGATGGAGCACGGAAGAGCGCCTGAGGAAAAGGTCCAGGATATTGTCAAGGTGCCACTCGACAATCGACCTTACTCTATTTGCTACGGAAGCGAACATAGTAGCTCCTCCTTTCGGGCGCAGCCTTCGAATATGCAACAGATCCATTCGCCTTCAGCTTGCCAAAGCGTTCCAGGAAAGCAGCAAAAGTCCAGTCGGAGGCAATATGCCGGTCAATTAAAAGCCCACCGATTATTACTATCAATAACAAGAGCATTATGCCCCCCTCCTGCTCAGTACAAGTCCCACCACGCCGCCAAAGAGAAAGAGCACGATAGAGAGCGTCCCGGCTGTGGCAATCATGTTATGGATCATCAATACTATTGTTCTGCCCAACTGCTGAAGTATAGACACGAATTTGTCAAAGTTATCCCAGTCGGGACGATATTTGAGACTTTCCAGGCTTTTGAACGCGGCGTAAAGAAAAATAGCTAAAATGATGAAATTCAACGCGCGTCTTACATAGTAGGCAGTAATGAAGCCGACGGCTGCAAAAATTGCCGCGATCAGGATTTCTGTATCTTTTAGATGTTGCATATTCATGCCCCCCTAATAAGTCGTCCTGTACGATTTCACGTTACTGCCGCATTTCAAAACAAGATAGTCCGACCAAAAGGCCTTAAGATTTTTTATTGCTACCTCAGTTTGCACGGTAGTTATGTCCTTTATATCTGAGAAGGCGCTGTAAATGTTCACCTCAACACCTTTCAGATCCGGAAATCCCACTTTCTTGTTTTCAAGGCTTGTCAGGAAGATCTTATAATTTGCATTCTTAAGCCGATTGAGGCTCAGACCTGCTGTCACGTTATCGAGCATGTCACTGTAAATAGATATTTTTTTCACACTGACTTCGGGCGAGTTCGACTCCGCAATAAACCTTGATGCCCTGAAGAGACACCCGATGACATCTGTCCTGGTGCTATCAATTGACCTAGCTCTGTTCGTGATGTTCTCCTCAAGCTTCCGGGTAGCGGCATCCCGCGTTGTTACCAGGTTTCTGTTCATCGGGCCGGCCTGCTTCGGCATGGTAGCCTTCAGAATAACGTCACTCTTGCGGCTAAAACCGATAACGATGATCGTGTCCCCTTTGCCGAGCTCGTTTATCTCCCTCTTCAGTTCATACATGTTTTTGCTGTACGGCGAGTTTTTCCCTTCGCTGCCGGTGTTATCGGTAAGGACGCTGCCGGAGATGTCAAAGAGCGCCACTGTCAGGGTACTAGCGAATACCGGTGTGCAGATTATTAGAAGAAAGACCGAAATGAGAGTTCCTTTCATCATTTGCGCCTACTGCTATTGTCGAAGAACATCTGTTTTTCGATGTCCGGCTCCTCAAGGACCGTCTCTTCGATAGTTCTTATAAAGATCTCTATTGACTTCTTCAACGCCTCAAGCTCGCTTTTAAGTATCCCTACCTGTGAAGAATACCTACCATTTGTAGCAGCAAGGGCGTCTTCAGCGATGGCAATGAAACTTCCGATCTCGACAGCACACATTCTCAGACTATATCTGACCAGGGTCCGGTCAAATCCGCGATACATGCCTTCCCTGATATGGTTTTTAATGGTAACCGCATAGTCCCGGATCGCGGGCCGCAACTGCTTGAGAGTGTCCTCGACAAGGATAATATTGCGAGTATCCTGGTAGACGCCTACCTCCTGATCTTCAAGAACTACCTGTTTCGTATGTTCCATTACTCCACTCTCCCTAAGTCCTGCACAGCAAAGATGGCTTGTGTGCCGAGCTCGGTTCTTGTGATAACAATGATGACGATAGCGGCAAGAATCATCAATACGCTGATAATCCCGACGAGTCTTGAAAGTCCGTAACTATACCGTTTAGGTATGAAATGAAAGAGAGCATATAATGTGCTCGCTTCCAGTGCATTGAAGGTTAAGGTGAAGAAAATATTCCCGGCAAAAGATATGATCTCACTGCCATAGGCCCAGTCCGTTCCGAACCTGTTTCTAAAGGTCATGTAAGTGGCTGCGATGGAAAACATGATCCCAAGCAAAGCGGTGATCATCAAGACTTTGTTCGGTTTCTGAAAATTAAGAATCTCATCCTCCAGCTTTTTGAGTGTAAGACGCGCCTTGACCTTTTCGTTCAGAACATCATAGTTTATCTGAGCCTCTAATAGCGGGAAATGGGGGGTCATCACCCTTCTGGCGGCCTTTGTCGTTTTGGAGGCGTATTCTTCTCTAAGCACCGCAATCTGGCCGTCATGATCGATCCTTATCTTTTCCGCAATTACCTTAAATATCTCGCGAGTCTTCTTCACCTTCTCGATCCTGTCGGGCGAATCGATGAGAGCTACGAGCTCCTCCATGACCTCATGCTGAAGTTCGCCGGGAAGTTCCTGCAAGAGCGTTTTCAGCTTCCTCTTCTGAAGATATCTTTTAACTATATAAAACAGCGATCTGATCATTTCTATCCCCACATGTGCATGATCTCGGTTGAAATAGTCGAAATCTTCTTAATAAGATTATCTCTCCGTTTCTCGATCTCCTGGATTATAGAGGCACTTTCCATATCAAGACTCTGGAGACCATGGGCCATAGGTTCGGGCTCGTTATGGTAGTGGATTTTCACTTCTATAGCAGTGTTCTTCGTCATAAAGGCATCAAGAGCAGTTATCTCGGTCTCGTACTCCCGTAGCTGAGTATGATGGAAATGGAGTCTTGAGATGAGGCCCATACTTCCTAAGGAGATACCTACGATTGCAACGGTGAAGCTGTCAAAAATTATGCTCTTAGATTTGGGAGGCCGATGGACAGGGCTTTCCAGAACTTGGAAATCGGCGGCTTCTTCAGCTTCCTTTGCTGTAGCCTCCGCAGTCAGGGGGGCGATGACAGTACCGATAAGTGAGATCCAAAGGATCAGCACGAATATGTTTCTTCTGTTCCAATCTATCCTGTCCACTTTGTCTCCTTTCTGCCTTGCCCCGTCGATTGAGGAGACAGGCATGTTATTGATATGCAATTTCTTAGCCATCAGAATTCTTTTTTACACCTGTAAAGTCTTAAGCTCTTTCCCAGATACATCGGGCAGTCGTCGTAATTATCCTGACCGCAATATCGTGAATACCTGCGTTCATCAATAACCAAACCAAATAAAGACGCCATGCATGTATAGTCGCTTACAGATATTTCCGGACAGATGGTATTGGCGGAGAGAGCAATTGCCTTTGAAGTGAAGATCGGGTTAGATGAGGACAGGATGTCCTCTAAAGTATTCGGCATGACCATCGTGCTTGAGTCGGCTGAATTTTCTTGTCTCATATTCATTCTTAATATAAGGCAAGAGCCGTGCCAGGAAACTAAAAAGGCGAATAACGCCCTTATTTAAAGGGAATTAATGACATGAAGCAAGTCTTGGAAAATGTTGTACGTTGCTGATTTGAAAGGTTAGGTATGAAAGTTATACAGAAAGTAACAAATACGAGACTACGTCATAGGTACCCGAATATCACCGTAGTCCATTTTGATATTTCCAAAGCCTATACATCTGCACATATTCTTTTAGGTTGCCATAAGTACAAATAGTGGAGAAAAGATCGTATATATAACCACCCTCATCTTTGTTATAGTTCTCATGATAACAAATTAATGGATTATCGAAAGCATCCTCATTGGTGATCGTATACGTAAACAGATAATTCAAATCTTCTTCTTCAGACAACTTATTATCAACCAGTTCATTAGGATTCAGACTCAACTTCCCCGTATCTAACAGCAGGGTATCGACAAATAATAGGAATATTGCTATCGCTTCTCTCCTACTCTCTGCAAAGTTCTTAATTCCATGTGCCGCAATATTTCGCAATCTTTCAAAGACTTTCATGTGTAAATTTAATATCTTCACCAACTTATTCACGCCGGGCTTTATCTCCCCGTAGGAATTTTTTTTAATAACAAAACTGTTCGGAGGAAATTCGCGAATGAGTCCAAAGTCATTGCCCTTGTTAAGCTTAGCGAAATGATCTTCGAAAAAAGCATAAGGGAATGTAAATGCTAAATCATATCTTTCACGCAAAAAAATTTCTACAAACATTTGTATTAGTGCGTCATGCCTGTAAGCTTGGCCAGATTTAGTCTTAGTCTTACCAATAAATATCATTATATTGTCAGGTCTGCCCCTGCCATTGATATATGGAAGCTTTATCTCCTTGTCTTTGAGTTTCCCCATTTCATTATAAATCTTTCGACACTCCATCATCTCCAGTGAACGCCGGGTGGCTTTAAGGATCTTTATAAACGCAGCATTGCCGTCCAACGACTCTATAGATCCAGCCACGCCGGGCTTTCTGAAGCAAGTGATGACATTCTTGTATTGAGATAGTATGTTTTCGATTTCTCTTTTTTGCGATGAAGAGAATATGATGATAGGAAATGCCTTGTCCTTTTCCCATATTTGCTTTACTATTTTTATGCCTGTCAGTTTTTCATAATCCTTTTCCTTACGATCAGCATCATACAATCTGATATCAAGAAACAGGCAGTCGTAGTTGTCCACAATATTATCGATCTCAGCATCCTCTATAGCCCCGGTTCCAGAAATGTTAACTCTAGTCTTGGATTTCAATGTCGGCTTGTCTGGAGTAACCGTATCAAACATTACCTCTTTGCCAAGCATTAATTCGAGCGCGCATTTTAATATTTGGTCGTAAGCATTAAGTTCGGCCTGGTCGTCTATCAGCAAGAAGCGGGCGTTCGACCATACGCCCCATATGTCATCCAGCCACAAATCGTCGATGCTAACGGCTGCTTTTTCAGGAGGCGCGCAAACAGGGGTCACCGCCAAAGATTCTTCTGTATTAATAAAGGTGGTTGCCCAGTTCCACAATTGCAACAGCGCTATCTTTTCTTGGTCGGAACCATCGGATGGGATATCGATCTTGAATAAATCATAAATAGCTTGTTTCAAAATAGACGGCGCAATCTCATTTGAAACCGCATGCTGGCTGCCCTCGGCGGTAAGCGTCTTATAGATAAGCGCCTTCAATCCTGCTATTTCATCAGCGCTTGGTAAGTCAGTGTTTTCTATGGCAATACAGGCTTTAAACTCAGTAAATTGTTCTTCCGATATGAGCGAACGTATGGCGCACGTCCCTATGTCATCATAAAAGTCTGGCACATAGATATTTAAAAGACCGCCACCCTCTTTGAGGGGCTTAAGGAATTGGTCTCTGCCAACAATAATGATTTGTGGGGGAGGCTGCTTCGCTTCAATGCATTTTGCTCTATAATATCGTGCCCATATGCCGATGTGCAGCCATCTCCTCGGAGATTTGCAATCATCCACAACGCACCAGATATTTCTTGCCTCTGTTATCGTCTTATGAGTTACCCCAACTCCGGAAATACCCCAGAGATAATCAAAGTGGGTTTCATATGAGAAGAGTGCTACCATCTTGGAAAGATCGTATAATTTGAGCAGATTATCCCATGCGCTGAAGATTGGAGAAACACCTACTTCCTTAACCACTGTATGCCTCGAGAGCCTTTTCTATCTTATTTAAGCGAGCGAGTCTTTCTTCATTTTTCCTCTGTGCACCGCAGTTAAATACAGCGCTTGTTAATAACTCTGAATCCTTAATATGGTTTATAATTTCCTCATCTGTAAATCCTTCGAAAATGCAATCGCCAATTGCCCTTTGGACCTCTGAACTACGGCCTGACTTATTTTCGCCTGTCATATATTCCCATGTTGCCGGATAATTAGGGTCGCCATTGGTTTTTTTCTTTATCTTTAAAGCCCATAAGGTATATTCAGCCATTTGACGCTTGAAAGGCTGCATATGCCGCTCAAACTCATGTAACATGTTTTCTCGATAGTCCGAACTGAGAGGAATCTCAGCCATATTTGCGATATCTGCATGGTTAAACACAGTGCCGACTTCAAGCGTAGACGAATCCTCATTTTTGTATGTAGACGATAATTTGCAAGCTTCATTTATTTCCTTCTTTGTATATGGCAATTTTGCGGAAATGTGTGTCAAGTTGGAAATTATACCTTGTAATTCCCGTATGCTGTAATTTAATGAATTATTTTGCAGCCATTCCAGTGCATCCGGGTTAAAACAACTTGTTGCCTTCAAGTCCTTGTCAATGACCAACATTGCCAACGGCAGAATATCTTCTTTCCTTTCTTGAAGAGATGGTATTCTGATTGTCGTCATTTGCCCCTGCCGTGTTTTTAAGTCCTGCAGGTTTTCTTCATGCATAGGCTGCATTGACATAATAACCCAGACATTATATGGTCTCTTGGTGGGAATTACTTGAGAGGAAAAAAGAGGACATATTTCACGACTATCTAAAAAGCTTAGTACCTTTTTCTGTACCTCAGGATCAGCATTTCCAAGCTCATTGAGAAACACTGTCCCTCCATCCGCTTCCGTAAAAAGACCCGTCTGCGCCAGGGTCTCAGTATAGCCAGATGCCACAGAAGTCTTCTTGCCGGTTCCGATATCAACATTGATCTTTCCTTTAGCTGACCCATGAGGTTTCGTTCCAAAGAGTGTTGGCGCTGCTGACTCTTTATTGAAATTTGTAAAAGTAATTTCTTTGTAGGGATCTTTTCGATCTGAAAGCTTCGTCACCAAGTATTTAGCTAAATAATCCTTTCCATTACCTGATTCGCCCACGAATAATAACGATTGGGGTATCTTTTCATTCTTTATCGTTTCCATTTTGGGATTTAAGACAACTTTCCGCATGAGCTGCGCAATACGCCTCATGCTCTTTGAAAATGCTGACATGTTCGGATCAGATAGGAATCCCCACATTAAAAGCTTAAATTCCAGTCTTTCAGAGAAAGGCTGATCAGGCGGCGCATTTTTCTCTATAAAATCTTCTAACGAACCGCCGACCGTTTTAAGCTCCGTCAGTAATTCTGCACTTTCTTCCCCGGCAGTTATAATTAGTATGGGCACATCGGACATGTAATTATCCTGGGCAATAATGCTCAAGAACTTCTTGCCCGATCCATTGAAGGGGTCTATTTCCTTCCCGTACATCAAATCCAGCAGAATGGCTGAGGGGGTTTTGCATTCCTTCTTTATCTTTTCAAGTTCCGAATGGAACCATTCATCATCCCAATTGTTCTTTTTATCTGGAGAAAAAAAACGAAAAGTAATGTTTAATCGCTGCTCAAGCCTTTTCCTCGCATGAGGATTTATTCCAATTGTTCTATCTGAAAACCATTGGTCATCAATGACAATGACCTGTGTGCCTCCATAAGGTCTAAGCCAGTGATCCTCAGAATAATCATCCCACAACTTAATATCAGATGCTTGAGGCATTATTAAAGTATCCTTTCCCCGCGTAGATTTCCCGGTTAAGCACATCTGTCGCAGTTCTCAATGCTATGATCGAGGAAATTCGCATGTTCCGGATCATTTCAATTTCCTTATCAATTGACTCCATCGCCTTCTGAACTTGCTCAACCCAGTCATCGAGTCTAAAAAGCTTCCTCAATTCCTTTTTAAGGATATCATCCAACCACAGAATATCTTCCTCGTTGAGAGAATCAGAAAGTCCTCTTAAAAGCGATGAATAAGGCATGAAGTCTGTGTTGATTTGTTGAGCATGCTCCCTCAATTCCCTTTTGATATCAGGCCATGCATTGATTCTGTCTTTAGTATCGTTGTAATAATCTTGCTCCTCTGAATCAGAGACATTATATTGAGCTGAATTTAATATTACAGCCATCGCATATTCTTCCCGGTCTGGAGTCAGAGCCCCTCTAAACCGATTCCCCAACTCAGTGTGATTGAGATAGCTTCTCCGGCGATTCCACTGATCTGCCGCCAAGTCAAAGCAACCTCCCGCTTTTGATGAGATAGAGACATAAGCTTCTACCAGTTTCAGCCAATTTTGCAAAGTCCTTCGTACTTATTGCAGCAGTTAATTCTTTCATCTTTCCTTCGTCACCTTTCAATTCAGTCAACTCTATTATTAAATCTTCACCTCGCAAATCTTCGCCCAAAGCCCCTTTCCACCATGCCATATCCTCTGTCAAAGCCTTTCTCTTAACAGCTATTTTTGTTAGATCATCAATGTCAGTATTTGCAGGGTCTGCATGGGCGTCAAGATAGCCGATAGAAAGTGCAGCCAGAGAACTAAGAAATGGAAATTGTTTGGGAGGGAGAAGGCATTTTGGTTTGTCAGGATTCTTACCTTCAGCCTTATCTCGTGCGTACTTAACAAGATCCTGTGAGTCCTGTTCGCTAATCAAAGAGGTAGAAGAAACTACCTGCCATATTTTATCATAACCAAATGTTCTTAACTCTGATTTGGATAAACAACTATATAATCGCTGATCTATCCCCGACACACCCCCATACCATATGACGGTTGTTTTGGTCGTGAAATATGCTTTAATGTCTTCTCGCTTTATCAAAGCAGTGTCACAATCACCAATGTGGAACATGCATAGGATAACGCCATTATTGTCATTATCGTCCGATTTACGGCTAAAACTATTAACCACGTATTTCTTGTAACGCTCTATATATTCATACGTATCTACTGAGAAATGCTCGCGGAAAAGCTTCGCTAGCGCATTTCGTCTTTCAGCAGCGCGAGGTGAAGAATCTATAATTAATACCTTAGGCATACTGCAATATTACGCTCATTGTTTTAGGATCATCTGTCGTTCCGTGAGCAATAAGACGCAACGGCACCATACTTCCGAATATAATCGCATCATCTTTTTCTATGTTGTTAGCAATGTTACTTCTTAACCAGTAACGTAAAATATGCCTGGAAAGTTGATGTTTGCTTGACAAGGTCAATTCTACCTTCTCCTCTTTCGTGCTCAACGCTCGATCCAATTGAGAGGCTATTTCATTAACTCGTTTCAGGACTACTGTCGGATCCATACGCAATATAAGAGATAGTCCGGTTTTGTCTAAATCAATTCTTTCTAAAGTGTCGCCCTCGAAAAAATAAGCAAACATTTCATACATTGCCTCAATCGTCTTTCTTATATTTATGTTTTGTGAATGTGCAATTTTCTGGCACGGCGAAATGCAGTTGTCCCTTATGCATTCATTGCCCGGCTCACTGTCGCAAAATGCTCTAATCGCATTAATGAACATGTGATCTTTCGCTTTGCCACACTTGTTTCTGAAGGCAGCCCATGCTATAAATACTGCAGCAAAGTAGCTTATGCTATCCTGATCCTTTATAGCAGCAGTCTTTAGCCCATCGGATATTACTTTCTTCTTTTTATCATAGTCTAAAGTCTGTTTGAATTCAGTAACTTTCATATCTAATAATTCTACGAAAGCATTTAAACAAGCCTCTTCAGTCTTGCCGCTATGACAATCATCGGCCTTGAGTCGTGATACCGTGTCCAAGAATTTTTTAAGCTTATTCCGTTTACGAGAACTCCATGATGTATATATTGCGTCAAAGTAATCTTGCACTATCTGTGGCGTATACCAGTCCAACTGCGTTATAGACTTAATATCAAACGCCATACACTCTTCTCTAATTAATTTACCAACAAGTTTATTAGCCATTCCGAGATTTGAATGACAAGCGACGATAAGATTTACACTCTTTGACTTAATTAACATTATAAAGATTGGCAATAACTTATCTTCATCAACATTACTCGGGCTACTATTGATCCCGTCCAACTGAACATCGTAGAGTATAAGATCGTCCTCAACTGCGAGGTCTGAAAGAACGTTTTCTATATCACTTAATTTTGCACAGAACTTGTATTGGACTTTATTTGCGTTATCCCCTAATCTTTTCATTAGCTGCTTTTCAATAGATGACGTATCCTGTATCATTTCCAAACCATATGCATGAAGCCAAATAACATTAATATTATAATGATTCTGATCACAATAATTGCACAGCGCTTCTAAAAATATGATTGCGTTGTCAACATTATCTTCTATCAGTATTATTTTTTCTCCAGCCATTGTTGACCTCCCCCATTTACTCTATTTAAGCGAATCCTAATCTTGGTGGCCCAAACTCTCACGTCTTTTTGCACGCAATTGGAAGTGCAAATGTCTGGCAGGGAGATTGCGATGCTTTCATCGTCTAACTCTTCAAAGCATTCCAAGTCTATCCCTCGTATATTGCTACAGCAGAACTTCAAAACGCCTTCGGTTCCAAGTGTATATTCGTCTTTGGCACCTTCGTCCTTTCTAAAATCATTAAAAACCGAAAAGAGCAGTTCATTATCCAGCTCAGAGAAGCGAACTTTAACAAAAGTCACCGCATGGAAAACAGAGTTTGAAATTGCTGCCAAAATGCACCGTATGAAGAAATCAATCTCCCTTACGGCGCCGTGATTTACATAATATGATTGAGCAATGTTCCCGCCATTCGCGATATCGATTATATCTTTCATCTTAGCGCTATATACTCTGAATTTGCTGTTAACTGAAATAGCATCTTCGGCATCAACAAATGTCGCTTGTTGATATAGTTTCCTGACAGCACCTATCTTACATGCCGTTTCTATCAACAACTCAAGCAGTTTATCAACACTCACTTGGTCGTCATCTATCCTTAGGGTCTCTCTATAAATATCCTTGCTTCCTCCCCACGTTTGAAACAATGATATGAGAGCTGCAAGCATATCTGGAACGGGACAAATACTCCAACGACTAACCTCGCCAGAACAAGACAGTTTCCCTGCTATTCCGGCACTGGAATACATATCATCATTCACTTCGACTTCAAGAAGATCGCTTACTGGCTTAATATAGCGCCTTGCTATGAAGACGCCCAGTTTCCCCACTTCATGATTGAAAGCATTAATTATACTCAGCAGGCTTTCATCGTTCACATCCAAAAGAGCCTCACATAGACGAACTTGCGAATAAATTTCGGATAGCCAGGTTTTGATTAAGAAGAGAAAAGTGCTAGGGATTTCATACATTGAATATAGATTTGCCGTACCCATGTTTCCTCTGACGTTGTATGTTATTACATCAAGGCTATCATCCAGTGGAATTGCATAATAATAATTAGAATCCATATCTGCTTCATACCAAACATTTTTTTTTCTTTCTGTTCTCAATAACTTGATAGTCTCTACTGTTTTATGCAACCTGTGAGACAATTCTCCACTAGTGACGTAACTCTTACATTCCTCAATGACTTCCTCATATGAAGCGTTCTTTGAAATAGCATCGCTGTTGAATATTGAATAGCAAATCAAACCAAATATCGTATTCATATGTTTCTTTGCTTCTGTGTATTTTATATCAGCGACAGGCTCTTTCTTATATTCAAGCGGAGGTTTCGACTTATATGCAAATATGGCGAGCCTTTGTCTCGGCTTTGTGTTATTTGCCCACGTTGATTCACATTCTAGTGCCTCATTGATCCTCTTGAGTAATCCTTCTGGTTTATCCTTTCGAGATACCGGTATCTTTAGAACACCGTTCTTCTTGGTTGCTCTCAATGAATCGGAACTGACATGAATGCAGATCGCCACCAAGGGATTCTCTATTTTCGCCGAATCATCTTTAACAGAAATTGGCTTCGACTCAGACTTATCTTCTTTCAATGCCTGTTTGTAAAGCTCAAACCACTTTGTAAAACCATGCAACTCGATATCATTTATTTGCTTTTCATAGAAATGGCGCATCCATATATTTAATCTAAATCCATAAAACTCTTTTTGGGTTGCCCAATCGTAGCCGAATCCATATTCTTCGTACTTCTTGTTCTCACTAATTCGTTGAATTGCTTTAGCGGGGGTTTCACCACTTGATACAACTTCGGACATGTCTCTTCGTTCGGCTGTTGGTTCAGAGCCATAACCATATAACTTATATTGGCAATATCCTGGTGCAAAATAGAATCGCCCAGATTTACGCCAATCATTCTTATGTTCGTGGTTCCAAATATAGTCGAGAACATCCTTCAAACCCCATCCAACTAATCTATTTATTTTCACTGATAATTTTCCGAAATCTTCCTTTGTCAGGGATACTTTGTTCCCTTTATTGTTAATATCTTCCTGGATGGCGCTTATACAATCGAAACGCGCTTGTGACAAGCGTCTTCGCACCATCGATAATAAATTTACAAATTCCTCTTCTGCGTGATTACTTCTTCTCATATATTCGCCTAATGTGCATAGCTTACAAGAGAAATAAACTCTTTCATCCTCTGAGTTTTTGGCTCAGTCAGTATCTCCGGCCCCCCGGTCTCGACTATTTTCCCTTTATCCATAAACAAAACCTGACTCGCGCTTCTGCGCGCAAAGCCGATTATATGCGTTACCAACAGTATCCCGATCCCTTGATCTCTGAGGGCGTTTAGCTTCTTCAATATCGCGGTGACATATTCTATATCAAGTGCCGAAGTAATTTCGTCAAGCAGAAGAAACTTCGGCTGAAGGGCGAAAGCGCGAGCCAACGCGGCAATCTGCCGTTGTCCAATCGAAACCTCGTTCGGATGACGGTCGGCAAAATCCTTCATATCCAACTGTTCGATCAATGTATTCACAGTCTTTAAGGCATGCCCTATCCCGCACTTCTTCAAGGGAAGGGCTATGTTCTGGCGCAACGTCATGTGCGGCCATAGGAAAAGCTGTTGGAAAACAACGGTAACTTCGGGCCAAGGAGGTTTGATCTCGTTTTTCTGTCCTTGTCCGAACTCATACGTTCTGCCGTTAAGAGAAATGCTTCCGGAATCTGGTGTTTCAAGCAAAGACAAGGCCCTCAGCAGCGTACTCTTCCCGCTACCGCTCGGGCCGATAAGCGTTGTGATAGTGCCCGGGGCAAGTTCTAGACTGATATCATCGAGAACGAGATGCTTACCATAAGATTTTGTAATGTTCTCTGCTTGTAACATCGTTCTCACCTCTCCGAAAGGTCCCTCGTGAAGCGAACCCGCAAATAATATGCTAAGCCGTGCAGGGGTACGCAGACCAATATGAAGAATAATGCGAGCAGACTATAAATTGGAATAGGTCTGTAGACCAGCGAATTGATGCGTTGCGCAGTGCGAAAGATTTCATCAACCGAAATCAGGCTCGCAAACAACGTCGACTGCAGCATCACTATTTGTATGTTGAGCAAACTGGGGATCGTCTGCCTGAGAACTATTGGGAGCTTGACATGTAAGACTGTCTCTTTCTCCGTCAGGCCGGAGACTTGTGCTGCCCAAACATACTGCTGCGGAAAATCTCTTAGCACCTCACGGACCAGGTCCGATACCAGTGAGATGTTTATGATAGACAGCGCAGTAGCAGCCGTTATAAACGGATCGATAACCACACCGAGCAGAGTCTGAAGAGGATAGTGCATCCAAAAGAGAAGCACCAGCGCAGGTACGGCCGCTAGAATAATGGAAAAGACTTTTAGTGGAACTGCTACAGGCTTCCATTTGGCTCCAGCTATTCCCAGGAGCGTTCCCAGCACTATTCCGCTTGTCCATATGATAAGGCACAGGTCCAGCGTAACCCTAAGCCCGGCGACCATGCTCGGCCCGTAATCTCTGAAGATATGCAATGTGTTCAAATTTACACTTCTATGGCGACAAATTCGATGATGACTTTGCGCTATCGCTCCTTGTCTATTCTGTTATAAGTTTTCTATCAATTTGAGCAATTCAGTCTGGCCAGTGCTTCTTAACAACATCCTAAGGAGATCGAAAATATGATAACATACCCCACTTTCCCCAGCTCTCTCCCTCTGGGGGGAATTCTCCATCTTCATTTTTTATACTTTGCAGCAGATCAACACCTAAGTATGAAATGTTTCTATCAGGTGAGCCAATCAGGGCAAATACAAGTTCCTTATCCTCTGGTCTTACATGTTGTCTAAGAGCATCAATAAAGGGAGCTCTATCGAGTTCGTATGCAACAACACTGGACATTATCTTATTCTCGCGCAAATCGCGTATAGCCTTTTCTGCCACATAATTTGCAAACGCTTTCGACGTGTCAGATGTATTTTTATTGTGAGTCATAAAGCATCCTCCTTCTCGCTATGCCTCCTCATGAATTTGGGCTATAAGTTCGTAAGCAACCTCAGCGGCAAGGGGCGCGTCACTCTTAGTATAGCCTTCAAGAAACTGTCGCACTGCCTGTTTGTCCTCATACACCATGCTCTGGTAAAGTCGCATCCAGAGTTTCGTTTTTGGAAATCCTGTATCTCTTAATACCTGTTGGAGTTTGTCCAGATAGTTTTCAGATCCGTCATAGTATTCCTTCACTTGCGAAAGCCAAAGATTCCAGTTGTCTTGCACAAACTTCCGAATTTCCTTGTGCCGATCGATAGGCAAGTCATCGTAGTCCATGAGCCTGTGAGTTAGCCTTGCTTTTAGGTGTTTATCATCGCTTGTATCCCACAAATCGAAAAGGAACTCCCTAACACCCTCCTCCGTTCTTATGGGCATCATGAGACCGATGCCGAATATGACAATTCTTTGATGCGAAGACTTGATCAGCTTGAAAATGAATTGTTTATCAGTAGGCCGCACCAACTTCCTGAGTTCGTCAATAAAGGGCCTCTTATGGATATCAGAAACCAAGTCAAGTGAAATCGTCTTGCCAGAGCGCATATCGTCCATAACCTTTGGTGCAACGTACTCGGCAAGTGCTCGCTGTTTGTAAGCATCGTCTTTGATTTTATCCACGGTTTTATCTCCTTAATCCACGCGATAAGGCTTGGCAACGCGATAAAAAGCGTGAGGTCCCGGCTCATACTTCTTTAGAGTTTGATCCACGAAACCACTGTTCTGAAGGTCTTCTAACGCGGTATCGATCATCCCCTTAAGTTGAAACTCATTCTTTGGCAGGACATATACATTCGCAAAGATGCGTATAGGCGAATCTGCCGCTATGTTTTTGATCTTGCCAGGGTTATTGTTCAGAAAGTTTATCCCCTGTGCGGCTTCGGCGAATACGACATCCACCTTCTTTGCTGTAAGTTCCAGGAATAGCTGCGGCTCACCGGTAAGATCCGTATACGTAACAAGTTTAGCATTCGGGAACTGGTCCTTCGCTATTACCGCTCCTGTAGAGCCATCCATAACACCCATTTTGACATCCGGTTTGTTCATCGATACCCAGTTGTTGTCTTTAGAAAGGCGGTTTTCGTCGGAGCGCACCCATATACCGATGCCGCTGTAATAAATAGGCTTCGAGAGAACGGTAAGCTTCCCACGAATGGGATTAGCCCATGTATTTGACCCAATCATGTCATAGCGTCCGGCGTTCAATCCCTCAATCATCGTTGCCCAGCCAACTTCTTCTGTAAATTCGACTTGAAGGTCAGTATTTTTTCCAATCTGTCGGAGAATATCAACCGTTATCCCGGAGAGTTCTTTTGTTGCGGGATCAACGATACAGCCAGGGGGCACGCTCACGTATCCAACCCGAATTTTTTTTGCCTGCAATATTCGTTCATAAGCGCTGGCTTTACCTACGCCCTGTTCCTTTTGCTGAGCACAACCTGAACTGACTGTTAGGAATGCTATAACAGTCAAGGCAGCTACAAGAAAAGTAGCATTGAACCTTTGTACTCCAAAACGTTTCATTAGATATCCTCCGTCCTTCACATTCTAACTTTTTAAAAACTCTATCTTACTTCTCTCTTATAAAATAGAATGCAAATAGCATACCATTAAAGCGTTAAAAATAGTTTACATATAAATCAAGGCATTAGAAATTACAAGCTATTTTCTTTAGCTCGTATTATCCTTCAGAAAAAAATTAAATGATATCTTCAATAACAAATTTGCTACTTAGTGTAGCAAATTTTAGTTAATTGATTGGCAGCCTATTCTGAAATTGCGGAAGGGGGCTTCTTAGCAAGTAAGATAGCAATCATGTTATTCCTATACACAGTTCTTGTTTCTCCAAACCCAAGTGCTTTAAGCTGCTTGACTGATGAATCCTCAGGCATCAGCCTGCCTGGCGTATTATCAAGGACATGGTGCAATACCCATTCCCTCAATAGGTCATACTTACCCAATGGGATAAATGCATCAAAGTATCTGCCTATCTCATTGATTAAAGCGTCATGTCTGGCATGGCCTTTCAATGCATATTTGTCAGCATTAATAAAAAGTCCGCCCGGTTTAAGAATCCGCGGTAACTCTTTTAAGAATTGATTCCTGTATTTAGAATTAAAGTTATGAAGGGTAAGGACGGAAGCCACTATATCGAATGAGTTATCTACAGCCTTTCGAACAAAAGATAAGGCATCAGCCTCAATGATTGAGAAGGTTCTTTCAGCTCTCCAATGTTCAAGAAATTCATAAGCCTGTGAAATTACCAGAGGCTCGTTATCTATGGCATACAACTCTATGTCAGGTCGGCTATTTAAAATAATATCCGCAGTGAAGCCATACCCGCACCCGATGTCAATGACTGATATTCTTTGCGCAGCGTTAAGGGGTGCATAAGCGTCAACAATTTCCCCCACCTTGCCTTGAAACGTATCAAAGTCAGGGTACGCCAATCGCGTGTATTTCAACTCTTTGCCTATCAGACCAGCAAATCTTCGCTCGCCTGATACAGATATTCTTTTCTTATGTTCATTTGATTTGGGCAATTCCTTATATTGGTTAGTGTGCATGTCGTCCATTATTATTATACTGAAAGACAACCTTAATTCCATAGAGCGAAAAAAATTCCAGTACCCGTGCAAGTGATATGTCATGTTATGACTTTTCATTTGTCATCTCGATAAGCATAATCCACGGGGTCTATCCACATAAATTAAATAAGACACCGCAAAAGTGTAACCGCAAATAACAACTTCTTTGGTATCAATAAGCACCTATACTTGCGATCGCCCCTTATTATTCTCATTAAAATCACAACGTTCTAATTTTTCAGCATAATTCCTGGCATAGCACTTGATTTAACAGATGAAGCGCAGAAAATATTCAGTCTTTAAGGAGCCCCCGGAGATTTGAGGAGGCAGGAAGTGGTTAAACATCCTCGCAGGATGGCAGCCGGAGGGAGCACTTGTATACTTCCTCCTTCCACAATCGCTCCGGAGCTCAGAGAGCAACTAACAGAAAGGAGATTTAGTCATATAGATTGGTTGTAGCATTAGTCATGATCGCAATATTGATCTTCAAGAATACCTCGCTGTTATCAGGTCCCGGAGGGTCAAGATCATGCGGATTACCAAAACTCTCTTTAAATGAAATATCCCCAATCTCTAATTCCGTTAAATGGAGTTAGCGGATTTAGGAATGACCCCTTTAGTTAAAAACTGCCTCACCAGGACAGAAAGGCACACTTGCAAGGAAAAAGACATATGGTTGTTAAGCGCAAGCCGGTAGCTTAGGGTGTTGAAATGGCAGTGGTAAAGACGGGCAGAGCCTCTAACTTTTCAATGGGTTAGAGGGTCTGTTATTTGAAGAAGATATTTTCTGTAGCTTTTGGAGTGTCGAGTTGCCGTTAGCTTAACTTTGAGACAAAGTCTTTGGCTAGTTTGATTGCGCCCTTAACAGCGCTGGTTGAATGTAGCAGTCCGCGATAATACCCGGCTATATGAAGTTCTTCGTATATGTCCTTGAACTGGCCGCTCAGCTTGCCGTTGCGGGTGCTGTATTTCTTAAGCGCCTTCTCGTATTCCTCAACTTTCTTAGGCAAGTCTTTAGTATGCACTCCTTGCCTGAGTAAATATTCGTCGATCGCTTTCAGTATGCCCAGGAAGGCGGTCCCGCAGGCCGATTTGACATATTTGATATCGATATAGCGGTTATCCTCGATGCCAGCCTTGGCAAGTGTCTCTTTTGCGTTTGCGATATATCGTTCAGGGGTCTCTTTTTTCATTAATTTATTATAGCATCTTTCCTTTCAAATTACAGCTATTTTCAGTACCTTATGTGGCTTTACCCCTTGCATAAAGAATCCGAAGACTCAAACAAACGGATCAGTGACAGAAACTGTCGCCCAAACAAGGAAGGTTGTGACAAACATTCGTTTCAAATAAAGGGCATTTCATCCCGTACTGTGGTAAATAAAGAACCGGCAGAGGCACCGGATGAAATCTTTTCAATTCTTCCTGCAATCCTCGGCGGTTGCATGATCTGATAACTGTTTATTTCCAATACTACTGCGCAAAATTGCTAAGACTCAGTCGGCGCTCAGTTCTCCCTAAATAACAAACGCCTACGGACCCCCCTCAAAATGATATCTTTCAACCCTTAATGTGTAGCACCACAAAAAATCGGCAATCAATCAATAAACAACGTCATTTTCTTGGGAAAGTTTACTTGATACGACTGGTTATCATCATGTAATCTATGAGGCATCCGCACCATAAGTCATACTAAGTGGAGATGCGATGTTCAGAGGGCTTTATTTTATTTGGTTTCTTGCCATTATTGCAGTATGCTTTCTTTCCTCTGCGATGGCCGACCAGCGAAGCGTCGAAGTGGGGGCGAATGAGTCCGCAACTTCTACTGGAAGCGACGGCAACTATCTTGCCCTCATCATCGGCAACAACAACTACAAATACTTGCCGAAGCTGGAAACTGCCGTCATGGACGCTACTGACGTGGGTAAGGTGCTGAAAGACCTTTACGGCTTCAAGACAAAACTTCTTCTAGATGCGACGAGAAGCGAAATCCTCGACGGCATAAACGAGATGAGAGAGCAACTTGGGCCGGACGACAGCCTGCTCATCTATTAC